>Ga0207933_1002222_pt1 | contig 12909 bp, 10 predicted proteins | sample NGESurdeep092012_4_FD_184488 | JGI IMG/M metagenome (GOLD analysis project Ga0207933, IMG submission 184488) | Arctic peat soil microbial communities from Barrow, Alaska - NGEE Surface sample F53-3 deep-092012 (SPAdes) | ecosystem: Environmental > Terrestrial > Soil > Wetlands > Peat ... | reverse complement strand
GCGCGGTCTAGAGTTGGCTCGCCCTGGAGGGTGTGGGATCTCGGCAATGGTGGCGATGCGAGGCTGGATGTTTCTGGGGCAGTACACTGATCTCCGGACGCAGTTGCTACACGATTGCGACCTTCGTCTGGTCGGCGACCTCGACAAGGGAGCCTTCGAAAACATGACCACATCGCAACTCATCAGCGTCGCGATGACTGTGTTTCGAGCTTCTCCCCCAGCAGCACATCAAGCCGTAGCACTTCAGCCAACTGCACCCGGCGAAAAGTACTGGGGACCCGATCGGACAGACCTCAAGCGCGCCGCCGTGCTCGTTCAGCGGGGACGGCACGAATTCGATCCGCGAGGGTTCGACGTCATCGAGGGAAAGCCGATTGTGTATTGGTGGAGCAAGGAATTTCTGAAGCGATACTCGGAGGCCCCGAAGCTCGGAGAATTGAGTCCAGCAAGATTCGGACTAACCACAGGTAACAATGCGCGCTTCTTGCGCAGTTGGTGGGAAGTCCGCCTCGAAGACTTGCTCCTCAGCAGACAATCGATATCGGGCACTCTACCAGACAGCGTGGTTTGGGTGCCATTTGTCATGGGCGCGGAAGGACGAAGTTGGATCGAACCGCTCAAGGAAGTCGGCAGGTGGAAGCACGGGGCGCTGGAGCTGAAGATTTGCGCCGAAACAAAGCCGGGAACAGCAGTGCGTAACCCCGCGTACTACTTTCGTCTCGGGCTGTCGTTCGCCACCATTGGGTCGTCTTTTTCGGCTCGGCTTCATCGGTATGCATCAGTGTTCAGCAATGCCGCATCCTCGGTGTTTCCGAAGGACAGACAGGGCACAGTCTGCATAATGTGTTCCAGCGCAGGGCGAGAGGTGTTGCAGTCGCTGAATCCGACTATCAACTTTCAAGTCGGTGACGTAAACCGTCTGCCCGTTTTTCCTGTGTCAGCTGCTGGCGAAGTCATCGCTTCCATCGATCTCGCCTTCACGGAGCATGAATCCCACCGCGAACCCTCCGTGGAATTCAAATCCCCCGGCCCTTCTCCGTGGCGCACCGCTCAAGACTGGGCCCAAGCGGCCGTCGACCGCCCCGAAGGCGCCGCGCTCCCACGCTACGATCTCGTCTACGATCCCGCCGCCACGGAGGCTGCTCTTTCGTTCGCGCTCGCTGTGGCACTCGGCCGCTTCGACGCCAACGGTGCAGGCATTCTCAACGCCGATGCAAAACGAGGACTCGCTCACGGCATCCTCTTCCTCTCGATCAACGAATCCGCTGAGGAACGGCTCGGCGTCTGGGACGAGTCCTGCGCAGAGCTGCGTCAGGTCTGGAGCGAACGTGCGCTGGCGCCAGGCGGGCTCGGCAAGTACATGCGCACGCAATTCTTCGATTTCCACAAAAAGCTCTACGAAAACCGCCCCATCTATTTTCCGCTCTCATCGGCAAAGAGGAGCTTCGTTGCGTTCGTCTCGATTCATCGCTGGCAAGCCGACACTTTGAGCGTGCTTCTAGCCGACCACCTGATGCCGGCAAAAAGGAGCTTCGAAGGCGAGATGGACGATCTACGCACCGCCAAAGCCTCCCATGCCAGCGGAGCCAACCGTGCCGGAGCGGAGAAGCGGTTTGCGGAGGTGCAGAAGCTCTTGGAAGAGCTGACGGACTTCATCGCAAAAGTTAGCGAGATCGCCGACCGCGGACCGCCACCATCCGACGACAGGACGACGACGCGAGAGGCAGACGCCCGGTTCGCGATGGACCTCGACGACGGCGTGATGATCAACAGCGCCGCGCTCTGGCCACTCCTAGAGCCGCAGTGGAAAGACCCGAAGAAGTGGTGGAAGCAGCTCGCCAATACCGAGGCGAACAAGGACTACGACTGGGCACACCTTGCGACGCGCTACTTCCCGACCCGGGTCGCCAAGAAATGCAACGAGGACCCGTCGCTCGCGGTGGCTCACGGCTGCTTCTGGGAGATGCACCCCGCCAAGGCATATGCTTGGGAACTGCGCTTGCAGGATGAGTTGCGTGCCGACTTTGTGATCGACGAGCCCGGCTCGGAGGCGGCACGAGCAAAGTTCCTCGTCGAGCACGCCAGCGAAGCTAAAGAGATCCTGGCGGCGGAGGCGAAACGCCGAGAGCGGAGAGCGGCGAAAGCCGACGACCAAACGGAACTCTTCGACGGAGCTACCGACGACGAAGACGAGGAGGAATCGGATGAGTGATCTCGGGACCGTCACTAGAGCGCTTGAGCAGGAGATCCGCGCGGAGATGAACGCGCATCCGACGCTCGTCTGGCTCGACAAGGACAACAACTATACGGCTTTCGCGGACGCGCTCCAGGAGCGCCAGACCGTACCTGTCCTCGCCTTTCGCGGAAGCTTCCTGGATCTGATGCTCAACCTCGAAGCCGTTGGCACCGGTCTGGATGCGCCGCGCCTCCTGGTTCACATGCCGGGTTTCAATGAAGAATCTATTCGAGAAACCCCGATCCTAGAACTGTACCGGCCCGGCTATCGATTCCGGAAGTCGCTAGACACCTTGATTCGGGAGACCGCAACTTCACGAGTTACGCCGGCCGAAATCGAACGCTTCCTCGCAACGACCCCGACTCTCGAAGCTGCCGATGCATGGCTTGCCGATGCGACCCGTGAAGCCGGCTTCGGCATCGCGGCGGCGCTCGATGAGTTCGGTCCTGCGATGATCGTGGAGGCTCTCTCCCAGCGGTCGAAAGGTCTCGCCGTAGCCTTGAAGCAGCGGATCTGCAGCGACGATGACCTTCGCGCGTTTCGTGAGTACACCCATCGCCTCACGGGGATGGACGATGCTTGGATGGAGGTCTTCACCAAGGCGCAGCCGAAGGATGCATTCGCCGCGTTGCTGACTGCCCTGGGAGCCTGGCTTCTCTCAGTCGAGTACGTCCACGACCTTCGTCGCCCGCCTCATCTCGAACGCCTAAAACCGGTGGCAGGGATTTCAAAGCAGCTCGTGAAAGCGTGCAGTGATCTCGTGACCCAACTTCGGCGCGAGCACGGTGACGCCTATGAGGCGCTCGCAGATGAGGTCGAAGGCAGCCTGGCGGTCGAACTGGAGCAAATGACAGCCGAGGACCTCGGCCCGATCGACACGTTCCGAGAGGAGGAGAGCCGGGTTCTGGCCGGCGCTGTCCAGGCTCTACTTGATAGGAAGTGGGGCAAGATCAAAGAGTGGGCGGAGGCTCGGAGGGGGGAGAAATCATTCTGGCTCCAACGCATCCAGAAACACCGCTGGGCCTGGATGCTTGTGGAGGAGGCTGCCGGTTTTGGAGAGATCATCGAGCGTCATCAGCAGCCATTTGCGGGCCTACGAAGCCTGGAGCAGGCCAGTTCTGCTTACGCCGATTCAGCCTACGAGGTGGACCGGGCGCATCGACGATTCGAACAACGAAGGCTCGCATTGTTGGAGCCCAGCCTGCCGCATCACGGCCCGCTCCAGGAGGTGGTTCGGCTGCTTCGTTCCGAGCATCGGAGTTGGGCAGATCAGCTGAGCAAGGACTTCACAGGAATTTGCCAGGAGCAGGGCTTCCTACCGCCGCCGTCGCTGCAACAAAGGACGATCTACGAGCAGGTCGTTCACCCGCTTGTCTCGTCAACCGCCAAGACTGCCGTCTTCTTGATCGATGCGTTCCGTTTCGAGATGGCGACTGAGCTGCTGACAGACTTGAGGGCCAGCGGCGCGGCAGTTGATCTCAAGCCGCGGTTTGCTGAGCTACCCACCCTTACATCCGTCGGGATGAACGTTCTGGCACCCGTAGTTCAAGGGGAGCGCCTGGCTGTTGCCGGAGCATTCGAAGGGTTCAAGACGGGGGAATACACGGTTAAAAGACCCGAAGATCGCGCTCGGTCCATGGGGGGCAGGAGTACCGCCAAACCGGCGCTGCTTCTTACGGTCGGCGAGGTCTGCGATATGACCACTCCCGCGCTGGTGAAGAAGCTCAAGCCCGAGTCACTGGTCATGGTCCATTCGCGGGACATCGACGATGCGGGCGAAGCGAACGTCGGGCTGCCAACCTTCGAATCATCGCTTCGGCAGATCAAGTCCGCGTGGCATCACCTCCAGTTGGCGGGCGTGAAGAACTTCGTCTTTACCGCGGATCACGGCTTCTTACTTCAGGACGAAACAACTCGTGAGGAGAAGTTCGGCACCAAATGCGAGCCGAATCGACGGCACGTTCTCGATAGCCAACCGAGACAGGGCCCAGGGCTGGTCAACGTTTCCGTTTCGTCGTTGGGCTACGACGGGATCACCGGCTACATCTTGTTCCGCGACGACACGGCCGTCTTCAACACCGGCAAGTCGGGCGCGACGTTCGTCCACGGCGGCAACAGTCCCCAGGAGCGCATCATCCCGGTGCTCACGGTCACGCAGAAGCGCGCCGACGGCGGGGGCTTGGTGGCCTACACTGTTGAGGCCGAAGCTCAGCCGGACGCTTTCGGCCTGCACCGCGTGAAGATCCGTATCGGCTATTCCCGTGGGCTTGGCTTTGCGGTTGCGACAAGCATCGACCTCGCGATTCGAGTTCGAGACCGCGGTGCAGCTCGCGTGGTCTTGAAGGAGGCGATCGGCGCGGGCAAGGCGATTGGTACGACAATCCGTGTCCCAGTCGGCGAGCCCTGGACTGAGGTCTTCTTCTCGCTCGAAGGGCCGGATGAGCGGGCTCGCATTGAGATCTACCACCCTGACAACATCGAGAAGGTGGACTCTGCTCCACTGGACACGTGGTACGACGTCGTGAAGACGGGCGGCCCGGATGCGGCGCTAACGTCGACAACGGGCACGTGGGCGGACCAGATTGCAGACGAACACAGCCGCAAGGTCTTCCTTCACATCGAAACCCACGGCTCAATCAACGAAACGGAGGTCATCGGGATGCTGGGGTCACCAAGAGCGTTCCGTCGGTTCTCGCTTGATTTCGAAGCTCACCTTGAAAAGCTACCGTTCCGAGTTCGAATCGAGCCGGGCGACGGTGGTAAGCGTTACGTCCGCGAAGGGAAGAAGTAGCTCATGACGATCAGCGACAGAGACCGAGAGCACATCTTCGAGCGCCTTCGACATGGCGCGGTACCTGAACGTGGCCTTGAAGCCTTCGCGGTCGGGATTGAGCGACAACGAGCCGAGATCGGTCGCCTCCTCGATCTTGCTGCCTCAGGCGAAGGCGTCGTGAAGTTCCTGCGAGGCGGCTACGGTTGCGGCAAGACCTTCATGTCAAGGCTGGCTGTCCTTGATGCGCAAGGGTACAGGCCGAAGGGCCAGCCTGGTCAATCCAACGGATTCGCCACCAGCTTCGTCGTCGTTTCCGACAATGACTTCCACATCCACAAGTTCGAGGTGCTGTATCGGAAAGTGGTGCAGGAGCTTGCTACCAAGTCGTGCCCTAAAGGTGCACTCGGCGACATCGTAGATCGTTGGTTCGGCAAGGTTGAAGCAGGCCTCATCAGCGCTGGCGCTGACGAGAATGCTCCTGACTTTGATACCAAGGTTCAGAAGCGCATCAACGAGGAAATCCAGTCGCTGACTGGTGGCAAAGCGCCAGAGGACCTCGGACGAGTTCTTCGAGAAGTCTTCAAGCTCAAGCAAGCCGGCAATGTGTCGGCTGCCGGCGCCCTCCTCTCTTGGCTGAGCGGGAGCGAGAACGTCGCTTCCTCCGAGAAGAAGTCGGCAGGCGTTAAGGGTGACATCTCGACCCAGGACGCTCTGGCCTACCTCCGAGGCATCTTGGAGATCGTGAAAGCGGCTGGCTACAACGGTCTTGTGATCGTAATCGACGAAGCCGAAACGATCTTACGGATGAGAACCGATGTCCGAGGCAAGTCGCTGAACGGCATCCGACAGATCGTCGACGCAACCGACAAGTTCCCGGGACTCTTCTGGGTTTTCACGGGCACGCCCGACTTCTTCGACAACAAGCGCGGCGTGGCCGGGCTCCAACCCCTCCACGATCGCATCCAGTTCCAAAAGGAAGGCGACCTCGTCTCGATGCGGCAACCGCAGCTTGAACTGCGCCCGTTCAACAAGGCGCGGCTCAAGGACGTCGGGCTCCGACTCCGCCAGCTCTACCCTGGCGGTGATCCGAACATCGTTGCCCAGAAGGTCACTCCGGAAGTCATCGAGTCAAAGGTCGAAGAGATCACGAAGGGATTCGGCGGCGACGTAGGCATCGTTCCGCGACAATTCCTCCGAAGCCTCGTCAATCGTTTCGACGTTGTCGCTGAGAACCCCGATCAAGACCTTCCGGATCTGCCTAGGTCACCCGTCGAGGAACGGGCTGCCGAAGGTAAGAAGCCGATTGAATTCGAACCTGAGCCTGACGACCAAAAGGGCTATCCGGTGGAGTTTTGACATGCCGAGAACAAGCGATCGAGATCGAGTGCTGACCCTTCTCGCCGAAACTGAAGACGGGGCATGACCGCCTTTGCCCGCTTCCCGCCTAGGCTCCAAGAAGCCATCGTCTCTCGCCTGGGCTGGACTTCACTTCGTCCCGTTCAGGAACTCGCAGGCGAAGCTATCCTGGACGGCAAGAACGCGGTCGTTCTCGCGCCAACCGCAGGAGGGAAAACCGAAGCGTCGATGTTCCCGGCGTTGGCCAACCTCGTAGAGCGACAACCGGAAGGCGTCGGCGTCATCTACATCGCTCCAATCAAGGCGTTGCTCAACAACCAAGAGGAGCGACTAGGCACGTACGCCGAGATGGTCGGCCTCAGGCGATTCGTCTGGCACGGTGATGTGCCGGACAAGCAGAAACGGAATTTCGTCAAAGACCCGGCTGAGATCCTCATGACGACGCCGGAGTCACTGGAGGTCATGCTGGTTTCACAGCGCTCGCCAGTGCCGAAGCTCTTCGCGGATTTGCGAATGGTGGTGATCGACGAGGTTCACGCGCTCGCGGGCACCGACCGCGGCGCCCACCTCATGTCGGTGCTTGAACGCCTTTTCGTTGCCACCGAGAACGACGTGCAACGGTTGGGGCTGTCCGCGACCGTGGGGAATCCACTTGAGATCCTTCGCTGGCTCACCGGTACCTCGATGCGTGAGGGGGTTGTCGTCGATCCACCCAAGGTGCCCGGGCGACGGGAACTGCGCGTGAGCCTTCACGACAGCGTGGCAGCCGTCGCCTCCGACGCCTCTGCGCGCGCGGTCGGCAAGAAGAGCCTCTTCTTCTGCCAGAGCAGAGCGTTGACCGAAACTGTCGCGGATCGCATGCGTGGGCGAGGCACTGACGTTTTCGTCCACCACAGCTCGGTGTCGCTGGAGGAACGGCGAGCGGCCGAGGAGCGCTTCAATCACGGCAGCAATGCCTGCATTGTCTGCACGTCCACCCTGGAATTGGGCATCGACGTGGGTGACCTCGACCTCGTGCTCCAGGCGAACGCTCCGAGCACGGTGTCGTCGTTCCTGCAACGAATGGGGCGCACCGGGAGAAGAGAGGGGACCACCGCAAATACTACCTTCCTTTGCGACGATCCCGACGCGACCCTGCAAGCAATTGCGTTGGTCGAACTCGCGCGCGAGGGGTGGGTCGAGCGTGTACCAGTTCAAACCCGCTGCTGGCCGGTACTGGTTCATCAACTACTCGCCATGACTTTGCAATGGGGTGCCATCTCCCCCGAACGCTGCTGGGAGCATTTGTCCCGCGTACCTGATTTCTCTGGCATCAGCAGGGACGAGTTCAATCAGGTCATTGAGCATATGAAACGGGACGAGTTCTTGTTCGAGTCGGGCGGCCTACTCTCCATGGGGCAGCGAGCTGAACGAGTCTTCGGACGCAAGAACTTCATGGAGCTTTACGCTGTATTCAGCTCGCCTGTGCTTTACGGCGTGGTGACGGGGCCTGGGCGCGATCTCGGATCGTTGGAGCAAGCGTTCGTGGATCGCCTCGTCGAACAGATGTCATCCTTCCTGCTCGCTGGTCGAGCTTGGACGGTCGACAAGGTCAATCACGAGGAGCGCGTCGTAACAGTTCGCGAGGCACCTGCGGGCGTGAAGCCTTCCTGGGGCGGCTACATCCCTTCGATGCTCGGCTTCGAGCTGTGCCAGCGAATCAGGCAGCTCCTTGTCGAGGACGTCGAATATCCCTACGCCGACGCCGCTACCGCGCAATACCTCCAAGCTCACCGGGAAGACCTCGGCCAGCTACTGCGTCGACCCGTACCGGCGCTTCAAGTCGAGCCAGGCATTGCGCGCTGGTGGACCTTCGCTGGAGGACGTATCAACCACACGCTCAAGTACGGCTTCGAGATCAAAGAAGGCTGGAAGGTGATCGCAGACAACTTCCTGCTCCGCATCGAAGGAGACGGCATCAACCATGAGACCGTGGGCGCAGCCATCGGTCGGATGTCGGCAGTCGACTTCTGGGGCGATGTGACGTTGCGGAAAGCGCTCTTGGGCCGCCTGCCGAACTACCGGCTCTCGAAGTTTCAGGATTGCTTGCCCGAGGCGTTCGCGTTGGAAGTCGTGGAGAACTATTTGTTGGATTCCGCGGGGAGTGTGCGGTGGTTGGCCGGCACGAGTTCTTAGGATCGTCCACTCCACTCGGCAGTCGACTCGATGGCTGGATGCATTGCGGTTCATCGGACAAGCCGCCACGACGTACTCCCAAGCATGACCACTCCCGACGACGCCCACACCCATGAATCCACTCCTTCGAACGGTACCATCGCCCGCGGGGACGCTACCAAACCACTCACGATCATGGTTGCAGAAGACATCCTACGAAAGCTCAAAATCGTGGCTATCATGAAGGAGACATCTGTCAGCGAGCTGCTGGCTGAGGCGGCGACGGCCGTAGTCAAGCGAGACTTGAAGAAGGTGTTGGGCAAGCTCGACCTCTAGCAGCATCGTGGCGACCGACGGTGTTATCGTGAAGGCGTGAAAACATCCGAGGTTGAGCGTGCAGGAGCGGCCGTGGTTGCGCTCCTCTCCGAGTACAAGGGGGCAAAAGTGCGGAAGAATGAGCGTGCCATCGACGCCGTTTTCCTCGGCTACTTGCGGGGCGCTGGCTACTCGACCTCTCGTCAGCACCACGTCTGGATGTATGGCTCCACAAGGCCTCAGCGGATTGACTTCCGTGTGGCTGGCAATCCCCGGGCGGTGATCGAACTCGCCGTGCGACCACCCTCCGGCCGAGCCGAGCTATCTGCGGACGCGAATCGCGATGAACTACTCAAACTGTCTCGCGTAGAGCAGAGGGAAGCTCATATGCGATACCTGGTGCTGCTCGATCTCTCGACCAACCGAGGTCCGATCACGATGACGGCGCTGAAGGACGAGTACGCGGCGGCGAACGCCGGCCCTGGCCGCTTTAAGCGCAATCCCGTCCGAGTCGTCTACGCTCACCTCGACGACCACTACCACTTTCTTTGGTCGCCCTGATGCTCGCTCAATTTCTATCCAAATCTCGCTATCTGATCGGCCTCCAATGCCCGAAACGGCTCTGGTGGACGGCTCACGAGCCAAACGCGGCCGAGCTTGCGGTCCAGGGAAACGCGGTCGCTCTGAACCGAGGTCGTCAGGTTGGCGAGCTAGCCCGCGCGCACGTGCCCGGCGGCGTACTGATCGACCTACCGCACTACGAGATCGGCGCTCGTGTTGCCGCAACGTCCAAGGCGATCGCGGATGGCGCTCCGGTCGTCTACGAGGCGAGCTTCGAGGCAGGCGGCGCGTTCGCGTCGATCGACATCCTCGAACGCAAGGGGCGTGGCTTCGTCCTCACCGAGGTAAAGTCGACATTGGACGTCAAGGCCGACCATCTCCCGGATGTCGCGCTCCAGGTTCACGTACTCGCCTCCGCCGGGCTCGACGTGGCCCGCATCGAAGTGATGCACCTCAACCGGGAGTGCCGGCACCCCGATCTTTCGAACCTGTTCGTTCGGGAGCCGGTCACCGTCGACGTGCTGCCACTTCTGCTGGCGATCCCTGGTAAGCTGTCCGATTTGGCGCTCGCCGTTGCTGGTCCGCTGCCGGAGGTTCAGCCCGGCGCGCATTGCCATGAGCCCTACACTTGCCCATTTCAGGGTCGCTGCTGGCCCGAGCAGCCCCGGCACCACGTCAGCACACTCTACAGGCTGAGAGCCAAGAAGGTCGCCAAGCTCGTCGCCGATGGATACGCGACACTCCATGACCTGCCAGAGGAGTTCAAAGGGTCCAGCACGGTCAAACGTCAGGTCCGCAGCGTTCGAGAGGACCGGACGATCGTCGAACCCGGGCTTGCGCGCGCCCTGTCGAAGTTAAGGGAGCCGATCGCCTTCTTGGATTTCGAAACCATCATACCAGCCGTCCCAGCGTGGCCTGGCTGCGGACCGTAGAATCAGGTTCCGGTTCAACTGAGCTGCCACGTGCGTTCTGACGACAAGCTCCAGCATCACGAGTGGCTCGCGGATGGTCCGGGTGATCCACGCGAACTGTTCGCGGAAGCGCTCATCGCTGCCTGTGAAGGGGCGCAGACGATCGTCGCCTACAATGCGAGCTTCGAAGTGCAGCGCATCGACGCCTTGATCGAACGTTTCCCCCGCCTGGCCATAACCTTAAAGAGGATTCGGAAGCGAATCGTTGACCTGCTGCCAATCGTCCGTGACCACGTCTACCATCCTGAATTCGGGGGCAGCTTCGGCCTAAAATCAGTCCTCCCGGCGCTCGTGCCTAGCCTTGGCTACGACGACCTCGAAGTGAAGGATGGCGTAACCGCCTCGGCGCTCCTGGAGGCGTTACTGCTCTGCGGCGATTCCATCCCCGCGCCGGAACGGGCCGAGGTGCGTCGGAAGCTGCTCGCCTACTGTGAGCGCGACACCCTGGCCATGGTGAAGTTGCACGAGCGGCTGCTGGAGTTCTGTGGTTGATTCCGAGTCAGTCAGCCACGGCCGCGCGTAGCCCCCTGGAGCGCTGCCTTCACACCCTTTTCGACAAGGGCCTTCACGTAAACTTCGGCCACCCTACCGGCCGCGACCAGCATCCTGTCCAGCCGATCCTGGTCCACCCTTTCCTCAACGTTGGTGACTATCAGCTGCGGACCTCCAACGGGAACGCCTCGGTAGTAGAGTTGGTGCGTGTAGCCAACGGTATGAACCTTCTTCAATCCGAGCCATTCGGACATGCTCGACTGGTGAGGCTCGACCCGTACCTCCAACTGTTGTTTCTCCTCGGCGATGCCAGCAGCCCGCCCACGCTCGAACGCCTCGGCCTCCATCTTCGTGGCACGCGCCTTTGTGTCGCGTCGACCGATCACCACGCCGACGCCCGCACCGATGATGCACCCCGCTAAGAATAGCAACACATCGTTCATAGTCCCTCGTGCTTCCCCCGCCTGAGAGCGTACGTCAACCCCGCAAACAACACGCGAGCCCCGGCGCGAGTCCGCTCGCGGGCAGCTCGGCCGAGCATGACGGGTCGGTACGAGCGTGGGCGGCATGTCGTTAACCCGCCGGACCCGGGGGCACGATTCGGCAACTCCTGGGCGATCCGTCCTTCAGGATGTTAACGTCTGTCCCTAGCGCAGGCGGCTCATGGACGAGCAGAAAGCAAAGATCGGGGCGGCGGTGCAATCGGTGCTCGACCAGGCCGCGGGCAACGGGCTCATGGCAGGGGCTTTCGGGAGCTTGTACAACTTCCTGAACCTCGTCGTTTTCTACAACGTCACCGAGTACTTCGATGCCTGCAAGTCCGAGCCGGCAGACACGAGCAGGCGAGCGCAGTCACGCGCCCTGTTCAATGCTGTCGTCGCCCTCGATAGTGCAGTCGACTACCTGTTCCACGCCGAGCAGAGGCAAGAGCCAGACGTCCCGACATTCCTGAAGAACCTGAACGAGCCGGCGCTGTTGGAGATTCGCGAGATTGCGAATGCCGTGAAGCACTGCGTCCGGCGGAGGGATGACCAGCTTCAAGCATCTCAGGTTGCAAGACCTGAACTGGGATATGCCGTCGATACCAGCGAGGGAGTCAAAGTCCAACTCCGCTTCTCCGTCGAGTTCTTCGAGACCGCGAAGCAGAGCATTGAAAGGGCGTGGCAGTTTTGGTTCGACAAGTCCCGTGAGATTGAGCGCGTATTTCCCCTTGTGGCGGATACGTAGGGACCCAGCCCGAGTGGGGCTGGATCCAGGTCTGGAATTGGTCAACGCGGCCCTGGTGCGCAGCGTACCCCTCGCATGCCTTTGCCGCTTCTACGTGTCGGGCTCGAAACTCTCCAAGACCCCGCTACCGCTCCAGGGCTCCGAGCTGTCGCCTGCTCGACACTCCTCGTAGCCTTGGACAACGCTGTGGAAGTCCCAACGGGCTCGCATATGGCGTGTTGGCGGTACCTGCTTGGCAGCGACGGAAGCGCAGTTTCAATGCACCGTCACGAGCTATCTCACCCTGAAGTTGCTCGGGATGCCGTGCGGGTGCTGCTCGACCCCGAAGCGGGCGAGACCGCTGAGGACCTCGCGATGGCGGTCCTTCGAGGGCCGAACGTCGCTGTCGTGACCGACGACGACATCGTCACACTCGCCGATCGCATTCTCACCGAGGGCCGCTCTCGGAGAGTGAACTGGCTGATCGAGCAGGTGCACGAGCACCGCGGGTTGAGCCCCGAGTTCTTGATGACGCTGCGCGACCAGTTGGCGGCCTCAGACGACCCAACCGTCCGCGGTGCGGCCGTAGACGTGGGGGCCCTCCTCCCGCGACTTGATGTCGAGTTCGCTATGAAGACGTTTGGCGACGGGAGCCCGATGGTCCGTGCTGTCGTCGCTGACAGTCTCGAAAAGGTCGAGCAAGTCGATCGAGATCGGGCCCTGCGGCTCATTCGAGATCACCTCGACCACGAGACGCATCGGAGCGTCCTCTCCGCTTGCTACGCCAGCCTGTCGACTCTCATTCGTCAACGTCCGGGGCGAGGAGACCAGAACTGATGCGCGGG
>Ga0207933_1002220_pt1 | contig 12935 bp, 14 predicted proteins | sample NGESurdeep092012_4_FD_184488 | JGI IMG/M metagenome (GOLD analysis project Ga0207933, IMG submission 184488) | Arctic peat soil microbial communities from Barrow, Alaska - NGEE Surface sample F53-3 deep-092012 (SPAdes) | ecosystem: Environmental > Terrestrial > Soil > Wetlands > Peat ... | reverse complement strand
CCCGGCGGCTTCGTCCGTGACGACTTCGTCGTCGACCACGAGATGCATCTCGTCACCTGCCCTGCAGGGCATGTCGCCAAGCTCTCGCGATCCGGCAGCGCCAAGTTCTCCCCGCACTGCTCGAGCTGTCCGCTGAAAGCCCGATGCACCAAGGCCGCCGCGCGCAGCTTCAACGTCTCGGACCATGACGCCGAGCTCGTCGAGGCGAGACAGGCCTGGCGCGACGACGAGCTGCGCGAGATCTATCGGAGACATCGCCCGATGGCCGAGCGATCGATCTCCTGGCTCGTCGCCAAGGGGAACCGTCGACTTCGCTATCGCGGCGTCGAGCGCAACGAGGCCTGGGCGCACCGACGCGTGGCTGCGCTCAATCTTCGAAGGCTCATCGTTCTCGGGCTGACGCGAGAAGAGGGCAACTGGCGGCTCGCCAGCACGTAATCAGGTCCTCGGGAGCGTCCCAAGGAGGGCACGACACCTGTTGGCCCTTGGCCAAATCCAGCGCGACCGGATCTTCCCCCTCAACTCCGGCTCTTCGGTGCCGGGCTTACCCCCGAGGACCCGATGAAACGCTATGCCCGAGCGCGTCCGTTGGAAAGGCCTTGTTCAACAGGGCCCTAGTGGCCGACGCTCTCCCCAACCGCAACCGGTGAGCGGAGAGCGACCTGCACGTCCATTTCAGGGTATCTACAGGGTATCTTCGAAAAAATTCCTCCTCGCGAGCATGAGCGAGCACTAACGCATTTTCGCAGGTCAAAGCCGTTTTAGCCTCGCGTTAGTCCTGCTCAAAAAGGTGCGATGCCAGCCTTCCAAGCTGGTCATGCGGGTTCGATCCCCGTCGCCCGCTCTCTCGATGTCCGCATATAAGACCAGGTAGGCGCCAGTTTTTGAAATGTCTCTCATTGACCGCTGCTATCTGCCGAAGGCGTTAATTACGCGCCCGATCGCCCAAATCGCGCCCAAGCTTTTCCGGCGTAAACCGCGGGGTTCCCGACTCGCTTCAGGTCGCCGCCCGAAGTATCTGATCTATCGCTACTACGACCTTCAGACATCCGAGGTTGGGGTCGTGTTCGTCGTTATATAGGGCAGGAAAATTCGCTGGGTGCTCTGCAGGTGCTCACCGGCGGCTTTGCTTCGAACAAGACATCACTTCGTGGAGGGACCGCGACGCAAGCGGCGTGATTGAAGTTCGAGAACGTCCAGGTGCCGACATTCAGCGTGGGAATCGTAACGTCGCCGCCAGGGCCTTCGAGTCCGTGCGACGAAACTTGAACCTGACGAAGTCGACCCTGGCCATCGAGCCAGAGGTCTATCTCCTTCGTTGTTGGCGGAGTTTGCGGATAGAAGACCGCTGACAGCGCCAACGCGGTCGCGCCTGACCACTTCGCCGCGTCTATCGATTCCCGATATTCCGTGGTCCGAACACCTGCAATCACAGCGGTCCTGATCTTGACAAGTTCCGGATGGCGACGAAACCATGTTTGAAGGTACGTGGGGTCCGCCCGGTCCACCAGCGCGATCTCTCACAACGACCATCCCCAATCGCACAACGGTGATGGAGCCCCACCGATCATGCGGCATCCTCGAATCTTCGCTGTTGGCTGGGGCGTCGTTTACCTCGCCTCTATGGGGCAATCGACATTCTTGACGCAACTGACTACCTTGCGGAATGTGCAACCAATCCTGCTCGAATCGACAATCGCCGCTCCTGGCACGTCGTTCCATCATGGTGTGTCGGCACTGCTGATAGATGCGGGCCGCGTGCTGCTTGCTCATAGAACCGATGAACGTGATTGGGCACCGAGTACGTGGGACGTCCCCGGCGGTCATGTCGAAAGCGGCGAGAGTGAGACCGAGGCTCTAGTCCGTGAGGTCCACGAAGAACTTGGCATTGGAATACTGGAGAAATCGACAGCTCTATCTGCGCGGCTAATCGGACCTAATTTCGACATCGCCTACTTCGTCGTAGATGCATGGGCGGGTGAACCCTACAATTCGGCGCCCGAGGAGCGCATCGAGATCGCTTGGATTCCCCTGTCGGAGGTGAACTCAATCGCCCTCGCGGATCCGGAACTTCTTCCGATCATCCGCAACGCCGGTCAAACGAGTAGTTGATTCACACTTTTGCGTCGGTCGGCCGCGGCACTCGTGCTCGCTTGGCGCTGAACCGTCATGCCGCGGCGGGTGGATCGCTTAGACGCGCGAGTCATGTGCTCAAAAATCTTGGTTGCCGCGGTTCTCTTGCATGCGATAGACGCGATGGCCGGCGAGTACGACGTATGCCACAGCTCCGGAAGCTCGAATTTTGCGAAGCGCGCTGACCGCTTGAGGCCACACCGGCATGCGGGTCATCCAAGGCCGTAACGATCAAGCTCTGAGGCCCTACCCGGTAGGTGGCTATCAAGATCCGATTGCGAGACTCAGGACTGCTGGCCCGGCAACGCCCGCAGCATCGCTACGAGTTCATCTCGCTGATACCCGTTTCTCGGTCCAAGCTCAACGAGTTCTTTCATCTTCACAATCATCACGCCTCGCTCTGGTGTTCCTGACACGGTGATCGCGTGTCCTCGCCCTACCTCCAAGAGGCCCTCATCACGAAGGAGCCGAAGGGCCCGAAGCACGGTGTTGGTGTTGACGCCGAGCACCGCGCGAGGTCCTTCGCTTGCGGAATCCGTTCGCCCGGTTTCGCTTCCCCGTCCGCTATCGCTCGTCGTATCTCAGCGGCAACTTGTTCGTGCATCGAGTGGCTCGATCGCAGACGCTGAACCGACTGGCTGTATACCGTCATACGGAGTAAATTGCTACTGATGGTCGATTCTCTCGACACCTTTGGGCGCTACTCCGGTCCGGCAACGCTGCTGCTCTCCAGCCTCGCTGATGGACCCAAGCACGGTTACGCGTTGACAAGGGACATCGAGCACTTTGCAGGGATCCAAATCGCGCCCGGCACGCTCTATGCAGCCATCGATCGGCTGGTGGAATTGGGCCTAGTCGAGGGACTCGCCGCAGAAGGTAGAAGGCGGCCCTATCGGATCACTGCGATCGGAGCCAGCGCGTTGCGCGAGCACCTCGAGGCACAACACCAGGTGACTGAGGTGGGCCTGGCCCGGCTCAGGAGCGCCGAGCGGAAAACTTCTCCGCTGGTACCCGCGCTCGTGGCGCGAGAACCACGAGGATGAGTTCATCGCGTTGCTCGAGGACTCGATCGCGGAAAGACCCTTCTGGCCGCGACGAGCTGGTGACATTGCACTGCGCGGCCTTCGGCTCCGTTCGGTGGGACTCCGTTCGGTGCTGTTCGCCTCGCGTCGGCGTGCCTTGATCGGCAGCAGTGCATCACTCGTCGTCGTGGTCGGCGCGCTCGCGATAGTGACGGGTGGATTCGGAGTTCTTGGTGCAGCAGGACCGACAAAGGGCAAGATGCCCTACGAGCCCGGAAAGATCGTCCCGTACGGCAGCATCCCTGACTACGTCGTCGTGAGCATCGGTCCGAACGTGACCGGCTACACACCCAAGGCGTACATTGCTTCGCCTAACGGTCCGAGCGGCAACTCCGTGCAGGGTCTTCCCGCACCGGTCTACGCCAGCAATCTCACGACACTGCTCGGTCACGACTACAGCGGGATTGGCTTCGTCCCCCTCGGCAAGTCCCCTTGGAGTCAGCCCTGCCACGTCGATACGGTGACTGAGGTGGGCTTAAATGGTCAGACCTCCACTACGATCCCATGCCCGTCGACAACGATCGTGGTCCCGAACGTGATCGGTATGGTGACGCCGACCGCGGTGGGTGAGCTGTCGGGCCTCGGTGTAGCTGTCGTGGTCCAGAACGTCCATTCGCAAACGGTAAGTCCTGGGCACATCGTCTCGATCTCCAAACCGGCTGGCAGCACAGTTCACGCCCGCCAGGCGATCGTTGTTGACAACTCTGTGCGGTAAAGAATGGGCATTGCTAGGGAGCTTTTCTCTGGCGAAAGTGAAGATGAGCGTCGCGTCGATCCCGCAGGGGTCAGGTAACCGCGGTGGCGGCAAGCCGCGAAACTGCGGCCGTCAGGCTCTCGTTAGTTTCTTCGGTCTTGAAGCCAGTCGCGATGCACTCATAGATCTCGTCGTGGAAGGCGAGAAGATAATGGACATACCGTGCCCAGTGTTCCTCGCGGTAACGGCGACGGACACTGTCGATTGACTTCTGCTCCTCGATCCATGGCGAGTTTTCGGCCACGTGTGCCGAGTAGTACTCGAGGCCACTGCGGAACAGAGGGTGCCCGTCCAGAGTCTCGTTTACTTGCTGATCCCATTTGTACCGAACGAGAATGAAAGAACTCAATGACGCCAATACCGACGTCGTGATCGCTGTCACGCTCGCGAGGCTCCGAAAGTGTCCCGCTGGGTTTGGAGTCGTTGCGGTAGAACGCTAACCAGGTTCGAGAGCCGGCAATAAGGGTGAGCATCAGACCGGACTTCCGGAGTTAGTAGGCATTTTTGACGGTCTCTGATCACGTTTTCCCTGCTCATCGCGCGGCGAGATAGCAGAAATGGGCTAAAGCTGTAGGCACACGAATAGTAGACGTGATCAGCACATCGATGTAATCTTGTAGGCGTGTACCTGCGGGAGACGAAGCGCCGCAACAAGGACGGCTCGACGGTCAGCTACTTGCAGCTCGCGCACAACGAGCGTCACGCCGAGACTGGCTCGCCGGTCGCCAAGGTGATCCACAACTTCGGCCGCGCCGACCAGGTCGACCGCGATGCTCTCGCGCGCCTCGTCTCGTCGATCTCGCGGTTCTTGGAGCCGGCCGAGGCGATACGAGCGACGTCGGGCAGCGAGGTCTCCGTCGTCGAGGCCCGGCGCTTCGGCGGTGCCTACGTGCTTCGCGCACTCTGGGAGCGGCTCGGCATCGCGGACGCACTGGTGCGAAGTGCAGATGGCCGCCGCCTCGAAGCCGGTCTTGTCGAGCAGGTGCTGTTCGCGCTCGTCGCCAACCGCTGCTTGGAGCCGGGCTCGAAGCTCGCCGCGACGCATTGGGCCGCGGAGCGCGTCGCGCTGCTCGGTTGTCCCTCCTTCGATGATGACGCGGCCTATGCGGCGATGGACTTTCTGTTGGACGCGCTGCCCGAGATCGCGAAGGGGATCTTCGACCGCACGGCGACGCTGTTGAACCTCTCGTGTGACGTGATCTTCGTCGACACCTCCTCGACCTACTTCGAGCGCGACGTCCCCGACCCTTTGATCGAGCTCGACACCGCAGCTGGGATACGCGAAGCGAGGCAGGAGGCCGCAGAGGATCACGGTCCAGACGAGGGCGCCGTGCGACGGTTCTCCAAGCACTCGAAGGACCACCGCCCAGATCTCCCCCAGGTGGTGCTCGGTATGGCCGTGACCGCCGAGGGGATCCCGATCCGTTGCTGGACCTTCCCCGGCACGACGTCGGACCAGGCGATCATGAAGACGATCAAAGACGACCTCGCTGGCTGGATGCTCAATCGGGTGGTGTGGGTCGCCGACTCCGGCTTCAACTCGGCGAACAACCGCGCCTATCTCCAACATGGTGGCGGCCACTACATCGTCGCGGAGCGCGTCCGCGGCGGCTCGAGAGAAGCCAAGGCAGCGCTCGCGCGTGCCGGGCGCTATCACCTCGTCGCCGGCAACTTGGAGGTGAAGGAGGTCCGTCTCGGCGATGGGGCAAGGTCGCAGCGCTTCTGCGTCTGTCACAACCCCGAGGTGGCCGCGCGCGACCGTCGAGTGCGAGAGAACCTCGTGCATTATCTCGAGAGAAGGATCGAAGGTTCGGACACCTGGACCAAGCAACGCCGAGACGAGCTCGTCGGAGAGCTGCGCACGACGCCGGCACTTCATCGCCTTGTCCGCCGGACACCTGACGGCCTGCTGCGCATCGACAAGGGCGCGATCGCGAACGAGGAGCGCTTCGACGGCAAGTTCTTGCTCCGCACCTCCGACGACACACTCTCGACGACCGATCTCGCGCTCGCCTACAAGCAGCTCTCCGAGGTCGAGCGGGGATGGAGGGACCTGAAGGGCTCGCTCAAGCTACGACCGGTCTTCCACCACCGCGAGGACCGAATCCGATCGCACGTCCAGCTCTGCTGGCTGGCGCTCCTCCTCATCCGCACCGTCGAGCACACGACCGGCGACACCTGGCGCAACGTCAGGAACGAACTCGACCGGATGCACCTCGTCACCCTCGAGACTGCAGACGGACGCGTCGCCCAGCGTTCTACGACGACGCCCGGCCAGCAGCAGATCTTCCGGGCCCTCGACATCGCCGAGCCTGCCCGCTTCTACGACTTCGAGCTTCCAGAGCCCGCCGCGTAGTCCCAGCTCACAGCGTCGCGTAGTAACACGACCACTTCGGCACCTCGCGCCCGTTCTCCCTGGTCAACACCGATATCTGGCCCTCATGGTTGCCTACCATCTCCGGAAGTCCGGTCAGAGCGCCGGTGCTCCACTGCACTCCTAGGTCGAACCGCACCGTATATGTCAAGCCAGTGTCGGCAGCGGTGCTCCGCTGAAGATCCAGGAATTCCTGAGATGCTTCCTTTTCCTCGCGTGAGCCCCAACCGTGCTCGCACCAGTTCGTCGCGACGATTTCGACCCAGCAAATGAACTCGTTTCGAGCAAGTGGCGTGATGTCCTTCCAGACATCGAGCGCTGGGGGTTCCCAATTAGCGCCTCGGGAAGATCCCAGGGGAGTTTCGGGCGCTCTCGTTTGAGATCAATCCTCCGGAAGTGCAACAAAGTCACGCTTTGCCTGCTTGTACCACCCCATTCCCGAAATGGGATGCTTCCACCTGCCCTTCATCTCCTTTAGGGCCACCTCGTGCGCGCTGTCACCGCCCGCGACCACTTCATTTAAGTGGCGATCTTGTGCCTTGATCACTTCATCAGCGGTGTTGGCGCTGTGGCGGAAATCACATGGTCCACCCAACTGCTTACATGTCATCGTCTTCACGGTCTGGATCCCTCCTCTTGTCCTCGGTCACATCGACCGGTTACCTCTCGTCATATGTAAAACGAGAGAGAGCGAGAGGATGTGACCATGAGCGACCGTGACCTGCTCGCCCAGCGCTTTGAATCCCAGCGCGAACACCTTCGGGCAGTCGCGCTCCGAATGCTCGGCTCCGGCTACGAAGCCGACGACGCCGTTCAAGAGGCGTGGCTCCGGCTTAGCCGCAGCGATTCGGATGCCATCGACAATCTTGCGGGTTGGCTGACCACTGTCGTGGCACGGGTTTGCCTCGACATGCTGCGAGCCAGGAGCGCCAAGACGGAAGTTCCGCCCGAGGAGGTCCCAGATCGAGCGACGATAAATTCTCCAGAGGACGAGGCGTTGCTTGCCGACTCGGTCGGACTGGCTTTGTTAGTAGTGCTCGACAGCTTGGCTCCGGCTGAGCGGCTCGCCTTTGTATTGCATGACATGTTCGCGGTTTCGTTCGAAGAGATCGCCCCGATCGTGGGCCGGACTCCGGTTGCTTCGCGTCAACTTGCAAGTCGCGCCCGACGGCGCGTGCAGTCAGACCCCTCCTTCCCCGATGCATCAGCCTCGGCGCAGCGCGAGGTGGTCGCCGCGTTCCTCGCCGCCGCGCGCGCGGGAGACTTCGCGGCATTGCTCCGGCTGCTCGACCCCGACATAATCCTGAGAGCCGACACGGTTGCGGTCGATCTCGCCGTAGCGAGAGCAAACGCGGGAGCGCCAGACTTAAGTAAGGAGATGCGCGGTGTTGACGCCGTCGCACGAGTCTTTGCCGGCGGAGCAAAAGCTGCCAAGCTCGCCCTCGTAAACGGTACGGCGGGAGCAGTTGTATCGGTGGGCGGGCGACCCATGGCAGTGTTCGACTTCACGGTGCGTCGCGGCCGGGTAGTCGGCATCGAACTTGTCGCTGATCCGGAGACCATCGGCCTTCTCGACCTTCAGTCGGTGCGATCACCGCACGAGGAGACAGGCATTTCAAAGCACCGCGAATCGGGCCTACCGTCGTCCGGGTGTACACGGCCAACAACTTTGGATTGAGCAGGGTCATCGCGATCGCTGTTGGTCGTGCGGCGGCAGAGTGGTCGCCTGCATCGCGGGCGACCCCTCTGTGCTTCTTCGCTCATCACAACTCCTGATTACTCAGGCGTTGCGTCGACTCCTAGAACCCAAGTTCGGGCAGACCGTTCTTTCTTACGCCCCGTCGGTGTCTAGACAGCAAGTTTTCGGCGACGGCTCGAGCCACAGGATCACCGGGGCGCTATCACTTCAAGGACTGAGTGCCTAATAGCGTACGTGCGCGCTGTGCTCGCTCCTTGGGCGCTGGCAGTCGCAATCCAGGCGTCGGCTTCGAGCTAAAGCAAAATGACCTCGCGTGATCAAAGCGGTGGGCCGTCGAACGTCCCTCTGTCACGCGACAACATCTCTAAAGCAATCGGTCAACAGGTCACACTGCCCGTTCACTACCGGCTACTGGGCGGAGGCGATGTCACGCCGTCATCCCCACTGGCCCGCATTTTGCTTCGTCTCGACCCCACCGTCCACGACGCCCTCGCCAGGTGGGCTGGCAGCGAGTTACGGAGCGCTAACGCTCAGATTGAGTTCTTGCTGCGCCAGGCGCTCTCCGAAGCAGTTCGACTGCCGAGCCACGTCGGCGAGATGCGCAATCCCGGCCGGCCGAGGTCGGAGCGCCAGGGTATGCCATTCCAGAAGGATGCCGGCGATGTTTGATAGTCGACAGAGGACGGTGGTTGGTCGTGAGGCTTAGGGGATCACTTGTCAAGTCGACCTTGCTCAGTGGCGGTCGCAAGCGCAGCAGGCCAAAATTCGAAATCCGCCGGCTAACACAACGCAGGGCTCGTGCTACCAACCTTCTACGTCGTCACCACTCCTCGAGATCCTTGAGTCTCCGTCCCCAAGAGCAGCTCAGCTTTCTGCAGCCGCCACCCACCGATGCTGCTCGATCGTCAGCCGGCACTCGGGATCGTCTGAACACTCATAGGACTCGTCGATCTGGACTATCGCCACGCCATGGCAGTGCTCAAGGTCTTCAGCGCACTCGACACAAACTTCGACGCCCGTTTTCATGGCCTTGTTGTACCCGACGGGTGTATCAACGTCCTTTGGACCAAGGCCGGCCAGAGCGAGTCGCTCGTCGACGCGTCGTGCCGCCGGCATCGTCCGCGTCGCTTGGCAACACCCCTGCGGTCTGTCGCAAGTCCTACATCGATCCACGGGTACTCGACAGCCTCTACTCTGGCGACACGATTACTGACGTCGTCAAGAGTCTCACCGAGCCTGCCGACCCGAGAGGCGCCCACTTGCTCGAAATCGAACGTTCGGTGATCTCCCTTCTCACGCCTTCGAGCGAAGCGCGGGTGTAGCCGATCGGACTCACGAATGCCTAAGTACAGCGCCGGGCTGCTCCCCTATCGGGTTACGGACTCAAATGTGCTCGAAGTTCTGCTTGTTCACCCGGGCGGTCCCTTCTGGGCGAAGAAGGATGACGGTGCGTGGTCGATCCCGAAGGGCGAGTACGAGCCCGAGGAGGAACGCGATCCGCTCGCCGTGGCGGAACGAGAGTTTGCCGAGGAGCTCGGGACACATCCTCCGCTTGGCGCCCGCTTGCCACTCGGCGAGCTAAAGCAGCCGAGTGGCAAGCGAATTGTCGCCTGGGGTCTCCAATGCGACCTCAACACCAGCGAGGTGACGAGCAACACCTTCGAGATGGAGTGGCCCCCAAAATCTGGAACGATGCGCTCTTTTCCCGAGGTCGATCGCGCGGCCTGGTTCTCAGCTAGCCAAGCGCGGTTGAAGTTGCTGACCGGGCAAGCACCTTTCGTAGGTCGACTGGTGCAGACGTTGCGGGTCGAACACCACCTCAATTTTTAAGATGGCCCTGCACCGTAGCGAGGAGGTAGACCCGACCGGTGATCACTCCCGTATTGCGACCTCCACTACCAGTCGCTACTAGCCCGACGCCCTACGAGTTCGGCTCGCACCCAATCTCGGCGCCTCGACCACGCTCCCTCAAGACAGGGTTGGCCAGAGGTCAGATCGCGAGACTCTCCTTCCACCACCCGCTCCACAAGCGGCCCGAGTTCGCGACAGACCCGCGAAGCGGGTATACAAACAAGGCATGGAAAGTGAGTCGAACGACCGAGCAGGTGAAGAGCGCGTTCTAGAGGTTCTCGATCACCGAATCACCATCTCCCATCCCGACAAGATCGTGTTCCCTGAGATCGGTGCGACCAAGCTCGAGCTCGCTGAGTACTACCTTGAGATCGCAGATCTGCTCGCGGTGACCGCATACGGTCGTCCAGCGCTCTTGGAGCGCTTCCCGCACGGCGCCGGCGGGAGCTCCTTTTTTCAAAAGCGCGTTCCCAACAACGCACCGAGTTGGCTGCGCACGACCGTCGTGCAGACGCCGAACGGCACGACCTCGAACGCACTAGTCCTAGACGATGTCGCCCACGTCCTCTGGGCGGTCAATCTCGGTTGCTTGGGGCTGCACCTCTGGCCATTTCGGGTGGCCGATCCAGAACACGCCGATGAACTTCGCATCGACCTCGATCCACAACCTGGCACCAGCTTCGACGACATTCGTACCGCCGCCGACCACGTCCGCGTCCTGCTCGATGAGCTCGGCATCCTTGGGTATCCAAAAACGAGCGGCGGACGCGGTCTGCACATCTACGTTCGCCTCGAACCACGCTGGACCAGCTTCGAGGTCCGTGCAGCCGCAGTTGCGCTCGCGCGCGAACTGGAACGGAGACACCCAACATCGCTCACCGCGAATTGGTGGAAGGAGGAGCGAGGCGAGCGCGTGTTCATCGACTTCAACCAGAACGCGCCACACAAGACCATCTACGGTGCCTGGTTCGCGCGACCCCGCGTTGGCGCCCAGGTATCGACGCCGCTCTTCTGGGACGAGATCGACGAGGTCGAACCGGACGAGTTGACGATTCGGACGGTGCCCGCGCTCGTGGCGAGGCGCGGCGACCCATGGGCTTCGATGCCCGATCTTCCACAGTCGCTACTCCCTCTCTTGGAGTTGGCGGCGACGGACAAAACGAACGGGATGCATGATGCGCCGTGGCCTCCGGAGTATCCGAAGCAACCAGACGAGCCACCACGCGTCGCGCCAAGTCGAGCCAGGACGAAATGACCTGCGACCCAGTCGCCGCGTTGCGGCGCATCGCCTACCTCCTCGAACGGGACCAGGCCGAAACCTACAAGGTGCGGGCGTTTCGAAACGCGGCGAGCGCGATTGCCGACATTGGACAAGACAAGCTCCTCGGGATGTCCAGCCGAGCGCTCACGGCGATTCCACACGTCGGAGCTACGAGCGCGGCGGTCATCGCCGAAGCCCTCGCCGGGAAGGTGCCCTCGTACCTCACCAAGCTCGAAGAAGTGCCGGCTCCCTCGATGAGTCCCGCTGCCGCGTCGCTCCGCCGAAGTCTTCGCGGCGACTGCCATGGCCACTCCGAGTGGTCAGACGGCGGCTCGCCGATCCGCGAGATGGCCGAAGCTGCACGAGAGCTTGGCCACGAGTACTGGACGCTCACCGACCACAGTCCACGCCTCACCATCGCCCATGGACTGAGCAAGGACCGTCTTATCGAGCAGCTCGACGTTGTTGCTGAGCTGAACGCCGAGCTTTCGCCGTTCCGGATCCTGACCGGGATCGAGGTCGACATCTTGGAAGACGGCGCGCTCGATCAAGACGAGGAGCTGCTTGCCCGTCTCGACCTCGTCGTTGCGAGCGTCCACTCCAAGTTGCGCATGGACTCGGCTCAGATGACCAGGCGAATGATGCGAGCGGTGAAGAGCCCGAACGTCGATGTGCTCGGACACTGCACCGGGCGAATAATCGTCGGCCGTGGACGACCGCCATCGACGTTCAACGCGGAACAGGTCTTCGAGGCATGTGTCGCTAGTGACACCGCCGTCGAGATCAACTCCCGGCCTGAGCGTCTCGATCCTCCCGAGGACCTTCTTGAACTGGCGCTTTCGCTCGGTTGTCTGGTCACCATCGACACCGACGCCCATGCTCCAGGCCAACTCGAGTGGCAGTACTTCGGTTGCGAGAAAGCGGCAACCGCCGGGGTTTCGAGCGATCGCGTGATGAACACGCTTCCAGTTGACAAACTCCTTGCATGGACATCGAGTCATGATGCTTGAGCGGACGAGCACCGAACTGGCGCGGAGTGCGACATGACCTCCCAGCTAAGGCCACCGATCGCACCGATGCTGGCGAAGCTCGTTCGCGAGCTTCCCGAAGGCGACGGGCTCTACTACGAGCCGAAGTGGGACGGATTTCGCTGCATCGTGTTTCGCAATGGGGAAGACATCACGCTCTCGAGCCGCAACGAGAAGCCACTCGATCGCTACTTCCCCGAACTCGTCAACTCCTTGCGCGCCAATCTCCCCGAACATTGCGTCGTCGACGGCGAGATCGTGATCGTCGGCCAATCGGGCCTTGACTTCGACGCGCTGACGAATCGCATCCACCCGGCGGCCTCGCGCATCAAGCTGCTTTCGGAAACGACGCCGGCAGCATTCGTCGCCTTCGACCTGTTGTCGGTCGGCGACGACGATCTGCTGGACACCCCGTACGTTGAGCGCCGCGCGCATCTCGAGCGCGCGCTAGGAGGTGCGCGGCCTCCGATCTATCTCACGCCGATGACGAAAGACCCGAGCGTCGCACGCGACTGGTTCTCCCGATTCGAAGGTGCCGGTCTCGACGGGGTGATGGTGAAGCCCGGTGATCTCGCCTACCTTCCCGACAAGCGCGTCATGTTCAAGGTCAAACACGAGCGGGCGGCCGACTGCGTCGTCGCCGGATTCCGTTGGCACAAAGAAGGCGGCGTGGTTGGGTCACTGCTGCTCGGACTCTTCGACGACGAGGGTCGGCTGCACCACGTGGGAGTGGCTTCAGGATTCGCCGTCTCG
>Ga0207933_1002219_pt1 | contig 12936 bp, 10 predicted proteins | sample NGESurdeep092012_4_FD_184488 | JGI IMG/M metagenome (GOLD analysis project Ga0207933, IMG submission 184488) | Arctic peat soil microbial communities from Barrow, Alaska - NGEE Surface sample F53-3 deep-092012 (SPAdes) | ecosystem: Environmental > Terrestrial > Soil > Wetlands > Peat ... | reverse complement strand
CCCGGCACCGCCGAATGTCGTTAGCGGATCGTTGGTGAATCGACCAGCGCCGATGTAGCCGCGGATGCGGCCGGTGCGATCGTCCGTCGAAAAGCGCGCGTAGGTCATCGGGTTTGCCCTGACTTTTCCTACGATGGTCCCGTAAGTGTTCTCTTTCCCGACTGTGCCAGCGATGATTGCCTGGTAGTCCATCTGCGCGTGCTCGAAGAATGCTTTCGGGAGGTTGCTACAGTGGAAGCAGACGGCTTTGTTTGGATCGTCTCCATAGTTGTTGTTCCAGTCCAGCAACGCGCTCGGTGTTCCGGATGCGAGTGTCAACGCGTACATGCTGATAGTGCCACATACATCCATCTCGCATGCACTCGGCAGATTCACGTCACTCATCATGCTCATCAGTGTGCACGGTACGACGCCGAAGAATTCTTCCATCGACGTCCAGCACTGGACCGCGCTCACCGTTACGTCCACCTCCTTCATCCATCGGTCGATCACGAGGCCGAGCTTCGCCATCTTGAGGAGCGCTTCCGTCGGGATGCCGTCGGTGGCGACGTAGGCCTGGATCTCGTCCAGTTTGGCGCGGACATGCGTATCGTCGCTCGGCAGGCGGTCAATGCGGCCGAGTATTTCGGAGAGATCGATCGGTTCTACGGCGATACCGGAGGCTTCGAGAATCTTCTCGCTGAATCTTACGGTCTTGAATGCTGCAGGCCGAGCGCCGATCGCGCCGATGCGAGCGTGCTTGAGACCGCGAACAACGCGACAGACCCCGACGAAACTGCGCAGGTCGGCGTGAAAGCTCTCCGATTCCGGTTGCTGAGTGTGCAGGGATGTGAGCGAGTAACGTATTCCGTACTGGGTGAGTACGTTGCACGCGGACATCTTGCCGCAGAACGCGTCACGCCGGGCATCGATTCCCATCCTGGCCGGGTCATCGGCGGTTGCGTGGATGAGAACCGGAACATCGAGGCGCGCCATCCGCAGCGTTTCAGCGATTGCGCGTTCATCGCCAAAGTTTGGCAGCGTGACGATCACACCGGCGATTTTGTCGGAGTTGGCGCGGAAGAGCGCGGCGCAGGCCTTGGCCTCATCGCGACTTTCCACGGCTCCGTGAACCGAGTCTTCGGGACCCAGCGCAATCGCGTCGATTCCCTCGGCAGCCAGCGCCTTGAGCATTTCGTCGCGGCCCGTTCGCGCCAGATGGCCAGGAAAGAAGCCTCGATTGCCGACAATCACACCGAGCGTGACCCTTTCGGCGGGAGCCGAACGAGGCGGGTGGGGCTTGGCAGCTGCGGCCCGCTTGGCGTTGAGCTTGCCACCGGCGTTGGATTCCAGCTTATGAATTTGCATTGGGTACCGGAGTCGGGATTGTATACAATACGCGACGGGGGGGATGGTTGAAAGAGGCCTGGGCTTTGGGGCGACGGCGCCGCACCCGCCGCGAAGTGTGGTCGGAACTTGCTGCTATCGGGGTGCGTTCCGGCGCCCAATCGTGCCGAAATATCACGGGCTATGATGGTCGTTAAAAATCCTCGCCCCGTTGTACGCTAAGGGGGAAAAAGGTAGATTTGCCCGTTGGCCCGGATGGCGGAATCGGTAGACGCAGGGGACTCAAAATCCCCCGATGGCAACATCGTACGAGTTCGAGTCTCGTTCTGGGCATCAAACTCCAGTGTCGGCCCTACGGCGCCGCCAACAGGTCTCCAAATTGGGGACCTGTTTTGTCAACGGATCGCTTCGCTCCCGGAAGGGCTCCGTTTCGATAGTGTGCCTGCGCGAAGAGGCCGCTCAGTGCCGGTATCGACAGGGCGCCCCGCATGATATCGGGCACGCGAGTTGCCCCGTCGTACCTGACAGCGGCCGTTGCAGGGTTCACCGGACTGCAAAAAAGGGCGAGCCACCCCGCCCCGGCCCGAATGTCTACACGCACGACCGGGCGCCAGAGTCCTCGACCGCAGCCATTTTGGCTGCCTCTGCGAGCGCCAGGAAAGCTGGAAGTCAGCGGAGCTTCGGTATATGAAAGGATTGGGAATTGCGGGCGCGGTTTCGGTATTCATGGTGATTGCGGCGGGTGCGCCCTTGCATGCGCAGTCCAGTCACGACCAGTCCCGTCGTGGTCAGCAATCGGCTCATCCCGCACCGGTGCCCGCGACCGTTCAGCACCAGCGCGCACAGCAGCAACAGCAGCGCGCGACGCAATACAAGACGCACATCGCGCAGCAAGTACCCGTGATGCAGAAGCAGACGGCGCAGCTGCACGCAGAGAATCGCACTGCGCAGTACCGCGTGCAGCAGCAGTACACAACGAAGGTCCGGCAGCAGGCGCAGCAAGTGACGACCAATCGCAACTACGCGGCTGAGCCATACGTCAAGGCTCCCGCAACCTATCGGTATACGATATCAGGGAACGCGCGCGAGACGAATTCATACGGCGTGACGATGCTCCGCCAGTCGGTAAACGACGGATATCAGCAGGGTTATCTGTCCGGCCGCGCCGACAGGAGTGATCGCTGGAAATCCGACTATCAGAATTCGCCGGCGTATCTCGATGCCAACTACGGCTACACCGGTAATTACATCGATCAGTCAGACTACAACTACTATTTCCGTGAGGGGTTTCAGCGCGGATATGAGGATGGATACAACAGTCGGTTGCAGTACGGGACCTCGTCTAACGGCTCATATTCGATTCTTTCGGCTGTCCTAAACGGCATTCTGGGACTTCAGTCGATCAGGTGACCTCTCGGGCCGGGCTCTGTCACCGAGCGGCGACAGAGCCCGGCGCCTTTCTTTAGCGGGAACGGGGCGCTTTATTGGTTGGGTGTTCCGACCCAGCCACCTCGCGCCCAGTTTGCAGCTTGTAACGCGGTTGCCTCGCCATGGCGCCCGTGCTGTGCCGAGCGCATGGACCTGAGGAGCATCGAGCGCGGGTGGCGGCTGGCATGGATGCGCATTATCGCGGCGATGCTGCCGGGTGAGCGGACCGCGGTGCTTCCGCCGGCACGTACTACACCACTCAAGGTGCTGTTCCTGCGATTCGAGCGGATTGGCGACATGATCATGGCTACGAGCGTGATCCGCGCGATCGCAATGTCATCACCACTTGTCACGCTCGACGTGGTCTCGGCGCCGAACACAACGCCAGTGCTCGAGAATAACCCGTACGTGCGAAAGGTTTTCACGCTCGATCGCGGAACATGGAAGAGCTATCGGTCGCTGAGCCGCGAACTGGCGGCAGAGCATTACGACGTGATTGTCGATGGAAGACTCAACAATCCACCAATATTCACATCGACGCCGCTGCTGATGTGGCGCGCCGGTGCGCGATACAGAGTGGGTGTAGGCGGCGGCAACAACGACCTGGTCTACAATGTGCGCGCAACGGCGTACGATCGGAGTACCCATTATATCCGTGGTTCGCGCGCACTGGCGGCGTCATTCGGTGTCGATGCATCAGCGATCGACTGGCGGCCGGATATCTTCGTCTCTGCGGAAGAACACAGCCGCGCGGAGGAAGTCTGGGAGCGCGCTTTTGAACGCGTTCCCGCGGGTGCCCCTGATGGTGTCCGGTTCCTTGTGAATCTTTCCGCGTCCGAGAAGAAGCGCCGGTGGGCCGACGAGAATTTCATCGCGGTGCTCAAGACCGTTCGAGACGCTCACCCGAACATCGCCATTGTCGTGATGGGACTTCCGTCGGAGTGGGAGAGCGTTAAACGCGTTGCCGGCGCGATAGCTGGCGAACCTGCCCAGACGCCGGAGCTGCGTGACGCGCTGGCGCTGGTCCAGGCGAGCGACAGGGTATTCACGCCTGACACGAGCATCTCGCATGCGGCAAGCGCATTCAGCAAGCCCGTTGTTGTGCTCCTGCGGCGCGACTGTGATCCGTACGCGCCGTGGGACGTTCCTGGCGAGCTGGTCTTCTGGGATGGGGAGACCGTGCATGGGCTCGGGGTTGAGACGGTACTCCCCGCGGTCCTGCGGCTGCTGTCGCCTGGCGGCGAAAATCGTGACATGAGTCACGACGCGATGGCTCTCCGGCCGCTAACTAGCGCATGACAGAACTGCGCAATCTCTTCGTTACTCAGAACTTTCCACCGGTGAACGGTGGAATGGCGCGACGCCACGCCGAGCTTGTGAATCGGTATGGCGAGGCGATGGAAGTATCTACGATTGCGCGCAGCGACGCGGCGGTCAGCGATGCAGCCGCCGCCTATCCAATCAACAGACAGCCATTTGAGCTTTCAGCGGCGAAGCGGTTCAGCAATGAAGTGCGGTGGGGACAGTGGCTTGCGCGAAGGTGCTGCTCGGGCATCGATGTACTTCACTGCGGCGAAATTCGCCCCGTGGGATATGCTGTCTGGTGGGCTCACTGGCGGTCGCACGCACCCTACGTAATCTATGTAAACGGAGGCGACCTGCTTCGCGAGCGCCAGAAATCCGCGGCCAGTTGGTCAAAACGGATCAGTGCAAGAAGAATGTTCGGCGATGCGGCAGGCATCATCGCCAACTCGGGCTGGACTGCTGAGGTCGCGCGAGAGGTCATGCGCGCGGTCGGTGTCGAGCGCGCGGTTCCGGTCGCGGCGATCGAGTTGGGCACCAATCCGGAACGCTTCAACCGAAAGTACGACATCGGTGCGTTGCGCGCGAAACTCGGCGTGGCTGCTGCACCGATAATGCTCACGGTGGCGCGGCTCGTGCCACACAAGGGGCAGGATGTTTCGATCAGGGCCATGGCAGCTCTGCAGCCGGAGTTCCCGAACCTGCAATATCTCATCGTGGGTGCCGGAGACGACGAGAAACGTCTTCGTGCCATTGCGTCGACGCTGTCGGTGGGCGACAGAGTCCATTTCCTCGGTCAGTTGGACGACTCGGGGCTCGCCGAGGCGTATGCCACATCCAGCGTATATGTTGGCCTGTCGCGGATCGACCGTGCGATCAACGTGGAGGGATTCGGCATTTCGTTTGTTGAAGCATCGTCGAGTGCGACCCCCGTCGTCGCGGGGGATTCTGGAGGAGTCCGCTCCGCCGTTCGGGATGGCGTAACGGGACTATTGGTGCCACCGGAAGACGTGGGCGCTGCAGCCGCGGCAATCGGAGCTATCCTTCGCGATCTGTCGTTCGCGCAGCGCCTCGGCGCAGCAGGCCGGGATGCCGTTGAAACCCACTACAACTGGGATCGCGTTGCGGCACAAACTCGTGAGTTCATTCATAATTGCACGGCGAACAGAGTACACACGCGCCAATCCACCGTCCATCCTGACCGATGAAGCTCAAGGAAGTATTCTACGGCCTTGGAATGCGCCCTCGCGCGCGCGAGTATCCATACGAGCTTACCACGTTCCATCTCCCAGCGGATGGCGACATCGAGTTCGCATTGTGGAGTCACCCGAGCGCGAAGCGTCGCACGGAGGCCGGGCAGGGAGTCAAGCTGACTCAGCCGATGGTCGACGTTCTGCGACAATTCCTCAATCCGGGTGACGTCGCAATCGACATAGGTGCACACACCGGCGACTCGACTGTCCCGATTGCGCTCGCTGTTGGAACAACCGGCGCCGTGTTCGCGCTAGAGCCGAATATCTTCGCGTACAAGGTGTTGTTGCCGAATGCGGCACTCAACAAGAGCAAGGCCAATATCATCCCGCTCAACTTTGCGGCAACGCCAACGGATGGCAACTTCGAGTTCGAATACTCCGACCCTGGCTTCTGCAACGGTGGACTGCACCAGCATGTGGGGCGCTGGCGTCACGCGCACTTCTTTAAACTTCCGGTGATCGGACGGAACATTCCCGCGTATCTAGACTCCAATTATCCGGATGAAGCGCGTCGCGTGCGCTATGTAAAGATCGATACCGAGGGACTCGATCGAGCCGTTGCCTCGTCACTTCGCGACCTTCTGGTGCGCAACAGGCCTTACCTCAAGACAGAGATTTACAAGCACCTGCCGCTCGAGGAGCGCGTTGGCTACTTCCGTGACCTGCGAGACCTGGGTTACAGGATGTTCAGGATTGATAGCGAGGAAGCGGACTACCGCAGCATCGCCATCGACGAATCGGATTTGAGTAAATGGTCGCATTTTGACGTATTTGCGGTGCCGGAGTAGCAGCGCCGCGGAGGCACGAGCAAGATTGACAACCAATTCACGCGTGCATTCATTACAAAACGCGAGCGCGCACTCGCAATACCCCAACGGAGATCACATGTCATCGATGCACCGTACGCTCGACGGCGAGGTTCTCGTCCGGCACCTGTCGCAGGACGAGCTCATGATCGACCGCGAGCTCCTGGCGCAGCGTGGCCGAACGGCGCGGACGATCGTCAAGGAAGGGCCTGTGCGCCTTGTGCTCATGGCTCTATCGCCCGGTGGTGACCTGCCGGTGCACAGTACGGATGGGCCGGTGACCATACACGTTACCGATGGCGAGGTACTGTTCCGTGCGGTGGGCGACGAATATCACCTCGTTACCGGCGACGTGCTCGTCTTCGCCGCCGGCGTGGAGCACTCAGCGACAACCGAGACTGGCTGCGTATTTCTGCTCACCGTGATGCGAACTGATGTCGTGTCGCCGAAGCGGCCCGCGACCGAAAGCTGAGACCGCCCTTGATAACCCTTCCAGATATTCGGGACGAAGACCTGTTCGACACGATGACGTCGTTCTACGCCATCATCGCAGTCGATCCGCTTCTGTCGCAGTATTTCGACGACGTCGACATGTCTGTCCACATGCCGCGCATAGTGGCATTCTGGTCAACGCTACTTTTTCACACGTATTCGTACAACGGGAGCGCGTTCAAGCCGCATCTGGAAATGCCTGAATTGACGGCCGAACGGTTTGCGTTCTGGGTGGCGACGCTCGAATCGGTTGTGGACGCGCGCTTCGAGGGACCGTCCGCATCGCTCATGAAGGAGATGGCGCACCGAATTGCATACAGCATGCAACTCCGGCTCGGGATTTCCCCGTTTGAGCCTTTTCACGCGGGCGCCTGACGCCGCGAGCCGCTGGCATGCGGCTCAATGCGACCCGCAGAGATCGTGATAAATAGCGTCGAAAAATGTCTTTGGCCGAAGCGCCTCTGGTTCGGCGTGGGTTTCCGGCACGTCCAGCACTATGTCTTCACCAAGGAGATACTGAACTGCCGTGACGGTGCGCGTGTGTTTGGCGCAATCGAACACGTTGAGGCCGATGACCGTGTCGAAGGTAAGCGTATCCTTGCCAACGACGAACGACTTGGGCGCAATATCAAGCGATTTTACCCAGACCTTCCGTATCGTGCCGGCGCGAATGATGGTGGTAGTGTCCATGTACATTGTCGTCGCTCCGATGGCACCGACGCCAACCCACTGCTCCTGAGCACCGGCCCGCGCGACCGTCGCAGAGAGCGCAGCCATGATCAGAATGAGCCTGATAGCTAATGGCAGGTCTGCGGGGCACGCTATTGACATCTCGCGGAAGCTAGAGCGCAGGCTGGTCTGGCGCCATCCGGTGCGCGTCGTCATGTTTTAATGGCGTGGGCCCGCACAGAGGAGAAAGTCGATGCTCAGGTCCATGATCCTTGGGTTCGTCGTAACGCTGAGCCCATTCTTGCTCGGGGCGCAAGGCCTGTCGCCCGCCGCCGTCATCCCGACACAGGCGCTGATACCGCGTGGTTCAGTATTCCTGCGAGGCGCGCCCATGACAGACGCACCGGCAGCCAAAGCGGTACCGGTTTGCAGCATGCCGTGGCGACTGTCGACCCTGACGCGTCGCGCGCTGCGCACGAAGGAGGTATTGCGCCGCCGTCGAATCGCGGAGTGCCGATCTTGACCGCACGTTCGGCGTGCACGAACTCTCTGGATTCGAGAGCATCGGACCACGCGCCTCCGCGATCTCACTGACCACGTACGGCCACTCCCTGCGGGTGGCGCGCAGCTGCGAACGCTACCCTGGAGCTCACGGCGCCGCCGCTCCGTCAGCTCGCGGGCAACCGGGAGCGCCTTTCTGCCTGTCGAGTCGTTGCCGATGCCTGCCTGACCGGCTGGCCCGGAAGGTAGCGCGGCCGTAACTTTCTACTGTTTACGCCCCTTCCTGAACAACCAATCCGAGAATGGCCACGTACAAGCACGCGACCGTGCCCTCCGCGGGCGAGCGCATCGGCTACGCCGACGGCGCTTTGCAGGTCCCGAATAACCCCATAATCCCGTTCATCGAAGGCGACGGAACCGGCCCGGATATCTGGGCGGCATCCGTACGGGTTTTCGACGCGGCCGTCGACAAGGCGTACGGGGGAGAGCGCCGGATCGCATGGATGGAGGTTTTCGCGGGTGAAAAATCGTTCAAGAGCTTCGGTACGTGGCTTCCGGACGAAACCGTCGATGCCCTGGGCGAATTCCGCGTCTCTATCAAGGGACCGCTCACCACACCCGTGGGCGGCGGCATCCGATCTCTGAATGTCACACTTAGACAGGTTCTCGATCTCTATGCCTGCATTCGTCCGGTGCGGTACTTCGAAGGAGTAGGAGCGCCGGTCAAGGAGCCTGAAAAGGTCAACATCGTGATCTTCCGCGAGAACACGGAAGATGTGTACGCCGGTATCGAGTACAAGGCTGGATCGCCCGAAGCCAATGCGCTCCGTGAGTTCCTGCACGCGTCTTTTGGTGCGAACATCCGTGAGAATTCCGCGATCGGCATCAAGCCCATGAGCAAGTTCGGCTCTCAGCGTCTGGTCGATATGGCTATTGGCTATGCGCTCGCCAAAGGGCGGCCGTCAGTCACGCTGGTGCACAAGGGCAACATCATGAAGTTCACCGAAGGCGCATTCCGCGACTGGGGTTATGAAGTCGCCCGTGACAAATTCGGTGACCGCACGGTTACGGAAGGCGATCTCAAGGGCGGCGACGCGGCCGGAAGAGTCGTAGTCGGCGATCGGATCGCGGACTCCATGTTCCAACAGCTATTGCTGCGGCCGGCGGAATATTCCGTGATTGCGACGCCCAACCTGAATGGCGATTATCTGTCCGACGCTGCAGCTGCGCAGGTCGGCGGACTGGGCATCGCACCGGGAGGAAATGTCGGAGACGGAATTGCCGTGTTCGAGGCTACCCACGGAACCGCGCCAAAGTACGCCGGACTCAACAAGATCAACCCTGGCAGCGTCATCCTCTCGGGCGTGATGATGCTCGAGCACATGGGATGGACCGAAGCTGCCGCCCTCATCGTCGCGGGGATGGAGAATGCAATCAAGTCTCGCCGCGTCACCTACGACCTCGCGCGCCAGATGACGGGCGCAACCGAGGTATCCACGTCTGGATTCGGCGAAGCGATCATCAGCGGCATGCGCGGCTGAACAAAAACAAGGCTCAATTACTGTGACCAATCCATTCGCCGTCGCCCTGTCGGGTGCGGACGCCGCAACTTTTCAGGTTCCGGTTCTCTTTGTAGCGCTTCCGTCGGGCGGTGCACTCCCTCCGATCCTTGCCAATCTGGACAGGTCTGTGGGAGGATCGATTACCGGAGCGCTCAAAGAGCGCGATTTTCGGGGAGCGCGAGACGAGATTCTGTTTCTGAGCGGCGGTGGTAGCGGCCCTCGAAGAGTCGCACTGATCGGAATCGGAGACGCATCGGATGCGCTACAGAGTCTTCGCCGCGCTTCGGCGCTCGCGGCCCGCACCGCGACAAAACTTGGCACGGGCTCGCTCGCATTTACTGGAGACACTTTCGCACCGGATCAGATCGAGGCGATCACGACTGGATTGCATGCCGGCGCGTGGGAGTTTCTGGACACCAAGACCCCTCCGCCGGAGAGTGAACGGAAGGCGCCGGTGACTTCGGCAACCTTGCTCGCGCCGGTAACGCCGGACACGCAGACGGCGATCGCAAACGGCAACGTGATCGGGCGCGGCATGTCGCTCGCCAGAACGCTCGGCATGACACCCGGCAACATCTGTACGCCGGATTTCCTCGCTGCAGCTGCGCGCGAAGTCGCAACGCGTCACGGAATGAAGTACACGGAGCTGGACCGGGCCGGTCTCACTGCAGAAAAAATGGGGTCGTTTCTCGCCGTCGCGCAGGGCACGCTGCAGGAACCGCGGCTCGTTACGCTCGAATACAACGGCGCCAGCAGTGGCGACGCACCTGTAGTGCTCGTCGGCAAGGGACTCTGTTTCGATTCGGGTGGCATCTCGATCAAGCCTGCCGCCGGAATGGAGTGGATGAAGTTCGACATGAGTGGTGCAGGCGGTGTCATCGGCGCGATGGAAGCAGTCGGCGCAATGAAGCTTCCGATCAACGTCGTCGGTGTTTTCGGCGCAACTACAAACATGCCATCGGGTACAGCGATGAACCCCGGCGATGTCGTGCGCAGCCAGCTTGGCAAGTACATCGAGATAATCAACACTGATGCGGAGGGAAGACTCGTGCTCGCAGATCTTCTCTCCTACGTACGCCGCTTCAAACCTGCGGCTGTGATCGATGCGGCGACTCTCACCGGTGCGTGCGTCATCGCACTGGGCCACTCAGCGACAGGTGTATTCGGAGTTGACCAGGGCTTGGTCGACGAAGTGCTCGGCGCCTGCAGCCGCTCGGGCGAGCGCGGATGGCAGTTGCCGCTGTGGGACGATTACTCGGATCTCATGAAGTCCGACGTCGCGGACGTGAAGAATTCCAGCGGCCGACCAGGCGGGGCGAGCACTGCCGCTGCGTTCCTGCGGGAATTTGCCGGCGATTATCCGTGGGTACACCTCGACGTCGCTGGCACCGCCTATTCCGAGTCGGATCTTGGGCACATTCCAAAGGGACCGACGGGAGTTCCAGTGGGAACGTTCGTGGAATTTCTGCGCGCGCGCTGCGCTCGTTGATGCTGTATCGCGTTGCGCGCGCCACGTTTGCAGTTGTTGCCTGCGCCAGCACGATATTGTTCGTACCCGCTGTAGCGCGCGCGCAACAGACCACGATTCCGGGGTCGATTCCGCGAGGGGCGCCCAGCAACCCCGCCGAAGACTCAGCGCCCAAGGCTCAGCGCCCGGATAGCATACAGGCTCGCATCGGACGCGACAACGTCCTTCCGTCGCTCGAGATCGGTCAGTCCTATACGTTCACGCGCGACGAGCTCTTTGCGTCCGGAGCGCTCACACTCGCCGATGTTGTGGATCGCATTCCCGGTTTCACCACATTCACCACCGGCTGGATGGCGGCCCCCGAGGCCGCAGCGATTGGAGGCGATTTCAGCCGCGTGAGAATCTACATCGACGGCATTGAGCGCGACGATCTGGAGCCTCGCAACGGTGTCGCACCAGACTTGCACTCGGTTCCGATCTGGATGCTCGACAAATTGTCGCTCGCGCGCACCGCAGGCGGTCTGCGCATCGATATGCGCACCTGGGAATATGACGGTACAACGCCATACACACGCGTCGATGCACTTACCGGCGATCTGAGTACCAATCTCTACCGCGCGTTTTACGGCAAGCGATTTTACAACGGCGCCGGACTACAGGTTGCGCTGCAGCAGTACGGAGTGACGGATCTTCGCAATGGCGGCGGCGGTCAGGATTTTGGCGGACTGCTTCGCTACGGCATCGCTCGTCAGAACTGGAGCCTCGATGCGACTGCGATCCGCACGAGCGATACGCGCAACATCACATCGCGGTACATCTACGGGCCGTACATGGATGGGTACCGCGCTGCGAATACCATGGGATACCTGCGCGCTGCGATAGGCAACGCGGACAGTGGTCCGTTTCTCCAACTGATCGCGTCAACGCAGATCCTGAAGGAAAACAGTTCTCATATCGACTCGCTTGCAGCCCTTCAGTACGGCTTTGTGTCGGATACCGTGGACTCGCTGGCGTCGGCTACACAGTATGTCGCAACGCTTGGCATGGACGCGCTTGGCGGACGGCTTCGTCTGATTGATCGTTACCGGACGCGACTCGGTAAGAGCTACAACTCACCCAGTGCGACGTTCGACCTCACGCATCAGATCCTTTCTGCCAGTGCGATGGCGGAGCGCGACGAATATTCCGGTCTGACGACGGTGGAAGGCGGCGCAAGGCTCAGGCCGCTGCCGTTCATCTCAGTGCTCGGCTACGTCGGGCAGAGGACTTCGTTCGGAACGCCGGCGCCAGGATTTCTCGTGCAGCCGAACTCGAAAACTGCGCGGCTGGAGGGCGGCCTCAGATTGCTGCCAGGTGGATTGTGGCTTAGCGGTGGCATTGTGACGCGCGACACGGCTCTCCTCGTCCCGTCGGCGCTGTGGGACACCGGTTTTGTGGCTACATCGGTAGGGCGCCAAACCGGTACTATCGCGTCGCTCAGAGGCCCACTGTTCGCGGGCTTCAGTCTGGATGGATTGCTCACCCACTGGCAGAATGTCACGGCGTACACGCCGCAGACCGAGGCACACGTAGACCTTCGTTATTATACCGAGTGGCTGTCTCGATTTCCGACCGGGAACTTCGCATTCACGTTCCAGCCCGGCATGGACTATCGGAGCCAGGCGCCGTTCCCGGAAAGCGATGGGACGAGTCGCATTGCGTCGTCGAGCCGCGTATTCTCAGTGCTCGTGGAGATTCGAATCCTGCGCGGCACCCTCACATATCAGCGGCGCAACCTCGTCGGCCCTCTCTACGACGAGGTGCCGGGCTATCTGATGCCGCGTCCGGTGAATGTGTACGGCGTACGATGGTACTTCTTCAACTGACGTCTTCGCCGGGACTGGTTACAGACCCTGCAGCATTTGGTACTCATAATTCCGGCCCGCTGAATCGGCGTAGGTTACGTAGCTGCCGCTTATCGTTCCCTGGTGCGTGTACGTCGTTCCCTGAGTCAGGACAGTGGCCGTGAAGATGATCTTGGTGCCAGTCACCTGGTAGGTACCAGCCTCGATCGTGTTGGTAGCGAGAGGTGTGTCGGTCACCGTCCCGCCTGAGTTCTGAGCCGTGTATGTGGTCTGCGAAACGCTATA
>Ga0207933_1002218_pt1 | contig 12937 bp, 10 predicted proteins | sample NGESurdeep092012_4_FD_184488 | JGI IMG/M metagenome (GOLD analysis project Ga0207933, IMG submission 184488) | Arctic peat soil microbial communities from Barrow, Alaska - NGEE Surface sample F53-3 deep-092012 (SPAdes) | ecosystem: Environmental > Terrestrial > Soil > Wetlands > Peat ... | reverse complement strand
ATGACGCTGATCTGCGCCATCACGCCTACATCGATGCCGACAACTTCAAATTCGATTCCGGCGACCAGGAGCCGGGCAGCAAAACCCCCATCAATTTTACGGTCGCCGGCACATTCGATGTGCTTTGCGCTATCCATCCCAAGATGGAACTGATCGTTCACGTCAAATAGCGCGGCAGTCCTTTAGCTTCCACCTCAAGTCAGCGACGTGCCGTAAATCAGCGAGTGCGACACGTAATAAAGCGCCAAGAAGGCCGTGAGCGCGGACGCGTAGACGACCGGGTTGAGATAGGGGTAGCGAACCAGGTACTTCTTGCCTCCATTGTCGGCCAAGATCGACAGCAACACCACGATGATCAGCGAGTGCCCGATCAGGTCCACTTTGCCGAACTCGAGCACGGCGCTCACGAACATCGACGTCAAGATGACGGCGGCGATACGGCGCACTAGCGGCGTCCACATCAGCGCGAAAGCCAAGGCGAATTCGATGGCGCCGGCGGCGCGCATGAAGAATTCCGGGTCGAAGCCCATCGACATGGTGGGATGGCTCGAGAACAGGGGGAACGACCATTCCGGATAGGCCCATTTCTCGATCGAAGCCCACATCAAGGTGACGCCGGCGGCCCAGCGCACCAAATCGAGCGCGCGTATCCCGAAGAAGTCGCGCTGCAATCCGGTGAGCGCCAGAAAGACCGCGACGCCGAGGAAAATCGGATAGTCGGCGAGATGGAAGCTGCCGTACTCCCAATCAGCAATGGCAAACAGCGACACGATGCCGAGCGCCGACAGCGGCATGGTCCGGCGCGACAGCATACCGGCGGCGATGCCGAGTTGGATAGCAGCGACCCAATTTGAACTGGTTTTCAATTCCGGCGTCAGCAGAATGCCGCCGACGCCCCAGATGGCGATAAAGAAGAACGCTGTGCCGGCGCGGTACATCGTCTCCATGTTGTCGCGCATATAGGCGGTCACGCGGTCGATGGCGCGGATCATGGCAAGGCCGACATTGGTGCCTTCGACCAGGCAGCCGGCCATCAGCGCCAGCACCGAAAGCCCGACCAGGAACTCGAAGTCGGGACAGAGCACGTTTTCCAGGCCGCGCGGCTGGCCGGCGACGTTGTAGGCGCAGAACCACTTCACGTGCGCGCTCGCCGCACTGGCGAAAGCGACGTTAACTATGAGCACGAGCGGAATAGAGCCCGCGCGAGGCAGCCAACTGGGCAGCCGGGTCATGTAAAACCCTCCAAAAAGCCTATTAAGGCACCAGTTCCGCCGCTTCACGCAGCTCCCTGGTATCCTTAGTGTTTTACCACAATTTTTAGGGTTTAGGTGACCGTGTTTGGGTTAAATTAAGTTTTGGTTAACCCTTGAAATTGAAGTGCCCGCGCAAGCAGCACAAAGCAGCGTGCCGGTAAGCTTTTCCGTCTATCCAGAGGCTCGGTACGACGCAGAAAATCTCTCGGAGACTTTCATGATCGGCGCTTTGAGTTTGTTGAGTGTTATCGCCGGCGCCGCGGTCGCGTATTACGCCGACCGCTTTCCCGTGCATGTCGAGGCGCTCGAAACGAGTGCCGGTGCGCTGCTGATTGGCGGGCTGGCGCTGCTCGGCTCTGGGCTGCCGACGATCCTCTAGCTACAAAACGGGAAATTTGGATGCGGGCGCGTTTTTCGCGCGCTCTATTGCGCGTCTAGCGCGGCAGCGCCGAGACGGAGACGGCTTGTTGCGTGCCGTTGAGCGTATGCAGGAAGGCGATCAAATCATCTTTCTCCTGCTTGCTCAGATCGAGCGGATGAATCTCTTCGGCCCGGCTTGGACGCGTGATGCCGCCGCGATTGTAGAGATCGATCACCGCTTCGAGCGTCGGGATCGAGCCGTCATGCATATAGGGCGCGCGGCGCGCGACGTCGCGCAGCGTCGGTGTCTTGAATGCGTAGCGTAGTTTCTGGGAGGTTGGAAACAGCCGGCCGCGGCCGAGGTCGTCGTTCTTGGCAGTGCCGATGTCGTGAAACGATGAGTCGGTGAAGGCCCAGCCGCTGTGGCAGGACGCGCAATTCGCCTTGCCGTTGAAGAGGTCGAATCCACGCTTGGCAGCACTATCAATCGCGGTTTCGTCGCCTTTGATCCAGCGGTCGAATGGCGCATCGCCCGAAACGATCGTGCGCTCATAGGTCGCCAGCGCCAGTTCGACATGGCGTTTGCTGATGAGGCCGGGGCCGAAAGCCTTGTCGAAAGCTTCGCGGTAACCGGAGATTGCCGACAGCCGCTCGATCAGAACTTTTTCCGGCAGGTTCATATTATTAGCGGCGGTGATCGGGCCGAAGGCGACCGCCTCGAGATCGCGGAAGTGCCCGTCCCAGCCGAGCTTGGGCACCCAGGCCACGTTGAGCAAAGTCGGCGAGCGCAGCGGCAGCGGAATTTGCCGCTCGCCGATCGCGCGCGTGTGGCCGTCGCCCCAGGAGAGCGCGGGGTTATGGCAGCTGGCGCAGGAGCGCACCTGCGATCCCGACAGAATGGGATCGAAGAACAACATACGGCCGAGCCGGGATTTGTCCTCGGTGTAAGGATTGCTGTGCGGGAAGGGAATTTCCGCCGGACGCAAGTAAGAGTCGCGCAAGGCCGCGCGGCCGTTGGCGGCGTTGTCGGAAATGGACGCGCCCGCTCCCAGCAATAAAATCGTGGCGCCGATGGCGCAGCTGGCCTTCCAATGCATCATGGCCTTGAGCCCTCGCGGGCTCACCTTCGACCATTGCCGTTTATGAGGAGTTAACGAATGATTCACACGTTATGCGTGTGGTTCACATGTACATTTAAGTGAGCATTTCGCGGTTCAATTCGCGCGGGCGAGCGCAGCCGCGATCAGATGTCGCAGTGCATAGACAGCGGTAACCCGTTCGGGCGCGATGCCGTAAGCGGCCAGCAGCGCCTGAAGGTTCGCCGGCACTGCCGTGGCAGGCTCGCCGCGCTGGCGCGACGCCAGCCGCGAACCGGCCCATTGCTCGAGCATGGCTTGTTCGATGCGCTCTGATTCAAGTTCGGCGGCTTTGACGCGCGTGCGCAATTCCGCCGCCGCTTTGCCGGCATCTGTATCGCGCGATCCAACAGGTTTCAGCGCGCGGCGCGCATCGCGCAGCGTGCTGACGATGCCTTTGTGCCAGGGCTCGACTTCCGCCCGCACCGAGACGATGTCGTCCGCCGTCAGGGCGACGCCGTGCCGCGCGCCGACGAACGCGCAGAGCAGCAGCAAATTCACATCGAGGCCAAATTCATCCTGCAACGCGAGACATTCATCTGCGACAGCATCAGTGCCATAGACCGCAATGGAGAAATCCCAGAACGGCGAGGGCATCAGGCTTTTTCTGAGGGCCAGCGCTTTACCAGGCCGGCGTCGATGTCGAACAGATCAAGGCAGCGGCCGACGGTTTGGCTGACAATGTCCTCGATGGTTTTCGGCCGGTGATAAAAGGCCGGTACCGGCGGCATGATGATGGCGCCGTTCTCGGTGGCGGCCAGCATGCTTTTCAAATGCCCGGTGTGCAGCGGCGTCTCGCGCACCACCAGCACGAGCCTGCGGCGCTCTTTCAAAATTACGTCGGCAGCGCGGCTGAGCAGATTGTCGGTGGTGCCGTAGGCGATGTCGGAGACGGTACGGATCGAACAGGGGATGATCACCATGCCGCGGGTTTTGAACGAGCCGCTGGAGATCGCAGCGCCGACATCGCTGTTGGAATAAGTCGTATCGGCGAGCGCCCGCACTTCATCGACGCTCAGGTCCATTTCTTCCTTGAGCGTGATGGCGGCCGATTTCGAAATGACCAGATGGCTGGGGATTTTATTTTTCTTGAGCGCCTGCAACAGACGCACGCCATAGATCGCGCCTGACGCGCCGCTGATACCGACAATCAAGGGAAGTGACATGGCTCGAACCTGTGCAATTCAAGGAACGCGACCAGTGTTGGCCGGATAAAGCGGCAATGCAAGATATAGCCAGTCCGCACAGCAAGCCTAGTCGCGTTTCGCGTTCTGAATGGCCTGCCAGATGCGGAAGGGCGTCGCCGGCATTTCCAGATTGAGAATGCCGTAGGGCTTGAGCGCGTCGGCGAGTGCGCTGACGATGACGGCTGGCGCGCCGGTGGTGCCGCCTTCGCCGCCGGCCTTGATGCCGAGCGGATTGGTGGGCGACAGCACTTCGACGATCTCGGTATTGAACGACGGCAGCAGATGCGCGCGCGGCATGCCGTAATCCATGAACGAACCGGTGAGCGGCTGGCCGGAGTCGGCCTCGACCACGAAATTTTCACACAGCGCTTGGCCGATGCCCTGCACGATGGCGCCGTGGGTCTGGCCGTGCACGATCAGCGGGTTGATGCAGCGACCGACATCGTCGACGCAGGCAAAGCGCGTTAGCGCGAGCTGGCCGGTGCCGGGATCGATCTCGATCTCGCACACCGCGCAGCCGTTCGGGAAGACCGGATCGTGCATTTCATTATCGGTGACGATGGCAAGGCCCCTGGCGAGATCATCTGGCAGCGCGTGCTTGGTCATTTCCTGCGCCAGTTCGAGAAAATCGAAACTGCGGTTGGTCTCGCGCGCGGCGAAACGACCGTCGCTGAACTCGACGCGCTCGGGTGTGGTGTTGAGTATATGAGCCGCGATGCGCTTGCCGTTGGCGATCAAGGTCGTGGCGGCGAGCGAGAACACGGTCGCTGCATGGCGCATCGAGCGGCCGGAATGAGTGCCGCCACCGGCTTTCACCACGTCGGTGTCGCCCATGATGATGCTGATGGCCTCGACCGGCACCTGCAGCAGGTCGGAAACGACCTGCGCGAAGCTGGTTTCGTGGCCTTGCCCGGCCGGCTGCGTGCCGATGACGACGTCGACTTTGCTCTCGGGCTTGATGGTAATGCGGGCCTGTTCCTTGGGTGCGCCGATCGAGGACTCGACGTAATTGGCGAGACCAAGGCCCAAGAGTTTCCCGCGCTTTTTCGCCTCGCGTTTGCGCGCATTGAAGCCGTCCCAGTCGGCGATGCGCATGGCGAGGTCCATGTTCTCCTCGTAGCGGCCGCTGTCGTAGAGCATGCCGACGGCGTTGCGGTAGGGCATGGCTTTCGGCTTCACCAGATTGCGCCGGCGCAGGCCGATGCGGTTGATGTTGAGCATGGTGGCCGCAATGTCGATCAGCCGCTCGATGGCGAAAGTGACCTCCGGACGGCCGGAACTGCGATAGGCCTGCGTCGGGATGGTGTTGGTGAACACCGAGACCGCGCGCAGCGAAGCGAACGGGATGGCATAATTGCCCGTAATCAAACCCGAGCCCTTGCTGAGCGGGGACAGCGAGACGCAGCGCGCGCCGGCATTGCTGATGTTGGTGGCGCGCAATGCCAGAAACTTGCCCTTGGCGTCGAGCGCCAGCTCCAGTTTCGAAACGAGATCGCGGCCTTGGTAATCGCTGATAAAGCATTCCGAACGGGTGGCGAGATATTTCACCGGCCGGGCGAGCTTGCGCGAGGCCCACAGCACCAGGCCGTATTCCGGATAGACGCGGTTGCGGGTGCCGAAATTGCCGCCGACATCGAACGACAAAACGCGCAACTTGTCGGGCTCGATATTGAGCACGGCGGCGAGTTCGCGTTTCTGGCGCACCGCGCCGCCGCTGCCGGCATGCAGCGTGGAACGGCCGCTAGCTTTATCGTAATCGGCGACGCAGGCGCGCGGTTCCATCGGCACGCCGGTGACGCGGCCGATATTGAAATCCATTTTCACGACATTTGCAGCCTGCGCGAAGGCGCGCTCGGTGCCCGCATGATCGCCGAATTTGGTATCGACCAGAATATTGGCCGGCACTTCGTCCCACACCGCCGGCGCGCCACTCGCCATGGCGTCTTCCGAATGCAGAACGAATGGCAATTCGTCGTAAACGACAGCCACCGCCTCGGCGGCATCGAGCGCCTGCGCGCGTGTTTCCGCCACCACCATCGCCACCGCTTCGCCAACATGTCGCGTCTTGTCGGCGGGCAATAGTAGATGTGGGCCGATGAACACTTCGCTGCCGCCCGGACCGCTCAGCTTCATGTCGTCGCGCGTCTTGGGCAGCGGATCGTGCTGGATCGGGCCCAACTTGTCGGCCGCGCAATCGACGCCGGTGTAAACGCCGAGCACGCCCGGCGTCGCCAAGGCGCGCGTCTTGTCGATCGACACGATGCGCGCGTGCGGATGCGGCGAGCGCACCATGGCGGCATAAGCCTGACCGGGAAATCCGAAGTCGTCGGTGAAGCGGCCATGCCCGGTAATCAGCCGCGCATCTTCATGGCGCGGCATGGGCTGGCCGATGTAGCGGAAGCCGGTTTCCGGTCTATTCATCGCCAGACACCAGGCACTTGCATATGCGCATCAGCGCTCCGGTCAGGGTTTGGCGGGGCTTTGCGCTTTTTTCGCCACGTCCATGGACTTGATGACTTTGGCCCAGCGCACGGTCTCGCTCTTGATGAAGCGCGCAAAATCATCCGGGCTGCCGCCGGCGGCATTGAGGCCCTGGCTTTGCAGTTCGTTGAGGATGGCCGGGTCTTTCAGCGCCGCATTGGTGGCTTGGGATAGCTTATCGACCACCGGCTTGGGCAGGCCGGCAGGTCCGAGGATACCGAACCAGAGTGCGGCGGAGTAGCCGGGCAGGGCTGCTTCGGCGATCGTCGGCAGATCGGGCGCGGCGCTGGAGCGCTTGGCTTCGGTGGTCGCCAGCGCTTTGACACGTCCGTCTTTGATGAGCCCGAGCACGGTCGGCGCCGGCGCGAACATCACCTGGATGCGGCCGGCGATCAGATCGACCGCGGTCTGCCCGCTGCCAGGGTAGAGCACGCCGGTCATTTTGACGCCGGCCATTTGCTTGAACAGTTCGCTCGCCAGATGCGGCCCGCTGCCGATGCCGGCAGCGCCATAGTTCAATTCGTCAGGCTTCGCCTTGGCGAGAGCGATCAAGCCCTTCACGTCGTTGACGCCGAGCTTGGGATTGACCACCAAAATATTGGAGATGGAGCCGACCCGCACGATCGGCGTCATGTCCTTTTCGACGTCGGGGGCTTTAGGCAACATCGTCATGTTGATGACGGTGGCGATGGTCGCAAACATCAGCGTGTAGCCGTCCTTGGGGCTGCGCGCGACGTAATCGGTCGCTACCATGCTGCTGGCGCCCGATTTATCTTCCACGACCACGTTTTGTTTGAGCTCACCGCTGAGCTTGTTGGCGACGATGCGCGCGATGACATCGCCGCTCGAACCGGCAGCGAAGCCGACGATGAGGCGGATCGGATGCGTGGGATAATCGTCGGCGCGAGCAGGCTGCGCGAGGAAGGCGAAGGCGGCGAGGAGGAGGGCGAGCGAACGGATCATGATTCAGGACTTCTTCTTGTTCAGGATTTTTTGTTCGGTGTTTCCACATTTCGCGCCGGCGTCTCGGAGATCAACCCGCCGCGCCGCCGTTTGATGGTCTCATCGCCGCTCTCGGCCCATTTCCCCTCGACTGCGCGGCGCGCGTAAATGTCGTAGTGCTCGTCCCAATCGCCTAGCGAATAACCGTGCCAGGGCGCCTGCGGCGTGATCGGCGGCAGATTGAGATCTTTCCACAGCGTGAGCGCGCGTTCCATATATTCGCGTTTCGGCAGCGCCAGCGGCGGCATGTCGCCCTTGAGCGTGGCGTCGATCAGAATGGTGGAATCCTCGCGCTTGTCGGATTTCGGTCCATGCCCCGCCGAACGATATGGCTGGATCTGCACGTCGATGCCGGGATCGGAGCGGTAGGCGAGCGACCAGAAGATGGCGTCGGCATTGGCCGGGTCGATGTCCTCGCTGACCGCGATGCAGATTTTGCCGCAGTCGGCGCGCAGCGAGGAGGCGCCTTGCAGCCCGCGCCACACTTCGGTGCGCGCGGTGCCGCGCGCGAATTGCAGGAAGATGACCTTGCGCAAATTCGTGAACGGCTCGTGCATGGCGACACGCTTGATGCCGCGCACACCGAGCTGGTCACGCAGGTGAGAAAGGAACATCGGCTCGAAGGCGACCTTCTTCATCAAGCTTGATTCGCTCGGCGTGACCTGACTGATGATCGAGACGAACACCGGCTTTTTCTTGTGCGTGATCGCGGTGATCCGCATCGACATATTGAAGTCTTCCAGCGCGACGTGGCCGTGGCTTTCGCCGAACGGGCCTTCCGGCTCAAGCAGTTCGGGATCGATCAGGCCCTCGATAACGATTTCGGCGTCGGCCGGCACAAGGAGGTTGACGGTCGCAGCCTTTGCGATGCGGATGGCTGAACCGGCCAGCCCGCCGGCCACCGCCATCTCGTCGAGATCGATGGGCAATTTTTGCGGGCCGGTGAACAGCACCACCGGTGCGCAGCCGATGACGATGGCGCAGGGCATCGGCTCCTTGCGCTTTTGATATTTGCGCCAGTGCAGATAGCCACCGGCGCCGCCCGGGCGCGACGACATGCGCACGCCGAGCCGGTCCTGGGCTTTGAGAGCGCCGCGATAGGTGCCCATGTTCTGCACGCCGGTTTCCGGATCGCGCGTGATGCAGAGCGTCGCGGTGAGATAGGGCGCCGAGTCGAAGCCTGGCGTTGAAATCGGCACCGGCAGGCGGGCGAGACCCTCGCCGGGCTTGCGCAGGTCGTCGCCTTTACTGATGACTTCCTGGCAGGGCGGCGAAGTGACCACGACAGGATCGATCGGGTGCGCGACCGCGTGCGTCCAGGCTTCGCCGATGTCTTCGACAGGCTTGCCCATGCCCACCGCATAGATCTCCGGCGAGGCCGCGAGCGCGCCGACGGCGACCGGGATATCGTAGCGCCGTCCGGCGCCGTCCACGACATTGGTGAAGAGGAACGCGCGGCGTTGCTCCTCGGCCAGCCCGCCCTGGAACTGCCAGCGCACCAGCGGGTGCAACTCGGTGTCCTTATCGATGGCGTGATCGATGCGCGTGACCAAGCCGCGCGCTTCGAGCCGCGCGAGGTGTTCCTGGAAATCGAGTGGCGGACCGCCGGCGATGGCCTGGCCGGTTCGCTTTTTATCGGCGCTGTCGAGCATCAGCTGTTCCGCTGAAATGAAGCGCCTTCTTACAACAGGCGGGCACCGTAATCCATCGCTCTAGCGGCCGGTGAAATCCGGCACGCGCCGCTCCGCCATGGCCTTGACACCTTCCTTGAAGTCGTCGGTCTTGCGCAAGGCGGTTTGCTCATTGAGTTCGTGCTCGGTGGCGGCACGCACGCGGTCGGCGAGATCGCCGCGCATGGTGGCGCGAGTCGAGATCAGGCCGAGCGGCGAATTCTCCGCGATTTCGGCGGCAAGCTTGAGCGCCGCCGTGCGCACCTGATCCTGCGGTACCAGCACGTCGGCAAGCCCCATGGCGAATGCGTCTTCGCCGGTGACGCGGCGGCTGGTGTAGAACATCATCGCCGCCTTGCTGGCGCCAATCACCAGCGGCAGCGTCACGGTCAGCCCAAAACCGGGATGAAAACCGAGCCGGGTGAAATTGGCGGCAAAGCGCGTTTCCGGACAGGCGACGCGGAAATCCGCCACCATCGCCAGGCCCAGCCCGCCGCCGACCGCCGCGCCGTGCACGGCGCAGATGATCGGCTTCTTGGTGCGGAACAGGCGGTTGCCCTCGACGTAGAGATGCTGGACCGCGATGTCGCGATCGACGCGCTGGCCGTCTTTGCCGAGTTGCGAGCCATCGCCAAAATTGGCGCCGGCGCAGAAGGCTTTGCCTTGCGCCGCCAACACGATGGAACGGCATTCGGTGTCGTTGTCGAGCGCCTCAAGCGCGGCCGCGATCTCTTGAATGAGCGCGATGTCGAAGAAATTATTCGGCGGGCGGCGCATTTCGATCAGCGCCACTTTGGCGTTGCCCTGGCCGGTTTTCTCGACGCCAATATCCTTGAACGGACCCATCACATGCTTCCTTTATTCGGCGGCGCGAGGTTGCGCGGAACGGGATTGTTTGACGATGAGGGCATCGACAATTGTCACGCCCTTTCCTGCTGTATGCACGATGACCGGGTTGAGATCGATCTCGGCGATCGCGTCGGCATGGTCGGCGGCGAAGTGCGACAAACGCACCATCAGCTCGACCAGCGCCTCGGCGTCAGAAGGAGGTGCGCCGCGATAGGGACCGAGCACGGCCGCGCCCTTGAGCCGGGCGAGCAATGCACGCGCCGCGACGCGATCGAGCGGCACCGGGGCGAGGGCAATATCACCCAGTGCTTCGACCAGCACGCCGCCGAGCCCGACCATCAGCAGCGGGCCCCATGTCGCATCGCGATTGATGCCCAAGATCACTTCGCGGCCTGAGGCGGCCATCGGCTGTACCAGTACGCCGTCGATGTGAGCATTGGGCGCATATTTTTTGGCGGCGGAGAGAACGCGCTCGTAGGCCGCGCGCGCATCGCCGCTTTCTACATCGAGCGCAAGCGCGCCGGCTTCGGTCTTATGCGGGATGTCCGCGGATTGAACTTTAAGCGCCACGGGTTGTGCAATCTTCTTCGCCATCGTTTCAGCTTCTTGAGCCGAATACGCGAGCGTGCCGGCATCGGCGCCCATGCCGTAGGCGGCGAGTAGCGGCCGCGCCTGCCATTCGCTCAATACCGGACCGGCTTCTAAAAGTTTCTGGCGCACTTTGTCGCGCGCGGCAGGTACAATGGTCACTTGATCGAGCGGGCGCAGCAGCTGTTCGCGCCGTGCGCGATAATCCGCCATCGCCTGCATGGTGCGCGTGCAGCCGAGCGCGCCCGTGAACAGCGGGAAGCCCGCCTCGTTAAGAATTTCGACGCTGCGCTCGGATGGCAGCGTATAGGTCCACATCAAGACCGGCTTTGTCGACTCGCGCGCGAGCGCCTTGAGTTTCAGCAAATCGTTTTCCAGGAAGGCCGAGCGGCGCGCGGTCACCACGACGATGACCCCGTCGATCAAGGGCGACAGACCGGAGAGCCGCGCGAATTCGGCGTAGCCTACTTTGTGCACGCCCTGCGCGGTGGAATCGACCGGGTTCTGCGAGGTGCCGTAGGACGGCAGGTGCACGTCGATTTGTTTGCGCGTTTCAGCGTCGAGCACCGGCACGTCGAGTCCGGCGGCGGCGGCGGCATCGGCCATCCATACGCCGGCGCCGCCCGAGGACGTGCAGATGGCGACGCGCTTGCCCGCCGGCAATTTGTCGCCGCAGGCCAGAAAGCCGGCCGCGATGTCGATCATCTCGTCGAAGTCGCGGCCTTCGATTAGCCCGTAATGTTCGAAAATCGCGCGATAGGCCGCCGCCGAGCCGGCCAGTGCCGCGGTGTGCGACATCACCGCGCGGCTGCCGGGTTCCGATTGGCCGATCTTGCCGACGATCAACGGCTTGCCGGCCTTCAATGCCTTTTCGGCGACGCGCTTGAACTTTTCCGATGACTTCACATCCTCAAGCAACAGCAGAAAGACATCGGTGCCGCCTTCGTCGAGCATGTAGTCGACAAAATCGGCGACATCGAGGGCTGCCTCGTTGCCGGTGGTGACGATGTGGCGGAACGACAGGTTGCGCGGCCGGGCGCGGTCGAAAAAGGAAAAACCAAGTCCGCCGCTTTGCGAAATCACCGAGACCTGGCCCTGGCCGAGCGCGCGCGCCGGCCGGAGGGCGCCGGCGTTTTTGTCCATGGCCGGACTGAAGGTCGGGCAGAGCGCCGCTTCGATGTTGGCGAAGCCCTCGGTGTTTGGCCCGCTCACCGCCATGTCGTAGCGTCTCGCGGTGGCGGCGATTTCGGCCTGCATGCGCAGCCCCGTTTCGCCAGGCTCCTCGGCAAAGCCCGATGAGAGAATGACGGCGGCCTTGATGCCGGCGCGCCCGCAGCGTTCCAGTTCGGCCGGGATATATTGCGCGGGCACGATGAGGATCGCGAGATCGGCCGGCTCCGGCAGCGCCTCGACGGACGGGTAGGCCTTGAGGCCTTGCACTTCGGTGGCGCTGCGGCTGACCGGATAGACCCTGCCGGCATAAGGGTGGCTCAGGATCACTTCCAGAATGCGCCCGCGCAGGCCGCTGGTATCTGATGAAGCACCGACCACGGCGACCGATTTCGGCGAGAGCAACTTTCCGATATCAGGCACCGCTTCCCCCGTTCACCGCAGACCAATCCTTCATCGCAAACCGAGCCCGCGCGCGATGATGCCGCGCAGTATTTCGGTAGTGCCGCCCTGAACGGTGAGCTTGGGCGCGATCTTGAAAGCGAAGTCGAGTTGCTCATCGAGTGTCACGCGATTGCTCGTCTCGGCTTCAAGGAAGGCGCTGAGTTCGCGCACGCGCTCGGGCAGCTTCTGCTCCCAGATCGTGCCGAGATCCTTGACGATCGAGGCCTCGACCGTCGGTTCCTTGCCGGCGTGCAACATGCCGGCAACCGAAATCGACATGCGACGAAGCGTGTGAAGTTGAGCGACCAGACGGCCGAGGCCTTCGGCGCTGCGCAGATCGGGATTTGGCCCAAGCGCGCGCACCAATTCAGCCAGCACGTAATATGTCTCGAGGAAACGCTCGGGGCCGCTGCGCTCATAGGCAAGTTCGCTGGTCGCCTGTTTCCAGGCGCCGTCGATTTCGCCGAGCACGTGATCATCCGGAATGAGAACATTGTCGAACACGACTTCGTTAAAGTCGTGCTGACCGGTCATCTGAATGATCGGATTGACCGTGATGCCCGGCATTTTCATGTCGACGAGAAATTGCGTCAGGCCGTGGCGGTGATTCTCTTTTGTCGGGGGCGAAGTGCGGAACAGGCCGATCATGTAATCGGCGATGTGCGCATTGCTGGTCCACATTTTCGAGCCATTGAGGCGCCAGCCTTCGTTGGTCTTGGTCGCCTTGGCTTTGGCGGCAAACAGATCCGAGCCTGAGCCCGGTTCGCTCATGCCGATCACGAAGCACAATTCGCCGC
>Ga0207933_1002217_pt1 | contig 12937 bp, 12 predicted proteins | sample NGESurdeep092012_4_FD_184488 | JGI IMG/M metagenome (GOLD analysis project Ga0207933, IMG submission 184488) | Arctic peat soil microbial communities from Barrow, Alaska - NGEE Surface sample F53-3 deep-092012 (SPAdes) | ecosystem: Environmental > Terrestrial > Soil > Wetlands > Peat ... | reverse complement strand
CTTGGGCCGTTGCTTCGGCTCGAAGTAACCGCCGACGGCATCGGCGATCATCGCGTCGAGTTCCGCGAACGAATCTCCCTGCGTGGTGATGCCGCCACCGTCGCGCGGCGCGTCCCAGCGCGCGACATAACCGCCGGTTTCCGCGCAAGGCGTGACTTGGAAAATGATTTCAGCAACCGCGCTCATGCTGGAAAATTAAGCGCAATGCCGTTTGGCGTCAATGCGTCAGAATTTATTGTATTCCTCGTGCGTGCCAATCCAAGTCCAGACGAATGTTTCACTGTCCCGGTAATAACCCACCGCCCGATAATGATCGCCGACCCTGACCGACCAGAAATTCTTTTTGAAAGGCTTGAAATGCAGCGAAGGATAATCAGGATTGGCCAGCCACAGCCGGAAATTCTTCAAAGCCAGCTTGCGAACCTGTGCTGGAAGTTCATCGTGACTTTTCCAGAAGGACGCGGCGGCCTTGGAATTCATTTCAATTCCCGACCGGGAAAGTCGCGCAATGTTCCGGCGTTGGCCTCGGCTTCCGCTTGTTCCATCAGCCGATGCAGCTTGCCGCCCGGCTCGGCGTCGGCAGCCATTTGACGATCCCAATCGTCATCCGTCCAGTCGTGCAGATAGCGCGCGATGTCTTCGCGCTCTGCGAGCGTCAGCGAGGGAATCGCCGCCTTGATTTCAGCAACCGTGCTCATGCTGGAAAATTAAGCGCAATGCGGTTTGGCGTCAATGCGGCAAAACTGGATTTATCGCAGAGACGCGGAGAAAATTTGATGATGCCGTGAAAGTGAACTTTTATTGTTTCAAAGCACGATAAAAACGGCTGGCATTGGTCGCGTGCGTATCGTCGAAACTAAAAGTGCCGTTCGTTGGAGAATTCGTGACCACATCTGTCCAATTGCCCGATACAAGATTGGTGCGGACTTGAATTGCGTAGTTGATGCCCGGCGTGCCGGTGAGCTGGAGCGGAAATTGTGTTCCGACGAGATTGCTGGCCGTCAATGTTGGTGGAGTTGTGCTTGCTGGAATGAACACACCGAAAACGTCGCCATTTACTCCCAATGTTCCCAACGAGGCGGCCATCCCAAATCTGGTTCCGCTAAAGAAAAGGCTGTGGAGTGCAAATAAAGTCGTATTCGTTCCTGACGGCGCGAACGGAGTGAATAAGGGTCCCACCAGATTGCCCGAACGATCAATAAACTGACAACGCAAGTTTCTGTCCGAATTCGTGCTGTTGCTATCGAAGCCATAGGCCAGCAAATAGTTTACGCCATCAAAAGCCAATGAAGGAATAATCTGATTGCGGTTTGTAATCAAAGCGAGTTCGCTTCCCGGAAAAGTGCCGATTTGTGAAACCAGCCGGGCGTTAAATTGCCAATTTGTGACGTTTCCTCCAGTTGCAGGTCCGGAATGCCAGGGCCATACCGCCAAATAATTGGTGCCATCAAACGCGACAGTGAGAAAAGTTTGATCCGGCGAAGAGGTCAGGCTGATTTGGAATGGGCTTCCCGCTAAACCATTCCCAGATACAAATTCTCCAAAGGCTTGGTTCACATTGCCGACGCTCCCATTGTTGCTCTGCCAGACGACAAGATAATTCGTTTTACCGAAAGTCGCGGCGGCACTGCTTCCATTTTGCAATTGGCTGCTGATCAAAAACGCCGCACCGGACAAAGTCCCTGTCGAAGTCACCAACTGACCGTAGAAATTTTTACTGCCGTCCTGCCATATCGCCAGAAAATTTGTGCCATCGGATGTTAGAGCGCTTACTTTTGACACGCCTGATCCCAATGAAAAAGCCGAGCCGACGGTTGCCCCGCTCGAAGAAATAATTTGTCCAAAAGGGCTGCTCACGAAGTCATCGAACCAGATAGATAAATAATTGGTGCTGCCAAAAGCGATATATGGAAATCCCAAGCTTTTGCCAATAGTGACTAACGAACCAATCAATGTTCCATTTGATGAAACAAGCTGATAACAAACATTCGTGCCGGCCAGAATGCTAACAATGCTGTTGGAGCCGCTGGTTGCGAATCCGCCCGCAACTTCCGTCACGGCAGGATTGGTCGCAATTGGAAAAGTCGTGGTGGCTTTGGCGCCATTCACTAGAATAGTCACAGCCAAAACCAACCAACAAAATAAGAATTTCCTCATAGTTGTTATGCTCTGAACAACAGTCTGACTATTTTTCAAAACGTGTCAACGGCAGTAAAAACAATTCTTCTTCAACTTTGCGCCTTTACGGTTAAAAATTTTATTTCCAAAACGGACATCTCACGAAACGTCCGGGTTCGACTTCGAGCAGTTCAGGAATTTTCTCGGAACATTCCGGCCTGGCAATCGGGCAGCGCGGGGCGAAGCGGCAGCCGGGCGGGAAATTGCCGATGCGCGGGACGTTGCCGGGAATGGCCGAGAGGCGGTCGGCACCGCCGCGCAGTTTCGGCACGGAATTCATCAACGCCTTCGTGTAAGGATGCAGCGGTCGGCGCAACAATTCCTTGGCGGGCGCGAGTTCAACAATCTGCCCGGCATACATCACGGCCACGCGGTCGGCCATGTCGCCGACGATGCCGAGGTTGTGCGTGATGAGCAAAATCGCCATGCCGAGCCGCTGCTTCAGCTCGCTCAACAAATCCAGAATCTGCGCCTGGATCGTCACGTCGAGCGCGGTGGTCGGTTCGTCGGCGACGAGCAACTTCGGCTCGCTCGCCAGCGCCATCGCGATCATCACGCGCTGCTGCATGCCGCCGGACATCTCGAACGGATAATTTTTGATGCGCGATTCCGGCGCGGGAATGCCAACCAGTTTCAGCAGGCGGACGACTTCGGCGTCGTTCGCTTTTTCCGGTTTGTGCAGCTTGAGCGATTCCTTGATCTGGTTGCCGATGCGGAAAACAGGATTCAGCGACGCACCCGGGTCTTGAAAAACGTAACTGACCACGCCACCGCGAATCTGTTGCAGTTCGCGCGCGGACATTTTCAAGGTATCGCGGCCATTCAATAAAATTTCTCCGCCGACGTAATTGGCCGGCGGCGTCGGCACGAGTCGCGCGATGGAAAGTGCGGTCACAGTTTTTCCACAGCCGCTTTCGCCGACGAGACAGACGGTTTCGCCCGCGCCGATGGTGAAGGACACGTCGTCAATCGCGCGCAATGCCTCGGTATTTTTGCCGAAGTCCATTTTCAGATTTTTGATTTCGAGGAGGTTCATGCGAATTAAAAATTAAAAATTAAAAATGCAAAAAACGGACTCGGCACGCCGGCGATTTTTAATTTTGAATTTTTCATTTTTAATTTGATTTGGTGTCCGCCGCGTCTCTTAATCCATCGCCGAGGAAGTTGAAAGCGAGAACGGTGATGAAAATCGCCGCGCTCGGCGCGAGCAGCCACGGATAATTTTGCAAATATTGAACGTCTTCCGCGGCGGAAAGCATATTTCCCCAGCTTGCTTGCGGTTCCTGGATGCCGACGCCGAGAAAACTCAACACCACTTCACCAAGAATGTAATACGGCACGCTCAAAGTCGCAGCGACGATGACGTAGGAAAAGGTGTTCGGCAAAATGTGGCGCACGATGATTTTGAAATTTGACTGTCCCAGCGCGCGCGCGGCGAGAATGAATTGCTGTTCGCGCAGTGACAATGTCATTCCACGAATCACACGCGCCATGCCCGCCCAGCCGATGAAACTCAAAATAATTATTATCATCGCGTATATTTGCGCCGAACTCATTCCGGGCGGAAACGTCGCGCGCAGCGAAATGATGAGATACAGCGCGGGAATGGACATGATGAGTTCGCAAAATCGCATGATGACGGTGTCGGTCGCGCCGGCAAAATAACCGGAAATGCCGCCGATCATCATGCCGAACGTGAACGAAAGCAAAATGCCGATGACACCGATGGACAGCGAAATTTGCGAGCCATAAAGCACCCGCGAAAAAATGTCGCGCCCGAATTGGTCCGCGCCGAAAAGGAAAACCGGATAATTTTTGTCGCCCGTGCCAAAAAGATGAATTGAAGCGGGAATGAATCCGAACAATTCATATTTGTCGCCGCGAATAAAAAAATGCAGTGGCTTGGTGTCGTCCGGCACTTCGCGATAAACGAAATCGCCGGGTGCCGGTTCGTAACGCGGCACGACCAGGTGAAAGCCCGACGGCTTCGGCCAAAGCGGCTGATGAAAGGAATAATCAGTGTCCAAATGGTCGTAATGATGTGGCGCGATGAAACCGGCAAAAATCGCGACGAGATAAAGAAAAATCAAAATGACGCCGCCGGCCATGGCGATTTTACGGCGTTTGAACCGCTGCCAGAACAATTGCCATGGCGAGAGCGCGAGCTTCGGTTCTGCGGTTGAAATGGGTTCTGCGGTTTCCATTTTATTTCAGCCGGATTCTTGGATCACTCCACGCGAGCAAAATATCGGCGATGAAATTTCCGACGATCAAAAGCGCCGTGGCCATGACGACGCAATCCACGACGAGATAGGAATCTTTCGCAAAAAAGGCTTCCATCGTCAGCCGTCCGAGCCCCGGCCACGCCATGATATTTTCGACGATGAACGCGCCGCTCAAAAGGCCGGCGAGCGAGTAGCCAAAAATCGTGAGCAGCGGATTGATGGCGTTGCGCAGCGCGTGTTTGTAAATCACCCAGCCTTCGCCGAGGCCGCGCGCGCGGGCGGCGGTGACGTATTCGGCGCGCAGCGTGTCGAGCAGATTGGAACGCATCTGTCGCATGATGCCGGCCAGATCGGACGCGGCGAGAACGAGCGCGGGCAAAATCAAGTGGTGCGCGAAATCCCAAAATTGTTGCAGCGGCGACATCAGATCGTGGAGCGAACTTTGCGCGCCGCCGATGGGAAACCAGCCGGTTGAAGCCGCGAACCACAGCGCGAGCAGCGACAACAGAATGTCCGAAATGGACAAGCCCACGAACGCAATCAGCGAGCAGAAACGGTCAACCCACGAATCTTTTTTGACAGCGGCCCAGATTCCCAGCGGAATGGCAATTCCCCACGCGATGATCATGGCGCAAAACGAAAGCACAAAAGTGTTCCACAGTCGCTGAAAGATGAGCGACGTGGCGGGAATTTTGTAGGCCATCGAGTAGCCGAAATCGCCGTGCAAAATATTTTTAAGCCAGTAGCAGTATTGGACATACCACGGCTTATCGAGATGGAATTGGGCCTTGAGCTTTGCGATGGTGTCGGGCGAGATTTGCGGATTTTGCTGGAGCGCGGTGAAATAATTGCCGGGCGCGAGCGACATGAGCAGAAACGTGAGCAGCGAGACGCCGATCAACAGCGGAATCATGTGCAGCAGCCGTTTGAAAATAAATCGCAACATCGCAACAACCTTCTGAAACGTGGCAAAAAATTTACGCGCGGGCGAGTGAAAAGGAAATTAAACGTAGCCGCGAACGTCAGTTCGCTCTATTTTTGAAGTGAGCCGGCCCATGCCGGCTGCTACAATTAATTGATCATGAAAAATTTTGTCGGGGCATTTGTCATTTTAACGGCCGCAGCCGCTTGCTTCTCCGGTTGTGGAAAAAAACTTGGAAATACTCCGGTAACAACCGCCAGCTATCCCCTGCCCGATCCGCCGCTGGTCGCCGATTGCAATCCTGGAATCCCGGGCGGGCGATTGGTGCTTTCCACATTTGTTGACCCGAAAACGTTCAATCCCATCACCGGCAATGAACAATCCTCGGCGGACATTTACCGTTTTCTTTTTGCCTCGTTGCTCGGCTACGACCCGAACACGCAGGAAGTCAGTCCCGGACTTGCCGACTGGTGGACCAATGCGCCGGACAACAAGACGTGGACGTTTCATCTGCGAAAAAATTTGCGTTGGAGCGACGGCCAGCCGATCACCGCCGATGACGTGGTGTTCACCTGCAACGATTTGATATACAACACGAACATCAATCCGGTCATCGCCGACGCATTGCGCGAGGAGGAGAAAAATTTCACGGTGACGAAGATGGACGATTTGACGGTTCAGGTTGTGACGCCGGACATTTATGCGCCGTTTTTGACGACGTTCGGCGCAGGCGTGCCGATCATGCCCAAGCACATTTTGGAAAAATATGTCGCGGAGGGCACTTTTAATTCCGCCTACGGCATCAATTGGAAACCGCAGGACATCGTCGGCAGCGGGCCGTTTCTCATCCAGGATTACAAGCCGGCGCAATATGTCCTGCTCACGCGCAATCCGTATTTTTTTGAAGTGGACAGCAACGGCACGCGTCTGCCGTATTTCGACAACATCATTTACAGCATCGTGCCGGATTGGAATGCCATGTCGCTGCGCATGTTGCACGGCGAGGACGACATTGATGACGAAATCAAGCCTGATGAATACGACACGTTCAAGGCGGCGGAGGCAGATGGAAAAATTAAATTGCTCGAACCGGGCCCCGGCGCAGACGACGGCTTCATCGTGTTCAATCAAAACACAAACTTGGACAAGGATGGCAAGCCGCTGGTGGACCCGAAAAAATTGAAGTGGTTTCGCAATATGAAATTCCGTCAGGCCGTTGCTTACGCGATTGACCGCGAGGCCATTGTCAAAACGGTTTATTCCGGCCATTCAGAACCGGAATACGGATTTGTGACGCGCGGCAATAAAAAATGGTTTAATCCGAACACGCCAAAATATGCCCATGACCCCGCCAAGGCGTTGGAACTGCTGAAGGAGATTGGAATCGAAAAGCGGAATGGCGATGATTTTCTGACCGACGCCGATGGAAATAAAATTGAATTTGTCCTGAACACCAACACCGGAAACGGCATGAGACAAAAAATGTGCCTCCTCATCGCGTCGGACCTGGAAAAAATTGGCATTCACGTCATTTTTCAGCCGGTTGAATTTAACACGCTGATAGACAAAATGGACAACAATCATAATTTCGAATGCGTCCTGCTTTCCGAAGGTGGCGCGCCCGAACCAGCCGCGAGCATGAACATCCTCAAATCCAGCGGCTTTTCACATAACTGGTTTCCGCAGCAAAAAATTCCTTCCACCGAATGGGAGGCGCGAATTGATCAATTGATGGACGCGCAACTCAAAACGCTCGATTTCAACGAACGCAAAAAAGATTTCGACGAAGTTCAGGAAATTCTTGGCGAACAACAGCCGGAAATTTGGACCGCCGTGCCAATTTATTATGCCGCCGTCAAAACAACCATCGGCAATGTCAAGGTGACGCCGTTTGACATTGATCACGTTTCGTGGAACGCCGAGGAACTTTATTTCAAGAAATAAAGGAGCGCGGGCGGCTCGCCCGCGAGTTCAAAATAAAACAACACGCGGACGAGCCGTCCGCGCTCCGATTTTACTGCGACGGAAAGCCGAAGCAGAGAGCTATCAACGTAAGCGTGTAGTTGGTGGCGTGACTTAAAAGCCAGCGCACGCCAGGAAGGTTCAGCACGATGATTATAACCGCGAAATTGATAAAGGGGTGCTGACAAAGTCGCCAGTAAGTTTCGTAACTCATGCCACTCAAATTTCGCATGACGTGAGAACCATCCAGCGGCGGAATTGGAATCAGATTGAAAAAACATAGCATCAAACTCAAGGCCGCCATCTGAAGAAATAATTCCACCGCAGCTTCAGAATTGAAAATTACGGCGACACGTGCGAAACCGACCAGCACCACGGCCAAAATTATATTCATCGCCGGACCGGCCATCGCGATGAGCATTTCATCGCGCCAACGGTTGCCGAGATTAGCTGGATTAAAAGGAACAGGTTTTGCATAGCCTAGAGCAAAATTTGTCAACCGCGATGGGCCGAAAATCATAAACAGTGGCAATAGCACCGTGCCAATCGGATCAATGTGGACAATTGGATTTAGTGACAGGCGGCCTTGCAGCCGCGCCGTGTCGTCGCCAAGTTTCCAGGCCGCCCATGCGTGGGCAAATTCATGAAACGTCAGCAGCACGACCAAGCCGATGTAAAAAAGCAGACCGTCAACGATGTGATTTGAATCCATTCACGGAACTTTAATTTATCCGCCGCCGCGAGTCGAGGCTGTTGAAAATGTAGGAGACGACGTAAGAAGTCTCATTTATTTGTTTTGAAATTTGAGCCTCGTCACCTCGGCTCCTACATTGATTTTTCTTTGCGCGCCGCGAAAATGTTTTAATCTTTTCACGATTTAACGATTCAACCATTCAACGCTTTTAACGAATTTATTTATGCCACTACTCGACGGAAAAACTGGAATTGTCTTCGGCGTCGCCAACAAACGCTCCATCGCGTGGGCCATCGCGCAGGCATGGGCGCGCGAGGGCGCGAAACTCGCGTTCACATTTCAAGGCGAGCGCATCAAGGAAAACGTCACCGAACTCGCCGGAACGTTTGGCGCGGACACTTTGATTTTGCTGTGCGACGTGACGAAGGACGACGAAATTGAAACGGTTTTCAAAACGGTCGGCGCGCAATTTGGAAAATTGAATTTGCTTTTGCACTCGGTCGCTTACGCGCCAAAAGACGCGCTCGAAGGCGAGTTTGTGAACACGAGCCGTGAAGCGTTTCGGGTCGCGCACGACGTGAGCGCGTATTCGCTCGTCGCGCTCGCTCGCGCCGCCGCGCCGTTGATGACCGACGGCGGCAGCATCGTGGCGATGAGTTATTACGGCGCGGAAAAAGTCGTGCCGCACTACAACGTCATGGGCGTGGCCAAGGCCGCGCTCGAAGCCAGCACGCGTTATCTCGCGTATGATTTGGGTCCAAAAAAAATCCGCGTCAACTGCATCAGCGCCGGCCCCGTCAACACGCTCGCCGCGCGCGGCATTTCCGGTTTTCAAGAAATGTTGAAACATTACGAAGCCCGCGCGCCGCTGAAGCGAAATGTTTTGCCCGAAGAACTCGGCGCGACGGGAGCTTTTCTCGCGAGCGACGGCGCGGCGGCGATCACCGGGCAAGTGCTTTACGTTGATTCCGGCTATCAAATCATGGGGATGTAAATTTCAAAGTTCTTAATGTCCAAACTTCTTACAATTTCGATTCTTCAAAAAGCTGCTGCTGTATTTGCAAAAGTGGAATCAAACCACGCAGAACCGGCATTGTTTGGGGTGACTGATGGCAAGGCAATTGGAACTTACATCGAACATAAATTCCAAAGCGTTCTTCAAGGACGATTTCAATATAAGCGCGGCAGTTCGGCCAAGGGCATTGATTTTCCAGAACTTGAAGTAGATATAAAAGTTACGAGTGTCCGGCAACCGCAATCTTCCTGTCCTTTTAAAAGTGCGCGCCAGAAAATTTATGGTTTGGGCTATTCGCTGCTCGTTTTTGTTTATGACAAGCACGACGATCAAGTGGCGCGCACGGGACGGCTTGATATTTTGCACGCCATCTTTGTTGAAAAAGAGCGGACGGCAGATTTTCAAACCACTTCCGGATTGCTCGGCTTGTTGAAACACAAAGCGAACCGTGATGATATTTTAGCTTTTTTTCAAGAGCGGTTGCTGCCGGTTGACGAAATCGAAGCGGGTAATCTTGCCGACGAAATTCTCCGCTCGCCGCCGCAGCTTGGCTATTTGACGATTTCAAACGCCTTTCAATGGCGGCTGCAATACAGCCGGGTCATCGAACAAGCCGGAGCGATTGGTGGCATTCTTCGCCTGAAATGAAATCCAGCGCGAAGATTGAATTCGGTGATTTCCAGACACCAGTAATTTTGGCCAAACAGGTTTGCGAACTATTACAGCACAAGGGAATCATTCCTGAACTTATCGTTGAGCCGACCTGTGGCACCGGCGCTTTTCTCATGGCGTCCGCTGAAGTTTTTCCACGCGCGACTTTGCGCGGCTGGGACATCAATCCTGATTATGTCAAGGAGACGCTTTCAGAACTGCGGCAAGCAGGCGCGGGCTCGCGGGCTGCCGTGGAATGCCAAGATTTTTTTAAGCACGATTGGGAAAATGAATTAAGCCAAGTGCCCGGCGAGCTTTTAATTCTCGGTAATCTTCCGTGGGTCACCAACTCGACCGTCTCCGCCATGGACGGGAAAAATCTGCCGGTGAAAGAAAACTTTCTCGGCCTGCGCGGGTTGGCCGCGCGCATGGGCAAAGCCAACTTTGATATTTCCGAGTGGATGTTGATTCAGCTTGTCCGTGCGTTGCGCGGGCGCACCGCCACCATCGCGATGCTTTGCAAAACGGCGACGGCAAGAAAGCTTCTCCGCTACGCCTGGCAAAATGACGGACGTATTCATGAAGCGTCGCTTTATCGGATTGATGCCGCTGAACACTTCGATGCGGCGGTCGGCGCTTGTTTGCTCATCGCGCGAACCGGCAGCGCCGGCCCGGCAGAAGCGGACGTTTATGAATCGCTTGAAGCCAGGCAGCCGGCAAGCCAGATTGGTCTGGCCGGTCAGGATTTGGTGGCTGATATTCGCACCTATCGAAGACTCCAACACCTTGAAGGACTTTGCTCGTTTCAATGGCGCTCTGGTGTTAAACATGATTGCGCCTCGGTGATGGAATTAAAACCCGCCGCCAACGGCACTGTCGAAAATAAACTGGGCGAGCGCGTCATGCTCGAACCAGATTGTCTCTATCCGTTGCTTAAATGCAGTGACCTCGCCAATGGCCGCATTACACCCGAACGGCTTGTATTGGTAACGCAGCATAATGTCGGCGGTGACACTTCCGGCATCGCTTATTCTTCGCCGAAAACATGGAATTATCTGCAAAGCCACAGCGACAAGTTGAACGCCCGCAAAAGTTCCATCTACAAAAGTAGCGCCCCGTTCGCGCTGTTTGGCATTGGTGATTATGCGTTCGCGCCGTGGAAGGTTGCGGTTTCAGGATTGCACCGCACCGCGCGGTTTCAAGTCGTTGGCCCATTCCAGAACAAGCCGGTTTTCCTCGACGACACCTGCTATTTTTTGCCGTTTGAAAATCAGCGGCAGGCGCGGCTCATCGCCGATATTTTGAATTCGCCGCCCTGCCAACGATTTATCCAAGCCCTGCTTTTCAACGACACGAAACGTCCGATCACCGTCGAACTGCTCCAGCGTTTGAACCTAAATGTGATCTCGAGTGAAGCTGGCTTTGAACCGCGTTGGCGGGCCATGCAAAACGCCAACTATCGGTTCGCCTCGGCTGTTCCTCAATATGAAATGATAATGGAGACTGCGAAGTCGGGTGGTCGCAGTCGACTGGCTAAATGCGTTTCAACGAGCTATACCAATCCGCATCATTCTCGTAAAAAATTGCGGGCAAAAACCGCCCGTTAGCCGCATCGTAATTTCGCAACATAGGCTCCATCCGCATTGTCAGCGAACGGGAATAATTGCCGTTCGCTTTCTAATTTGAAATTGTCGTGCTCACGCAAAAATTCCTTAATGACTTCGGAATTTTCCTCCGGCTCAAGGCTGCACGTGCTGTAAATCAAAACGCCGCCGGGTTTTAATTTCGTCGCGGCGAGTTTGAGCAAATCGAGTTGCGTTTGGCGCAACCGCAAAATTTCCTCCGGCGAAATCCGCCATCGCAAATCCACGCGGCGGCGCATGACGCCGGTGTTGGAACAGGGGGCATCAATCAAAATTCTGTCGAATTTTGAGTTTTCAGTTTTTAGTTTTGAATTTTGAGTTGTTTCAACGCAAGTGACGCCGAGGCGCTGGCAATTTTCCAGAACCAATTTCAATCGTTCTTCTGAAATGTCGCAGGCGATGATTTTTCCTTCGTTGCGCATGAGTTGCGCGATGAAAGTGGTTTTGCCGCCGGGCGCGGCGCACAAATCCAAAATCATTTCGCCCGGCTGCGGAGCGAGTTCGCACACGGCGAGGAGCGTGCTGGGGTCTTGAATGTAAAACCAGCCGTCGCGAAAACTCGCCAATGAATTCAAGGGTGGATGGGATTTCAGCTCGAGGACGAGGTTTTCAAAACCTGCAGGACAGGCGTCGCACCTGTCTCCATTTTCTTGATTTGAAGTTTGAGACAGGCGCGACGCCTGTCCTGCGAAATCATATTCGATATTTTCCTCGCGCAATTTTTCGATGAGTTTTCCAGCGTCAATTTTCAAGGTGTTGACACGCGCGAAAATTTTCGGCGGCATATTGTTCCATTCGAGCAATTGCGAAGTCTTTTCCACGCCAAATCTATTCTGCCATTTTTCCACAAGCCATTGCGGATGAGAAAATCCAATCGCCGGATTTGAAATTTTTAATTCAGCCAGAAGTTTTTTGGTTTCGTCGGCTTCGCGCGAGTAGCTGCGTAAAATCGCGTTCACAAATCCGGCCTGTGGGCCGAAGCCATTTTGCTTGGCGAGTTCGACGGTTTCGTGGACGGCGGCGTGGTCGGGGATGCGGTCGAGCCAGAAAATCTGGTAGAGGCCGAGGCGCAATAGATTTTGCAATTGTGATTTTTGCTCGCGGCCATTGGTTTTTTTAGAAATCAGGAAATCAAGCGCTGCCTGCCAGCGGACGCAGCCATAAACAATTTCCTGACATAGTCCACGATCAAGTGAAGACAAATTCGCTTTGGACAATTCGTGTTCCAATAAATCCTCCGTGAATTCCGCCGATGTCTTTCGCGGAGCGCGCAAAACTGCGCCCGAGACGGGCGCGCTCCCACGCTGCCCCAAAACCCGCGCCGCAATTTGTCTTGGATTTTGTCCGTTCATCGCATTTAATGGAGCATAGTGAGTCCGTGACGACTGAAATACGATTTTATTATGAAAACAGAATTCGAAAAACTTGCCGCCGCCGGGAGAATTGAAGGCCGTCACGTCGAGCCGCTCACGCAACTGGTCGAGGGCGGCTGCTGCTCGCATCGCAGTTGGGGCTTCGGAAAAATCAAGACGGTGGACACGGTGTTCGCGCGCTTCACGATTGATTTTCCGGGCAAGCCGGGACACACGATGGATTTGTCGTTCGCCGCCGATTTGCTCAAGCCGATTCCGAAGGATCACAAGATCG
>Ga0207933_1002216_pt1 | contig 12939 bp, 10 predicted proteins | sample NGESurdeep092012_4_FD_184488 | JGI IMG/M metagenome (GOLD analysis project Ga0207933, IMG submission 184488) | Arctic peat soil microbial communities from Barrow, Alaska - NGEE Surface sample F53-3 deep-092012 (SPAdes) | ecosystem: Environmental > Terrestrial > Soil > Wetlands > Peat ... | reverse complement strand
GAAGCGCTGCGCTTACCAGCGCCAGCAGGCAGCCGGCCGCCGCGAATCTCACCAGGAACTCCGCTCTCGTTTTGCGCGTCTTCGTCATAGTGAATGATCGCTCCTTGAAGGGGCTGATGGATTTCACGAATCGAGAGCTGCGCTGTCCCGACTCCGCTTCCCGTCCCGGATCGTACACCGTTCTCCGAGAAGGACAAAGAGTTGTGGATTTCCAGTCTGATCCTGGCCTGATTCCCACCGGTGAGAGAGGAAGAATCCGCCGCAAAACGGGATATACTCTTCGCAGCACGCAATTCCCCTTTTGTATTAGAGGTTCGATGTCAGCGTTGGCGCAAAACCCTCCCGAAATACCGGTGAACCAAGAAGATTATTTCCAAGCGCTCGAGGAACGGGTGCTGCATGCGGTCGATCTGCTGAAGAGCGAGCGCGAACAGCGGGCCGCAGCAGAGGAACGAGCGGTCCATCTCGCGCATCGCGAAGAAGAGCAATCGGTGCAGGTAGCGCAGATGGAAGGCGAGATTTCCGGGCTAAAGAAAGAGCGCGATGCCGTGCGGCAGCGCATAGAGCGGCTCCTGAAGCAGTTGGAAGAAGTCTAAGAGCGGGTGGAACGATGGCGGATACCAATGGTGATGGACACCAACACGCACACAGCGTAGCGGTGGAGATCTACGATCAGACCTACCACTTGCGGGGCTCCGATCCGGCCTACCTGCAAAAGCTCGCCGCCATGGTCGACAGCAAAATGCGCGCGGTCGCGGCGCGGAGCAACACTGTCGATTCCCTTCGCGTCGCGGTGCTCGCTGCGGTGAATATGGCCGACGAACAGGCGCGGCTAGAGGAGCGGTATCGCGCGCTCAGCGCCGCCTCCGGCGACAGCGCAACGCTGCGCGAACGGGCCATGAACCTTTCCGGCGTGCTCGATTCGGTTCTTTTGGACGCTCGCAGGGCCGGCTAAGCTTCGTTTTGGGCCTATTGGGGCTCATCCGGCGGTTGACTTGCCAACACGCCTTTCTATCACTAGCATCCATCTAGAGACCGGCCTGCAAAGCAGGTGCGGCAGTTCATGCTGGTTGAACCAACATTCAATGAACCGGGACTCGACTCGAATAATCGGCTCCGTGTGCAGTGTCCGCCAGTCCGGAATGCCTAAAGAGCTGCGGAGAGTTCCAACGTCTTAGGACGGGTTCACCGGCACACTGCTACACGGCCCCGCGGGTCGGTTTCGTAGTTCTTACTCCTAAATCCGTGCATCCACGCTTCCTTCAGCTCGGCCATTTCGTTGTGCCGACTTATGGAGTGCTGGTCGCGCTGGGCATCGTGGTCGCTTTAGCGGCCTGCTTGCGCGCCGGCCGGCTTCTCGGCATCGACCCTACGAAACTTTGGAACCTTTCGCTGTTGGCAGTGGTTGTCTCCATCGGCAGCGCTAAGCTGCTGGCCATCGCCGGCGATTGGCGCCGCTATGGCAGCCGCGCGTTTGCACTGGGACTGAGCAGCGCGGATGGGGCGGTGCTAGGCGGCATTGCGGCCGCCATTGTGGTTTGCTGGCTTTATGCGCGCCGCCGCGGTATGCCGCTTCGCCGTACGGCCGACGCCTTGGCTCCCGCCCTTGCGCTCTTCAGTTCGGTGGCGGCGATTGGATGCTTGGAGGCAGGCTGCGGCTACGGCACGCCCACGCGGCTGCCCTGGGCTGTGGTCTTCACTAGCCCTTCCGCCATTTCCGGTGCTCCCGTTGGGGTTCCCCTGCACCCGACGCCACTCTACTTCGCGCTGGTGGAGTTTTGCCTTTTTGTGCTGCTCCTCTGGCAGCTCCATCGTCCTCACCGCGATGGGGAAGCGATGGGAGCGTGGCTCTTTCTGAGCGGGCTGGGACGCTACCTGCTCTCCTTTTTGCGCGGGGACGGCGGTGGTCAGCCGCTGTTGGGCGGCGCCATTACGCTCGGACAACTGGTTGGATTGCTGATGGTGCTGGCGGGGGGCACCCTATGGCTGCGACGGGCGAACGCCTTGCCGCGAGAGCACCCTGTAGTTCGCGAGGAACACCATGCCGTCTGATCGGGCAGATCGGCCTCCCCTACGGCAGATAGAAGTGCCAACCGCCAGCCGGGGGCAGCGGCTCGATCTTTTCCTGGCTGGAGCGCTGGAGAACGTAAGCCGGTCGCGAGTGCAGCTCATGCTCGAACAGGGCGCCGTGGAAGTGGATGGCCAGCCGGCCAAGGCTTCTCACAGGCTGCGCGGCGGCGAGAGCCTCGCCGTCCTCGCCGATCCTGAGCCGCCTCCGCTGCGCGCCATAGCCGAGCAAATCCCACTCAACATCATTTATGAAGACGACGACCTTGCGGTGATCAACAAGCCGGCAGGGATGATGGTTCATGCCGGCGCGGGCTCTACGGAGAGCGAGCGCAACCGGGGGACACTGGTCAATGCGCTGCTCTATCACGTGGGGAATCTTTCCAGCGCCGGTGGGGAGCTTCGTCCGGGCATCGTCCATCGTCTGGATAAGCAGACCAGCGGACTGATTGTGGTGGCGAAGAACGATGCCGCACACGCCAAGCTCTCTGCGATGTTCTCGCGGCGGCAGGTGCGCAAGGTCTACTTGGCTCTGGTGCAGGGGGCGCTCCCCCAGGAGGCCGGTTCGATCAATGCGGCGATCAGCCGCGACAGAGTACGCCGCACGCGTATGACAACTCGGCGCGAAGGCGGCCGGACAGCGCTTTCGCACTGGCAGGTGCTGCGCAGGCTGGATGGGCCTTACGGGCGTTTTACGCTGGCCTCGGTCCGGATTGAATCCGGCCGCACGCATCAGATCCGCGTGCACATGGCGTCCATTGGGCATCCAGTGGCCGGGGACACGCTTTACGGTGCTGCCACGGCGCTTACTCCAACCGGGAAAGCGCCCGGCCACAGTTTCCCCCGACTTGAGCTTGGACGCAATTTTCTGCATGCCGCCGAACTTGAATTTGCCCACCCGCGCACCGGTAAGCCACTCGCTTTTGCCTCCGAGCTGCCCCCGGAGCTAGCAGAGTTTATGGCTCGGCTGGCCTAGCCAGATTTCTCCAGGTGACAGGGTTGGGAATTGGCGGTTCGCCGCCAACCGAAGAGGTCACTCGCTGAACCATGGCCCCGCTGGATTTTCCCAGTCTCCGCCCAGGCGGCCTATTCCTAGGCCGTGGCAAATGGCTGCGGAGCATAGCCCGGAGGGGTGATTGATACCACCCACCCCGCGGGCTCAGAATCGAATGCAAGGGGGGTTGTAGAATGCCAGGAGAGGCTATGTTGTCACCCCCCTTCTCTTCGCCCCAGCTCGCGCGGACTGCGCTTGGACGACTTTCGAGTTCTCGCAACTGGATTCAGTTGTTGAGACGTATCCCCGCAACTCACGGCCTTTGGGGCAAAGACTGCCAGGCCAGCCGCTTACACGCGCCGCGCAGCTTGTGGCTCGGACTAGGAACTCTGGCTCTGGCGCTGCTCGCCCTTCCCGCCTTCAGTCAAGCTGCCTCACCTGCTACGCCCGCTGCTGCTAAGACAGAGCAGCCAGATACGGAGCAGCGAGCCAGCGTTTCCCCCACGCCGCCGCCTGCGAGCCTCTCCACGCAAATGTCGGCCCCGGCCAAAGCCCCGCAGCTCCCCGTTAATCCACCGACGGGTACAGCTGCCGCATCGCAAAAGAACCTTCCCCAGGTTGCCGCCGACACCAAAGACGATGGGCAATTTACGATCCACAAGAACGTTGATGAGGTGAACCTCATCTTCACGGTCACGGATCGGCACGGGCACTTTATCGAGAATTTGCAGCAGAAGGATTTTGCGCTGCTCGACAACCAGCGAGCTCCGGCCCAGGTTTACAGCTTTACCCAGCAAACCAATCTCCCATTGCGGGTCGGCATTCTGATCGACGCCAGCACTTCGATTCGTCAGCGCTTCCAGTTTGAGCAGCAGGCTGCGATCAGTTTTTTGCAGCAAGTGGTTCGCCCCAAGACTGACCTGGCCTTCATTATGGGGTTTGACGTCACCTCCTACGTCACCCAGCCTTTCACCAGCGACCAGGACAAACTGGAAGCGGGCATTAACAAGCTGCGGCCCGGCGGCGGCACGGCGCTCTATGATGCGGTCTACACAGCTTGCCGGAACGAGATGCTCAACCCGCCCGACAGTCCGCAGGGGTTGGTGCGAAAGGCGTTGATCGTAATCTCGGATGGCGATGACAATCAGAGCCGCGCCTATCCGGACGACGCTATCAAGATGTGCGAACGCGCGGGAGCGATCATTTACACCATCAGCACCAACGTCAGCCCTAGCCGCGATCGCGGCGACGACGTACTCAAAAAGATGGCGGACGCCACTGGCGGGACGCCCTTCTTCCCCCACCGGCTGGAGGACATGGCGAACAGCTTCCACAACATCGAGGAGGAGCTTCGCAGCCAGTATTCGCTGGTCTATCAGCCGGCGGACTTCAAGGCGAACGGCGCCTTCCGCTCTATCTATTTGGTGACTCTGGACAAACGGTATACCGTGCGCGCCAGCCACGGCTATTTCGCGACAAAATATTGAAGACCCAACGGCATCGCTGTTCCTGGGCGGAAAGCGATCCGCTGCTTCGCGTCTATCATGACCGCGAGTGGGGCGTGCCTGAGCGCGATAGCCGCGCGCTTTGGGAGAAGCTGATGCTCGACGGCTTCCAGGCCGGGCTCTCCTGGCTGACCATTCTGCGAAAACGCGAAGCCTTCCGCGAAGCCTTCCACAACTTCGATCCGAAAGTGATCGTGCGTTACGGCGCGAACGACATCGAGCGGCTGCTCAAGAATGAAGGTATCGTCCGCTCGCGCGCCAAGATCGAGGCGACTATCGGCGGCGCACGCGCTTATCTGGCGATGAAAGCCGCGGGAGAAGACTTTTCTTCCTTCTGCTGGCAGATGGCGGGCGGCAAGGCGATCCGCAATCTCAGGCGAAGCGCCCGCGACGTCCCGGCCAAGACTCCTCTTTCCGAGGAGATGTCGAAGGCGCTGAAGAAGCGCGGCTTCAAGTTCGTCGGCCCGGTGATTGTCTATGCCTGGATGCAGGCCACCGGCATCGTTGACGACCATGTCGTGGACTGCTTTCGTTGCAAGCAGAAGCAAAGCTGAGGGCTTCCTTCTCGTACGTGAGCATCGGGGAGCTTCGATACACATTTCTTTTTCATGATGCGCCCCGTCGTTATTTTCGGTGGCGGCGCAGCACCAGGCCGCGAACCAGCAGAGCCGCGCCCAACCATACGGCGACCAAGGCGAAGGGATAAGCGAAGGCGCGAGGAAACAGAATCGCCAGAGCGCAGAGAATCAGCAAGACAGCTCCAGCCGCCAGCGTGATATGCGACTCGACGGGTTCGAGCACGCGCTGGTTGGTCATCGCCGCGGTGACCGTGTTCCCGATACGAATCGCTCCCGTTACCGCTCTCACTCCGCTGCCCCGCCCGGCCACGTGGGGCGGCAGATGGGGACGGGAGTCTGAGCCATAGAGCCGGTTGCGAGCGGTTAGCACCACTTCGGTGGCGTTCTCCAGATCCTCGAGATACATGTCCTCCATCCGATGCGCAAAGTGGGCATCTTCGACGATTACATCCATCTCGCGATTGCCCATCCAGCTGGCCAGATTGAGGTTTGTCGAGCCAACGCGAGCCCATCGTCCATCCGCGACGGCGGTCTTTGCGTGCAGCATGGAGCCGTTCCACTCAAAAACGCGAACTCCGGCCTGGAGCAAGGGCCGATAGCCGGATCGCGAGAGCGGGCGAAGCATGGGCAGGTCTGTCGCGCCGGGGACCAACAGCCGAACGTCGACGCCGTCTTGTGCCGCCGAGCGGAGCGCATCGACGTAGAGCGTGGTGCCCGCGTAATAAGCGTCAGTGAGCCAGAGCGTTCGCCGGGCCAAAGCAGCGACGAGTTGGTCCACGCGCAGCAGGCTCGCCGTATTGGGAACCGTGGCGACAATACGCAAGGCCACTTCGCCCGCGGCTGGTGTACCCGGTAATGGGGCGGGGCAGGTTTGCGGGGAGCGCAAGTTCGGCGCAACGTTGACGGCCAGAGCATTTTCCGCAGCCTCCCAGGCCTCGGCGAATCCAGCTTCAATATCCATCACCGCGGGCCCGCGCACTTCCACACCGGTATCGCGCCAGGGATCGCGTCCTCGCGCGGGGTCTCCGACCCACGACTGCCCGATGCACAATCCGGTAACGAAGCCGGCCTCTCCATCGACGGCGATCATCTTGCGGTGATCGCGGCTGAGCCAGCCCAGCGGGCTGCCAAAGCGAGGCGGGTTGTAGCACCGCACCTCGACACCGCCTGCGCGCAGCCGGTTCCAGAACGAGTGCGAGGTCTTGCCCAACGCGCCCAGCCAGTCGTAGAGCACGCGAATCCGCACTCCCTCTCTGGCTTTGTTCAGCAGTGCGTCGGCGAAGATCCGTCCCTGCTTGTCGTCGGAAAAGATGTACATCTCAAAATGAATGGTTTCGCGCGCGGAGTGGATCGCCTCCAGCCAAGCGGAATAATTTTCCGCCGCATCTTTTAGCAGACGCACGGCGTTGCCTTCCCGCAAAGGGGCGCCCGAGGCGCGGGAAAACATCTGGTTGCCGAAGGTGCGCAAAAAGGGGACTGACGGACGATCTTCGACAGGGCGAGAGGATTTCATCGGCAGCTCGGCTTCCGGCGCTGGCGAGGTAAAAGCCGGTTCCAGGGGGAGTGGATTGGATGATACCTTCTCCCGGATGCAGCTTGCCGAAAAGATTTGCCGTCGACCTTCCAGGCGGTCTCGCGCATCTCAGCCTCCCCCAGGAGCCGGATTACCTCGCTCTGCATGATCCGAATGCGCTTCTGGACCGGCGCCAAGCATCTCTAAAAGCTGCTCTTCCTCCAGTACCGGCACCTTTAGTTCGCGCGCTTTCTCCAGCTTCGCCCCGGCGTCTTCCCCGGCGACAACATAGCTGGTCTTACGGCTGACGGAGCCGGAGACGCGCCCACCTGCTGCTTCAATCCTGGCTTTTGCTTCTTCGCGCGCCAGCCCCGGCATCGTGCCTGTCAATACGAATGTCAATCCGGCCAGTTGGGAGGTCTTCCGCTTCGTTTCTGCGGTCAAGGTCAATCCGGCCTGCCGGAGGCGCTCGACCAGCTCGCGATTCTTCGCTTCGGCGAAGAACTCGGCAATGGCCTGCGCCACACGGGGCCCGACGTCTTCCACTTGCTCCAATTCTTCCGGCTTGGCTTTCATCAGCGCGTCCATGGAGCCGAAGGAGGCAGCAAGCTGCTGCGCAGTACGCTCACCCACGAAGCGTATTCCGAGGCCAAAGAGCACGCGATGCAAGGGAGCCTTTTTGGAGGCCTCGATCCCAGCCAAAAGCGACTCCGCCGATCTTTTGGCGACGCGGTCGAGGGTGAGCAACTCCGCCTCGGTGAGGGTATAGAGGCCGGCGATGCCGGTTACCAGCTTATGCTCCAGCAGTTGCGTCACCAGCGCCTCCCCCAGCCCGTCGATGTTCATCACCTTGCGCGCGGCAAAGTGGAGCAGGCTCTCGCGCAGGCGGGCAGGGCAGTTGGCGTTGACGCACCGGTAGTCGGCTTCCCCTTCGGCGCGCACCACCTCGCTGGCGCAGACCGGACAGCGCTGGGGAAAATGGAAGGTTCGGTCGCCGCGCGGGTGTTCTTTGTCCGCAACCACCTCGACAATTTTGGGAATCACGTCTCCGCCACGCTCGACCAAAACCGAGTCGCCGATCTTTAGTCCCAGGCGCTCGATCTCATCGGCGTTGTGCAGCGTGGCGCGGCTGACCGTCGTGCCACCGATGGCGACCGGATGCAGGATGGCGACCGGGGTCAGCTTGCCGGTTCGCCCTACCTGAACGGCGATGTCCTCCACTCGCGTGATGGCGTTGCGGCTGGCAAACTTGTAAGCCACCGCCCAGCGCGGCGCGCGTCCGGTAAAACCAAGCTGTTGCTGCTGGTCCGTGCGGTTTACTTTGACCACAACGCCGTCGATCTCATATCCCAACGTATCCCGCTCACTCTCGGCTTTGGCGACAAAGGCCAGCAGAGCCTCGCGGCTATCGACCTCTGTGCGCCGCGGATTCACGCGGAAGCCGGCTGCGGAGAGGGCATCGAGCGCCTTCGTCTGCTCGCCGAATACGTTTTCTCCGTCGTGCAGGGCGAAGTAGCCATAGAAATCCAGCCGCCGCTGAGCCACGATATTCGGCTCAAGGGTGCGGATGGTTCCCGCCGCCGCATTCCTGGGATTGGCCGCCGGGGGCAATCCGTGCTCTTCGCGCTCCTGATTGAGCTTGAGAAAGCCTTCAATCGGCATCACCACCTCGCCGCGCACTTCGAACTCCAGCGGCATGCCAGAATGCTCAAGGCGCGCCTGCGAAATGGAGAGCGGCACCGAGCGGATGGTGCGTACATTTGTGGTTACATCTTCACCCACTGCTCCGTCCCCGCGGGTGATGGCGCGAAGAAGCACGTCGCCTCTCTCGGTGTGGGCTTTTGAGGAATGCCGCGTGGTGGGCTCTGCGTGGGAGCCTCCGGCGGGCGGACCATAGTGCAGCGCGATGGAAACGCCATCCAGCTTCAGCTCGCAGACATAAGTGACTTTGGCATCGCCGAGCACCGAGCGCACGCGGCGCTCCCAATCGCTTAGCTCAGCCTCGCTGGTCACATTGTCCAGCGAGAGCATGGGCCGGGAGTGCTGCACCTTCTGGAAGCCTTCTTTGGGTTTGCCACCGATGCGCTGGGTAGGCGAGTCGGGGGTTATCAGCTCAGGATGCCGCCCTTCCAGAGCGCGCAGCTCGCGCATCAGCACATCGTAGGCGGCGTCGGAGATCTCCGGCGAGTCCTGAACGTAATATTGATAATCGTGGCGGCGTATCTCGTCGCGTATATCGGCGATTCGCTTTTCTGCCTGCTCCGACTCGCGCTCTACGCTACCGGTTTCTGCTTTGGACATACCGTGAATTATAGAAACAGAAACTCCGCGGCTAGTAAGATGCGCTCTGGCGTGGCTCCGGCTCAGCCTCAAGGAGGGTTTTGGAACCGTTTACCCATCTACTGACCGGCGCTTGCCTGGCACGCACGGGGTTCAACCGCAAGACTGCCTTTGCCACGCTGGCCATGACGCTCGCGGCGGAGGCTCCCGACCTCGACGTTCTGTGGAGTTTGCGCGGGCCTGTGGCTGGACTCCAGCACCACCGCGGCCTCACCCATACATTGTTGGGCGCCCCGCTGGTGGCGCTGGCGGTGACGGCTGCGGTTTGGCTGCTGGTTTGGATATCCGATCGCTCGCTCTTGCGCGGGCGGCGCAAAAGGCGCTTCTCCCCGCCCGCGCGGTGGATTCTGATCTGGCTCTTCGCCTGGATCGCCGTGCTGAGCCACATCTTCCTCGATTGGACGAATAACTATGGCGTCCGCCTCTTCTTTCCCTTCAATCCTCGCTGGTATTCCCTGGATCTGGTCTACATCTTTGAACCAGTCCTCTTCGCATTGTTGCTGCTGGCCCTGGTGATCCCGGCGATTCTGGGCATGGCCGATCGCGAGATTGGCGCGCAGCCTACAGCCTTCCGTGGCCGGGGATGGGCCATCGCGGCATTGATTCTCGCCTGCGCACTGTGGGGACTTCGCTGGGGCGAGCACCGGAATGCACTGCGGTTGGCGGCGAATACTCGCTTTGGCAATGAGCCCGCGATTCGTATCGCCGCCGAGCCTTATCCCATCAATCCATTTCACTGGTTCGTAGTGGTGGAGGCTGCCGATTATTACCAGACTGGCTCTGTCGATACATGGCGCGACGAAGTGGCAACCGACGAGAGTGATGTCGTCTTCAAGCCGCCGGTGACCGCGGCCGTTGCGGCCGCCAAAGACTCCCGATTAGGCCGGGTCTACCTGGATTGGGCCGCGCTGCCAGTCGTTGTCGACCTGGGGCCGGCAGATTTGACTGCCGCCGGGAGCCAAGCCCCCGACCCCAAGGATAGTGTGGTCGAGTTTCGCGATCTGCGCTTTGCCTATTCCACGCCGTTGACAGAGATTCTAGGTTCCGGCGGCGGTGAACCGCCGCTGGCCGCCCGGGTCTTTGTCACGCCGGGCAATACGATTGACGCCATCGAAATGAACGGCCGCGTAAGAAAGGCGTCAGATTCGAGATGAGCTGCCAGCCAATGTGCCGGCAGCACCGTGCCGGTGCTGGCAAAAGCGCGGTCTTCATAGAAATCGCTTGACCCGGCCTTGCCGCACCCGGACAATTGAAGTGGCTCCATCTGTGGGCTGGCTCCGCAACTGGTTCCCCGAGGTATTCATGTTTGCATATTTGCTGCTTCTGCTTGCGGCGCTCAGCCGTGTAACTCCCCATGCCGATTGGCTCAATTTCACCGCGGTTGGCGCGTCGCTGTTGTATTTTGGAGCGCGGCGTCCGCTGCGCGAAGCGGTGCTGCCGGTGGCTGTGCTGGCTGCAACGGACTACTATCTCACCGCGTTTGGTTATGGCTATGCCTTCCACATCGGGGCTTATCTCACGACATGGCTCTGGTATGCGGGCATTGTGCTGATGGGGGCGGGGATACTGAAGTCCAGCGCTTCGTGGAGACGGGTCGGGGGAGCCGCCGTTCTCTCAGCGACGTCGTTCTTTTTGATCAGCAACTTCGCGGTTTGGGTCGGATCGGTGATGTATCCCCACTCTGTGGGCGGTCTCACGGCCTGCTATGCCGCCGCGCTTCCGTTCTATCGCAACGATCTCATCTCCACCACCCTAGTGGCCGCGATCGCCTTTGGCAGCCCGCAGTTGATCAGCCGGTTGGCACATGGGCCGCAGGCCAACCATCCTGCTGCCGGCTGACGTGCCATGACGATTCTCCCGGGACGATTCTCCCGGGACGATTCCCATTGTCTGGAGCGGCCGCCATGGAAGGGCCGCGGCCGGAGAGTTTTCTGCGCCCGCATGATGATAATGAGGTCCGTTTGCTAGCGCGTTAAGCTGTGGGACGGGCGGGTGAAGGCGCGTCGGGATCTCGGTGGGCTGACGGATGGGTGAATCCCTTGGGGCTCGGCTGGATACGCGCCTGAGTAGTCCTCAGACGCGGCGCGGCAGTTCCGCCTAGAGCGAGGTCGCTTTCTCCTCGATGAGGCGCTTCGCGCGGGCGGCAAAATCCTCCAGCGTCACCTGGCCTTGGTCGCCTTGGCCGCGCACCCGCAAGCTCACCGTTCCCGACCCGGCTTCCTTGTCTCCCGCGACCAAAATGTAGGGTGTCTTTTCCAACGTAAGATCCCGGATCTTGGCATTCATCTTCTCGTTGCGGTCGTCAACCTTCACCCGCAGGCCGCCATTTTGCAACGTCTCTTGTACCGATTTTGCATACGCGTGATGGCGCTCGCTGATGGGCACGACGGCGGCGTGGAGCGGCGACAACCACAGCGGAAACGCGCCGGCATAGTGTTCGATCAAGACACCGAAGAAGCGTTCCACCGATCCGAAGAGAGCGCGATGGACCATCACCGGCTGCCGCCGCCGGCCGTCTTCCGCGGTGTATTCCAGGTCGAATCGCGCGGGCAAGTTGAAATCGAACTGCACGGTCGACAACTGCCATAGCCGCCCCAGAACGTCTACCAGCTTGACGTCGATCTTGGGTCCGTAAAAGGCGGCTTCGCCGGGGATGGTTTTATAGGGGATGTTCTTGCGCTTGAGCGCACGCTCCAGCGATCCGGTGGCCAAAGCCCAGTTTTCATCCGATCCCGCGTAGCTTTTCCGGTCGTTGGGATCCCATGTCGAGAGCTCGACCTTGAACTCGTGAAATCCAAAGGTAGCCAGCACCGCCTGGGCAAACTCGATGCATCCGACGACTTCATCTTCAACCTGCTCGGGAGTGCAGAAGATATGAGCGTCGTCCTGCGTGAATCCACGCACCCGCAGCAGGCCATGCATGGTGCCCGACCGCTCGTACCGATAGACATTCCCCAACTCGGCCAAGCGCACCGGCAGGTCGCGATAGCTCTTGGGGGAGTTTTTGTATATAAGGATGTGCCCTGGGCAGTTCATGGGCTTGAGCCGGTAGTCGGCGTCATCAAGCTCCATCTTGGTGAAGAAGTTTTGCGCGTAAAAGCCTTCGTGGCCGCTGGTCTGCCACAGGTTTACTCGCATGACGTGCGGGGTGACGACGAGCGAATAACCGCGCCGGAGGCACTCCTCGCGCATCCAGTCTTCCATGATCTTGCGGATCATGGCTCCCTTGGGATGCCAGAAGATCAGCCCCGCTCCGGCCATCTCCTGAATGGAAAAGAGATCCAGTTGCTTGCCCAGGACCCGATGGTCGCGTTTCGCCGCCTCTTCGAGGCGTGCGAAGTGCTCTTCCAGTGCTTTTTTTGAGAAGAAGGCTGTTCCGTAGATGCGCTGGAGCTGTGGGTTTTTTTCATCCCCCAGCCAGTAGGCTCCCGCCAGGCTGAGCACCTTGAATGCCTTCACACGGCCGGTGGAAGGGACGTGCGGCCCGCGGCAGAAGTCGACAAAGGAGCCATTGCGATAGAAGGAAATCTCCTCGCCGGGTTGGGTGAAGCGCTCAATGAAGTGAACCTTCATGAAGTCGTCCCCGGTTTTAAAGCGGTCCAGAATCTGCGCTCGCGGCTCCCACTCGCGGACAAAAGGCTCGTCGCGTGACACCACTTCCGCCATCTTCCGCTCGATCGCCAAAAGATCTTCCGGCGTGAAGGGAGTGGGAAGATAGAAGTCGTAAAAGAAGCCCGCTTCCGTGGCGGGTCCATGCCCGAGCTTGGTTTCGGGATAGAGTTCCAGGACAGCGGTCGCCATCACGTGCGCGGCGGAATGGCGCACTACCTGCAGTGCTTCCTCGTCCCGCTCGGTAAGCAGTTCTAGCGCGACATCCTGCTCGAGCGGAGCGCTGAGGTCCGCCAGCCGCGCGGCATTCGCCTCCGGAGCGCTATACATACC
>Ga0207933_1002215_pt1 | contig 12941 bp, 25 predicted proteins | sample NGESurdeep092012_4_FD_184488 | JGI IMG/M metagenome (GOLD analysis project Ga0207933, IMG submission 184488) | Arctic peat soil microbial communities from Barrow, Alaska - NGEE Surface sample F53-3 deep-092012 (SPAdes) | ecosystem: Environmental > Terrestrial > Soil > Wetlands > Peat ... | reverse complement strand
CAACGGCTTGGCACCGGAACCAGGAATCGAACCCGGACTAACTGGTTTGGAATCAGTTGTCATACCATTAGACCATTCCGATATAGAGCGAGCACCGAGTCATCCGCTATCGATGCGTCCCAGCCCGCAACCCCTTGCGCTGGTTCTCTTTGAGTTTGGCCCGCTGCGGATCTGTAGGGACGTACCCCTTGCGGATCTGTGCGCTGCGTGGCCCGCTCTCAGTTGCGGACTGGGATACCGAGGTTAAACCCCCGGTCCCAGCTACCCTCTCCGTGCGCTGCCATGGTGGAAGTGATGGGATTCGAACCCACGACCTTCTCCTTGCAAAGGAGCTGCCTCACCGTTCAGCTTCACCCCCATGTTGCGTCGTCTCTCCGACTGTCACGACTAGATACGGCGTCGTTCCCTACAATCGTTGGATCCACCACGGCTGTGGGATCCTAGTGGCAACATTGCGACCTCTCCCCACTGTCCTCCTGTGGTTCGCCGGTAGCTGCCTCCGGTTTGCTACTGATTTAGTTGTCAAAGATCGGTGTTCCAAGGAACAGATTACACATCTTAGGAAGCTCTGTCAAGGATTAGACAGGGCCGAACCCAAAACTTTTTGGGATTAGGGTCGAAAGTCGATAGGGCCTCCATCCTTCAGTGCGCTACATAGAGCCGACTCGACACTTTGGAGCGAGGAGACGGACTGGCGGGCGGTGACGGCCAGAGCACGGATTTCGCCGTACTCTTCCCCGTCGTCAGGAACGGTGTCGTAGAGGCGCTCGATGTAGTGCTGACCCTCTTCGATCAGCTTGAGGCCTGCCTCTAGCTTGGCCTGGGCCAGTGTCTCTAAGGCGGTAACCTTGGCGCCCGACACGTATGTTGCGGTGGTGGTCATGAGGATGAATCCCTTCTGTAGTTGGTATGCCCCACTCTAATCGACCCTCCTGAGATAGTCAAGCAGGAATATCCCCTCCCATCTTCAGATTCCTTATGGTACAATAGAGAGTTAGATCCGATCCGGAGGTACTATGCGACTACCACATTTCGATGAGCACGAGGCGGTTTGGGTCGAATGGCAGGATGCCTCACGCAGTGGTGAATCTTGGGGCAAGCTCAAAAAGTCTGATATGCAGGTGGACGGCGTAGAGTCGGTGGGTATGGTGCACTCGCAGGACCAGACGGCTCTCGTGCTCATCCAGTCCCGAGATCCCGCTTCGAAGAACGTACTCTTCTCGATCACGATTCCTGTGCGAGGTATCACGAACTTCAAACGCTTGAAGTAGTTTGACGCCTAGTCGCCCTAGCTGATACCCTGAGGACCATGAGTCAGATCTATTTTACCAGTGACATTCACATCGGCCATGCCAACATCATCGCCTACAGCGGGCGACCGTTTGACGATGTGCCGGACATGAACGCCAAGCTAGTCGAGGGCTGGAACCAGATCGTGCATCCCGCCGACACCGTGTACATTCTCGGTGACCTCGTGATGGGGAAGCTAGACGACTCGCTTCCCATCGCCGGACAGCTTCAGGGTCACAAGATCCTCGTGCCGGGGAACCACGACCGTCTCCATCCGATGTACAAGCACAAGAAGGGCTACGACCAGTGGGCTGCTCGCTACCGTGACGAGGCCGGAATCGAGCATGTCACTGAGCCACAGACCCGTCTTCCCATCGGCCACCACCGTGGCGTCCTCGTGTGCCACTTCCCCTACACCGGGGACCACACAGGCGAGGACGACCGCTACACCGAGGAGCGCCCGGCTGACGGCGGCGAATGGCTTGTCCACGGTCACGTCCACGATGCCTGGCGTCACAACGGTCGTTGCATCAACGTCGGCCTCGACGCATGGGGCGGCTGTCTCCTCACCGAGGATTCCCTTGAGAACATTCTCGACGGCCCGAAGCATCTCCACACCGACCGGTGGACGTGGGATCCCGCCTACCCCTACCTTCAGGAGGAAGTATGATCGAGTTTGATGAAGAAGGAATGCCCGTAGTCTCTGCCGACCCTGTGCCGGTACCTGAGAAGGCACTGACCTTCCAGCAACGACTCTATGGCGCCCTAGGTGACCTGGCCGACATCATTGCAGAGAAGGGCTTCTTCGTGCAGTCGGAACTCGTCGCCACCATCAGTAAGTGGTCGACCGACCCACCGATTCCCGAGGACGCCGAGGAGAACCCGGATGGGGTCGTCGTGGGCCTCGACCAGATGAAGCTCTTTCATGCTATCGGCCATCAGGACGTGTCCGAGGAGGAGATCGAGGAGAAGGTGCTGAAGGCTATGAAGGCTGCCGACGAAGCGCCCGACTTCGAGAACATGGATCAGGTCGACTTCATCATCATGGAGCAAGAGCGTGAGATGCAAAAGAATGGAGAAGGCGTGGCCTATCTGACTGCCTGCCTCAACGGCGATCCGAAGACGGCGCACGACATCATCGATGAGCAGGGATGCACCCTGACTCACCTTCTTACTCAGTGGTTCGTTCTGTATATGCTGTCTCACGAGGAGCCGGAGACCGACGAGTCTCCACTCGAAGCCGTGCGTCGGCGTGTAGGTGCCATGGGAATGGAGAATGCCAAGGCGCTGTCGGTCTCTCCGGCTCAGCGTCGGGAGGCTCTCGAAGAGCAGATCGAGGAGTGGCGCCGTCGTACCGGCTTCTACGACCAGGACGAGGACGATGGCACAGACGGCGGCGGAGCGTAAGGCCAGGCGACCGTGCTACTCTCTGATCTGCTGAATATCGATAATCTGCGCATGGAGATCCAACGGAAGTTCATCTCTGTGCGAGCACATCCCTTGGATTCCAATCTCCGCATCATGAACTACACTCACGAGGCTGCCTACGCCGGGGAGTGGACCCACGAGCAGAAGATCTGCCGTGGTCTGATCGTCCAGCACGAGGGCTACCGTCAGGACGGTCTGGTCGTCGCACGGCCCTTCAAGAAGTTCTTCAACTACGGCGAGCACCTCGTCGGCCACGAGGACATCCCGCTCAATGAGCCGTTCACCGTGACCTCGAAGGAGGACGGATCCCTGGGTATTCTGTACCAGGCTCCAGACGGTCCTGCCATCGCCACGAGAGGCTCTTTCGAGTCAGATCAGGCTGCCTGGGCCACCAACCATTTAAGGGCCTCAGATTGTCCCTGGGCGGGCGTTGAGGACAATCTGACCCGTCTCTTCGAGATCATCTTCCCAGCCAACCGGATCGTGCTCGATTACGGCGACTTCGAGGGTCTTATCCACTTGGCCACCATCGACAACGAGACGGGCCGAGAGGTCGAGGAGCCGCTATGGGAAGGTCCCAGGGTACAGGGTTACGGCTTCCAGACTCTTGAGGAGCTACAGGACCATCTGACGAACGAACCCGCCTCGAATCGTGAGGGCTTCGTCGTCACCTTCGAGTCCGGGCTGAAGGTCAAGTTCAAGTTCGAATCCTATGTAGCTTTGCATAGGATTCTCACGGGCTTGTCGGAACGAAGAATATGGGACCATATTTCTACCGGAGGAAAAATAGAAGACTTCATCGAAGCAGTTCCAGATGAGTTTTTTACCTGGGTAAGAGAGGTAGATGCTCGTCTCAGAATGCAATGGATGCTTCACATGAGCGGCCTGAGAGACCGAGCAGCTAAACTACATGACATGAACTTTCCCACGAGGAAGGATCTAGCGATTGCCATTGCCGAGGATCCCGACCGAGGGTGGTTGTTTCGAGCCTATGATGGACAATGGAAGCAGTTGAGTGATGCGGTCTGGAAGGCAATACGACCAGAAGGCAATCGCACTTTTAGAACGGATGATGATTCATAGATGGCTTATCTAGCTCCCATTCAACTCGAACATCCGGATACCGGTGATCTTTGGGAGGGTACTCGGTTCTGTCGTGAGTGTCTTGAGCGCAAGCCCATCACTCAGTTCCCCTTTACCACGGGTGGACATTATCGAAGACGTAAATGCGAGACTTGCGTCTATGTCCGACAGGTAGAAGTGCGAACGGCGAACCCGCATCTCTACAAAGGTCTCGTGCGTTGGTGGCATATCTTGCGCAAGTACAACATGACCGAAGAAGAGTTCTGGCAGAAGCTACTCGATCAAGAGGGAAGATGTGGTCTCTGTCGTCTTCCACTTCCGCAAGAGGTGAGCCTCATCCACATCGACCACAATCACTTTACGGGCAGGAATCGAGGATTGTTGCATCCGAAGTGCAACAGAGGTCTAGGTCACTTCGATGACTCGCCAGAGAGACTGCGCCTCGCTGCGGCTTACCTAGAGGACGACGACAGCTAGTCTCCGTAGTCCGCAGTATCCGGATCCCACTCACGGTCAATCCACGAGATGTTGGCGCCACACTCGTTGCAGACCAAGCTTCTGTCGCCCACGGCGTAGCGGTTAACTCCTCCGCCGACATAGTGCAGGAATGCCCAACCCTCGGAGATGTCAATAGAGGGGTCGTCATCAATCACCACGCCAGCGGTGCACCAGTGCATCCAGCCCGACTGGATTCCGACTGTAGGATCTCCATCGTCATACTCGAAGCCTGCCGTCTCCCAAACCGGGGTGTCAGTCATGGTCAACCCCTCGTGCTCATCGTGCCCGGCTTGGGCAGAGGAATGGAGAGATAGTCCTCATCGGCCCGGTGAAGAGCATCCTGTCCGCACCTTTTACACTTATCGGTCTCGGTAGTGTTCTGCCACCCACCATGCATCTCTTTAATCTGCTTGGTCTTCTCGTCCCAACGACCGGGACACACGAAGGTACGGATGCGCTCCATCACAAAGCCTCCGAGCAGGGCGTCTGCCCACATTCAGCGCAGGGGAGACGTGACGCCTGCTCATGGACAAGTTCTGTCAAGCGGTTTTGGAGGGTTGCGTTGACCTTGCCGTAAAGGCGGGCGTCACGAGTGTTCGTGCGACCTTGCAGCCGGTAGATAGCCGCAGCCAGTTCGGTAGCGCTCAGTGTCTCTACCGGGGCGGTCTCATCATGAGTGTTGCGATCAGCATCAATCTTGCGCACCCTATCCGCCTGCTGTGACCTCTGAAGCCCTTTGTAAGCCATGACCCCATCTTAACCGATGGATGGATAACCTGTCAACTACTCGCCGTAGAACTCGCCGTAGGTCGTATCAGCGGTTCGTCCTTGATGAACCATGAAGTTGCGCCAGCAATCAGTATGGTTGTGATCCGAGGCAAACTGATTCCTACATCCGGATACAAGGTACTCGTGCGTATGAGCCGTATCTACCGCTGCCTTACGCCGGTCCGGGGTGTCTCGGTCGTGCTGGCGGCGGTCGTCTTCCTGACGGACCATCCCGGAGGGTCTCGTCACGGGTCGTCGGACGGTAGCTGGCCGACTCCGGGCTTCCGGGTTCGACACCATCGTAGTCGACGCCATCCCCCATGACGGCAGCCTCGTGGAACTTCTTCGGATTGTGGGCCTTGATGGTACCACCCTCCGAGAGGTCGGGATTCTGTTCGTAACAACGAGGACATCCACCGGCCACATTCATGCCGCCAGAGTGGAGTGGAGTTTCGCCAGTACCGGAGCACCACTCTCCGTTAGGGTCGAACCCAGTAGCACCCGAAGGTGGTGGGAAGCCAGCAGTCTTCGAGTGGTGAATCTCGTTGTGGGTGTCAGCAGTCTGCGTGGCTCCTGCATATGTGAGGTCATTCATTGGGCTGACCCCACATGCGTCACATTTAACAGTGTAGCCTCTGCCGGTACCTCGCACGACCTTAGCTTTCGCTGTCTTCGGTTGTGCCTTCGTTGGAGGACCATCGTGCTCGTCACAGAATCCTACCTGCGATCCCTTGACCGGCGTATCCCATATCTTCGTGGCCTTGTTATGGCAACCCGATTGGTTACAGACAACATCGGAGGCAGCCGTCTTGACCTTGCCGTCATCGTAGGCGTTCACCGGGTCGCCGTCGAAGTTCATGATATCCCACTGGAGTTGATAGTCACATCCGGGGCAGCGGGCGGCGCCGGATTCAATGTCGCCGGTACCGCAGTGAGGGCACGTTCCAGCAGCCGTCTTACGGGCGGAGGTCTTCGGCGTGAAGGTGTGGTAGCAGGAGATGCACTGACGCTTTCCGTCGCCAACCGACTCGGCTACGTCATCGCACTTCGGACAGAGGGTGAGGTCGCCGGATCCAGCTTCGGACCAGATTGACTCGACCGTCTTGCTACCGAGACGAGGCTCGATGAAGGGCATCGCTAGTGACAGGCCTTGACGAAGCGATCTCGGTTGAAGTTGTCGTTGGTACCCGACAGGTGCGTGGCGAAGTGATCGGCCAGGCGGCTGCGGGTCTCATCGTCAACCGGGGCGCTCTTGATGCCGTCTGCGATATGCTGGAAGTGCTGACGAGTCATCGTGACAGCCTCGACGGTGATGGAGGCGGTACGAGGCGTGTCCCAGGTGAAGGTGGGAAGAGTAGGTGCTGACATGGGATGCTCCTGGCTGGATGACAAGGACGTTTCACCTCTTCGTTGGATTCAAGGACGGTTTCCCAGCGCTCGGCGTATACCTCGCCTCGACTCTTCCTGGGCTTTATTCTGGTTGCAGACGAAATGGGCCAGTTTGAGATTGCCCATCTCACTCGTCCCACCCTCGCTTACAGGGATGACGTGCTCCAGCGTTGGAGGGTTGTCCTCGGTCATGGGGTGGAGGCAAAGGTAGCAGATGTTGCCGTCTCGGGCTAGGATCCGGGTACGGATGATGGCTCGGCGCCGAGACCCCATACGGCTGGTCTCGGCCGACGAAGGACTACGCTTCCGGGTCACTCGTCTAGTCCTTCGAATGGGAACTCGTGCTTGAAGTCAAGTCCCAGCCCGCAGACGGAGCAGTGGCCGGAGTAGGAGACGGTCACAGCGCCCTCATCGGCTCCGTATATCTCGTAGTCCTCTCTCAGGGTGTTGAAGTCCCCGTACTCGCTCCATTTGTCCTGCTCGGTCTCATCGACCTGCCGGTGAAGCTCGGCCAGCTTGGCCTGTAGCTCCTGGTACTCATCCTGATCTACATGGCCGTAGGCCTGCTGAAGTTCTACCTCGGTAGCCTTCAGAAGCGCTCGACGGCGACTCGTGCAGCGGGGACAGATGGAGTAGTTGTCGGCACTCATCGGTCGTAATCTTCTCCTCGGTCGTACTCGTCCTTACTGGTCTGTGCCAGTCGAGGCCCAGCCGAGGTGCCCAGGGCGCAGTCGTTGTAGACCCGGTTTACCTCGGTACCGAAGGCGCCGTTCCAAGCGAAGGCACGACGGTTGTCCCGTCCGGCACGGAAGTTGGCCGAACTGGCTGCCTTGGCCGTCTTGCGGCGCTCGTTCTTTATCGAGAAGTCAACGGTATGGTTCATCATGCTCCTTTATCGAGAAGTCAACACGAGAGACTCTAGCAGATGCTCTCGGGTCATGGAAGGGTCAACACAGAACATTCCTTCGAGGAAGTTCAGGGCGGCGCCGACGAACGGCCCTGGAGGGCACCCGAGAGTTGCCATTACGTCCTCCCCCTTGACGGGCAGAGGGGCGTCGAGGCGCTTGTCGGTCAGGACGCCGAAGAGGGCATCAAGCTGACTCTCATCGAGATGGTAGGCCAGGTCGCTCACGAGCGATGCGGTGGCGAAGGTGTCAATGTCCATCGTCCGACGAAGCGCACGGATGGAGAAGCGTGCCTGCGAATCCTTCAGTTGCATTGCAGTTGTAGCGATTTTTTTGATGTCGTCCTTCTCTGCATTGCTGAAGGTCAGGGGGCTGAGCAGCGAGTCGATGTCTATCTCCCCCTCTGCCGTCTCGCACACCATCAGGGCCAAGGCGGTGGGACCAGAGAGTTTCATCATGGCCAGGGTGTTATAGGCGTCATGGTCGACCAGGTTGAGGTCACCGAACATGTACTGCTTGATGCCGAGGGTACGACTGAGGAACCAGGCGTCTGCTACTGCTGTCGCTCCTGAGGAGATGATCTTTCTACACTCCTCCATTACCCTCTCAGTGGCTACGATCTGGAGCCTCGCTGCATTCCTACGGATGGCGTCCTGTAGGGTTACGCTCAGCCTGAAGCCTCGGGTCGTAGCAAACCTCACCGCCCGGACGGCCCGGAGGGGATCCTCGGTGATGGTGGCGTCAGGTGCCCCCGGAGTACGGAGGATCCCGTCGTGGAGATCCCTCACGCCCTGGTGGTAGTCGATTAGCTCGGCACTCTCCCCGTCGACCCGGATGGCCAGGGCGTTGACCGTGAAGTCCCTCCGGCTCAGATCCTCAGCGATGTCCGTCGAGAAGAACACCTCCGGCTTGCGGGAGTCGTCCTCGTAGCTCTCTCCCCTGAAGGTGGTGATCTCTACCTTCTCTCCGCCGATGAACACACCGATGGTACCGAACCTCTTGCCAGCCAACCACAACGGGCCGAGCGTCCCGACGACGTACTCGATCTGGTCGGGCAGGGCGTCGGTGGTGAAGTCGAGGTCGCTGAAGTCGCTCCGACCGGCGACGGCATCCCGCACGCATCCACCGACGAGATACAGGGCATAAGGACTCTCCCTGAACCGGGCAGCCAGCTTCCGGACCACGGGATTCTCGAAGAGACTTTGAACGAGGTCTTCCATAACTATGACCCTACCAGATCGAAGTTGAGATATGCAAACTCCCCGAACTGCTCCGTAGCCGCTTCATCATATGCCCGAGCCGCAGCGACAGGATCATCGAAGACACCGAGGTATGTGCGCTTGCCGTCGATATTGATCTGTGCCTTCCACTTCCCACTCTTCCGAACCAAAGAAACCCCTTTATACCCTGAGGTGTTGTTGCATGTCAAGCGTTTGTTGGCCATGTTCTGAGTATGGGTGGCGATTCTCAGATTAGAGCGCTGGTTGTTGAGACCGTCTCCGTCCTCGTGGTCGATCTCGTATCCTGCGGTAGGTTGCATAATGACGTTATGAAGGAGAGCCGTAGTCCAACCAGAAGGAACGGTAGTCGTCATTCCGGCCCGCCGAGCATACCAGATCCCTGCGGCAGATCTGTGTGCGTGCCACTTCCACTGAGACAGGTAGGTATAGTCCTCGTCATCAACGAGGGCGACCTTACCTTGCGAGAGGGGGATCTCACGGGCCTGCGTCAGATCTTCCATGACTACGACTCTAGGTGACGGGTCGGTCCCATGTCAAGCCGATGTCCGCTGAACGGTCACTACCACATCGTCACGATGCGCATAGGCCTTTACATGCAAGTAGCCCTTGGACTCGGCCTTGACTTTCCGGTAGGGGCCATAGACGCTCACGGACTCGCCACCTTGACCACCGCCCCAGCGCTCGACCACGACCCAGGTCTTCCGACGCTTCACTTGCGCCGTCCGAACACATCGTTGACGACGGCATCGTACACGTCACGGGCGAGCTTGGCGTCGTCCAGCGCTGTGTGGGCGTCATACTCGTTCGGTATCTCCAAGAGGTTGGCGCACTTAGCCAGCCCTGTCGGCTTCGTCAGTCCCATGTAGCCCTGCGTCATGGCCTCCACATCGCACATACGGAAGTGCCACGACGGCAGTCGGTGGTGCGCCCGGAGGTAGTCCCCCAGGAATCTCTCATCGAACCGCACATTGGCGCCGACGAGGGTGGCACCTCGGGTGAGTAGCTCGAACTCCTGGGCGAAAGTGAAGGGTGCGGTCACCCGAACCTTGTCCTTCTCCGGAGCCAGCGGATCCTCGTTGTCTCCCTCCGGATGGCGGGTGTAGTAGCCGCTCATGTCGAGGGCTGCCTGGTCAGCAGTCTCCAGATGATTGACCCTCAGGAACCAGTGGTGCTCGGTCTCGATGTAGAGGCCCTGGTCAGGAGTGCCGTAGCGGGCGATGGCGCCGACCTCCCACATCTCAGCCCGAGCGGGGTCGAGGCCGGTAGTTTCACAATCCAAGAACACCAATCTGGTTCCGTTACTCATTGTGGGGACATCCTCCGTGTGACTTGGCGAAGTTGCAGTTGTGACACAACACCTGGAACTCGGGTGGGTAGTTGTTCTTCTCGATCCACTTGTAGAACACAGTCGATCCGGCTATCTTACCGCTCTTCGTCATAGACCGACGATGCTCGTTTCCACCTTCGTTGACGTGATCCATGGTCAGGAAGGCAAGCGCACCCTCTCCACAACACATACACCGATGACCATAATGTTCGATGACTCGCAGGCGTCTCTTCGCATGATCCTCTTTCGCCCATCGAGCCTGATAGGCTCGGTAAGCTTCAGGGTCTTTCAGCGTCACTCGACCACTTCCTCTTCCACGAGGCTGTCGAGCGCCTGATCCCAACCGGCATCCGGCCACTGTGCGTGGAATGCCTCAAGCTCCTGCTTGATGCGAGCACCGAGACCGAGGTCGATAGCCTCTTTGAGAGTCTCGTAGAACTCGGGAGCGTTCACCTTCAGGTGGTACGTGCGAAGGTTGATCGGGTCGTAGTAGTAGACATGCGATCCACCATCCAGGGGCACCAGGCGACGCAGCGGATTGGTGGCTGCCTGATGTACGAGGGCATCTGCCTTGGTGCCTGCCATCTTCACCTTGTCGTGGCCCATCTTGGCCTTACCGGTCATGCGTCCTCCTCTGTCCATGGCGCCGGGAGTAGAACCTTGATAAACCCTACACCCGACAGGAACCGGCCGTCAAACGCATCGCCGGTCCACATCACATCTCGGTCGAGGAGGCGCTGAAGCTCAATATCGAGAGCGGTCTGCGCTCGGGCACGAGCCACGGCGATCTGCCGGAAGATGGCCTCGTGGGCACGCTCCTGAGCGAGAGACCATCCTACTCCACCGACGTGCGAGTCACCGAAGCTCTTAGTGACAGACCAGGTGTGTACTGCGCACATAGCCTGGTAGAAGTGTTCGCCATCTACCATCCACGCTGCACCCCCGGTATTGCACGAACGCAGGTTGTAGGTGGCCTCTTGGTTGTCCTGGTGGATCATGGCACAGACCATAGTGTATGACCAAACCCCCTGTCAAGCAGGTGCTATGAGCAGAGAGCGAATCCGGTGTAGGTGTGGTTCGGGAGACCGTAGACAACTACATCATTCGTCGTACTGCCAACTGTCGGCTGTGCTACGGCGAGCGAATCCCACGTCTTGCCGTCGTGATAGACGGACATCAACTGGACGCTAGCGGAGACAACCTGCGTACAGCCAGCGGGAAGCGGGATGCCGACCTCTGTGTGGCCTGAAGCGTCGGTGGTGCAACGGAATGGAACAATCATGGTGGTGGGATCTCCTGTGAGTGGGAAAGGCGTGCCGGTCGGCGGTGGTGGAGTAGGGGTAGGTGATGGCGTAGGTGCGGGGGCACCGGGGGGACACACGAGCGCCGCAAGTTGAGCATCAGTGCCGTGGAACACAGAGCCGTCACAGTATCCAATGCCGGGGAAGTTGATCGGTCCGTAGGGGTTCGAGTGGTACTGACCATTGGTGAACTGCCACATGACGTGGGGGATCGTCGGCTCGGTGGTCTCATAGCTGGCGACCCATTGCCATCCGAGTGTCGGGTGCTGCTGTAGCAATGAGGCGGGTCCGTAAACCCCAACCCACTTGACGTTGAAGCCATAGTGTTGAGCGATGAGTTGAGCGGCCTGGTCACGCTGAGTCACCGTAGGAGGTTGTAGGTTACCGGTAGACTCCCAGTCGATGACGACTGCCTCTCCGGGGAGTAGTGGGCCGAGGGTGCTGACAAACGTAGCGACCTGAGCGGCAATATCCTGGTTAGGCATCAAACCCATATACCAAAGGACGACGGTGAAGTTCAGGGACCTGATCTCGGCCATGCGGCCATTCGGGTCCGTGATCTGCGTACCCCAGTTGACCTGCTCGGAGATCTTGGCGTTCGTCTCCCGGTAGAGTGGTAGGTTGACGCTCGGCTGGAAGTTGGATATGTCGGCAAAGAAAGTGTCACTCATAGCCCATCTAGTATAACAGCTATGCAGTTTTATTTCCACTCAAGCTGTACGATCCTCTTCGCCTACCTTAAGCCATGGATCACCAGGTTCGGGCCAGTAGAACTGACCGGTCTCGAAGCTCTGTCGGTTGAGGCAGATTTTGAGGGCGATCTCGGTTTCACTGTGAAGCTGTTCGAGGGCGTTGTAAGTGGAGTCGGGGATCTCGTCCACTTCCGGGTCCCACTTCTTCGAACCTGTCTGCCACGGCATCTTGTAGTCGAGAATGCGGATCATTGAGCGGATAACATCACTCTCGCCGTAGGGTCGCCGGGGATCGATGATGGGAGACCCAAACATCGTGCCGTCGATCTCCGAGGACCACTTCACCTGTGCCGCCCCGAGGAGCTTGAGGTGCTGATCCGTGACGGTGAACGTCAGGTTGCGATGAGCAACAGAGGCTCCGGCCATGCTATAACCTCCCTCCATCAGGGCGACTGCTCCAGCCATGCCGGGCAGCGTCATTATGTCGAACTCGGGCATTTCTAGTCATCCAGAAAGGCGTCATGGTCCCACTCAACATGATTGTGATCGACTCCAGCATCTCGCAGATCATCCAACACGTGTTCTGTCACATGATGACTCAATGGAGAGATAGCTCGACGGGTACCGCAGTTGCAGCAGCCTTCGTGGTCTGGCGTTGTCTGTACTCCACCGAAGGTGTCAGCCTCATGGTACTCGCAGAAGCAGTGATCGCATACGGACGGTACGAAACGAAAGCCATAAAGCGGTGGGATCGGTATCGGAGAGAGGTTGAGACTCGGTGACCCCGGCATCCATGGGTCGAAGCCGGGCAGCGGGTTAACCGGGGGCGCATACGGATGCACCGGGATGAACTGCGGCTGCGGGGCCGACGTGCACGAGTGGCACGGGAGCGTCTGATGGTGTAGTTGGCAGTAGCCACCGTAGATGTCGTCAGATGCGGGGTAGGTCATTTTGCTCCTTTGGGCTTCAAGGCCTTCGTTGCATGGTCTCTCATCTCGGCCCTGGAGGTAAAGGAGTTA
>Ga0207933_1002214_pt1 | contig 12951 bp, 7 predicted proteins | sample NGESurdeep092012_4_FD_184488 | JGI IMG/M metagenome (GOLD analysis project Ga0207933, IMG submission 184488) | Arctic peat soil microbial communities from Barrow, Alaska - NGEE Surface sample F53-3 deep-092012 (SPAdes) | ecosystem: Environmental > Terrestrial > Soil > Wetlands > Peat ... | reverse complement strand
TTGGACTTCTAAGTCTCGAGCCGACTTTCGAGTGCCTCGACTGCTAGCGGAAGCAAGGAGAGCTGCGTTGTAGGGCGCGCAGTCGCGCCACATGGCCCAAAGGACACCTGCCAAGCGTCGTGCGAGTGCGATTACCGCGATCTTCTTGCCGCGCCGCTCTGCGACGGCGTCTGCCCAAAGCCGCAGCGGGTCTTTGCGATCGTTTTTGCGAAGTATTGACCAGGCCCCCTGCACGAGCAGAGAGCGGCGGTAACTGTTGCCCTGCTTGCTGATTGCTCCCAAACGGCGCTTACCGCCGGAGCTATCTTCGCTCGGGACCAAGCCAAGATAGGACTCGACCTGATGCGGCGAGCGAAAACGTTTCGCATCGTCGACAACGCTCACGAAACTAGCGGCAATGGTTGGCCCAACACCAGGAGCCGTCATCAATAGCTCCACCACCGGCTCGGTCTCGCACAGCGCTGCAAGCTTGGAGTCGACGACTTCGAGCTCGGTATTGACCGTATCAAGCATCTTGAGCAAAGGCGGGATCACCTCGAGCGGTTGCGCAGCCAATCTGCTCGCATACTGCACGAAATTCCCTGTCGCGCACTTCGGTAGGGCAGCGCCCTGCTCACGAGCCAACCCTCGCGCCGTCGTCACCAATTGCGCGCGCGATTCGACGAGCGCGCGCCGGACATTGAGCCAGCGGCGCAGCTCTCGCCGATGCGGTGACAGCACGTGCGCTGCCGGGATGCCGCCGCGCTCGAGTGCTAAAGCCAATACCTCGGCGTCGATCTTGTCGGTCTTGCGCCCGTGTTGGCCGATCCCTAACCGTCGACTACGCGTGGTGTCGACCAGTAGGACGTGATTGCCCCACGAAGAAAGCAAATCGTGGACGTGCCAGGCCTCCCGACATGCCTCGATCGCGACGTCCGCTGGAGGGTGTTGAGGTCCGAGCAGGCTTTCGAGCGTCTCCACAGACGTCACCGTCGCCCGCTGAATTACCTGGCCGTTCTGCACCTCGCAGTACGCCGTCTTCCGTGCCCCCAGGTCGAGTGCTACTTTTCGCATGGCCGATCTCTCCTTTGGCCTCCCGGTTTCTGCGCCATCTGAGCGCGTGGAGGCGCCGGCAGGGAAACCTGCCGGCGAGAGGTCGGCTACTCCGTCCTCTTTTCCGGCGGGATCGCTGCAGATTGAGCCGGGCGCTTCAGGTGCGCCGCCCGACTCATCCCATCTATCTGCGAACGAGGCTGGGCCTACGAGAACTGACCGACTCGCTTCGAGATACCCGAAGGGGTGCACAGGCGCGTGCGATCTCGACACGCAGCGCGAGCGGCCAAGCGGATCTACGAGCCGCTAGGCAAGAAATTATCCTACGGGAGACCAGAGCAGACCCGCGTAAACGCTTCCGATGCGCGGTCACGCCCTGCGACGCCGAAGGCTGGGCCGGCCTGGGGGCGCCGCGTGACCATCAATAAAATTTCAGGAGCCGGAGCGAATCGGGAACGAGCGTGGCCCTGGCGACATCGATCTCGGGGGCGCAACGCTGACCACTGCGCTGCCCGTTTCGCGCGCGACTCGGACGCAGTTGCGGCCGGAGCCTTTGGCTTCGTAGAGGGCGGCGTCGGCGCGGGCGAGCCAGCTCTTGCCGGTGTCGCCGGAGGAGAGCGAGGATAGGCCGATCGACACGGTGACTTGGACTTTGCCCTTGTCGGTCGAGATTTCGAGCTCGGAGATCGATTGCAGCACGCGCTCCGCGCGCAGCTCTGCGTTGTGCAGTGTGGAGTCGGGAATCACGACCACGAATTCTTCACCGCCGTAGCGAGCCACGAAGTCTTCGCGACGCAGGAAATTCCGCACCAGCGCGTCGGCGACTCGACGCAATACGTCGTCGCCAGCCGGGTGCCCGTAGGTGTCGTTGATGCGTTTGAAGTGATCGATATCGATCATCAAGATGCACGGGCTCGAGCTGAGCAAGAAAGCGAGATCGGCGACGCGGTCCAAGTGCGCATCTAGCGCAGCGCGATTAAATAGCTGCGTCAGTGGGTCCAGCGCTGCCTTTTCGCGAACTTCTTGCAGCTCTTCGCGCAGCTCGCTGATCTTTTGGCTGAGCTCGCCGAGCATGCGTTTCTGGCTCTCGGAACGCTTGGCCATGACCTCTTGCACGACCGCGACGACGCTCTCGGCCTCGTAGCGAATCGCAGTCGAATCGTTGGATTGAAATGCACCGATCAATTTACCGAGTTGCGACCCCACACGCTCGTCTGCGGCGCGATCTTCGCCAACCGTGGTCGTCAAACAGCGTGCGAAGGCATGCACAGCCTGACGCAGGTTGCCCAGGCTTCGCCCGACGAACTCTCGTTCGTGCAAACGTTGCGCGGTGAAATAACGCCGGACGCCGGGGAAGTCGCGTTTGAAGACCGTGGCACCCTTGCCCTCCTCGCCCTCGCCGCTCTTGCCACCGCCCATGGTGATGCGCTGCGCCCAGCCGTCACACTCGGAGCGTGTCTCGAGTGCCGTGACGTTATCAGTGTCGAAAGCGTTGTCGCCGAACGTCTTCAGTAAGCTCGCGAGCGCGTCGAGCGCAGCGTCTTCGCCACTGCCGTTGCCATTGCCCGGCACGGGCGAAGGTTCTCGAGTCGCAGTCGCTGTCGCGGGCGCTTTCTTCCAAAACATCAGTCCTTCGGGCTTGAACGGTCGATCGTCGGCAATCTTCAGGGCAGAAGTTCGGGGGCACAGGCCCCCAAATCCAGTAACGACAGCGTGCACTTAGGCCGCAGCTCCGCAGACCGTTTATAGGTAGGCGAGACAGTGGGCCAAAATCAGAAATGCTCCCATACCCGACACCTGACCTGCTGCGGCTTTCGACCAATCCGCCCATTGCGGAACGTGCCGGCCGCATCCTGGTCGTAGACCCGGACGACACCAGGCGCGCGCTCGTGCGCAGGATGCTCGAGTCGGAGGGCTACGAGGCGGTCTACCTCGCCGACGGCGACGAGGTCCTGCGACTCACTTCTGAGTACGAGCCCGATTTGATCTTGATGGCCGTGGAGCTGCCGAGCAGTAGCGGTCTCGAGCTGTGCGGCGAGCTGCGCGCCAGCGACCCGCGTCGCCACTACCCCGTGCTACTCATGGGCGACGACGGCGAGGAGCACAGCGTCGCGCGCGGCCTGCTCGCCGGCGCGGACGACTTCATGTCGCACCCGATTCGCGAAGTCGAGCTGCGCGCTCGAATTCGCGTTCAGCTCAGGAACAAGCGCTTTTATGACGCCCTAGAGCGCTTACGCGACGAGCGAGACAGCTTGCGTCGCGACGCGCAGATCGACCCGCTGACCAACGTGCTCAATCGCCGTTCGCTCGAGTCGACGGTGCGCCAACGCTGTCAGTCCCGCGAGCGGTTCGGCGTTTTGTTTCTGGACCTCGATCACTTCAAGCAAGTCAACGACCGCTTCGGTCACGACAGCGGGGACCGCGTACTGATCGCCGTCGCCAACGTAATCAAGAATGGTCTCCGTCCCGGTGACATCATCGGTCGATACGGCGGTGAAGAATTCGTAGCCATCGTGGCCGGCGCGGGCCCCGAGTCGGCGCGCTTGGTCGCGGAACGCCTGCGTCAAGCAGTGGAAGAAATGGTTCCGCCCGCGCCTGGGCCGAGCCGAGTCACGATCAGCATCGGCACCACCGTGTTCGATCCTCGGCAGCTCGAGGAAACACCGCAAGAATTGGTGCACCGCGCGGATCTCGCGCTGTATGCCGCCAAGCGCGGCGGCAGAAACCGCGTCGTCATGGTTTCCCCGGGTGAAACGCTGCCCGAGCTCGAGGGCAAAGAATCGCTGCACCCTCCGCGAATCTCGCTGCCTAGCGCGCCTGAGCCACCGATCCTGATTGGCTGGGAGAGGCGGTCGGGATGAGCAGCAGCTTCCTCGAGTTCATGCCCAGTCAAGCGCCCGCCGGGGAAGCCGCGGCGGAGCCGGTCGTGCCCGTGTTGGTCACGACCGAGCCGACACCGGAGATGTCCGAGACCGAGCGCGAGCTGGTGAAACGTTTGCGAACAGGACGCGCTGCACTGCCGGTATTACCGCAAGTCGCCGAATCCGCGCTGCGCCTGGCCAACGATCCCGACGCGCGCATCAATGACTTAGCCGAGCTGGTAGACACCGATCCGCCGATCGCAGCGCGCTTCATGTCCGTGGCCAACAGTGTCGCGTACTGGCGCGGTTTGCTGACCTCCTCGACGCAATCAGCGATCGTGCGTTTGGGCTTGGCGAACACGCGCGACCTGCTCTTTCAAGTGGTTTATGCGGCGTCTTCAGGCGGTCTCAAGAAATATCAAATACAGGTTCAGAAGTCGTTCAAGCGCAGCGTGGTGGCCGCCGTAGCGGCGCGCACTGCTGCGCGCGAGCTCGAGCTCACGACCGAGTACGACTACATGAGCGGCCTGCTCCACGACATCGGCGAGGCGCGCATCTACCGCATCTTGGACAGCCTGCCGCGACCCGAAAACCCGAAGCTCGTCCCTGAGCTCGTGCAGCGCTACCACGCCGCGGCGGGTGCTGAAGTGGCCATGGCCTGGAAGCTGCCCACCGAAATCGTGGACGCTTGCGCCGCCCACCATGACCCCAAGGCCATCGGAGTTCCACACGTGCGCCTGGTGATGATTGCAGACGCGGTGTGTGACGCGCTCGAAGCTGGGAGGTCCCCGAACCTGGAACGCTTCGAGGGCTTGCTCGTGGACGTCAGCGTCGCGCGCCGCATCATCGATCATACTAAGAAAGCCGCTCAAATGAGCGTGCGCCCGTAGCTCTGCGCTACCTCTTGAAACGGTAGCCGACGCCGCGCACGGTGAGGAGGTGCTCGGGCTCTGCCGGGTCCTTCTCTAGCTTGGTGCGGAGCTGCAGCAGAAAGTTGTCGATGGTGCGCAGTGTGCCGTGGTGCCCCGGGCCCCAGACACGAGTCAGGATGTCGTCCCGGGTGAGCACGCGCGCAGAGGCTTCGACCAAGCACCAGAGCACGTCGAACTCGGTGGCCGTCAATGCGATCAGCTCCCCTGCCCGCTCTACTTGGCGCATGGCTGAGTCGATCTGCAAATCCCCCGCGCGCACGACGCGTTCCGGCGCCTGACGAGCGATGCCGTCACGGCGCAGCACGGCTTTCACGCGCGCCAAAAGCTCGGCCAAGCTGAAGGGCTTGGTGATGTAATCCTCCGCGCCGAGCTCGAGGCCCATGACCTTGTCCATCTCTGCACCGCGCGCGCTGAGCATGACGACCGGTACGTGGTTGCCCTGATTGCGGATGGCTTTCACCACTTCGAAACCGTTCATCTTGGGCAGCATGACATCCAAGATGACGAGATCGACACTGTCGGCGACGGCGCGCGCTAGGCCGTCCTCGCCGTCGACGGCGATGCTGACTTCGTAGCCCTCGGCTTCCAGATTCATGTGCAAGCCGAGCGTGATGCTAGGGTCGTCCTCGACGACCAAGATGTGCCGTTTGCCGCTACCAGCCATTGTCGCTCGGGAACCTAATGCTTGACGACCGGCAAGACGAGCGAGAACTCACTGCCCTTGCCAGGATGGCTCACGAGCTCGACTCGCCCGCGATGCGCCTTCATCACGGCCTTGACGATGGCCAGGCCGAGCCCCGAGCCTTCGCGCTCGCGCGACAGGCGATCGTCCAACCGGTAAAACTTTTGAAAAATTCGCTTGTGCTCCGCGACCGGGATGCCAGCGCCGTTGTCTCGCACGGTGAGGCGCGCTTCACGCTCGTCGAAGGTGACGAACACTTCAATCTTCACTGGGTCGCCGCCGTACTTGTCGGCGTTGGTCAACAGGTTGAACAGTGCGTCAGAGACCGCGCCACGGTCGGCACTGATGAGCAGCGACTCAGGCGGAAAGGTCACCCGGAGGTCGACCGAGCGCCGCTGGCGCACGGTCTCGAACGCCTCGAGTGCGGTCGAGATCACGGACTTCAGGTCCGTTTCGCGGAACGTGAATTCGCGCCGCCCACTTTCCATGCGTCCCCAGTCGAGCAGGCGATCGATCAGCTCTTGCAAGCGCGTGCTTTCGCGCGCCAAGCCTTCAATGCACTTCTGCTCGGCCGCGCCGTCACCACGCCGCAGCTCGAGCGTCTCGGTGAACAGCCGGATTGAGGTCAGCGGGGTGCGCAGCTCGTGCGAAACCTTTGACACGAAGTCGCTCTGCAGCAGAGACAGATTTGCCTCGCGGCGCACGAAGACCCACACCAGCACCACGCCCGTGACCGCCGCGCCGCTGAGCGCCATCACCAAAATACCCATCAATAAGTTGAGCCGCGCTTCACCCAGAAAAAGCAGCACAACGCCCGATGTAAGGAGCAGTGACGACGGAACGACGACCAGCGAGACCAGCAAAATCACGATTCGGCGGTAGCCGAGCGGGGTCGTATCCCGAGATGCCATGCGCACATGCAGTATAAGCGTACGCGCTCGGCCGCGCACCTGGACCGGGGCTTTCCTCGTGGCAGCCTTCCCGGGGGCGGGGCATCCACGCTACATTTCAGGATCGGAAGTAACCCGCTACGAGCTGAATCGAGACATGAGCCACTACCTCCTCAATGCAGAGCCAGGCGCCTCGCCCTCGGTCGGCGACGTCATTGCGGGCAAGTACCGCTTGGACTCCATCATTGGTACGGGCGGCATGGGCAAAGTGTTCAGCGCAACGCACGTCGAGCTCGGGCAAAGGGTCGCAATCAAAGTGCTCACCGTCGAGGACGACGACGCACGGCGCGACGAGGCACGAGAACGCTTTCTGCGTGAGGGGCGCGCCACCGCCGCGTTGGTCTCGGACCACGTCGTGCGCGTCTACGACGTGGGTACGCTGGAAAGCGGTGCACCGTTCATGGTCATGGAGCTCCTCCGAGGCCAAGATCTGGCCCTCGCGCTGGCGCGTGGCGGACCGCTCGCCGTGGACCTGGCGGCGGAGTGTGTCCGTCAGGCTGCGGAGGCCATCGCGTGCGCTCATGAGCAAGGGATCGTGCACCGTGACCTGAAGCCTTCGAACCTGTTCCTCACGCAGCGCAGCGACGGTTCGGCGCTGGTAAAGGTGCTGGATTTCGGGATCTCGAAGAATACGCAGAGCGCACAAGAGCCAATCACGGGCAGCTTGACCGAGACGCGCAGCGTGCTCGGCACGCCGTTCTATATGTCGCCGGAGCAGGTGCGCGACGCGAAGAAGGTCGACTTTCGCACGGACATTTGGTCGCTCGGGTTGATCTTGCACGAGCTCTTGTCGGGCTCGCCAGCGTTCGAGGGCACGACTCTGCCAGGCGTGTGCGCGTCGATCGCAGCCGATCCGCCCGCCGCGCTGCGCTTGAAGCGAGCGGAAGTGCCGGTCGAGCTGGAAGCAGTCGTGCTCAAATGCCTCGAGAAGGACCCGGCGCGGCGTTTCCAGGCTGCGCGTGAGCTGATTCCGTTGCTAGCCACATTCAGCGGGCGCCCGGAAAGCAGCCTACCGTCTCCGCTCAGCGATAAAACCATTCGCTCATCGCCGATGCTGATGAGCGTGGCCGCGCTGCGCGACAATGCGACGCTTTCCACGCCGGACGTGAGCGCAGGCACTTTGGCCAGCGCCGTACTCACGCAGTCCGGCGAGCGCGTCATCACCAAGGCCGAAGCCGAGCAGTCAAAGCGCAGCGCTGCGCCTGCATCCACGACCGACGGAGGCGACGGCTCCAAGCGAACGCGAGTCGTCCTCACCGTGGCGCTGGTCGCCGCGCTCGGGGCGCTGCTGTGGTCGCTCAGCTCAGGTCGGCGCGCTCCCGAGGCCGCGCTCCCAATCGCACCGCTGACGCCGGCAGCCCCGACGCCTGCGAGCAGCGCGCTTTCCACAGCGCCGGTTCATCAAACCTTCGCTCTGCTGATCGACTCGAGCCCGAGCGGCGCTCAGGTTTACGAGGGCCAGCAGCTGCTCGGCTCAACGCCAATACAGCTCAGCCTCGATGCGGGTGACGTTGCCGAAAGCCCGCGCACGTTCACGGTGCGCAAGGCCGGTCTCCTTCCCTACACCATCGTGCAGGGCGGCTCCACGAAGGACGTGCGCTTGCAGGCCGAGTTGGTCCCGGATCACCTGGCTCCGGCCGGGCTCCCCGCAGGGCCAAAAAAGCCCAGGACCGTGCTGGCTCCGAGCGTCAGCGCCAAGCCGCTGAGCGACATCTTCATGCAACGTTGAGAGATTCGCGACTGTCCGACTAGCATGGCGGGGGTGCATCGCCGACTGGCTCGAACCGCGCTCGTGCTAGCGGCGCTACTCATGGCTCCCCAGGCTCGAGCAGACGACCTGGCCGATCAAGCGGAGCTCGAGTTCTCGCTCGGCGCCGAGTCCTATCAGCGCGCTGACTACCGAGGGGCGCTCGAGCACTTCTTGACGTCGAACCGCTTGGTTCAAAACAAGAACGTGGTGTTCAACATCGCCCGCAGCTACGAGCAGCTGAAGTCCTATCCGGAGGCGTTCCGCTATTATTCGCTCGCGCTCGACGGCGAAACCAACGCAGGCACTCGCGCCAAGATCGAAAGCGCAGTCGGTCAGATCAAGCAGTTCGTCACGGTGCTTCGCATAGCCACCAGTCCGCCCGGCGCCACGCTGTACATCGACCGCCGCGATCTTGGGGCGCGCGGCTTGAGCCCGCAAGTGCTGGGGCTAGCGCCCAGAAAATATACGTTGCTCGCCGAACACGCCGGCTACGAGCCGGCGCAAGTGGAGATCCCGACGACAAGCGCAGGCCAAGAGCTGTCGCTAACGCTAGAGCTCAAGCCGATCCTAGGTAGCGTGCAGCTCGAGGCAGAGCCCGGCGCAATAGTAACCATCAAGGACCAACCCGGTGCAACCGGCTGCGCAGTGCCGTGCGGTTTGGTGTTGCCCGTGGGCAGCTATGTCGCAAGCCTGTCGCGAGCTGGATTTCGCGGCGTTGAGATCCCGTTCCTGGTGCAAGCCCACGAACGCACGCTGCTCAAAGCTCACCTCGACCCGATCGTGGGCACCGCAGTGATTGGCACGGATGAGCCCGGGGCTTTGGTCGAAATCGACGGCAGAGCAAGCGGTTTTACGCCGGCGATCCTCAGTCTGCCGGCAGGGCCGCACCAGGTCCGCCTTTCGCTGAAGGGTTTTCGCAGCGAAGAGATGCACATCAACGTCAAACCGAACGGCGAAGAGCAGGCACGCGTCTTCTCTGTGCTCGTCGAATCAGACGAGGTCGTCGCGGCCTCGCGCAGCATCGAGCAAGTGGAGGACGCGCCGAGCTCCGTTACGCTCGTGCCTCAGAGAGAGCTGTCCGCGTTTGCCGCGCCGACGATCGCCGAGGGCGTCCGCGGCGTACCCGGCGTATACCTGTCGGACGACCGCAGCTACGTTACGCTCGGGATGCGCGGCATTGGCCGCCTCGGCAGCTACGGCAATCGCATCCTCGTGACCTACGACGGTCAACCGATGAACGATGATTGGATCGGATCCTCGTACGTCGGCTACGACGCTCTGACGGATCTAGGGGACGTCGAACGCATCGAAGTGGTGCGCGGCCCGGGCTCGGTGCTGTACGGCACCAACGCTTTGTCCGGCGTGATCAACGTGGTCAGCCGCTCGGACGCGCCGCCTGGAGTATCTGCCGGTATCTCAACCAATCAGAACGGTGTCGCGCGCGCCCGCGTGCGAGGCGATATGCAGCTCGGCAAAGACGCCGGCGGCTGGGCGTCCGTGGCAATTGCCCGCGGAAACGGGCGCGATTTCCGGTTTCCCGAGTACGCCGCGGCGACGCCCGCCGACGTCCTCGGCGTCGCACGAAAGGTCGACGGCTTCGCTTCGGAGACCTTTCGCGGCCGCGTGTACTGGAAGTTCCTGTCGGCACAATGGTCCGCGCACAGCTACCAGAAGCACTTGCCAACCGCCGAGTACGACACGCTGTTCGGTGATGCGCGTACCATGCAAACCGATACCCGCGACTTCGTCGAGCTGCGCGCTGAGCCACACGTATCCGACACCGTTAGCGTGCTAACCCGTCTGCATTGGAACCATTACACGTTCCGCGGCGCATACCCGCGCGATCCGGCCCTTGGGGGGCTCGAGATCGATACCTATCACGGCTCTTGGGTCGGCCTCGAACAGCGTGTCCAGCTCACGCCCATCCCGCGCTTGCGTTTGACTTTTGGAGGCGAAGGGCAGCTCCACTATCAGGTCGAGCAGCGGGTTCAGGACGACAACGGCATCCGCTTGGACGACACTGGCAAGCAAGGTCGTCCCTTCCAAGTCGGCGCCCTGTACGCGCTCGCCGACGCAACGCTGAGCTCGCGCGCGCACCTATCACTGGGCACCCGTCTCGACGCCTACTCGACCTTCGGGTTTTCGTTGAACCCACGCGTCGCGCTGATTCTGAAGCCGTATTCAGCCGGGAATACCAAGATCATCGCGGGCAAGGCCTTTCGCGCGCCCAGCATCTACGAGCTGCACTACAACGATGGCGGCAACACCCAGATCCCGAGCCCGAACCTCGACCCCGAGTCGATGTACTCGGTCGAGGTCGAACACGCGCACCGCTTTTCGGCCAGCCTCGTCGGGACCGCAGCTGCCTACGGCAACTACGCAGCGCACCTGATTTCCACGCTGGGCAGCGGTACACAGAACGACCCGCTGCACTATCAGAACGAGAGCTCGCCGTTGCTCGTGCTCGGTGGCGAAGTCGGGCTGCGCCGTGAATTTCGCCAGGGCGCCATGTTCGCCGTCAGCTACGGCGTGTCCGTCGCGCACTTCCTGGCCAGCGACGGCTTTTCGGATCTCGCTTCGCTGACGACCGCAGCCGACAAGCGTTCCGTCGAGAATTCCCCGGTGCAGATGGCGTCGCTGAAAGCCGTCATTCCAATCATCAACCGCGCGCTGAGCGCTGGCTCACGGATCAACATCGAGGGCCCGCGCTACGATCGCTACGAGCGCAAAAGCGACCCCAATACACAGGGTAAGACAGCGGGTTCGGTGCTGTGGGATATCGTGCTCAGTGGCGACGAGCCGCACTACGGCGTGCACTACGCCTTCGGCATATATAACGCCCTGGACTGGCGTTACAGCGTGCCGGTGAGCAACGAGTTCACGCAACGCAGCATCGAGCAGAATGGCCGCTCGTTCCTGGCAAGCGCAGATGTGAAGTTTTAGCGCGCAGCGCGAGTCGTCCATGGCCGCCAGGCGGCGCCAATATACGCGACACGCGCGCGAAGACACCGACTGCGGTCAAGCGTGAACCTCCTGCTCGCGCCGGCTACTGACGCAGATCCAAGACCAACGCGCGCAGCACCTCGGCCACGCTGGCAGCTTGAGCCGGGCAGCCGCGAGAGCGATACGGGCTCTCGCCATCCGCGATCTGGGAGATCTGCCCGAGCAGCGAGTTGCCCTCGGTGGCGCCTTCGATCAGCAAGCGCAGCTCGCCCGGTAAATCGCTGTCCTCGGGCGCGAAGTGCAACGCCGCGCGCACGTAGAAGCCGAGCAAGAACGCCCAAGCGCTGCCTTGGTGATAGGCGAGCTCGCGTTCTTCGCTGGAGCCGGAGAAGTTGCCAATGTAGCGGTTGTCGTTCGGCGAAAGGCTGCGAATTCCGTGCGGCGTCAGCAAGTCACTCTGCACGCGATCCAAGATGCGACGCGCCTGCCAAGGCTCGAAAAGCTCGGGATCAATCGCCAAGGCGATCAACGCGTTGGGACGTACGCTCGGATCTGCCCAGGCTTCCGCGGTGTCGCGCGCTTCACTGACGACGTCGTACGGGTAGTCGGTTTCGTGACACCAGAACCGCGCGCGGAACGCGGCGCGAGCGCGAAGCGTGGCAAGCTCCGCGAGCTCTGCTAAGCGCTCGTGCCCATACTCACGAGCCAAGCGTCCCAGGGTTTCGGTGCCCTTACTCCACATCGCCTGCAGCTCAATGGCGATGCCGCGACGCGGAGTCACCGGCTCTGGTCCGACATGCGCGTCCATCCAGGTGAGCGCGACGCTGCTCGCGCCATTGGCGACCAAACCATCCGCCGACAACCAGACGAATTGCTTGCGACGCGAGCGGACACGCAGAAACGCGCGTACCAAGGCCGGATACAGCTCGTCCCTCAGCAAGGGGTCGCTGGCGGGCAGGCGCTCACGCAGCTCACGGGCTACCTCGAACAACAAAAGGGTCACGTCGGGCACCGGTTTTGCGCGTTTTATGCCAGGAATCAGCAGAGTTTCCGGGAGCAGCCCGAAGCGCAGCTCGGACAGCACCGTGTGCAGTGCGCGCCGTGCGAGATCGATACGCCCTCGTACCAGGTGCAAGCCGACCACCGACATCACCAGATCGCGCGTGTACACCGCGTGCCATGGATAGCCAGCGAGGATCACCGGGTGGGGCACGGCGTCGGCGCAGAATTGCTCCGCGGCGACGAACAATTTTCGAACGTGCTGCGAGCGCGACGGTCCGGGATCTTGGCCGAGCAGCGCCTCGCGCGTCTCGGCCAACAGGTCTGCAGGCGACTCGGGAGGCAGCGCGCCGACAGCGGTCACCAAGTACGCAGTGCGGTACGGTTCAAGGTGCAGCTCGAACACACCCGGCGTCCACATGTCCTCTTGGAATGCATTGCCGAGACGGCGATCTTCCAGGTACTCGAAGCGACGCCACCAATCCGGCGAGCCCATGAACACGCCGTCATGGCGAAAAGCGACCGGCGGCAGCTCGGCGATCGGCTGCACTTCGACCGACCCGCCACGCAGCATCACCACTTGATTCATGGCGCCGTGCTCGACCATCAGGCGATCGACGGGGCGCAGTGGCATGAGCGGCCGCATGCTCAGACGCGCCGGCACCTTGCCCCGCCAGGTATAGCTAATGATCATCGCGTTGCGACCGCGCGCCAGCGCTATCGTGCGTTCCAGCGTGTGCGAGCCCAGCCTAAAAACCCAGCGCGGAACTGGGTCTTGCGCGAAGCTTTGCAGTAGCCGGTA
>Ga0207933_1002212_pt1 | contig 12965 bp, 10 predicted proteins | sample NGESurdeep092012_4_FD_184488 | JGI IMG/M metagenome (GOLD analysis project Ga0207933, IMG submission 184488) | Arctic peat soil microbial communities from Barrow, Alaska - NGEE Surface sample F53-3 deep-092012 (SPAdes) | ecosystem: Environmental > Terrestrial > Soil > Wetlands > Peat ... | reverse complement strand
GCTGGAGAAGCCGGCGACCAGGGGCTGTACGGCGAACGGGAGACTGAAAATGACCGAGCCGATGACGAGGCCGGTGAAGGTGAAGGCCAGGGGGTGTCCAACGATGCGGATGAGCAGGCGGCCGAAGGCGGTGAGAGGGCCGAGCCCGACCAGGAGGTAGAAGCCGAGGACTGTCGGCGGCAGGACGAGTGGGAGGGCGACCGCAGCCTGGACGATGCGGCGGGTGAGGGTGTGGCCGTTGGCGATCCAGAGGGCCAGCGGGGTCGCGATGACGAGCAGGACCGCTGTGGTGGTGAAGGCGAGACGGAGGGTGAGGGCGATATCCATAGAGCAGGGGATAGTGGGTAGAGGATAGAGGATAGAGGGGTGTGACGGGAAGTCGCGCGGTTGCCGCGGAGTGGCCCAGACATCGCTGCGGCAGATCGACTTCGCAGGCACCTCGACCACATCCCCCGTTGCCGGTTTCGCGGGCTACGAGGCGGCGACAAGCTGCGTGGCTTCAAAGGTCATGTGCTGGGCGGGGCTGCCGGTGGCATCTTTCCAGTTGAGGAATAGCCTGCCGTAACTGAGGGTGGTGGTGTGTTCGATCGCGACGCCGAGGCGTTCGATGATGGCGTCGATCCAGGCGGGGTCGCCTTCGAGTTCGGCCCAGGTGCCGATGGGAGTTTCGTCGAGGACTAGGTGGCCGGGGGTGTCGGTCGAGGCCCACTCGGTGCGGAACTTTTCGTAGTGGAAGACGGCGACGTAGCCGAGCTGGAGAAAGATTTCGGCGAGGGCTTCGCAGTCGTCGATGCCGCTTTCGGTTTCGATGCGGGTTTTGTAGCGCACGTCGGCGGCTGGGCTGGCGGGCTGGCGTTTATGCGTGACGGTACACTGGCTGCCGTAGGTGCGCAGGCGGAGGATCTGTCCGCGCAGGCGGAGATCGCGGGCGGGCGTGTCGTAAAGGGTGTTCTGTTCGAGCGTGCGTTCGGTCTGGAGGTGAAAACCGTGGGCCTCAACCTGGCGGCTGAAGGCTAACGGATCGGAGACGGGAAACTTGAGTTCAATCTCGGCACCGTGCATTGGGTCAGTATACGGGCAGCGGCGCGAGGCGGAACGGATACCATGGATTTGTGAGCATTACTTTACGTTTCGATCCTTCGCGTGCGGGCGATTTGGAGCAGGCGGCGGCAATTCTGCGGCGCGGTGGGACGGTCGCGTTTCCTACCGAGACGGTGTACGGTCTGGGCGCGAATGCGCTGGATGCGGAGGCCGTCGCGAAGATCTTCGCGGCCAAGCAACGGCCCGCGTGGGACCCGCTGATTGTGCATCTTGCGGATGCCGCTCAGGTTGAGACCGTGGCGGAGGTTGGGGCGCGCGTGCGGGCGCTGGCCAAGGCGTTCTGGCCGGGGCCGTTGACGCTGCTGCTGCCGCGGCTGGCGAACATTCCCGATTCGGTAACGGCGGGACGGTCGCTGGTGGGCGTGCGGGTTCCGGCGCATCCCGTGGCGCTGGAGCTGCTGCGGCTGGCCGGGGTTCCGGTGGCTGCGCCGAGCGCGAATACGTTTGGGCATACGAGCCCGACGACGGCGGCGCATGTGCTGGCCGATCTGGATGGGCGGATCGATGCCGTGGTCGATGGCGGCGCGACAAAAGTAGGGGTGGAGTCGACCGTGCTCGATCCGGAGAAGATGGTGGTGTATCGTCCGGGCGCGGTGACGCTGGAGCAGATTGCGGCGGTGTGTGGGATGTCGCCAGCGCTGTACATTGCGCCTGCGGTGGCGGGAGCGCAGGAGGCAATGCCCGCGCCGGGGGTGGGGATTCGGCATTACGCTCCACGGGCAAAGGTGGTGCTCGTAGAGGGGACTCCGAATGCGCTACAGGAGGCTGTCGATGCGGCGGAGAGGCGTGTGGGGGTGATGAAGCCGGATGGATGGATGCTGGTTTCAGGGGCGGAGATTTTTCGGTGGGGGGACTGGGAGGTTCCCGAGGAGCTGGCGGCGCGGCTGTTTGCGGGGTTGCGCGAGCTGGATGAGCGGGGCGTGGTGGAAATCGTCTGTCCGATGCCGCCGGTTGGCGGGCTGGGGCGGGCGATTCGGGACCGGCTGGAGAAGGCGGCGCGGACGAGTTAAGTTTCCCCACGGGACCCTTTGCGAAACTTGGCTAACTTGGCGAACTTTGCGTTAAAGTCCTCCTATCCCGGCCACAACTCCCTAATGCACAGTCAGTTTGCCATCGAAATCCACAACCAGCGAATCCCCAATAACCTGCATCGAGTGGATATGCAGCTCGTCGAGCTTCATATCGTAGCCGGTGCTTTCGGTGGAGCGGGTGAGCAGCTTGCGGAACAGGTCGGCGATGTTGACCGTCATCTTCTGTGGCAGTTTGCGGCTAAGAAACGGGACCAGAAAAAAGTTGAGTTCCTTCGACTCGCTCAGATTCTCCACGCGCGCATCGCGGAAGCCAATATTTTCAGCCTGCGCGTCGGGCAGGATGGAGACGTCCGCCTGGGGCGACAGGCTGAGGCCCAGGCATGTGTCGCGAATACTGGTCCCGAGTTTGGCGTGGGTGTGGACGTGGACGACGATGCGGTCCTGGACGAAGGTGACCTTCGGCTGGTCGGCGTAGACGTAGCAGGCGGAGTGCTCGTCTCCGCGGATGTAGTAGCGGCCCTGGGCGCCGGTGAAGAGCTGCTGGTCGAGCGTGTGCTCGAGGGCCTGGGCGGAGATTTTGAGCTCGACGGCTCGGGCGGTTTGGGGGACGAGGACGCCGAGGCCAAGAAGGCCGGCAAGAAGGTTCGCGCGAGAAAGGGTCGCCATGGTTCAAGGATACGGCGTGGGCTTGGACTTCGTTCCGTTGGCTGCTGTATACAAGAGCTGGTGATTGACCCGAAGCCATTCATCGGAGACGTTACCTATGACCTGGTTCAGCATCTTCACAATTGCGAACTCAGGCTTCACGCTGATCCTATGAGTATGATCAAGGGTCTCGCGGATCTCGCTGAGGTCGATTTCGAGCGCCTGCGCCTTTGGACCTTTGCGCGGGCCGCCGCCGATCCGAGGGAAGATTGGGCCAATCCCATATGGATGGATATTGCGAGGGGACTGGCTCCGTAGGTTGTGAGATGGGTTGCGACATGGAACTATGAGGTGCCGGATCTCGTATGCTCATCAAGACCCAGCCGCGGCCTTTTCCCGGGTGACGCGATGCTTTGAACGCGGAGATAAGAGCATCATCGCGTAGAACGGGATTTTACAAATGGCCCCAGAAATGCCGAATGATATGGCCACCTCGTCTCCGAACAGTCGGGCTGGCTCCGCGCGAGGCGCGGGAGCGGCTTACCTCATGGGCGTCGCGGTCCGTCCCACACTGCTCTTTATGACTGCTTTCGCACTGAATGTCACTCCGCACGAAGCGGCGCACGCGACCGCCAGCTATATGCTCGGGTTCAGTTCCACGCTTTACCAGATGTGGGTCAATCCCGACGCGGCTGCGGCTACAACGCGACAACTCATTGCGATTGCGGTTGCGGGTCCAATCTTCAGTCTTACCTTGGGTCTGATCAGCTTCGCTTTGTATCTGTGGCGCTTTAGCCGCAGGCCAAGCGGGCTTCTCTTCCTGATGCTCGCAATCGTTGGATTTTACTTGTTTCTCGGCCCCGTCGCTGCGGCTGCATTTGGAGGCGACTTCAACGTGGCATTACGATCCGCAGGCGCCTCAAAGCTCCTGATGAACGTGATAACCATTGTGGGCGTTCTAATTCTTCCGGCGACGATGTATTTCATGGGGAAAGAGCTTTTTTCCTGGGCGCCGCCTTGGTTCAGCCGGAGCAAGGCGGCTCTTTGCACTACTGTTGGTCCTTGGCTGATCGGCACATTTCTCATCACCTTGGTTTACTTGCCATTGCCCAGGTTTCTCATCGTCCCCAATTTTGTAGGCTCAGCGTTTTGGGCTTTCGCAGTGATCGGGGCTAGCCTCTCCAAACGTACGGTACAAGCGGTAAGACCAATACGATCCCTAACCCCAGTAGACTTGATCGTGACGGCCGCTGCTCTTCTTATGGTGAGATTGCTTGTCCATGGGCTGCGACTGGCTCATTGATGATCGATCCATTCACAACAATTCGCCGGCCCACGCCAGAGGCGGAGGGAGTTTTGTGGCATGTTGAGCAGTGGCCTGATGCCGAGTTGGTTGGCGAAGGCTTGCGGGTGCTGGAGGAACTCGCGAGGCCATCCCCGACAGACATACTACTCGCCACCGACCTTCATGCTGGAAATGTGTTGCGGTCGGAACGGCAGCCCTGATGGTTCATTGTCAGAGCGGATTGCGGAGGTGGTGTGGTGGTGGTCGGAGTGATTCTTTTACTGGCGATGGCGGGTGGGGCTGCAAAGCCCGTGGTGACGGTCGCGGCGGATGGGTCGGGGGATTTCAAGACCGTGCAGGCGGCGGTGGATGCAGCGCCGGAGCAGGGTGAGGTGGTTCGCATCAAGCCGGGAATCTACAAGGAGAAGATTGCCATTCCGCAAAATGGCATTGAACTGCGGGGGCTGGGACAAAAGCCGGGCGATGTAGTGCTGACGTATGACGACTCCGCGAAGAGTGCGGGTGGGACGGGGAAATCGGGCAGTGTGACCGTGCGGGGCGATGATTTTATTGCGGAAAACCTGACGATTCAGAACGATTGGGAGAAGACCCACGAACGCATGGGCGAAGGAGCGCAGGCGGTGGCGCTGAATATCTCGGGTGACCGTGAGGTGCTGCGGCATGTGCGGCTGCTGGGCTATCAGGACACGCTGTATGCCGGCAGCAAGACGTGCCACTCGCCGGACGATGTGGGCAAGCCCTGCCAGGCTGCGCGGATGCTGTTTGAGGATTGTTATATCGAGGGTCACGTCGATTTTATTTTTGGCGATGCGAAGGCCGCGTTCAAGAACTGCGAGTTGCATGGGATGACGCATCCGGTGATTGCGCTGACGGCGCAGAGCAAGCTGTTTCCGGAAGAGGATTCGGGATACTTGTTTCTGCATTGCACGATTACGGCGGATGTCGCGGTCGATAAGGTCTACCTTGGCAGGCCGTGGCGGGCGTACTCGACTGTGTACTTCATCGACACGGATGTGAAGGGCACGGTGGTTCAACCGGAAGGCTGGCTGGAGTGGAAGAATCCCGATGGCGCCGGCAAACTCGCGACCAGCACATACGCGGAGTTCGATACGCATGACATAAATGGGCCGGTGAAGACGGACAAACGCATTGCGCCGTCGAAGCAGTTGACGAAGTCGGAGGCGGCGAAGCTGACCGTGGCTTCGTGGCTGGCAGGGACGGATGGGTGGAAGGCTGAGGCGGTGCGGTAAAGCAAAAGCCTTGACGCAAAGTGCGCAAAGTTTAAGTGCGAAGTTTCGCGAAGTAGAACGGAGATGAAATGCGGAAGATGCTGATTGGGTGTTTGGTGGTTGGGGTGGCGTTGGGTGCGGGAGCGCAGGATACCCGGACGGTGACCGAGCCGGTGATTCCGGCGGTTTGCGCGACGTTGAAGGCCGCGCTGGCTGCGCCGTCGGGGATCGATCCGGCGGACGAAGCAAAGCTGGATACGGAGCGGGTGCAGAAGGCGATCGACGGCTGCGGCGAAGACAAGGCGCTCGAACTGGCCGCCGATGGAGCGCGCAATGCGTTCCTGATTGCGCCGATTGCGCTGAAGTCCGGCGTGACGCTGCTGGTCGACAAAGGCGTGACGCTGTATGCCTCGCGCAATCCGAAGGATTATGAAACTGCGCCGGGGAGCTGCGGGATTGTGAGCGAGGGTGGCAAGGGATGCCGACCGCTGATCTCCGGCAAACACGCGGTGAATGCGGCGATCATGGGCGATGGCACGATCGACGGCCGGGGCGGGTCGAAGATGATCGTCGACGGCAAGGTCCAGGGCAAGACGTGGTGGGACCTCGCGGAAGAGGCGCGCAAAGGCGGCCACCAGCAGGTGCCGCGGCTGATTGTGCTGGATGGATGCGACAACTTTACGCTGTACCGGATCACGCTGAAGAACGCGGCGTTCTTCCATGTGACATACAGCAATGGCGACGGATTTACGGTGTGGGGATTGAAGATCGATACGCCAAAAAATGCGCGCAATACCGACGGCGTCGATCCGGGCTCGGGATCGAAGAACATTACGGTGACGGAGAGCTACATTCGCACCGGCGACGACAATATTGCGATCAAGGGCGGAGGCAAGGCGCCGACGACGAACATCACCGTGATTCACAATCATTTTTATTACGGACACGGAATGTCGATCGGGTCGGAGACGGATGCGGGCGTGAGCAAACTGCGGGTAACGGACCTGTCACTGGACGGCACGGATGCGGGGGTTCGCATTAAATCGCAGGAGGCGTATGGAGGGCTGGTGCATGATGCCGTGTATGACGACATCTGCATCCGGAACTCGAAGGCACCCATACAGCTCGATACGAATTACTCAGCGAACCCCAAGCCGGGCAAGGGGAAGATTCCGGTGTTTACGGACATTACGCTGCGGAATGTGAGGATTTCCGGCGGTGGGAAGATCCAGTTGAACGGCTTCGACGCGACGCACCGGATTGACATTCAGTTCGACGGTGTGATGCTGCTGGATTCGCCCTCGCTGTACAAGTTTGCGATCGACCACGCGGACATTGCGCTGGGGCCGGGGCCGGTGAACTTTCCGATGACCGGAACGGATTCCACTGTGAGGGGGACGGCGGGGAAGGGCGGGCTGGAGCCGTGCGCGGCGAAGTTTGTGCCGTTTCCGGAGAAGTAAAAAAAGCACAATTGTTGAGGAACGAGGTTGCGAGGTTTGAGGTGCGAGGAATTTTCTATCGCGCATCGGGCGGTCGGGCTTGAACGAGCGAAGAGCTTAGAGCCATAGATCGAAGAGGAAAGGCGCTTAGTTGGGGTTCGAGGTGGGGCCGAGGCCCAGCTTGATGAGGGCGCGCGAGTCGGGGACGATTTTGGTCTGCCAGCCGTTGTCGGCTTGAAGTTTTTGCATGGCGGCCATGCTTTCCGCGTCCCATGTGCCGGAGGCTTCGCCGGAAAGATAACCCTGCTTGATCAGCGCTGTCTGGATGGCGGTGGCGCGGTCGTGGTCCATGGCGAGCGTGGGTCTGGCGGCAGGCTTCGCGCGCGCTCTGGAATGCTTCGCCGCGCGTCTCGACGTTGTGTGGGCAGTTCTCGCGCGGATCGCCGAGGAGTGTGTCTTGTGTTGGAGCGGCGTTGCGGACGCGGTGAGCGCGGCGCACAGAGCGAGCGAGAGTGCGGTGAGGAGAACTGGTCGCATCGTAAGAATCATAGAACAGGGGCCCGTGGTTGGGGGGACAGAAAAAATCGGGGCGCGGGTGGATGCCCGCGCCCCGGTCGTTGGCGCTTTCAGGTTTAGGGCAGCGTGCCGCCCACGTAGGAGTTGCCGCGCACGTCGTGGACGACGAAGACCACATCGTTGCCGGATTTGAGGCCGGAAACGATGGCGCGATACGATGCTTCATCGGTGACCGGCTTGCGGTTGATCTCGACGATGACCGCTCCCTTGATGAGGTTGATTTCGTCGGCGAAAGAGCCGCTGCGAACGCTGGTGACGACGACGCCTCCAGACTTCAGGCCGAGTTTCGAGGCCATCGCCGCAGGCACGGCGGAGACGGTGATGCCCAGCTTGTTCTGGCCGGCGTCGACTTCGGGCGCGGCGGAGTTGTCGTCGTCGCCGGCGCCGGCGATGTCGGCGTAGGTCTTGGCGCGGTCGCCGATGGCAACGGTTGCGGTGTCTTGCTTGCCGTTGCGCAGGTAGCCGAGCTTGATGGACGAGCCGACCTTGCGGGCGGATATGTCGGCCACCAGGTCGTCGCCGTCCTTGATGGTGCGGCCGTCTACGGTAACCAGGACGTCGCCGGGTTGCAGGCCGGCCTTGGCAGCGCCGCCGCCGGGGACGATCTGGCCGATGATGACGCCGCCCTTCGTGAAGCCGTACATGCGGCTGACCGCGGAGGACGGCGCCGCCTGGAACGTGACGCCGATGGAGCCGCGCGTGACCTTATGTTCCGGCCCGATCAGCATGTTGTAGACGCTGGCCAGGATGTTCGACGGCATCGCGAAACCGACGCCTTCCGAGCCCATGGACTGCGTGTAGATGGCGGTATTCATGCCGATGACGGAGCCGGACATATCGACCAGCGGGCCGCCGGAGTTGCCGGGGTTGATCGCCGCGTCCGTCTGGATGAATTTCTGGAACTGGTTGGCGACGATGCCGTTCGCGGAAGGCTCATCAATTGAGCGGTTCTTGGCGGAGACGATGCCGGCCGAGACAGTCTGCGAGAGGCCGAACGGGCTGCCGATGGCCAGCACCCAGTCGCCGACCTGCGCGCCGTCGGAGTTGCCCAGCTTGATGGTGGGGAGAGGCTCTTTGGTCTCGATTTTGATGACGGCGATGTCGGTGTCTTTATCGATGCCGATGACGGTGGCGGGACGGCCGTGGTCGCCGGGGCCGCCGTCGGGGTCGGTGGAGAGCTTGACCCAGATTTTGTCGGCCTTGTCGACGACGTGGTTGTTGGTGATGATGTAGCCGCGCGAATCGACGATGAAGCCGGACCCGAGGGCCTGGCGGACGCCGGCCCCCTGGCCGTCGTCGTCGCCACCCTGGCCGCCGAAGAAGCGGTTGAAGAAGTCCTGCATGTTGCCCTGGTCGCCGTTGTCGTCGCCATCGGGCGGCTGTGCCTGGAGCGGGCCGCGCTGCAGGCCGCGGCGTCCGCGCGGAAGGGCGGACTGCTTGGGCAGCGACTCGGTATTGATGTTCACGACCGCCGGGCCAACCTCTTTGGCGATCTTCGAGAAGCCGTTGGAAAGCGTGACCGGGTTCGGAATGGTGAGGGGCCGAGCGTCGCTGGAGTCGATGTGCTGCTGCTCTTTACCGCTGACGTTGCCGGTAAGGACCGCTCCGGCCAGAATGCCGACGGAAAGCGCGGCAAGGACCGCGAAAGTGGTGGTGAGACGGCCGTTGCGGAGCTTGTCCCACAGTCCGCGCCCGGAAAAAGGATTCGGTGAAGCCGATGTAGTCATCGATGTATTTCCCTCATTCAAAATTCTAGTGTCCGCCGCCGTGTTGGGGTCTGGCGGAGATTTGATCGCTGCGCTTGGTGGCAACGCACAGCTAGCCATTCTCTTAGACGCAAAATCGTCCTATAAAGCTTCGGGCCTCGGATGCAGGCCGTGCGATGCGGCAGCCTGCCAGAGTTCCGTTACCAGAATACCGCCAATGATGAGTGCCGCGCCGAAGAGTGCGCGCGGGCCGAGGCGCTCGCCCAGGAAAATCAGCGAGGTGAGCCAGGCGAAGACCGGTTCCAGGGTGAAGATGAGCGCGGTGTGGGTGGGGGAAAGATGCTGCTGCGCCCAGCTTTGGATGGTGAAAGCGGCGGCGGTGGCGAGCACGCTGGTGATCGCAAGGGCGATAAACAGGCGCGGCGTGGCGTGGAAGTACGGGCGGCCCCCAATGGGCAGGGTAAGGAGCATGAGGAGGGCGGCAACCCCGATCTGCACCGTCCCGAGGGTGCGGGCGCCGGTGAAGCGCGCGGCGTGTCCGAGCGTGAGCAGGTGGCCGGCGAAGGCGACGGCGCAGGCCAGGGTGAGGGTTTCGCCGAGGCCGATACCTTTGAAGAACGAGACACCCGAGCCGGGAGGCGTGGTCAGCAGGATGAGGCCCGCGAAGGCAATCAGTGCTCCAGCAATGCCGGTCCAGCGGGTTTGCGGTAGACCGGCAGGACGTGCTCCGGGGATAAGGCAGAGCAGCGGAACGATGACCACGACCAGGCCGGTGATGAATGCGGATTTTGAGGGTGTGGTGCGGGCCAGGCCGGTGGTCTGAAACTGGTAGCCGAGGCCGAGGAAGATGCCAGCTGCCGATGCATAACGAAGCTCTCGACGGGAGATCGAACGGAGGGATTTCCAGTTGAGGGCGGCAAGGACGACGAATGCGAGGAGCATTCGCAGCAGGTTGAAGAGGAGTGGCGATGTGTCTGCGAGGGCGGTTTTGACGAGGGTGAACGTCGTGCCCCAGACGAGCACGACCGCGAGCAGAAGCAGGTGGGCGGCGAGGACGGGAGAACGTTGGATGCGGGCAAGCATCAGTCGAGGTCGGGCGCGTTGCGGTATGGCGTTTCTGCTGTGTTGGCTGGGGCGGTGTAGACGGTCTTGCCGCCGACCACGGTGCGAAGGACCCTGGTATGTAGTAGGTCCTGCGGCGTGGCTTTGGTGATGTCGCGGTCGAGGACGACGAGGTCGGCGAAGAATCCGGGTTCGAGACGGCCCTTCTTTTTCTCGGCATATTCGGCGAAGGCCGAGCCCTGCGTGTAGGCGTAAATCGCCTCGTTGAGATTGAGCTTTTCCTGTGGCTGGAAGGTTTGTGTTCCGGCTTCATTCTGGCGCGTAATCGCCGAATAAAGCCCGCGGAAAGGGTTGATCGACTCCACCGGATAGTCCGTGCCGAAGGCAAGCGTGACGCCGTGGTCGAGCATGGACTTCCAGGCGTAGGCGTACTTTGCGCGCTCAGGGCCGATGCGGTCGGTGGCCCAGGCCATGTCGGTGAGCAGATGGACGGGTTGCATCGAGGCGATAATGTGGAGTTTGGCGAAGCGGTCGAAGTCGCCGGGGGCGAGGACTTGTGCGTGCTCGATGCGGAAGCGAAGTGTGTTTGTCTGTTCCCGATAAGCTTTGAATTTCGCGGGATCGCGGGGCGGAGGGCCCATGCTTACGACGTTCTCTGCGCGGGCGATGCCAAAGGCGTCGAGCGCCATTTGGTTGGCGCGGTCACCGATAGCGTGAAAGCCGATCTGAAAGCCATCGGCGGCGCGTTCGGCGGTCATGGCGTTGAGTCTGGCCTGGTCGTAACGCGGTATGCCGGAGTTAGTGGGATCGTCGCTGTACGGTGCGTTCATCGCCGCCGTTCGCGAGCCTAACGACCCATCCATGAAGCCCTTGAGCATCCCCGTATGAAGCATCGGATCGTCGAGCGCATGATGCGCCTGATGCTGCTTGAGGAGCGCAACCGGGTCATTGAACGTCAGCCATTCGGACACGCGAACATGGAGCTGATGATCGCGCTCCATGGCTTCGAGGGCGAGGAAGTCGTCCCAGTCGGAGTAGTCCTGTATGGACGTGACGCCGTGGGCGCTGGCGTCGGCGAGGGCGATAGTGAGCGCCTGACGTCGCATGGCGGGCGTTGGAGGCGGGATGTGAGCTTCGATCAAAGAACGTGCCGGAGCTTCGCGGACGATGCCCGTCAGTTCGCCATCGGGAGCGTGATCGAATTTGCCGCCAAAGGGATCGGGGGTCTTCGCGGTGATACCGGCGGCCCCGAGCGCGGCGGTGTTGGCGATAGCAATGTGGCCGTCGGTGCGGCTGAGGAGCGCGGGATGACCGGCGGTGACGGAGTCGATGCCCTGTCGTGTGGGAAGAGTTTTCGAGGCCCACTTGGTGTGGTCCCACCCGCCGCCGAGAATCCATTGACCGGGCGCTGCTTTGGCGGCGTAATCCTTGATGCGTTGCAGCATTTCGGCGAGCGATTTCGTGCCGTCGAGATCGACGGTGAGGCGCTGCTGGCCGGCGGAGGCGGTATGGGTGTGCGCGTCGTTGAAACCGGGCATGGCAAAGGCGCCGTGGAGGTCGATCTTTTGCGTGTGCCGGTCGGCCAGCGGAAGGATCGCCGCGTCGGAACCGGCGGCACTAACCTTGCCGCCGGTGATGGCGAGCGCGGCGACGTGTTGCGGCGTGCTGCTGCCGCTTGCGTGCAGGCCGACGCCGGTGAGTATGTCGCCGTGGAAGTAGATGGTGTCGGGGGCTTGTGCGGCGAGAGCGGCGGCGATAAAGAACGGAAGGATGGCAAGGAGTCTCACGGTTGCGAGTGTATCAAGGCGAACACTGCGGGAGTTGGCGGCAGGGAGAGCGGGTTTTGGACAGCTTGGAGCGGAGAGCTGTTGAGCGCAGAGAAGCGGCAGTTGTGGCTGCTTGAGAGAGGGTGACTTTACAGCTACGAGTTTCGAGCTACGAGGTGCGAGGAAAGGCGGGGGAGCTTTCTGCGGCGAGTGCGCAGGTGTCGAGCAGGTGCAGCAGGATGCGGCGCAGGGCGAGTTCGCGGCCGCTGGGGTCGTACCATTCGTGCAGCGTGTGGATGCCGCCGGCAGTGCCGCCCGCGCCGATGGCAAGCGCCGGAATCCCGAGCGAAAGCGGCCAGTTGGCGTCGGTCGAGCCGATGCGGGATTCGGTCGCAATGTGGAGGTGGCGGTCGACGGCGCGCAGGCTGGTGAGAAGCGGCGAATTCGCGGCCAGGGCAGCGGCGGGGCGGTGCCCGATGCGGGCAATTTCAAGAGTCAGCAGGTTGCGGGCGTTGGCTGCGTCGATGGTCGTGCGAATGGTGTGAAGGAGTTGCGCTTCAGTGAGGTCGAGTTGATCGGCGGAGACCGAACGCAGGTCGAGGTCGGCGGTGGCGGATTCGGGGATGGAGTTGACCGAGGTCCCGCCGGAGATTGTGCCGCAGTGCAACGTCGTTCGCGGCGTTGACGGCAGGGGCAGGCGCGAAATCGCCGCGAGCGCTTCGCTGAGTGCGAAGATCGGGTTAGGCAGAGCGGCGTCGGCCCAGGAATGCCCGCCCGGGCCTGTCAGCGTGATGCGGAAACGGCGGCTGCCCAGCGCACGGTCGACGACTGTGGCATTGCCGCTGCCTTCCAGCGCGATGGCGGCGGCGATGTTGTGGCCGCCGGAAAAAATATGCCTCATGCCGCGGAGGTCGCCCGCGCCTTCTTCTCCAACGTTCGCGGCGAAGAGGATGGGGCAGGCGGGGCTGAGTTCCGCATACTGAAACGCGGCGGCGATGGCCAGCAGCGCGGTGAGTCCGGCGGCGTTGTCGCAGGCGCCGGGCGCGAGGATGCGGGGGCCGTCTTCTTCCGGCGCGCAGACCGTGCCCGAGGGCAAGACGGTAT
>Ga0207933_1002211_pt1 | contig 12966 bp, 36 predicted proteins | sample NGESurdeep092012_4_FD_184488 | JGI IMG/M metagenome (GOLD analysis project Ga0207933, IMG submission 184488) | Arctic peat soil microbial communities from Barrow, Alaska - NGEE Surface sample F53-3 deep-092012 (SPAdes) | ecosystem: Environmental > Terrestrial > Soil > Wetlands > Peat ... | reverse complement strand
CCTCTCGGTCGGTCAGCGTGAGCGGGATGTCCGTGAAGGCTAGGGCGGCGTTGGTCTCGAAGTCTTTGTCGTACACCACGTAGCAGTGCGAGCGGTCGATGTACTTCGGCGTATACCTCATTCCATCACCTTAGTCTCTCGCCGGGTTCTCTGTCAAGCGCTTCCAACCATCTCTTCCGTCCCTGTTTAGAGTGGTAAAACAGAGCACGCAGTAGCTACCGTCAGTCCCGGCATAGGTGGGCGAAGCGGGGATGTGGTCGCATCGGTCGTACCATTCGGACGCCTTCGGGTTCGGCCATTCCCGGCCTTGTGGGTCGTGGTGGGCGCCATCATGCTCCCGGTCGAGAATACACTGGGATGTATGTGCCTGCTTGCCGCACAGCCTGCGATCAGCCGCCATCGTCGTCCCACACCTGCTTGCGCCCGAGCTTCTCCAGCACGTCCTTCACTATAGTGAGCTTCATAGCCTCGACCATGGTGAGTTTGTCGTCGTCCGTGAAGGCGTCTACATACATCTGTGCGGCGTCAGCAATCTTGTCGACCTCCCAGTCTTCGAGCCGGTGTGGGTTGACCACGACGGCATTGAGGGGACCTCGACAGACGGCATCATCACGATCCTGATCCTCAGGCAGATCCCCACACACTCGCTTACATCCGCATTTACTCATCGAACGAGCACCACCCCAGGAACTTGACCCATGCGGCCTTGAGCTTACTCAGCATCGTCATCCTCCTCCACGAATCCATCCTCGATACATCTGTTGCAGTGGCCTGCACCATCAGAGCAGTTCTCGCACGTCCACTCGCCACAGATCTCACACTCGAAGTCGGCCCAGTCTGTCCCATCTAGGACAGCGCTAGAAGCTCCCAGGAAGCCCGCAGGAGCCGTACAACCGCTATCCACCACGTGACACGTTTCAACGGCTTCAGCCTGCGTCTCAGAGTCCCCTGTGGCCCCCTCAGCGAGCTTCGGCCAGGTGTTCAGGTCCCAGCACTCGGGACCATTGGCCTCAATCTCGTCCAGGTTGACCAGACCTAGGCGCTCTGAGATCCTCATCATCTGCGTGGTGCCGCCGACAGCCATGACGGCCTTGGCGGAGCCAGCACACTCGACCGTCTTGGCCGTGGTGGTGCGATACTCCTCGCCCTCCTTGTCCTCGACGCTCTTGGTGGTCTCGTGGCACGGGAACATGCCGCCGTTGAATATGTGCTTGGCGATCTCACTCCGGCGATCCTGGCGGAGGTAGATGGGTACGTCCTTACGGAACGGGCAGTGTGCACACGGCACACGAGAGATAGCTCTAGTGCTTGGCATCACGCTTGTCTCGCTTCCTGTGCTCATCGAACTGACGAAACTGCTCAGCCTTGAGTGCAAACTCGGTAGCGGCCAGGTCGAAGCGGGGACCGAATGCACGAAGCTCTTGGGCCAAGCGCCAGAACACCTTCGCTCCAGCCTTCACCTCTGCATCAGTCAGGGCATCACCCTTGCAGTAGAACTTGTAGGCTCGTGCTGCTTCCTCGACTACGGAATCAATCATGACACTACCTCTCTCCCTGGCACGTCCAGTAGGGCTTGATCTCATCTCCAGGCAGTGTATCATGTCCGACCGCTGGCACATAGTGGGTCAGGATTTTGGCCACCTTTCTACGGCACATCGGGCAGCGTATCATCGGTCCGGCTCCCCGCAGTGGATGCACACGTAACCCATGGCGGCGTATCCACACACAGGATCGGATGTCGAATGGAAGTGGTGCTGCATGTTCGGGGACCACGCACACAGCCGCTCGTCGCCGGGCGCCTTAGGTAGGCTCCTGGCCCACTCTAGTGCCTCCTCACTCATAGCGCCTCCACACAGGATGCTTGCAGTCACATAGGGTCTCCATGTGCAAGTCTTCCTCTTCGCAATGCATCCACACGAGGTAGGCATAGGGCGCCACGACGCCGACCATCCGGGGGATGTACTCGCCGGGTTCGAGCTTCTCCGCTGCCTTCATGATAGATCTAACTCTGGTAGGCCCTTGGCTGTCATCACCTGATTGAGCAAGCGCACTGCCAGCCGTGAGCGCCTCTCTAGCTTCGCCCTGAGGCGTTTGTTCTCAGCCAGGGCGGCTTCTCGCTGGTCGACCACGATTCCGTAGCCACGGAGGGTCGCATTAGCCTGCTCCTCGTGCTGCTGCACGAGCACCTCAAGGTGGGTGATGCGGGTATTCCGACGTGCGATGGCAAACTGGTTCCTGCGCTGTCCCTCGGACTGTCGGTCGACTCTCTGCTGGAGTCGGTTGCGCTGCTCTACCAGATCTAGAATCAGAGCATCCCGAGCAGCAATGTGGTCTTCGATCCGAGTCGTATCACTCATTGGGTCGACACCTCCGATAGCTCGTTCTCGGCCACTTGAACTGCGAGAGGTACTCGTAGAGTCCTCGTCATTTACGAGGGCGATCTTGCCTTGTGTGAGGGGGATCTCCTTCATTCGAGCACCAAGGCTTTGGCGTTACCATCTTCTTCAAGAGGATCCTCGTAGTAGGTCCAATCATCGTAGAACCAGTCGATGAACGTGTGGCCGCAGTCGATGCACCTCAGCTTCGGACCCCAGGTCTTATTCTGGATGACGTTCTCGCTTCCGCACAACTCGCAGGGTGGCATCAGGCCATCCTAGCAGACATGTAGTCGGTAGGGTAGGGGAGCGCTGGCCCGTAGGTCACAGCCACCATGCCAATGAGCGGCTCGAACATGTCGATGATCGTAAGGAGGTTGTAGATCCCTCCGATGAGATCCATATCGTCCTCGCACTCTTCGAGCTTCTCGATGGCGATCAGGATGCACTGGTCACCGAAGAGCCATGGGTTCGTGGTCTCCAGCAAGCTCTCTGGCAACTCTAGCTCCATAAGGTTCGAGCGGGCCTTCTGCACTGAGACCATGATCTGTGTTAGCAACTCTCGGTCAGTCTTCATGGGTAGTACAACCTCTCGTCGTCGGGGCGAAGCCACACGGTGTGCCGCTCCGTGCCGGTCGATAGCCAGTTTTGCACGGGGATCTCATAGGAGACTAGCACCCGCACTCGTGCCACTCGGGTGATCGTCGCCGGGTACAGTACGCCACGGTGGCGGATCTGGAGGCCAGGTTCATTGTAGCGGGGTTTCCGGGGTAGCACACTCGGCTGCACCCATCCGCTCGGGCCACCGTCGAGCACCTTGTGGTAGAAGAAGCACTCTCCGATCTGCCCACCCCAGGACTCGACTTCTCGGCGGATTTCCTTCTCGGTTTCGCCGGTTGCCCGGAAGTCATCGAGGAACACGACCCACTTACCCAAGTGGTGCCGGTTGACGACCATCCGGCTTCCATCGTGGTTCTGCTCATCAGGCTTGCGCACGACCACAAGCGGCTTGTCAAGAGCCAGAGCCACTGGCGACCCCACGACTATCCCACTCACGCCACGGACCACGATACTATCAAACTCGTGGATGCGACTTTTCATACACGCCACGGTCTTCTCCACACACTGTGCGAGATCGGTGAGTGCTCCGTATTCACCTCCGTATATCATCCTCTTCCTCCAGTGAGCTTGTCGAGCTTCATGAGTTCCTTCTGGTAGTCATAGTAGGCCGCACCCCCACCGTTACGCAACTCATACGCAAGGTCCACTATGGCACGCTGCTCGACCACCTCGGGGCTGGCGCCGTCCTCTCGGGTGTAGGTCATCAGTCGAAGTTCCTGAGCATAGTGGCCAAACCCGTCGTGTTGCTCACCAACTGCTCCCGAGCCGCTAGTCGGTCTCTTGCCGCCTGGTCAAGCCGCTCCTGTTCGTCACGCTTACGTTGTTGGTAGTCAGGTCGTTGCGGGGCATTCTTCTTACCCTCGTTCAGCTTGTTGGCTGCGTTCCATGCCATCCCCTCGACCTTGTAATAGCCGCCATGGGCTTCATTGCCTCGACACACAACCCAGCCTTTGTCACGACACTCGACATTCCATGGGGGCTTCGAGCGCTCCAGACGCTCGGCTTCTCGCTTCTCCGCTCGACGTGCGGCCTGCACCGCCTTGATCTCAGCCTGTGGCACGGTTCGGCGGATACGCACAAGATCACCCTCGAAGTCTGACTCCAGTGCGACGATCTTGCCGTACTGTGTGCCCGGCATCCAATAGGGACCCGGCACCTCTACGCACGTACCGACCCTCACTTTCAGATCAGTTTCGTAGGTGAGATGTCGACCACTCTCTACCTCGACCACTACAGCCTTCATGTCGCTGGCACCCCATCACTCGGGCACCACTCGCCGGTCACGACGGGCCGCTGGCAGTTGAACGGGACGGTGCCAGGCCCGTAAGAGCGCCAGCGCACGAGACCACCCTTGTTCGGATAGCGGCGGATAGCTTCCCAGTATGAGCGGGAGTCGTCTTCCTTATCCACGTGCTTGCTCCATAGCTGCTTGCACTCGTTGCATTCGAGCAGAGCGGTCTCCAGCCACAGAGCGGGATCGGGAAGCTCACACAGGTGTGTGGCCTGAAGTGCTCGATCCTTGGCGTCGTTCACGACTCGGTAACTCATTGGTCATGTCCTCTCTCGATAGCCTTCATCTCGAACTGCATGTGATTGTACTCGGCCTGGATACGCTTCCAGCGCTGGACGGTGTTGGCATGCACGTCAACCTCCGTGCCCTGCTCATCATCAAGGAAGAAGGTTGGCCATTGCTCGTCTACGAGGATCTTGATCTTCATCGCTCTGCGGCCTCCAGTGCCATCCCGGCATAGAGTTCCACGTCACGAATGAACTGCTCGAACCAGACTTCGGGATTCTCACGCATCTCGGGATTCTCAGCGATGGTGCGAGCGTTACGCAGTGCACGCTCAGCCAACGTCAGGGCTGCGAGCACCTCTGCCGTGTGGACGGTTTCGATGATATCGGCCATCGTGCCTGCCGCCTCGACCGAAAACTCACCGATCCGTTGCTGTGCTTGTGCTTTGGTAGTCATCGTGCTCGCCTCCATGAGATAACTCTACTCTCCTGCGGGAGGTGGCGGCAAGTGGGAGCGGTGCACATGTGTCGGACACCAGCCTTCGGCGCACGATGGCGTGGGTGCTGGTAGTCGCAGTTGGGGCAGATACCCACCCATGCGGACGACACCTTCTCGCCTTCGGACTGACACCGCACGGGGTTGGCACCGACCTGACGGGCGATGCGCTGCCATGTGGCGTCATGGCCATGGCCGGAGCCTGCCAGCACGTGAGCGATCTCGTGGCGGATGGTGTTCTCCACGATGGACCTGTCGTTGATCTGCGTCAGCGGGCGGCTGAGTGAGATGACCCTCGTGGCGAACTTGGTGACGCCGTGGCGCCTCTTGGCGTTGTCCCAACGGAAGGACCAGCCCTGCTGGTCGATGCCGAACTCACGGAACAGTGAGCGGGCGAGGGATTGGGCTTCGGAGAGGTTCATGACAGACTCTCCGCCCACCGCTCGCTGATAGCGATCATGTCGGCCTTGTTGCCGTTACGGAGGTTAGGGCCGACAATCTCGACCTCTTGGGCGCTCACCGGTTCACGACCTTCTCGGCCAGCGCTGCCTGGTACGTGTACCATGCGGCTGCCTCACGGGCGTTCTGTCCGGTGTAGTCCTCCCCCGGAGCCTGATGGGTGGTGCGAGGCGCCTGGCTAGCCTGCGTGGGCCAGGGGGCGCTTGAGTTGCGGTTAGTGGTCATAACAAGCACTTTAATCGGTCACCACCACTATGTCAAGTTCAATCTAGCGAACTCACCAAAGTGGTGCTGAGCAGCGACATCGTAGGCCTGCGCAGCCTCTATAAGGTCGATGAATGATCCCAGGTAGATACTGCGACCCTCCACGACGATCTGCGCTCGCCAGCGATTGCGCTCTCGATTCCACACCACTCCTTTGTAACCGGAGGTGTTGGCTCTTGATAGACCCTTGTTCTGGCCATTCTGAGCTATGGTGGCTATGCGAAGATTGGAGCGCTGATTATCAAGGCCGTTGCCATCAATATGGTCAACCCGCTCTTCTTGCGCAGGACCCATGAGTATATTCTGCATTCGAATCTGGCGTTGTGTACCATCAGATCGGGTGATATTCCTGAGGGCATACCAGGTCAGTCGCTCATGATGGGCGTGCCACTTCCACTGAGACAGGTACTCGTAGTCCTCGTCATTAACGAGGGCGACCTTACCTTGCGAGAGGGGGATGGTTCGCATACTCTACGAACTTTAATCGCCAGGGTGACGCTATGTCAACCCCACATCCGAACTATTCTTTCAGCCGCCTGGTACTCGATCTTCCCGAGTGTGCTCCACGCCACCGATGCGGATCTTCCCAGGATGGTCAAGCTCACACGTAAGGCAGGTACCAAGAGGCTTCCAGCGGTGGTCACAGCAGCAGTTGTTGTCTTGGCCATGGGGCCATCTTGTCACACTGTTGTGGCAATGACAATGGCAGTAGCCCTGCTTTGGCGGCTGGCCGGGTCGTCTCTTGCCGCTCAGGACTGGCTTCCGGGTCACCGGGGCTATGAGGACGCTTCTGGAGTGCCGTGAGCACCCGCCAGTGGACAAACTGAGCCGTTATTCTCGGTCGCAGGTAGATCGGTCGCTCTGTGGCCTCTCGGGTACACATCCACGGTATCTCTACTTAGGTAGTGGGCATGGGTAGTGGGCGCCGTGGATGATCTCGCATTTGTCCTGCGTCAGTGTACTCTGGAGGGAGTGAAGGAGACCGTGAGTCGTGTTGCTCGATTGCACGAGTTGTTCGTGGAAGCTAGCGTTCTGAATGATGATGGTGGCGATACCTGCGGCCACAAGGAGGACGATGATGGCGAGAGCCACGATCACATAGCGTCTCAGACTCTTGAGCGACGCCTTGACCATTGCCTTTTCTTCGGGAGACATTTCGCCGGAGGTGATGTCTTGTAGGGGTGTCGCCATATTCCTTAGTGGGTTCTAAGACAACTTTGACAGCTTCGGCGGATTCTTGAAGTAGTAGACGAAGATGAAGGCCACGTAGATCGCATTTACTACGTGCTCGAACATGAGACTAGCGAACTTCATCCACGAGACCATATGCCAGCGCCTCATCCGAGGAAACCCAAAAGTCAGTCCTGGTCCACTTGTGCTTGATCTGCGCCTTGGTGAGACGCTTAGTGGCCGTAGCCGAGTCGGCGTTCTTGCAACGCTCAGCGAAGATGTTGAGGAAGCGATCCTGTACCCTCTTAATCCACTCCACCCGGTCTTCCACTTCACCGGTCTTGCCCTGGGCGCCGAAGGAAGCCTCGTGCAGCATCAGCCATGACTCTGCGCCGATAATGCGACGATCTCCGGCCTGCAACAGAATCCCGGCCATCGAGGCGGCGTAGCCGATGCTCGACGTGGTGACGTGGTGGCCAGCAGCCCGCACCGTCTGGATGAAGTCAAAGAGAGCGAGTCCGGCGATGACCTCGCCACCGGGGGAGTTGAACGAGATCTCGATGTCGACCGAGGGGTCCAAGCGCATCCACTTCGTCAACTGGTCGATACACGCCTTAACACTAGCGCCCGACACGCTGTCGTTGAACGGGTAGAAGTGGAAATACTTGTTGTCCGTCTGCTCGATGGCTCGCTTCTCCTTGCGGACCTCAAGTTCGATCTCAGCCTCAGCGGCTTCGGCCAACTTCAGGCGGGCTTCGGCAGCAGCCTGGTCACCCTCTGACTTAAACTTGGAAGCCTCAGCCTTGTACTTCCCGGCTTCGGCTTCGAGAGCCTTCACCTTTGCTGCAACGAGTTCGGGCGGATCGACTACATCATCCTTCGGGGCCATGGCGTGATACTCCTTGTTGGTTGGTACTTCCTTAGGGGTGAGGCGGGTATTACGAGGGCTACATTGTACACGGTCAAGCGAGCTAGTGCAACTTAGTCCATCTCTTCGACACGGAATCCGTTGCCGGGGATGTACATACGGCAGACCTTCGGCTCGATCTCGGGATCGTTCGGCTCCAAGAGGTAGCACGGGCACATGTGGGGATCGGGTGTGCGGCGCACCTGGATGATATAGCCACCCACGCCGACCTTCACCTCCATTACGCCGTCGAGTAGTGTGTCGCCATCGAAGACCGAGTAGTTGAAGTCATTGAACTGGACGCCGTAGACGTAGGGGCTGTCACGGGTCTCGGCCAGGCGCACATATGGCTCACAGTTGGTGCAGCCGACATAGGCGCCCGTTCCCTTGCGGTACGGACCCTTGCACTCCATCTGGAGATCGGCCTCACTCAAACCGCAGCGCTCGATGCTATGGAACGACGCCGGGCGCCACTCACTCCACCGCACGCCAGCGTTCAAGCGTCTCATCCGAGATGTCGGCCAAGATGCCAGGTGCACACCTGAGTTGAACTTGCCAAAGATACTCCCACACGCACATAACTGGTCGGTGGGATAGAACCAGTATTCGAGATTAAATCTCTCGATGTATCCCTCACGCATTTCGGGCGTTGCGAAGAACGGCTCGTAGGTGGGTTCATTCTGCATTAGACGCCTCGTCTCTCGAATCTCCCCCATGAGCTTCACTCTCGGAGTCGGTTGCGGTTACCTCGGTAACGGCTGAGTCCATCACGGCTACTGCACCGCCGTCAGCGAATCTCTCGTTGATCTCCTCCAGCACTCCGGCTGTCTTCACAATACCCCGTCCAGCCTCGGCTTGGGCTTGCGCCTGCTGCATGAGAGCTAGACGCTGAAGCTGTGCTGCCTTGCGGGCGTGATGCTCCTTCACGAGCGCTTCGAAAACGTAGGCTAGCTTCGGAAGGACCAACTGAGCATCCTCGACCGTTAGGGGATCGACCTCACCGAAGCGCCCATTGATCTGCACGGTAATGGGTACCTCGATAGTGTCACTATTGGGGACGGTCTCCTCGGTCGTACCGAAGGTGGGGCAGGATAGCACTACGTTCAACTGCATGGCATCCGGCCTCATGGCAACAACCTCTTTTCGTCTCGTATCTCTTGCTTGATGATCTTAGCGAGTGGACAACCGGGTGCGAGTCGCTGAACATGCTTCAGTACAGCAGTAGCATTCTGAATCCGCTCAAGACGTTCTGCTCTACGCATGAGATCCTCCGTATTCGTGGGCCACTAGTATAGCAGGTCTTAGCCCTTACTGCGAGTCCAGAGATCAGCCGCCTGCGTGGCTGCGGTGAGTGCGAGCGTGGCCCATACCTGCGCCTCTTGCGTCAGGTATCTGCCCAACCTGCCCTCGCCCGATGCGGACGCCTCAGCGGCGTGACTGAGTGCTTGCTCAGCCTCGTAGCTGAAGGCTTCTGCGGTCCTCATGAGTCGCACGCCGTCAGATGGGAATGAGTGTGCTCGTATCCCTGCCACCCGGCACGGATGTCGACTGCGCTCATGCGACACTCATGGGTCGAGGAGTGTCGCCCTTGTACTCAAGTTCCCAGTATGAGCGCCACTCGGGTCCAGCTAGCTCATCGAGCTTTGCTTCGAGGTTGCCAATGTGTACGGCCAGCCTGGGTCCAGCTAGCTCATCGAGCTTTGCTTCGAGGTTGCCAATGTGTACGGCCAGCCTCAGAAGCAGCAACGAGACGTAGGTGGGGATGTTGGTCTCCTGTCCCAGGTTGAATGCGATCATCTCAAGCTCTTCCGGTGTCATATGCTCTTTCCTCCGTCTCGGACCGGCACGTCTCTGCGCCGGGCATTATACAACATCTTAGTCTCGACCATCTCATCGAGGTCGTAACCCCATATGGTCGATAGCTCGACCGTGCGGATGATGATGTCGGCTAGCTCACTCAGCAACCCCTCGGGCTTGCCGTCGACCTCGTAGTCATCAGCGCCGTGCTTACGAAAGGCTTCGAGGGCCTCGCTCACCTCAGCATGGATCAAGGCAAGACGCTCGTAGGTGGACGTAAATCGAGTGTCGCCATTCTCGTCGGTGATGGCCTTGTGCCATCCGTTGACCTCAGCACTTGCCCACGCCTCTTCGCCCAGTATATTCAGTCCACTCATTCTGGTCCTGCTTCCGTGATGGAGAGTAGTCGCACTCTCTCGTTGGCTACATGCTCTGCCATGTTCTTCTTGTCGGCCACGTACTGTGCATGACCCAACGCTCGCTCCAGATGCTTCGGATCTACTCGACAGCCGTAGGCCTTGAAGCCAGGAAAACGACCCCAATGGATCTCGCACGTCGGTCTGAAGCCGGGTGCTTCACCGTGTGCACTGGGTATCGGATCTTGGGTAAGGCGCACGTGGATCTTATCGCCATCACGAGAGACCGTGACCTCCCAGCGTCGGCAGTCGTCCCAGTAGATCTTCATCCCCATCTCCTGACTAGCATGGTCGGCTTCTCGACGCCACAGAGTATACACCTATCGTAGATCGGATCATAGCCCGTCTTCGTGGGTATGTATTCCTCCCATTGACAATCGTGTGTGGGGTCAAGACTGCGTGCCCATTCGAGCACAGACTCGAACGGATCTCGATCATCATGCCAATACCCAGCCTCATCAAATCCCACTAGCGTATTCTCTCGGATCACCGCTGGTTTCGTCATCGCTGATGCTCGAACGGTGGATGCCATGTGGGGTCGAGGCGCATGTGGGCATATCGGATGACGCTACCGTAGATGTGGTATAGCTCGCTCGCCCGCTCACCCGAGTTGCGCTTGTTCATGGGTAGGGTCTCGGCATTGTTGATGACATGCTGGAGTGCATCTTCGAGCACTCGCACCCGCTGTCCTCTCTTGTAGAGTTCACCCTCCATCTCGTGATAGCGCTCGACTTCACGCTCAAGGTTCTCGATCTGGAGGATGGCCTGCTGGAGGCGCCTGTTGAGATCTCCGGCAATGTCGCTGATCTGCTCCCACTCCGCACGCCATAGCTGTTCCACCCGCTCAGCCTCAGCCATGCGCCGCATCAGGTCAGTATCGGGGAGCGCCGACTTCAGCACTCGGTTCGCCTGTATCTGTGCAGCCAGATCGAGGCGTAGTTCCTCGTGATCTCGTTTGTCCTCGTCCGACCAGTCCTCACCGTAAGCCGTCAGCGGCGCACACGCCAGCACTCGGTAACAGGGACCCTCACCACAGTCGTGGTGACATCGGCCATCATCAGGGCAGCATTGCTCACTCATTTGGATACGCCTCCCACTCTACGCACTGTCGCATCTCTGTGTGTGGGCGCTGGCCAGAGTGGTCGAGACGACACGAACACGTGCCGAGACCGAGCCTATTCAGGCGTTCGATCTCTTGCCACGCCGCCTCAAGTTCAGAGAGTAGCTCACCGATCTCTTCGACTCCCAGGCTATCCTTGCCGTCGAGGTCGATACAGTTGTAGCACATCGGTCCGTGGTCGTATGCCACGCAGTACCACTCGTGGTTCTCGCTGTCTTTCCACTGATGTAGCTTATGTGGTAGTCCCACAGCACTCTCCTTGTTTATCAAGTGTCAACCACGGCCACCAGATCTTACCACACTTCGGGCGACGACATCGCAAGATCGGATTGCCGTCTTCCTCACGCACTCTGTAACTCATCACATGTCGTCCGGCACGATGTGGATGTTGTCCCACGGGTGGTGGAACTCGGAGCCGCACTCATCGACCGTCTTGTCGCAGTACGTCACGGTCACAGTGACGACGCAGTACGGGTCGTCTCCGTTGACCATGCAGTTGTCACAGTACGGGTCGTTCGGATTGTGGAGGCTTGAGTAGCCGCCGTCCTCGTAACAATAGACCCACTTGCCAGCTTCTAGTCCCATCAGATCATCTCCAGTTCTGGCGCACCGTGCGCCCTGCGGTACTCGTTGGCTTCCAGCCTAGTGGGGTACGACAGACCACGCAAGCAATATTCGGGATCCGAGCATAGACAGAACTTGCGAGATATCATTTCGTCATGGTCCTGCGGCGGTATCTCATCACTAACCAGTATGGGATTCGTCCCGCTCTCTAGTTCCTCTATACGAAGGGAGAGGGCGTCAGTACGGTCATCCCAACCCAACCGTTCCACAAGCAGTTCCTCGACTCGCTGCGTCAGTTCCTCCCGTTCCTCCAGCACTCGTTGGAGGTCACACTGTAGGGAGTCGATGGTATGGACCATTCGGGCGAACCTGCTGCCAGGTGTGTACGGGTATCCCCCGATGAGCGTGTGAAGTTCGTCTAGCTCGCCATCGCTCAGTCCCTCAGGTGGTGTCGGCGTCACCCGTGGTGGAAAGTTCTCGGCTGTCGGTGAAATGGGATTCATTTCGTTCTCCTCGGGTGTCGGTGAAGGGGCATCAAACATGGTTCTCCAAAATGATCAGTGGCAACATGACGCCATATCCCGTGAGCAGGACCCCGATACCTAGACCTGTTGCGTCGGACCAGCATCCGTTGTACCCGAGACACCCCAACGCTCCGTAGGTTCCGGCGACGAGTAGCGCCACGAGCCACGCCACGGTGGCAGCCAGGGTGATCCACCGAAGCGGTTTAAACGTCTCCCCTCCTTCTCCCTCTGTCGGTGAAATGGGATTCATTTCGGTCTCTCTGGGTGTCGGTGAAGGGGTGGGGGGATTGGGAGGGGTCTTCTTCACGGCCCAACCACGTCAACCAGGGAGCCGGGGTTGGATGGAACCACAGTTTCGCTGGACTCGTAGATGTAGGACGCCACGGTTAGCTTCACCAACGGGTGGCGATGCCGAAGCGTGTCGGTCTTGAAATGCTCCAGCCACTCCATGTCGTTCTCGGAGTCGGCGTTAGACCACGTTTCCTGGGTGATCCGTCCGCCCAGCCAGTGCTGAATGCAGATCACCCGTGGTGGAAAGTTCTCGGCTGTCGGTGAAATGGGATTCATTTCTGTCTCCTCGGGTGTCGGTGAAGGGGTGGGGTCAGGGCCGAATATCCTGTTTTCCGCACTTGCCGCATTTGCGCTGCTCCCACAGTCCCGTTGGCAACGCCCATTTCGGGCCGGGTGTCCACTCGGACCATCGGTGCCAGAACTTGCACGGGCGGCCCACATCTCCCT
>Ga0207933_1002210_pt1 | contig 12974 bp, 12 predicted proteins | sample NGESurdeep092012_4_FD_184488 | JGI IMG/M metagenome (GOLD analysis project Ga0207933, IMG submission 184488) | Arctic peat soil microbial communities from Barrow, Alaska - NGEE Surface sample F53-3 deep-092012 (SPAdes) | ecosystem: Environmental > Terrestrial > Soil > Wetlands > Peat ... | reverse complement strand
CCGGCTCGTCACCCGGCCGCTCTCATAGGCACCTTCGGCACGTCGAAGAGGATCACGACGCGCCGGGAGCCGCACTTGGGGCATTTCATGCGGCTTTCCAGCCTCGCCAGCGGAAAATCCCGGCCGCGGGTCCATACGAGAGTCTGCAAGTCGAGATCGGCGCCTTCTACGCACGGGCGGATGCTTTTCATGCCATCGCGCTTGCCCCAGTTACAGCGGATGCGCACACGCCATGATGCCGAATAGGCATCTCCAATGGTCTCGACCGTCATAAGAACGAAACTAGAACGTCCTGTGGTGCGGTCAAGCTTCCTATGCGCAGACTCGGATTCCCGCGGACGTGGGCGACATTGATGCCGTGCTGTCTCGCTTGGAAAATCAGAAGGTAGCTCTGCTGGTAGTAGATCCCGCGCGCAAGTACTTCCGGGGCGATGAAGATGGCTCAGACGCGGTTAGCGAGTTTTTCGGCAAGCTAGAGACGTTCGCGCGGGAAAAGAACTGTGCTGTCCTGATTACGCACCATCTTAAGCGCAATGCTTCACCCCGAAACTTGGCGGATGTGGCGACAGTCTATCGAGGCTCAAGCGTATTTCTCGATAGGCCCCGCGTAACCTTGGCGACACTCCGCGCCGGCAACGAAACACAGTTTGGGATTCCCGCGCCGGACGGCGTGCCCCTGCACAACTTTCTGGCTGCAACGATGTTTCACGGTGTTCGGCGCCTGCGGCGCGATGAAACCACCTTCCGACACGTACCGATCGGCGGCCAATCCTCTAGCGCTCCCAAGGCATCGACAACGGTCGAAGCGCAAACGGTCTTCGCAGCCATTGGCGACGTTTTGGCCAGCGGCAAGAAGATTACCCGCACAGGCAAGGCGGGCGTCTTCGAAATCAAGCTGCCGGCACTGGCCGGCATGCCGCGCACGGCCGTCCGGACCGCCGTCGACTGCCTCGTTAGCCAAGGCGCTCTGGAAAGCGCGGACGACGGGATCCTGACGCTGCCAGCGGTGCCGGTGGAGACCGCGCCTGTGGACCTTGTCGGCTGAAATTAGGCCGTTGCCGGTCATGACCGAGCGTTGCCGCCCCGTTGCCGGTCACGGTAATGGCTCGGCAACGGGAACGGCCAAACGTTTTAAGTGCTTGTTTCGCCAAGGGTTTTCGTGACCGGGGACGTTTGGCAACGATTCTGCTAAACTATTGATATGCCAGCAGTTTTCGTTGCCGGTCACTTGAGAGAGAAGACGGACTTAAAGGTCCGTCTCTCTCAACCTCTACACACCGTCGCTGCGAGGCTGGCGTAGCGCGGTAAGGGATTGATGGCCGGCCGCAACAGGAGGTCTTTTATGGGTATCGAGAAAATTCCGACACGCTACGTGGTTCACGTTCCCGCTGGCATGTCCGTGACGGAGGCGGTGGCGCAGCATCGTGACCACACCGGCCATGGCGGCATGTGCTTTCTGGTATTCGACGCGGCGCCGCGTGAGGCGACCAAGCACTAGCGCCCCCTATAGTCGGGAGAGGCACGCCGGCGGCCCCCGTGTGCGTTGCGTGGGGCTGTGGCGGCCTTCTGAGGCCCTACGACGGACGCATCGAGTACGCTTCCAGCACAACCGAGAGAAGCCCAATGCAGCATGCAATTTTGCCTCGCTGTCCCCGCTATCCCCGTGTTTGCCACAGTTCGTGCCTGGACCGGCCCGCCGGTCCATGTCCTGGTTTCGGTGAGAGCAAGGCTGGTCGGAGTTGCGTAGATGCGTGAGACCACAGATACCACGTCGCTGTTGGATCTGGCTGAAGCGGCCGAGCAAATGAGCTGCTGCCAAAAGACAATGCGCGGGTTTATCAAGAGCGGCGAACTGCCCTATATAATCGTAGGCAATGGGCGAACACGGCTCCGACGCAAAATCCACCCTACCGACTTGCAGAGGTTCATTGAGTCACGGCGGAGGTACGACCGATGTCCGTCTACAAGCCTAAAAAGAGTCCGTTCTACCACTACGACTTCCAACATCGAGGAATTCGGTTCGCCGGCTCTACGGAACGCAATTCAAAACGAGACGCTGAGGCTGTCGAGCGCGACAAAAAGGACGAGGCACGCCTCCAAGCCCTGACACTGTCGGCGCAAACGAGTGCGCCGATGGCGTTTGCACCAGCCGCGGCGCGCTACTACGTCGAGCACGGGCAGCATTTACGGGGAGACGGCCCGAAGAATCTGAAATCTGCAATCAAGTGGTTAGAACAAGAACTAGGCTCGCACACGTTGCTATCCTCGATCGATGACGAGCGAGTCGCGCAGTTGGTTGCTGTCCGGCGCGGACAAGGAGTCGCTCCGGCCACGGTAAATCGAAGCGCAACTGAGCCGCTGAGGAAGATACTGTTTCGTGCACGCGACATGTGGAAACAACAGATCCAGAAAATTGACTGGAAAAAGCATCGCTTAAAAGAGCCGGACGAACGGGTGCGGGAGCTAACCGCTGCAGAGGAAATCCGCCTCTTTGCGAATCTTCGTAAGGACTACCACCCGGTAGTGCGGTTCGCTCTCAAGTCTGGTTGCCGTCTTGCTGAAATCGTGCCGGGCAAAAAATTTCCCGGTTTGAGGTGGCACGATATCGATTGGGGCGCGCGTAAGATCACCGTCCACGGGAAAGGCGGCAGGACAGAAACGATTCCGCTTACGCCTGGAATTCGAGAATTGCTGTTTCCGCTTCAAGGGCACCACCGCGAACACGTGTTCACTTACGTGGCGCAACGCACGCGCAAGGGTCGCGTAGAGGGGCAACGTTACCCGATGACGCGATCGGGCTTGTTGACCCATTGGAAGCGGACGAAGATTTTCGCCAAGTTGCTAGACTACCGATTTCACGACAACCGCCACACTGCCGCTACAGACATTTTGAGGGCGACGGGCAATCTGAAGATCATCCAGAAGCTTTTGCGTCATCGAAACATCACGACGACAGCTAAATACGCACATGCGATGGATGATGATGTACGGAATGCGATGGAAGCTGCAGAAAAGTCCCGAACTAAGTCCCGGACTGCTGCCACAAAAGCGGCCAAGCGAATGAAAGCAAAGGACTAATCAAAGCAGCGTGGTAATTCTCCCAGACTGGTGCGCTAACCGGGCTGCGCCACGCCCCGACCGGAACGGCGCGGACTATAGGGATGCGACCACAGCCGCGCAACGCTTAGGATGCGGCTTTTCGTCTTAGGCGGCCGAGTTAACGGATTGTGCACGCCTCTCGGACGTAATCATGCCCGGTAACGTCCCACGACCGAGAAGCGGCCATGGCCCAAGCTGTTCCAGCCCGACTTGATGCGCATTTCAGCGATGACGCAGCGATCGTCTCGCGCGCGCAGGTTCGCGCGTCGGCTGCGGTTCCCGGTGATGTTCGGCTGAGCATTTTCGACGACTTGACGGCGATCGAAAAGGATTGGCGCGCCTTCGAGACGCAGGCCGACGGCACCGTGTTCCAGACCTTCGATTGGCTCGCGACCTGGCAACGGCACATCGGCGCGCTTCATGGCGTTACACCGGCCATTGTGGTCGGACGCGATGCTGGCGGCGCTCTCTTGTTTATACTTCCCCTGGCGATCAGCGGGAAAGGATTTGCGCGCGAACTCACGTGGCTTGGCAGCGATCTGTGCGACTACAACGCACCGCTGCTGGCACCCGCGTTCTTCGAACGGTTCGAGCGTGATCGATTCCTGAAGCTATGGGCGGACATCACTTATGCCGTCCAGTCTCATCCGCGCCTGGGCTTCGATCTGATCAACCTGAGCAAGATGCCGGAGATGGTCGGGCCGCAACCAAATCCGATGCTGTATTTGGGCGGCACGATCAATCCGAGCGGCGCTTACCTGACCCATCTCGCCGGCGACTGGGAAGCTTTCTATACCGCCAAGCGATCGTCCTCGACGCGCCGGCGCGACCGTACCAAGCGTAAAAAGCTTAGCGAATTCGGTGAGGTAAAACTGGTCAATCCGGAGAGCGAGGTTGGCATTGCCGGCACGCTCGACACGTTGATGGCACAGAAGACGCGTTCCTTCGCGCGCATGGGCGTCACGAATTTGTTCGGCAAACCAGGACACGCGGACTTTTATCGCGCCATCGCCAACGGGCCCGCAGGCAAGAACTTGGTGCATGTGAGCCGGCTCGACGTCGGCACGACGCCGGCGGCGATCAATCTCGCGCTGACCTGGCGCGGTTGCTATTACCATTTACTGGCGAGCTACGATGACGGCGAGGTCTCGCGCTTCGGTCCGGGCGCGGCCCATCTGCACGATTTGATGCAGTACGCCATCGAGCATGGCTTCAAGGTTTTTGATTTCACCATCGGCGATGAACGCTACAAGCGCGACTGGTGCGACACCGAGCTCAAGCTGTTCGATGTCATTGCCGCCGTTAATTGGCGTGGCCAACTCGTGGCCGCTCCCATGCTCGCCAAACAAAAGCTTAAGCGCTGGATCAAGCAGACGCCGATCCTGTGGAACGCCGTCATCTGGCTTCGCGAATTTGCGGGCGGATTGAGACAAAAGCTCCGCGGCTAGCGGCGCACGGCTTCCGGCAACACCACAACCTGGTGCGCGAGCCGGATCGGCCCGCGGATCATCAGAACCACCGTCGCCGCCGCGCCGCAGGCATAGACCGCGGTGTAGGCTTCGAGAAATTGCACGATATCAATCGGGGCGAGCAGGGCGTAGATGCCGACGCCGGTCATCGCCACCACTACACCCATGCCGATGCGCGCCACTTCGCGGAAGTAGCCATTATGCACCAGCACGCTGTTGGCAACCATCTGCATCAAATTGGCGATCAGCAGCACGACCAGAATCGGCGTGGTCGCGGGCGGCATGGTGGCGGCATTGCCGAGCAACAGATGGAATAATTTGTCAGCGCCGAAAATCAGGACGAGGCAGGCGAAGGCAGCCGGAATGCTGCACAGCGCCGCCGCCGTCAGCGTCGCGCGCACCAAAGTCGGCCCATCGCGCTCAGCCAGCGCGCTGGTCTGGCGCGGCACCAGGATGTCGCAGACAGCGCCGAATATCGTAGCGCCGCCGCGGAACACCTTGAAGGTGGTATCGAGGATGATGGGCGCGGCGCCGAGGCCGAACAGCGTCGTCACGATCACATAGGGAAAATTGGCGCAGTAGATCTCGCTCGCTGCAAAGGTGCCGCTGCGAATGAGCTGGGTCTTGTTGGCGCGAAAAAATGAAACGAAATCGGCGATAAAGTCGCCGATATGCGGGCGCAAAGCGCCGCGCGCTATCATGCGCCGTACGCAAGCCGTTACCACGACTGCCCACAGTGTGTTGAGTGCGATCAGCATGACGACGAGAGGCAATCCGAACAGCATCGCGGCAAGGCCAAAGAAATAGCCGGCGCGGCGCACGGTCTCTAACGCCTCGAACAATACGAATTCGTCCACCGCGATCGAAATATTACGCAACGCGAACCAGACCAGATTCATCGCCACGAACCAAAAGAACAGGCCGAACTCAACCGCTTCGCGCAATGAGGAAGCGGTTTGCGTTGTCATGAAGATGAAACAGAGCAGGGCGCTGGTGCTCACAAGCCCGAAATAGAACAACACCACCGAGGTGGCATGACCGGCGACGGCGTCGCTGCGATCGCCGGAAAGGAACCTCGCGCGCAACCGCACGAACAGGATCTTGACGATGCCAAAGTCGATAAGCCAGAGCGAATAGCCGAAAGCCGCGACCAAAATGAAAATCGAGAAGCGTTGTGAGCTTAATACATGTGCGAAAACGTAAGTCTGCAGCAGCCCGGTGACGAGGGCGGCGGCGGCAGTGGTGGTGCGCAGCAGGAAGAACGGAATGGAGATCAGACGTTGCTTCATGTCAGGCCGCCCGCTTGGCATCAAGCGCCAGACAATGATCGAGCAGCATGCGCGCGGTCGCTTTCCAGGTAAAACGCGCCGCACGCTGCTGGCCTGCCGTCTTGAGTCGCGCACGCAAGCCTGCGTCCGAATGCAGCGCCTGCATATGTTTGGTGATCGCGGCGGTATCGTCGGCGCGACAGTGCAACGCCACATCGCTGCACACTTCGAGTAGCGCGGGTTGTTCGCTGATGATGACCGGACAGCCACAGGTCATCGCCTCAAGCGGCGGCAAGCCGAAGCCTTCGTAGAACGAGGGGAATACCAACGCGAGCGCGTGTTCGTACAGTGCGCGCAGGCCGCCGTCGGAGATGAAGCCGACCATGCGAACGTCATCGGATTGGATGAGATCAATCTGGCCGAATACCTTGGGGTCCTTGGCGCCGGTCAGCACCAGCACGGTGTCGTCGAGCTTGGCCTTATGAAACGCCGCCACGACGCTGGCGATGTTCTTGTTGGCGGAGTCGACGCCGACGCCGAGGAAGAATTTGCGGCCAACGAGATTGAGCCGTTTGAGAACAGTCGTATCGGCCTCAACCGATGTGATGTGGTCGCCGCCCTCATGGCAGACCGGCATGCGCGTTATATCCGCGCCGTAATATTTGCCGATTTCCTGGCGGGAAAATTCCGAGACCGTCACCGGCAACTCGGCGCGGGCGCATAGGCGCGGCAGCAAAAAGCCGTAGGCCGCGCGAAAACGCGAGGAAAAATTCTCCGGCAGCGCGCGCACGGTGGCGTCGTGCACCACCACCAACTGATGACGGGTCACCAGCGGCCCGAGCATGCACAGATTGAGCAGCAGGCGGCCGGCGGCATGGAACGGAAACTCGAACTGCTCCCAGGCGTAACCGGAGGAAAATCCGACACGGCGCAACGGGATGTTTTTGAGCGGGAAATCACGCGCGCTCTCCGGCGCGAAAATCTCGATGTGGCCCTTGAGCGCGGCATAGTCGCGCTCAAGCAGCGCGTCGATCGCCTTGATCGCCTCCATGGCAAATCGTTGCACGCCCGAGGCGCGCTGGGTGAGGAAGCGGCCGTTGATCGCGATGCGTGGCGCGGACATTATGAGCGTTCCCCGGCTTCAAGAAGATTTTTGACAGTCTTGGCGAAACGCGCTGGCGACAACTGCGCGGTGACGTCGCGCATCGCAGCAGCGCCCATGTGCGCGCGCAGATCGGCGTCGCCGGCGAGCTTGCGCAGCCATTCGGCTGCTTCCTCGACATTGGCGTCCGCCCACTTCTGATCGCCGGCTTCGAATGCGCCTTCCGGGTCGTACACCGGGATGAGCGAGTACGAGACCAGCGCCGAATTATTCTTGTTCATGAAATCGAGATTGCCGGACCATGCGGTGGCGATCACCGGCTTGCCGAGCGCCATGGCTTGCGCCGGCACCAGACCGAAACCTTCGGAACGGTGCAGCGAGATCACGATATCGGCGGCAGCCATCAACCCGGCCATATCGGCTTCCGGCAACATGCCTTCGATGAGCCGGATGTTTCCAGCGCCCGCGATCGCAGCATCGAGTTCGCGCCGGGCGCCCACGGCGCCATTGTCGATCAGCTTGATCGCCAGCACGCGGTTGGGCGCGTCGCCGAAAGCCTTGCGGAACGCGGCGACAGCCGCCAGCGGATTCTTTCGGCTAAAGGCGGAGCCGAGATGGAACACGTTGAGCACGACCAGCGCATCAGCCGGCAGGCCGAGCTTGCCACGCATATTCGGTGTCGCCTTTATCGCGGGCAGCGGATGCGGAACCACATGCACCGGTCTGTCGGTGGCGGCCGCGACCGCGTCGCGGGTGAAAGTGCTCGGCACCCAGATTTCGTGCAGATAGCGGAAGCTTTCTTTCCAGCCTTCCGGAAGGCGCGGCAGTTCCCAGGCCCAGTATCCGATGATGCGGCGGCCGCGCACGCATGCGCGCCCGAGAGTCCAGAGCGCATGCGGCAAATAGGGCGCGTTGTGATGCACGATCAGGCTGCCGGCGCCGGGCGCCAAAGCGCGTCGGCGCGCTTCGCCCAACTCTGACTGACCGAAAGCCGGGCTCAGATCGTAGGCGGCAGGCGCCATGCCGGCAGCTTCAAGCGAGGCATATGCGAGTCTTGCACCTTCGCCGATTCCGCTCGCAGTCGAGAACAGCCCGGCAATGCCGAGCGGTAATCCGCCGCGCGGGTTGGCGTCCGGCAGCGGCGCGATGAGGCGGCTGACGTCGAACAAAATCTGGCTGCGCGTGTTCTGCGGCAGACGTTGCCACAGCCGGCGCAAGGCGCTGCGCCGCGGCGGCGCCGGCTCAAAGGCGGTGAAATCAAGCGCCGACATAAGTGGACCTTCCCGCCGGTGCGTTCATTTGTGGGCCGCGCATATAGTTGGTGGTCGCAGCCGACAGGCCCCAGATCATGCCGAGCAATAAAAAGAAATGCCGCCAGTGATCGGTGTCGATCACGAAACCTTCGAGCACTTCGCCGACGAAGGCAGCAAAGGCGCAGATGAGATAAGGCTGCCAAGGGGTTCGCACAAAAAGGCTACGCAGCGCCGTCCAGAACGTTGCGGCCAGCAATGTGAGATAGGTAATGCCACCGACCCAGCCGTAAACCAGGAAGGCTTGCAGGTAGACATTGTGTTGTTGCGTTCCGTCATGCGCATTGGAAAATCCGAACGGGCCCATGCCATTGGGAAGCTGAAGCAGCGAGGAGAGTGCCAGTTCCTGCAACCGAAAACGGCCGCCACTGCCGACGTCGTAGGACTGGATGAGCTGTGCGCGTTCTGTGAACATGGCGGAGATCGAATCGAACGAGAGCGCGATGACGACAAAGGCCGCCAGCGTGGCGACGGCGACCGCGCTCATGGCGAAAATGCGCAGCCGCGCGTGGTCGGTGGGCGCCGTGATCATGGCGAGAAGCATCATGACCAGGCACGACACTGCGAAATGAAACCAGGCGCCGCGGGAGAAAGAGAGCAACAGGCCAAGCAGGAGGATGCCGGTGATAAGCACATCGAGCAGTCTGATGCGGCGCGCTAACATGCGCTCGATCACCACCAGCGCCGGCCAAATCAGGAAAGGCCCGAACACGTTGGGATCCTTGAAGCCACCCAGTGCTCGGTCGTTGGTCGCGAACAGATCGTGGGCGTGCGGGAACAGGCTGAAATAACCGGCGATACCGGCGGCCGAGATGACGGTCGCGGTCAGCACGTAGGCGGCACGCAAAGTCACGAGACGCGGCATGGTGTTGTGCGCGAACAGGCTGGCATACATCACCGCGGCGAATGCCAAATAAAGTGAGGTGCCGGCAAATTGCAGGGTCTGCTCCTGGCCCGGCACGTTAAGCAGCGATATCAGCCCGGCCACGTTGAAAACCAGCAGCAACAGGAACAGCAGGGCGACCTGACGCTCTAAGCGAACGCCGGCAATGAAACAGGCGACCACCAGCACGCCCATCAAGGCGTCATGAGGCGACGGCTCGATGAAAGCGACCGAACTCGCCAGCACGGCGATATACAGCACGACCAGCAGCAGGCGTTCGCGAAACGCGACCGCCGGCGCACGCGGGCCCGTAAAAGCCGGCGCGGCTTGATAGAGCGCAATGTCTCCGGCCGTGATCAATACGCATTCTCTGTCTTGAGCAGCGCGAAAGGTGTCCTCGCCAGGATGTAGAGATCGAGCAGCACCGACCAATTCTCGATGTAGTAGAGATCGTGTTCGACACGTTGCTGGATTTTTTCGTGCGTGTTGGTTTCGCCGCGCCAGCCGTTAATCTGCGCCCAGCCGGTGATGCCGGGCTTTACACGGTGGCGGGCGAAATAGCCGTCCACGGCCTCGTCATAGAGGCGCGCTTCCGCCTTGGCGTTGATGGCATGTGGGCGCGGGCCGACCAGCGAGAGATTGCCCCTGATTACCACGTTGAAAAGCTGCGGCAGTTCGTCGAGGCTGGTCTTGCGGATGAAGCGCCCGACGCGGGTGACGCGCGGATCGTCCTTGGTCACGAGCTTGCTGGCGGTGGCATCGGTCTTGTCCGCATACATCGAACGGAACTTGTAGACTTCAATCAGATCGTTATTGAAGCCATAGCGTTTCTGCTTAAACAGAACGGGCCCGCGGCTTTCCAGCTTGATGGCGATGGCGATCACCGCCATCACCGGCAATGCGGCGATCAGCATGAGGCCGCCGATCAATTTGTCGAATAGCCATTTCATCACCACGTCCCAATCGGCGATCGGCCGGTCGAAAACGTCGAGCACCGGCACGTTGCCGATGTAGGAGTAGGAACGGGGGCGGAATTGCAGCTTATTGCTATGGGCGGCGAGCCGGATGTCGACGGGAAGCACCCATAATTTCTTCAGCATCTGCAGAATGCGTTCTTCCGCAGCGATCGGCAGCGAGAAGATCACCAGATCGACGCGCGTGCGCCGGCCAAATTCAACCAGATCGTCCACGATGCCGAGCTTGCGTTCGCCGGCGCAGTCCATGCTGCTGCGCGCGTCGCCACGGTCGTCGAACAGGCCGATGACCTTGACGCCGGAATCTTTCTGCTTCCGCAATGCTTCGATGATGTGTTCGCCCGAGGGCCCGCCGCCCACAATCACCGTGCGCCGGGTCAGGCGGCCTTCGCGCGTCCATTTGCGCACCATCAGGAACAGCAGGCGGCGCGAGCCCACCAACGCGATCAGGCCGCCGACGTAATAACTGCCGAGCCAGACGCGCGAGAACATTTCGCCGGCCTTGGCAAAGAACGACGCGCCGATCACGATCAGGAATACGACCGACCAAGCCGAGGCGAGCCGCATGTACTGCTTCTCGTGGCCGCGGAAAGCCTGCACCTGGTAGATGTCGGCGGTCTGGAAGGCGAGCATCGACAAAAAGGCGATGGAAATGATCGCGGTCGCGTAACGCAGGAAATCGCCTTCGCCCGCCAAACCATAAGCGGCAAAGCTGGCAAGCCCGACCAGCACGATCAACGCAAACTCGGCCATACGCACAAAGCCCGCGAGCACGATGGGCGAGATCGGGGCTGGCGTCGGCATCGCAGCCACGGCTGCGGCTTCCGCTGTCAGTGCATGGGTCTTGGACGAAGCGCGCGGTGCCGCCCGCACGCGATCAAGCAGAGCGCTAGCGTTCGAGGCGCTCATCGAAGGACGAATATCGGTATCGGTCATGGCTGAGGCCAACTGTCAGCCGTCCGCGAGCCCCCGGAGCAGCGGCAGGGATTGTCGTAATTACCGGTAATTTCTAGGGAAAGAGTCTCAAAAAAGGCTTATCGGATCGCTCGAAAAGTTCTTAACGGCGGCCCTTATTAACCAAGGCGGCGAGGGCGTCGCGATAGCCGGCCAGTACGCCGTCGACCATGCTCTCTACCGAAAACGATGCCTGCACCCGTTCGCGCAGCTTTTGCGTAATCTCTGTCATGTCGTCTGGCCGGTCGAGCGCCTGCCCGAGGGCCTGGGCCAGTGCATTAATGTCACCCGGTGGTATTAGGGTGTTGGATAGGGACCCGTATATTTCCGGAATTCCACCAACTTTGGTCGCGATCAGCGGTTTGCCGGCCGCGGCCGCTTCCAGCACCACGTAGGGCAAAGATTCCTGCCGTGAGGGTACCACCATGCAGCGTCCAAGCGCGAAGGCCGCCCGCGCCGCCATCGCCGGCATGAACCGCACTGCGCCAGTGAGGCCTCGTTGCGTGACCTGCCCCTGCAGGGCCTCGCGGTCGGGGCCGTCGCCAACCAGCGTGGCGGTGATTTTTCTTCCCTGTTGGTACATCAGGGCCATTGCATCGATCAGCACATCGACCCCTTTAACCGCCGCGCGAAGTTCGCCGAGGAACATCACATCGGTCGCATCCGCATGAACCGCCACCGGCTCGAATTCAGCGCGTGACACGCCGTTATGGACGATGCGCACCAAGCCGTGCGGATTGCTGATCTTGCTGCGGAAGATGTCGGCGCTGTAAGCGCTCTCGAACAGGAAAAGATCGGAACGCCGGCTCAGCATGCTTTCTGTAGTTAAATAGAATTTGCCGGCCAAGTTATCGTGGCCGAACAATAGACTGCCGCCGTGCGGCGTATAGGCGCGCACGGCACGCTGGTTGCCCATGATGAGGCGGGCATAGGCGCCGCCCTTGGCGCCGTGGCCGTGCACCACATCGGCTTTTACCTGCGCCGCGCGACGCGAGACGTGAACGAGGGCGCTCAGATCACTTGGGCTAGGCTGGCGGCGCATCGGGATACGTTTGAGGCCAAGGGCGAGCGCGGGCTCAAGTTCGCGCAGCACTTTATCGGCACGCGCTCCGCCGGTGCGCAAATCGGCAATCAGCCCGACGTGATGGCCACGCGCGATCTGTTCACGCGCCAAATCGTGTACGTGCCGAAACAGCCCGCCGACCGGCGCGCGAAACACATGTAAGATATTGAGTGGCGTCATTCGCTAGTAGAGCGAGGCCGCGGCAAAACTATTGGGCGGCGCGGCATACAAGCCGCCGGTCCGCGGAACTGCATATTGCGGAGCGGGCGTTTGCATCGCGTAAGCAGGCTGCGCCGGCTGCTGCAGGTAATTGGGCGGTTGCGCGGCGAACAGGCCGCGCTCGCCGCTTGACGCCTGCTGCGCCACCGGCGGCTGTTGCGCGCTGTGCCAGGTATTGAACAGGCCGCGTTCACCGGTGGCCGCGCTCTGTGGCGCCGGATAACTGGCTTGTGCGTATTGCGATTGAGGTGCTTGCTGTCGATACGCCACCGGCGCCGGTTGTCCGGTATCGACCATATAGGCCTGTTGCGAACGCGCGCAGCCAGCGGCCGAGAGCGCGATCAAAACCATCAAATAAAATCGAGCTCTATGCATGGGGCGAATCCGGATATGGAGTTGGTAAGCGATGGGGGATTAGGGGCCAGGTATGGTTAACAAAATCTAACTGACGGAAGTTTTGCTAAATAAATTAACGGGGAAGCAACCATAATAGGTTGTGATCGAACGCGTGCCACAGAGCTGTGCGTTTGGAGTGAGGAATGTTGTTCCGTAAAAAGTCGAAGGCCGACGGCTCTCCCGCACCCGTCATGGCGCCCATTGCTGCGCCCATTGCGGCACCGATCGCAGCCAGCG
>Ga0207933_1002206_pt1 | contig 12986 bp, 10 predicted proteins | sample NGESurdeep092012_4_FD_184488 | JGI IMG/M metagenome (GOLD analysis project Ga0207933, IMG submission 184488) | Arctic peat soil microbial communities from Barrow, Alaska - NGEE Surface sample F53-3 deep-092012 (SPAdes) | ecosystem: Environmental > Terrestrial > Soil > Wetlands > Peat ... | reverse complement strand
ATGGGAGACGGCGACCTGCACGGCTGGAATCACCGTGAAGGCGTTTGAGCCGCCGACGATCAGCTGCTCAGCCAGCCCGAGCACCATCAAGCCGGGGGACACGGCGACCATTACAGCGGTTGGCGTTAGCCCGCAAAATCGTCCACTGACTTACAGCTACACGGCGTCAGCGGGCACGGTGACTGGCAGCGGAACGACAGCGGAGTACTCTTCGGCTGGCGCTCCAACTGGGGCAGTCGGGATCACGTGTAATGTCTCGGACGATAAGGGACACACGGAGAGCTCATCAACCAATCTGACGATTACCGCGCCTTATGTACCGCCGGCGCCGAAGACGCAAGCTCTGTGCTCGATCAGCTTTGCAAACGACAAGAGGCGGACGACGCGCGTGGACAACGAAGCCAAGGCTTGTTTGGATCAGGTGGCTTTGGATCTGAAGCAGCAGGCTGACGCCAAGGCAGTCGTGGTTGGCGAGTCGGATGCGGCAGAGAATGCCAAGACGGCCAAGCAGCAAGCGTACGCCGCCAAGCACAGGCACGCCACAGTGGACGAGTTCGCAGCTCAGCGCGCCGTGAATGCCAAGGACTACCTGGTGACGGAGCAGGGAATTGACGCTTCGCGCATCAGCGTAGCCACGGGCACGACCGACGGGAAGATGGAGGAGAACTACCTGGTTCCCGCCGGCGCCACGTTCAGCACAGACGTGACGGGCACGACACCGGTGGACGAAACGGCAGTGAAGCCGCAAGCTCGCAAGCCGCTGGGGGAACGCCATCCGGGCAAGAAGGCGGCGCAGTAAGCTGGCGCCTTCCGGCAATTTGCGATCCGCCGCTTTCGAGCGCGGGGGATTGCACAACCTGAAACAATTTCTTCTTCAAGACATTGAGGCTGACCGGTCAATCGACCAGTCGGCCTCAGCATTTTCTGGGACTCATTTGTTCAAACTGTAGGTTGGATCATCAAGGGGCGGGTAGAACTCGGGCCGGACTATAGACGAGTTCTATCATCGATGCCCCGGCGGTCCCATTGACGCTACTTACTACGTTCTTACAACTTGCAGGCCAGAGATTGGAACGACTGCCGCGCTCTCTGCGATTTGTGTCAGCCACCAATTGATTCTTCAAGCTCGCATCCGATGAATTTCTCAAGCGTGGCCTTGACGGATTCTTCAACACCGGGTTGAAGAACCGCGAAAAGCTCCTCGGTGGTTAGATCCCTCACGTCCGCCATGCTGATCGGAGATAAATCGCAAATCCGAGGAGGCTCACCGGTCCTTTTCGACTCAGATAGCCGCGAGTTCGCCCGGAAATGCCGGAATGTTCCGACGATTCTCTGTGATCGATTGATTCTGCAGATTCTATGGCGGGGAGGGAGGGATTCGAACTTGAGCCGCGTTGCGGGCGTCAGCGAAGCGGGAGCACGCAGGCGAAATCCTGAGTCCGCCGCAGCGGATGAAGGACCAGAATGCTGGCGGAGAGGGAGGGATTCGAACCCCCGATACCCGTAAAGGTATGCCTGATTTCGAGTCAGGTGCATTCAACCGGGCTCTGCCACCTCTCCGCTTTGTTTACAGCACTTTACGAGATGCTCTGGAAGTCCTCCGTCTGCTACTGGCAGTTTCGATGGCACTTGCGCCCCCGGAAATCCGCTCCACCGCCGCCTGCTTGTGGTTCACGCTCAAGTGTGCGTACCGCTTGGTCATCTGTGCCGTCCGGTGCCCCAGAAGTTCTCCGACCGTGTGTAAATCCACGCCGGCCATGACCAGTCTACTGGCGAACGTGTGGCGATTGCAATGCCACGTGTAGTCCTTAAGCCCCGCCCGATCAACAGCTCCGAGGAACCAGCCGCGCGGGCTCTCCGCATCGGGAAACACAAACTCATCTTTCGAGGAAGCGCGCAGCTTTTTGAGTGCCGCCAGAGCGGTCCCATTCAGGGGAACGTCCCTGGGGTCGCCGTTCTTGGTCTTAGGCAGATACAGTTGCCGCCGCTCGCTATCGACCTGCGACCACTTGAGGCCGTATTGCTCGCTCATGCGGATCCCGGTGTGGATCGAGAGCAGCAGATGGGAATGAAAGCCGGGATCGGTTGCCTGGAGCAGGGCGCGCTCTTCTTCGTCGGACAGAAACCGCACCTTGTCGTTGTTCTCCGTCTTCCGCTTGATCCCCGCCGCCGGGTTCCTCGTAATCTTCTCGTTGTCGATGCCAACACGGAAGATGAGCGAGAAGGCCGCCTGCCAGCGGTTCCGGCTCGAAGGTTTCCAATCGCGCGCCTCAGCCTGTTCGGTGAGCCAGCGGACAATCTCCTGTTTGGTAATCTCTTCGGCCGCCCGGTCACCGAAGACGAGGAGGAATTCGTTTATCTTGAGCTCAAGCTCGTGAGTGCTCTTTGAGGTATTCTCCGCCCGCGAGTGTTCGAGGGCATCGGCGCAAAGGGCGCGGAACAGGATCGCCTGACGCGGAGAGGGAAGCTTCCGGCCTTCCAGTTTGGCGCTTCTGCGGATCGCCAACAGGTTGATGGCAGCTTCGCGCCTTCCGACTTTTTCACGATGGCGCTTGCGCTGGGCGTCGAAGTATTGAATCCACCAGATATTCGAGCCCTTGGGGTCCTCGTAAATGCCGCGCAGCTTCTCCCGCTTTCTCGCCATCAGACAACCCCCTCCACCTTCATGGTACCTGACTGCCTGAAAAACCATGGTCAGGTACATCATTTTAATTGCCGGCGGGAGAGGATCTGCGGGTACGCACTGAAGCTGGAGTGCTCTTCGAAATCGGTAGTGGTGCAGTTTCCGGATCGGCGACCGACCAACCGAAACTGCAGGACGGGGTCGAGGCGGAGCCGGAAACGCGGTTTGGCCTGTTCTCGTCAACCCAGGATCATGCCCAGGCAGATCGGCGAACACTGGCCGACATTCCGTTACTTATCGCGGCCGTGAATATTCAAAGTGCGTAACGGCGCATGCGATCCGGTCGTTCCAAACGGGTTTGACAAATGGAATCACGGCGGGGTTCTTTGGGAGCGTCGAAACTCTTGAAAACTCTATGCGATTTGACTCGAAAGGGGCACCAGATAAACGAATCATAAAACGACTGAAAGCACATGACTTCCCGAGGCCAATGCGAAGTGTCCCGAAACCTATACCTTCAAAAACACTCCTCGCATGCCCTGGATGCAGTGTTTTCATCGTTTGTGAAAATGATCTCCATTTCTGCTCCGCGAATTCCATCAATTCAATAGCGGGCTCTGTCCTTCCGGTCGCGCACGACGGCATGGGGTAAATGTTTATATAGATGGAGGCGGAACCGGGACTGTCGGAACAGACTATCTCTTGGTTGGCGAGCTACCGGGTGCCTCGGCGTTAGAATCATCTTCGAAACGTCGAACCAAATGAACTTCTTGAAATCCATGTCCGTTCGAGTTGCTGGCGTTCGCACGATGCGAATTCTCGCCTGCCTGGCGGTTGTAGCGACAGTCACCTGGATCGCTTTCTCTGTTTTGAACGTCAATGCCCTGATTGTGGGTTTCGCCTACGTCCTCGTTGTGCTGATCGTGGCGGCCCAATGGGGTCTGACCGAATCGTTTGTGACGTCCGTGGCGGCGATGCTCTGTCTCAACTTTTACTTTCTTCCGCCACTCCTGACCCTCACTATTGCAGATCCGCAAAACTGGGTAGCGCTGTTCGTCTTTATGGTGACAGCAATCACCGCGAGCAAACTTTCAGCGAGTGCTCGGAACCGCGCAGCGGAAGCTCAGGCTCGCAGAATCGAAGTAGAGCGCCTCTACCAGCTCAGCCTGTCGTTGATGCTGATCGATAACACGAGCCAGCTCGGGCCCCAGGTCGCGGCCAGTGTCAGGAAGCAGTCGGGCTTCTTTGCAGTTGCTTTCTGTGACAGGCAGACTTCTGAGATTTCTTTCGCGGGAATTGAAGATCAGAGGATCGAGCAGGATATGTTGCGCTCCGTTGCCATTGGGGACGCGGCATGGTTTGTCTCCCGAAAAGCATCGACTCCCGTGAGCATCGAGGCGATTGTTGTCCCGGTCGCGCTTGGAGGGAGAATGCTGGGCAGTCTCGGCGCGATCGGCCCTTCATTATCGGAACCTGCCGTGCAAGCGATTGCGAATCTGGTCGCAACCGCAATCGAGCATGCCGGCCAACAGAGCGCTCTTGGGAGACTTGAAGTGGCTCGCCGCAATGAGCAGCTTCGCAGTACCCTTCTCGATGCGCTCGCGCACGATTTTCTCACCCCTCTCACTTCCATCAAGAGCTCCATAACTACCGTACGTTCCGAATATAGTCACGACCTTGAGGAAGACGAGTTCCTTGCCGTTGTGGAGGAAGAGACGGACAGGTTGGGCGAAATGATCAATGAGACCACGGATATGGCGCGGATCGAGCCCGGTAAGCCTCAAATACGGCGCCGCCAGGTTTCTGTGCCGGATATCATTCGCTCTTCTCTCCATCGCATGAAAGCGCTCTTGGACGGTCGCCCGCTGAAGGTCCAGATTCAGGAAGACATTTCACTCGTCGATGCAGATCCAGATATGATCGGCCTCGCGATCCGGCAGTTGCTGGGCAATGCCGTCAAGTATTCCCCTCCTGAGACAACGATTGCAATATCGGCAAGCCAGGCCGGCGACACCGTCACAATAGCGGTCCGGGATCACGGCCCGGGTATACCTCCAGACGAACTCGATGCGATCTTTGAGCGTTTCTATCGTGGGAAGCAAACGCAGGAATCGGTTGCCGGGACAGGAATGGGGTTGAGCATTGCGCGCGACATCGTACGCGCTCATGATGGAAAGTTGCGGGTGCAGAACACGCCGGAAGGCGGCGCCCAGTTCTCGTTCACATTGCCCGCATTTCATGAGGTCCAGTTGTCATGAACACGGCAAAGATTCTCGTTGTCGATGACGACCCGCAGCTTCGGCGGGTGATGAAGGCTGCGTTAACCAAACAGGGATACATCATTGGAGATGCAAGAAGCGGCGAGGCAGCGCTTGAGAAGCTGCGCGACGAGCGCTATGACCTGGTCATCTTGGACCGGAATATGCCGGGAATGGGCGGAATCGAAGCCTGTCGTTCAATTCGGGAGCATTCAGACATCGGGATCATCATGCTTACTGTTAGAAAGACCGAACTGGAGAAAATCGAAGCTTTGGACGCAGGCGCGGATGACTACATTACAAAGCCGTTCAGTATGCCCGAACTGCTCGCACGCCTTCGAGCCAACCTGCGGCGTACCCCCCTAGCGCCGCGCCAGGGATCGACCGTGATCACATTCGATGAAGTTCAAGTGGACCTGGGTAGTCACCACGTTTCAATTCAAGGCCGTGACATGCGCCTGACTCCCAAACAGTTCGAGGTTCTCAACTATCTGATCGCGAACCCAAACGTTGCAATTCCTCATGCAAAGATTCTTCAATCCATTTGGGGCCCAGACTACGGCGGCGAGGTCGAGTATCTACACGTTTTAGTTAACCAGCTTCGCAAGAAGATAGAGCCTGACCCCTCCAAGCCCCGATATATCCTCACCGAGCCATGGTTTGGTTACAGATTCCAATTAACTACCGATAAAAAGTAGCTCGCGCATGTTTTCCAGCAACAGCAGGCAGTTGCGAACGATTGAACCGATTCGCGCCTATACCAACGCCTATACCAATCTGAGCCAATCCCTTTAGGAATAAATTAGGCAGCTCTCAGGACTTTATTAGAGACAGAGTCATAGCCTTCCTATTGTGCAGGCTGGCACTAACAGCCTGGCTGGAAGGTGCGCCGTGGTTGCACTGGTCGTAATAAGCGCGTTTTGTGCCTTTGGCGTTGCATTCATGATCTTTGTCTTGGTCGGCACGCAGCGCGATCTGAACCGGCAAAGAAGAGCCAATGCACAGGGCCAAAATTCATTTCCAAGACATTGGTGGAGATGAGACCTTCGGACATGATGGCCTTACAGGCAAGATTCTGCATGGGCCACATACGGTGGATTCTGCTCAGTTCGCGGCAGCGCCTGGGATCAACCGCATGGGAATCGATAGCCCCGGATGCACTTTACCGGATGGAGAAGTGAGACCTGCGATGCAAGATTTAACGATGTTGCTATTCACTGTAGTTTTCTTCGGCCTGGCGTTTCTCTACGTCAAGGCTTGCGAGAAGTTGAGGTAACCCATGGATATCATCACTGGATTTGCGCTGATTCTGTCTGTTTTGCTGTTCGGCTACCTCATCACCACGTTGCTTTTCCCGGAGAAGTTCTAACATGTCCGCAAACGGTTGGTTGCAATTTGCCATATTCTCCGCGGTTCTGCTGGCAAGCGTTCGTCCGGTGGGCATCTATCTTGCTCGCGTGCTCGAGGGCGAACGCACCTGGCTGGATCCGGTCCTCCGCCCCATCGAACGGCTCATTTACAAGCTGTGCGGCATCCATGCCGACAAGGAGATGAATTGGCGCGAATATGCTTATTCGGTGCTGGGCATCTCCGCCGTGAGCCTGGTGGTCACCTACGGCATTGAGCGGCTACAACATTTGCTCCCTTGGAATCCGCAAGGGCTCGCCAATGTAGGGCCGGACCTGGCCTGGAACACGGCCGCCAGCTTTACCACTAACACCAACTGGCAGTCGTACGTGCCCGAGACCACGATGAGCTATCTCACCCAGATGGCTGGCCTTGCGTATCACAACTTCCTCTCGGCGGCGATGGGCATCGCGGTGGCCGTGGCGCTGATCCGGGCCATCAAGCGGACCAGCTCGGCCACCATCGGCAACTTTTGGGTGGACACGACGCGCTCACTGCTCTATGTGCTGCTGCCGGCCTCCATCATCGGCGCACTGCTGCTGGTCGCGCAGGGTGTTCCGCAGAACCTGCACGCATACACCTCGGCGCATACGCTGGAAGGCCAAACGCAGACCATTGCGCAGGGACCTGTGGCCTCGCAGGAAGTTATCAAGGAGTTAGGCACCAACGGCGGCGGATTCTTCAACGCCAACAGCGCCCATCCCTTCGAGAACCCCACGCCGCTCACCAACCTCTACGAAATGTTCTTTATCTTTGCAATTGGCGCAGGACTCACGTATACACTGGGCCACATGACCGGCTCGCCGGGCCACGGCTGGGCCGTGCTGGCAGCCATGTTCGTGCTCTTCTCCGCCGGATTCGCCACCGTCTACTGGGCCGAGTCGCATCCCCATTTGCTCATTCACGGCGCCGCGCAGACCGGAACCCTCACTGCGCCCGCTGGCAACATGGAAGGCAAGGAGGTTCGCTTCGGCGTCAGCCAATCCTCGCTGTTTGCCACCATCACCACCGACGCCAGTTGCGGCGCGGTCAACACCATGCACGACTCGCTTACTCCGCTGGGCGGCATGATGGTGCTCATTAACCTCATGTTTGGCGAGGTGGTCTTTGGCGGCGTGGGTTCGGGCCTCTACGGCATTCTGATCATAGTGGTGCTCTCGGTCTTCATCGCCGGCCTCATGGTGGGCCGAACCCCCGAGTACCTGGGCAAGAAAATCGAGGCCTACGACGTGAAGATGACGATGCTCTACGTGCTCATCTTCCCGCTCATCATCCTCACGTTTACGGCCATCTTCGTGCTCTTGCCCAACATCGGCCTCAGCAGCCTGGGCAATCAGGGCCCGCACGGGTTCACCGAGATCCTCTACGCCTTCACCTCCGCGGCGGCCAACAACGGCTCGGCGTTTGCCGGACTTAACGCCAACACCTGGTGGTACAACGTGATGCTGGGCTTCACCATGCTAGTGGGGCGCTTCCTCATGATCGTTCCGGTGCTGGCTTTGGCCGGCAATCTGGCAAGCAAGAAGAGCGTGCCGCCCTCGCCGGGAACCTTCCCTGTGAACACCGCGCTGTTCACCGTGCTGCTGGTCAGTGTGATCCTCATTTTGAGCGCCCTCACCTTCTTCCCGGCACTGAGCCTGGGACCCATCCTGGAACACCTGTCACTCAAGGCAGGCCAGCTTTTCTAACCGATACCGCATCAGGACAAGGCGAAACGGACTGTCATGCTTGAAAAAAAGAGTCTTTGGAACACGGAAATCATGGCCCAGGCGCTTGTGGACTCGGTCCGCAAGCTCAATCCCCGCGGTATGGTCAAGAATCCAGTGATGTTTGTGGTCGAGGTGGGCGCTGTGCTCACCACGGCGCTGCTCATCGACAACACGGTTCATCATCGCGCCGGCTTCGGCTTCAACCTACAGATCACCCTCTGGCTGTGGGTCACGGTGCTGTTCGCCAACTTTGCCGAGGCCATGGCCGAGGGACGCGGCAAGGCCCAGGCCGACACGCTACGCAAGGCCAAGGGCGAAACGATTGCCAACCGCTACACTGCCGACGGAGGGTTTGAAGAGATCGCCAGCGGTCAGCTCCGCGCTGGTGACCTGATCTACGTTGAGGCCAACCACTACATCGCCGGTGACGGCGAGGTCATTGAAGGCGTGGCCTCTGTGGACGAATCGGCTATTACTGGCGAATCGGCTCCGGTCATCCGCGAGGCCGGCGGCGACCGCTCGGCAGTCACCGGAGGAACCAAAGTCCTTTCCGACTGGATCAAGGTCAAAATCACCTCCAACCCCGGCGAAACCTTCCTCGATCGCATGATCGCCCTGGTCGAAGGCGCCACCCGCCAGAAGACCCCCAACGAGATCGCGCTCAGCATCTTGCTCTCCGGTCTCACCATCGTCTTTCTGCTGGCTGTGGTCACGCTGCAACCCTTTGCTATGTATTCCAAGGCCCCGCAGACGATCTTCGTGCTTGTCTCGCTGCTGGTCTGCCTGATTCCCACTACCATCGGCGGCCTGCTCTCGGCTATCGGCATCGCCGGCATGGACCGTCTCGTCCAGTACAACGTGCTGGCCATGAGCGGGCGTGCTGTCGAAGCCGCTGGGGACGTAAATACTCTGCTCCTCGACAAGACCGGCACCATCACGCTGGGCAACCGCCAGGCCACTGAGTTCCTCACCGCCCCGGACGTCACCCCGGAACGCCTCGCCAACGCCGCGCAACTCGCCTCGCTCTCGGACGAAACCCCCGAAGGGCGCTCAATCGTCGTCCTGGCAAAGGAGAAGTACAACTTACGGGGACGCGACATCAGCGGCATGCACGCCGAGTTCGTTCCCTTTTCTGCTCAGACCCGCATGAGCGGCGTCAATCTGCCCGGCACGATTATCCGGAAGGGCTCCGTAGATGCCATTGCCCGTTTCCTGGAAGAGCAAGGCTCCTCGCTGCCCAAGAAGGTGGCCGAGCAGGTAGAAGAGATCGCCGGCGCAGGCGGGACGCCCTTGGTCGTCGCAGAGAATGCCGCAGCTTTGGGCGTTATCTATCTCAAGGACATCGTCAAGGTCGGACTCAAGGAGCGCCTTGCCCGCCTTCGCGCCATGGGCATCCGCACCATCATGATCACCGGCGACAACCCGCTGACCGCTGCGGTCATCGCCCGCGAGGCCGGGGTCGACGACTTTCTCGCCGAGGCCAAGCCCAAGGACAAGATGGACCTGATCAAACGCGAACAGGCCAAGGGCAAGCTGGTGGCGATGACCGGTGACGGCACCAACGACGCACCCGCGCTGGCCCAGGCCGACGTGGGCGTGGCGATGAACTCCGGCACCCAAGCCGCCAAAGAGGCGGGCAACATGGTCGATCTAGATTCGAACCCGACAAAGTTGATTGAAATTGTCCAGATCGGCAAGCAGTTGCTGATGACGCGCGGCGCGCTGACCACGTTCTCGATCGCCAACGACGTGGCCAAGTACTTCGCCATCATTCCCGCCATGTTTGCCGGCGTCTTCCCGGTGCTGGGCGTGCTCAACATCATGTACCTGCACTCGCCCCAGTCGGCCATCCTCTCGGCGGTCATCTTCAACGCCGTGATCATCGTGGCCCTTATCCCGCTGGCCCTCAAGGGCGTCAAGTACGTGCCCCAGTCGGCCCATATTCTGCTGCGCAACAACTTGCTGATCTACGGCGTGGGCGGCATCATCGTGCCCTTCATCGGCATCAAGGCCATCGATATGTTCCTGGTTGCCCTGCATCTGGCATAAACATGGGGGCCGCATCCGGCCCCAAGGAGATTTACTGTGCATTCTGTGTGGAAGACTTCCATTCTCTTTACCATCGTTACCACGGTTCTGTTGGGCCTGGGTTATCCACTGTTCGTCACTGGCGTCGCCGCTATGATCTTCCCGCACAAAGCTGCGGGAAGCCTCATCACAAAAGACGGGCAGGTCATTGGCTCCGAACTGTTGGCACAGAGTTTCACCTCTGACAAGTACTTCCACCCCCGCCCTTCGGCCGCCGGCAACGGCTACGATGCCACTGCCTCGGGTGGTTCCAACCTGGCCCAGTCCAACAAGGCTCTTGTGACTCGCATCCAGGGCTCCATCGACCAACTGTCCAAGGAGAACCCCGGCCATCCGGTGCCCATCGATCTGGTCACTACGTCCGGATCCGGTCTCGATCCCGACATCACCCCGGATGCCGCCTTCTTCCAGGTTCCCCGCGTCGCCAAAGCCCGAGGCATCGACGAAGACCGCGTCCGCCAGCTAGTTGAGCAGCACATCACAAGCCGCCAGCTAGGTGTCTTGGGAGAACCCCGTGTAAACGTGCTGGATTTGAATCTGGCGCTGGATGGGTTGGCAAAGTAAACCGCTTCATCGAAGGGCTTCGCAGGTTGGGAGATTGCGCCGGAGAGGCTGCGTTTCTTGTCTCCGTTTTAGCTGAATTCATCTTTGTCATACAACAGAAATCATTTTTTGGAAGGAACAGTGTCGATGTATATGAAACCGTATCGCTTGCTGCAATCAATGGCCGGGGCAGCAATGGCAATTGCCTTGATGTCCGGCGCACAAACACCGGCTACGCCACCAGCAACTACGCCTGCACCAGCGCCAGCCGATCAAGCCCCTGCGGCTCCCACATGGAGTGTTGGGCCTATGGATATAAGCGGCTTCATCGACGGTTATTACAGCTATAACGCAAACCGTCCAAGCAACTCCGCCAATGGCCAGGTCAACGACCTGTACAACTTCAACGACAAGACGGACCAGTTCAACCTGAGTGCAGCCAAACTCACTCTCAATCACGATCCGGATCCGGTCGGTGCTCATGTCGACTTTCTTTACGGGCGCACCAACACCCTCATCAACAATGCCGCGAGCAACGGCGGTTCCGGCCAGCTCGACTACATCGAGCAGGCATTCCTCAGCTTGAAGCCGGCGAAGGCCAAGGGGCTGGAACTGGACTTCGGCAAATTCGTCTCCTCGGCCGGCGCGGAAGTGATCGAGTCAAAGGACAACTGGAACTACTCCCGTTCCCTTCTGTTTGCGTACGCCGTTCCGTACTTTCACTTTGGCCTGCGCTCCTCGCTGCCGGTCTCCAAGACCGAGACGATCGGCGTGCAGGTGGTTAATGGCTGGAACAACGTGACCAAATCCAATGGCGGCGCAACGGTCGGCCTCACCAGCGCATATGTGAAGCCGAAGTACACCTGGAACGTGACCTACTACACCGGCCCGGAGAACGCCAACACGCAGAATGGCTATCGCAACCTGATTGACACCACACTGCTGCTGACGCCTACGCCCAAGTTCAACGCCTACATCAACTACGACTACGGCCAGAATCGCGATGCCATAGTGGCCGGAGTTGGCGACAATCTGTTGAAGCGCTGGCAGGGCGTGGCTTTTGCAGCGCGCGAGCAGGTGACCGCCAAGTCTGCTCTGGCTGGCCGGTTTGAATACTTCAAGGATTACCAGGGCTTCCAAACCGGCACGGTTCAGCAGGTGGATGAGTTCACCGGAACCTACGAATACAAGTGGCCCGAGGGTCTGCTGGCCCGCTTCGAGTATCGTCGCGACTGGTCCGACGTGGCCTTCTTCCATAAGGGCAACACCGGTTTTGTGGATGCGCAATCCACGCTGACTGCCGGCCTTGTAGCCTTCTTCGGGCCCAGGCGCTAAGCAACACTAACCAATCGCCTCAAAAATGGAAACAGTTTAAGCGAAAGGCATTTGGGGTGATAGACGGAGTGAGATATACGACCGGGCAAGCACGGGCTATATCGAACTGCGTCGGCCTCGGCCTTAGCAGCGGGGTGGGTGGACTGAATGCCCTGTGGTGGCCCGACCTGCGCACGAACCAGACCGCCGCAATTCAGGCGATCATGGTTCGGTTCTAAATCAACCAAAACAGCAGTACGTCGCCCTTGGGACCTGCCTTCGCGGCAGGTCCCGCGCCGTAGAAGTCTCGGCAGTCGGGCCGCTCTGAATCGCCGCATGGTTCATTGTTCTCAGCGACATGAAATACCTTTCGCGCAGATTTAGGAGATCCCTTGCACTCCACGGCCTCTTCAAATCGTCCCGTCCCGCGATTACGTCTCCAGCGTCGCGTTGGTCATCGCCCCGATCAGCCCACAAGGATATGCCGCTCCACCGAGAAACCATTCGTATCATTGGTCCATGCCTCAGCACCCAACAAACCGTCGGCGCCTTACCCAGTTATTTCGGGCTGTGATTGAAATTGCGTTTATCGTCTTTCTCTATTATTCAAATCTCTTGATGGGGGAATTCACTGCGACTAATGGAATAGGAAAGAGTATAACGTTCGCCTTGAGCGATATCATCACGGGTATGAATTTCTCGATCGCCATTATCTCCGCGCTGATCGGGTGGGTTGTGCTTGAATACTTTCGACAAAAGCTTTAAGGCCCCATGCCAAACGCGAACAGCCGGAGGAAACGAGCGAATGGGTAGGCGATGAATGTGATGCCCAAGCCATCTCAGTCGACACGCCAACCAGTTCCTACCATCCATATACTTTTGATGGCAAATCCTACGGGTGGAGACCGGTAGGTCAATCGCTAGATCACTTCTGAAGGATTACTCCCCTTAAACGTTAGAACCCTATCGGGACCGCCCCGGCAGGCGAGGCAAGATTGAGTCCGGTTTTTTCGGGCGGGGCGGTTTCGATAGGGCCGTTTGGAG
>Ga0207933_1002203_pt1 | contig 13017 bp, 14 predicted proteins | sample NGESurdeep092012_4_FD_184488 | JGI IMG/M metagenome (GOLD analysis project Ga0207933, IMG submission 184488) | Arctic peat soil microbial communities from Barrow, Alaska - NGEE Surface sample F53-3 deep-092012 (SPAdes) | ecosystem: Environmental > Terrestrial > Soil > Wetlands > Peat ... | reverse complement strand
CATGCGAGCCGTCAGCGCGCGGCTGCGGCGACCCTCCCCAACCGGGCATCTCCAGTTTGGTACGCCGCGGTTTGAGACCCGGATTGGTCAGGCGATATTTGACGAGCTGCATTTCGGTCCTCCCGAGGTCCGATGATCAAATCGGTTGAACTAAGCACCGGTTCCATCGTTTGACATTCAGTCAATGCAGGTAAGGCCGCCTTTGGCTCTTATCCACGACAGCGACGGCCAGATGAACTCCGCCTGAATGTGCCGGTAATGCCCGCTTCAGGGGCTGCCACCGACACTTCACCGGACGATACAACCAGGGAGAGTTTGATGAGACCATATGCGACGTTCCTGCTGAGCACGGTCGCCGCACTGTGCGTGATGGGCACAGCCCAGGCCGCCCCGCTGCAGAGTACTCTGCCTAAAGCTGAGTCCTACACGGACCTGCTCGAGCCCGTGCAGAATGCCGGTATGGTACTCATGGCAGATGACATGGCCAATGCACAGCGCCCCAAGTCGCTGCTGCAACTGGTGCAATGGCATCATCACCACCACCACCATCACCATGGCTTTGGTGGATTTGGCATCACCATTGCTCCTCCGGCGTACTACGGCGGTGGACCAGATTGCTACATCCGGCGCAGAGTCGTCGTAAACCGTTGGGGTGAGCGCGTCGTGCGGCGCGTTCGGGTCTGCGACTAAGTTTGCCGCTACCTGAGAGAGGGCCACCTATCAATGGCCTCTCTCTCAAGGCCCGCCTTACGTGTCATGCTAGACTGTTGTCTCTGGCACCACGCTTTGAATTTCGGTGAGTCAGCAATGACCGGGGTTCAAACCAACGACGGTTCGATTGACGTAGATGCTACCTTAGTCGGGACAAGACCGGGTGGACAGATCGCCGCTCATACCTGAAAGAAAGATCAGTGGATTTCTGCGATCTTGGATCGAAGCTGGTGTTGGCACCGCGGGCCGGAGAAGAAAGGCTCTGATCAGCGACAGTCCCAGCGCTTCAGGTCGACGGCGCAGTTGCAGTAGTGTCGCCAGGTCCAGGCGCCCGGCGAGAACTATCGCCGACACCTGCTGTGCAGCGGAAGGCGCTCGGAAACCGATGCTTTCCACCAGCCTGGCTCCGCTCGACGTAGGCGCCTTCCGCGGCCACTCCGCGGGCGTATCGATCTCGCGGGATAGCTTCCAGCCGCACCTCCCCATCGCCGGATCAAGATCGGCGATCAGGCGCAGGAACAGGCTCTTGCCAGAACCGGATGCACCTGTCGTCGCATCAAGGGCCGGCCAGTCGACTTCGCAAGCCGCGCAAGTTCACGGAGGCTCATGCGTTTCTCGGATGGATTCCAGTTATCGCACCTCTACACGGCACGCGCGACACGGCAGGCGAAACTAGGAACCCTTGTGGCACCACTTGGTTGCGCGCCCGAGCCAGACATTGGGAAAGTGTATAGGCCGCGCAATGCTCTGGTGAGGCGAGGGCAGGCATAAGGAGGCAGAAAGCTCGCAGCTTTTTGCGAGCGCCCTGACGAAGGACAACACATGACCAAAACCCTCACGCTCGCTCTCGCGACAGCCATTATCGGCTTTGCCGCGGCCCCTGCCCTGGCGGCCTCGCACAGCTCGGCGCATACCGCCAAAGTCACCATGTCGGAAGCGCGCCAGATTGCGCTCCGCGCGTACCCTGGCGCCCAGATCGTCAACCAGGAACTCGAACACGAACATGGCGGAAGTGGCCAGCGATATTCGTTCGACATGAGAAACGGCAAGACCTGGCGCGAGGTCGGCGTAGACGCCATGACCGCGAAGGTGCTGGAAAACAGCCCCCAAGGCGCGAATCCCAAAGACTAAGCTGTGCGTCGGGCCTCCCCTTGGCGGGAGGCCCCGCACTACATTGGCGATTTTTATAGTTGCAGCAATTATCTGCGCAGATTTATCGACTATGGCCATCAGCTACGGCACTTTCGGAGACGCGCGAAATGCGAGTTCTCGTCGTTGAGGACGATCGGGAGACTGCCGAATTCATTAAGCAGGCGCTCGGCAGCCGAGGGCATGTCGTCGAGCACGCATCGACCGGTCCCGAAGGCCTTCAAACCGCAAAGTCGACGACCTACGACGTCGCTATTATCGACCGCATGCTTCCGGGCCTGGATGGCTTGAGCCTGGTGAAGCAATTGCGGGCGGAGCAGAATCCCGCCCCCGTTCTGTTTTTGACGAACCTTGGCGGCATCGACGACAGGGTCGAGGGTCTGGAGAGCGGTGGCGATGATTACCTCGTCAAGCCCTTCGCGGTTTCCGAACTTCTGGCGCGGATCAACGCTCTCGCTCGACGACTTCCGGCCGCTCAGACCCGCCTGAAGGCTGGCGACCTGGAAATGGACCTGTTGACGCGGACAATTACCAAGAACGGTCAAAAGATCGACCTGCAGCCTCGCGAGTTCAAGTTGCTTGAATACCTCATGCGTAACGCCGGACGTGTCGTCACCAGAACTATGCTTCTTGAGACGGTCTGGAATTTCCATTTCGACCCGAAGACGAACATCGTCGAGACGCACATCAGCCGCCTGAGAGCGAAGCTGGGCGGCCCTGCAGATCAGGACTCGATTCAGACCGTCCGGGGATCGGGGTATTTGATCCGTGCGGACCGATAGATTCTATCGAACGACCGCCTTTCGTCTGACGGCCCTCTACGTCGCCGCTTTTGCCGTCGCACTGGCGTTGCTTGGCGCGCTTACTTACGCGGTGGTGGACCATTCGCTGGAAGCCAGGTTGGACGACAAGATTCGTGCGGAGTCTGCTGCGCTCCAGAGCAGCTTTCGCTCGAGTGGCATCGACGTTCTTGTCGCCAGCATTAAGGCTCGTGAACAGTCACATCCGAATGGAGCGCTCGACTACGCAGTCGTGCAGGACGGCAAGCGCATTGCGGGCCGGCTAAAATCATGGCCAACGACCGCCGGGTGGTTCAGCGAGCCCTATCAGGAAGAGGCTGGAGAAGCCGGAACGCGCCGATTTTTCGTCGTCAGCTTGCGCCCGCACCTCGGACTCGCGGTCGCTGCCGATCCTGAACAAATTGAGGAGGTGACCCAAGCGATATTCGGCGGTTTCTTGTCTGCTTTTGTCGCTGTGCTTCTGCTCGGCGCGATTGGGGCTGTTGCACTCAGCCATGCTCTCATGAAGCGAGTGGCCGTAATCCGCCGTACGGCTGAGGCAATCGTCGAGGGCGACCTGAAGCGGCGGATACCGCGCCGGAACAGCGGGGATGATTTCGATCTGCTGTCTCAAACACTCAATCACATGCTCGATCGCATCTCCGAGCTGATGGAGAGTTTGCGTCAGGTCTCGGCAAACATCGCACACGATCTCAAGACACCCCTGGCGCACCTCCGCAATCGACTAGAACACATGCGCGAACTCCCGCCCCAGGCTCGGGCAGCAGCCGCGGAGGAGGCCGTGTCCCGCGTGGACGACATCCTGGCCACATTCAGCGCCCTGCTCCGCATTGCTCAAATCGAAGCGGGCACGCGGCGAGCCGGCTTCGCCGACCTGGACCTCAGCCAATTGTGCGAGTCCGTCGTGGAGACCTTCGCACCAGCCGCTGAAGACGCAGGCCAACAAATCCAGACCCAGATCGTGCCGGGGATATCGATCGACGGCGACCGGGATCTGCTGACCCAGGCGTTGGCGAACCTGATTGAGAACGCGATCCGCCATACCCCTGCTGGCACCAGCATCGAAGTCGCCCTCTCGATCAAGGGCGATCACGTCAGCGCTTCAGTAACTGATACCGGCCGTGGGATCCCGGCTGCCGAACTTCCACAGGTCTTCCAGCGTTTCTACCGCGGGTCGAACGCCAAAGAGGTTTCTGGCACTGGCTTGGGATTGAGCCTGGTCAGGGCCGTCGCCGAGCTCCACGGCGGCACGGTGGAGGCAACGAGCCCCGGGTCCGGACTAACGATCTCGCTCGCGATACCAACTGGCAACAATTCGGGGGCGCCATCACAACGGACGAATTTGCGACTGAACAGGAACTGACATGCAACGAATGACGACACGTGAAGTCTTGAGCAAGGTCCCGGAAGTCACCCTGATATTCTGGATCATCAAAATCGCTGCAACGACCCTCGGCGAAACCGGCGGCGACAGCGTCACCATGACCTGGCTTCATGCCGACACCCACCCGCACAGTGGCGGCTACCTGATCGGCACGGCGATATTCGCGGCCGTGTTTGTTGCAGCGGTCATTGCGCAGATCGCAGTTAGGAAGTTCAACCCGTGGAACTATTGGATTGCGATCGTCGCTTCCACGACCGTCGGTACAGCGTTAGCCGACCTCTGCGATCGTTCTCTCGGCATTGGCTACACCGGCGGCACTTCAATCCTGTTAGCCTGCGTTCTGGGCTCGCTCGCGGCTTGGTATTTCACGCTCGGATCGATTAACGTTCAGACGGTATCGACCCCAAAGGTGGAAATCTTCTACTGGGTTACGATCACCTTTTCCCAGACTCTCGGTACCGCATTGGGCGACTGGGCCGCTGATAGCGGCGGCCTTGGCTATGAGGGAGGCGCACTACTCTTCGGTGCGGGTCTGGTTATCCTTGCCGGCCTCTATTATTGGACGAATATCTCGCGCGTCTTTCTGTTCTGGGCAGCGTTCATTCTCACCCGCCCGCTCGGGGCCACGGTGGGTGATCTCCTGGACAAACCCGTCCACGATGGCGGGCTGGCCTTGAGCCGGCCGCTGGCTTCGGTGGTGATAGCCCTCTTCATCGTGGCCTGCGTCCTCATCCTGCCGCAGCGACCCGGGCGGCATCCAGGACACTCCGGTTCGGGCCATCCAAAACTCGAAAGCTAAACTTGGCCGTATCTGGACCAATGTAGTGTTCTACCCGGCGCCGCTCGGCCGACTCTCAAAGTCCAGCCGCTCCCTTAACGGGGGCGGTTTCGTCTTAACCCTCTGCATCTGATCGATTGTGCTGGCCTTGTGCGGAACGCTGAATGCACGGCTATCAAGCCGTAAGTGCGAACTCGAAAACTCGGGACGCCTAAAGGTTCTAGAATTTCACTGTACTACGAAGACCAGTGACAAAGGCATTCCTGAGCCGCTGCGCAGGATCGTTCGGGTTCTGACCGCCATTGGGATGGACGATGTATTGGATGTCCGGCTGGACGGTCCACCACGGTGCGATGCGCGCCGAGTAATCGAGCTCGAAGACGGTTTCGTAGTCTCGCACGACGGCGGAGGCATCCCGATCGACTGCCGCGGCATCAGGGCTGATTTTGGCATACGCGACCGCGAAACTCAGCACGTCGTGAGGCCTCCCTTCGAATGGTCCCTTCAAGGCCGCTCCCCCATCGACGTAATAGGACACAAGGTTGCGATCCGACGGTGCGTACCCACCGCGCAGGAACAGACTCAAGCTTTGCTGTTTCCCGCGCCACACCATCTGGTCGACAACCGCGTAGACGCCTCCATCGCCGCTGTGCTTTAGCGGCGTAGCGGACGGGTCGCTCCCCAATGAAATGATTGCGCCGCGCCCGTTTGTGCCGAAATGCAGGTCATTGAAATCGGCGCTCGCGAACCAGCCGCCCAGCTTGTATGTACCGGGCAGACCGACCGCGTCCTTGCCCTGGTTCAGGGCATATTGCAGTTCGCTCATGACCAGCGCGCCGCCGGTGGTGCTGAAGGTCGTGCCGTACAGATCGCATTCTTGCGGTTGCTTCGTGCACCCGCTGCCGGCCGAGTTACCCGCGAAAACAGCCGACTTCAGCTTGAGCTCGTCGGTCAGCTTTGCCTCTACCAAGGCGCCCGGCACGGCCAACGGGTAGGCCGGCCCGCCGTTGAGCATGTTTGCGCCGAGCAGATCGTCCCAGCCGAACGTACCATCGAGCAGACCCGACGCACTCGGAGCGGCCATAAACTCGCCGTCTGCCAGGATTTGGCCGACCCGTATGGTCAGACGATCGCCGATCGTCTGCTGATACCATGCGTCATAAAGGCGAACGGTCGGCAGAGCGTCGATGTTGCTCGGGTCCGAAATGCTACCGGTATTCTGGATGACATTCCGGCCGCTGTCGCGGATATCGAACACCGTCACATGGGAGGTAGCGCCTTTCCACCCAACGAGCTTGGCGAGATCGGCATCGACCGTGAACTCAAGTTGGCCTTCGTAACTTGCCTTGCGACGGACGCCACCGGAAAGGACATCGAAGACCTCGTCAATCGAGGTAATATCGATATCGATGCCCTTGTCCTTCAGTTGTGTGCGTTCCCCGCCCCAATCACCGGTCAGGGTATCTTGTTGCCAGACCGAGCCGGATTTCGCGTCCTGCTGGGCGCGTGCAGGCGCAACGCTAACCGCCGCAACAATCAATACCAGAGATGCGACCGCAACATTATACCGGGCCATAGAGAAGCTTCGCCGATGCTTGGGAGAGACACGTCATCTTGTCCAAGCCGGCATCCGATCGCAACTGCAGAGTCCGGCTCATAAACAGGGCCCGGGGCGATCAACAAAACGTCTTCGGGAACATTGGGAAACCGTATAGCCTTGGACATTTCTAGAATAATCCCATTTGCTAGTCTGCACGTTAAAGCATCACGCGCTGATCGGAGCTCTCTCCCATATGACCAAGCCGCAACGAAACGCACTGCCCGTAACTGTCGCCGCAATGGCGGCCCTCATCGTACTTACTTCGCCAGCCCTGGCTCAGGCCGGCAGGCCCGAGAAATCGGCGGTACCTTCCTACAAGATCACGAAGGAGGTTGCCCTCCCTGGCCCCACTCGCTGGGATTTCGTCACGTACAGCCCGACAGAACGGCGCGTCTATATTGCGCACAGCGACCGTGTTTCAGTGGTCGACGAACCCACCGGCAAGGTCATTGGGCAGATCGGCAATCTTTCTGGAATTACGCACGGCATAGCGATCTCACCGGAAACCCATCAAGGGTTCGCGACTGAAGGTCATCCGGGGCTTGCCGTCGCCTTCGACCTGAAAAGCCTGAGACAAACGAAGACGATCACTACGGCGCCCGACGCGGACGGAATACTCTATGAGCCGACGACGAAGCACATTTACGTCGTCAACGGTGACAGCGGCTCGATCTCGGTCATCGATCCATCGACCGACCGAAACATCGCGACGATCAATATCGGATCAAAGCTTGAACCTGCCGTGGCCGACGGCAAAGGCCACATCTATCTTAACGGTGAAGAGAAGAATGAGATCGTCGCAATCGACGCCAAAACAAATAAGGTCACCGCACACTGGCCAATACCGACCTGTCAGACGCCCCACGGCATCGCTATCGATCCTTCGACAAGGCGACTGTTCTCAAGCTGCGCCAACCAGGTTCTCGTCGTTCTGAACCTCGATACCGGCGCCACGGTGGCCACTATGCCGATCGGCAGCCATAGCGATGGTGCGGCATTCGACCCAGTCCGCAAGCTTGTGTTCAGCGCGAACGGAGACGGCACGCTCTCAGTAATCAAAGAGCTCTCGGCCGATAAGTTCGTCTCTGCCGGGACCGTGCAGACCGAATCAGGCGCCCGCACGATGTCCATCGATCCGAAGACCGGTTGAATTTTTCTGGTGGCCGCCGAGAGCGCGTCCAACTCTGCGGCAAGCACCGCGACAATTCATCGACATCCGACCTATGTGCCGAAGTCCGTCAAGCTCCTGTATGTCGATCCGCAGCCAGCGGCTCCGCCGGCCACAAGCGGACAGCACTAGAATGCTTTCCGAAAGCTTTCCGGAGGCTCGGCTCTTCCCCAAAGGGCTCCCGAGCCCTCCGCCTTCGGGCGGTCCGCACACCCGTTGGCATGTTACCATCGTAACATTATGTCAGCAGCCATGGCTCCGCTTTCCTGGCTGATGTTGGCCTACAAAGTGCCTCCCGAACCCGCGGCGAAGCGGATCGCGTTGTGGCGCAAGCTGAAGGCACTCGGCGCCGTCTATCTGCAAAGTGGCGTGTGCCTTGTTCCGAAGACAGCAGAGCACGCGCGCCGCCTGAAAGTGTTGGTGAACGACGTTGGGGAAATGAGTGGTGAAGCCTTCGCTCTCGAAACGGTCGGGCTCGACAAGACGCAGGAAGAGCGGGTTGTCGCGCGCTTCAAAGCGGACCGCGACGAGCAATATCGGGAATTCATGGGACGCTGCGGCGACTACGAAGCCGAAATTGCCAAGGAGTGTCGTACGAACAAGTTTACGTATGCCGAGCTCGACGAGGAAGAAACGGACCTCAAGAAGCTGCAAGGCTGGCTAGAAAAGATACGCAAACTCGACTTCTACGGCGCGCCGCTAGCCAGGGACGCGGAAGTACGGCTTCGGACCTGCGAGGAGCTGCTGGAGAGCTACGCTCAGAAGGTCTTCGAGGCACACGAAGAAAACCGGGGCGAGTGAACTCATATTGCTGGATTTTTTTTCCTCATGGATATCGCTATCACGCAATGGATGAACTCCTGGGTCGGGCACAGCGCCATCGCTGATGCCGTGATGGTCGTGGCCAGCGAATATGGCGTACCCTTGCTTATGCTGGTGGTGGTTTTGCAATGGTGGAGCCGAGCCGCACGCCCACACGTTCGCCACACGTGCGTGGTCGCCGGTCTCTCCTTCCTGCTCGGATTGCGGCTGAACCAGTTTATCCTGCTGTTCGTCCATCGCGTTCGTCCATACGACGCCTGCATCACTCATTTAATCATCAGCCGCAGCAGCGACCGGTCGTTTCCATCCGACCATGCCACCGCAAGCACTGCGATCGCAGCCGCGTTCCTGCTCCAGCGTGTCGCCAGTCGCGGACTGCTCTTCCTCGGCGCAAGCCTCTTGATTTGCGTATCGCGCGTCTACGTCGGAACGCACTATGCAGTTGATGTCGTCGGAGGCATCCTCACTGGAGCCGTTGCATCTGCCCTGGTGTCGCTGGTGTATCGAGAGGGATCGAAAGCTGATCGACTGATAACAGGCATCTTGTAGGGCGTGCTCCACCATGTCGATCGTTTCGCACGGTGAGTTCGCCAGCCTGGTACAAACGTACGGCTACTGGGCCGTGGGTGGCCTCGTCGCGTTGGAAAGTATGGGGCTTCCGGTGCCAGGCGAGACCATGCTGATCGGCACCGCGATCCTGGCAGGGTCCTCGCACGAACTAAATGTATTCGCTCTTGTTGGCGTCGCGGCCGCCGGAGCAATCGTTGGCGACAACGTCGGGTTCTGGATTGGGCGGGAGGCTGGGTTTCCTCTGCTCGTCCGATACGGGTCATACGTCGGCATCACCGAGCGCAAGATCAAATTGGGCCAATACCTGTTTCTGCGCCACGGTGGCAAGGTCGTCTTCTTCGGCCGCTTCATCGCCATCCTGCGCGCTTTGGCCGCCTTCCTCGCGGGGGTGAACTACATGACTTGGCGGCGCTTCCTCGTCTTCAATGCCGGCGGCGGCGTCATTTGGGCCGCGGTGTATGGATTTGGCGGTTGGTATTTTGGCAACCAGGCATCGAAGTTGGCCGGACCCGCGGCGATCGTTTTGGGCCTCATCGCCGTCGTGCTGCTGGCCATCGGGTTCTTTTATCTGCGACATCACACTGGCCAACTGGAGGCTCGGGCCGAGGCGGCGCTGCCCGGGCCCATCCGGCGTGTCCGCGTACGGGGTGACGGGCAACCCCGATGACCGGAGCGGTCTCAATTCAAGAGACTGTTGATCTGGCGGTCCGGTGCCGGGACGTGGTGAAGACCTACGGGAAAGCGCCGAACCAGGTGCTGGCTTTGCGTGGCCTGGACCTCGATGTCCGTTGCGGCGAACTGACGATGATCGTCGGGCCGTCTGGCTGCGGCAAGACCTCGCTGATTTCGGTTATCGCAACGCTTTTGGAGCCGGACGGGGGCACCTGCGACGTGCTGGGCGAAGAGGTCTGGCGCCTTGATGCGCCTGCTCGGGCGCGTTTCCGCAACGAGGTCATCGGCTTCGTTTTCCAAGTGTTCAATCTGCTGCCGGCGCTGACCGTCGTCGAGAATATTTCCGTGCCGCTGCTGATCGCGGGTGTCTCGCGCCGGGAAGCGGAGACCCGCGCGGCGAAACTGGCGGAAGACGTCGGTCTCGGGCAGCGCCTCGATGCACGACCGCGGGAGCTCAGCGGGGGTCAGCAGCAGCGCGTCGCCATCGCGCGAGCCCTCGCCTGCAATCCGAAGCTGCTCGTCTGCGACGAGCCGACCAGCAGCCTCGATCACGAAAGCGGTCAGTCGATCATGCAGCTTCTTGCGCGGATGGCGAAGTCGCCAGACCGCGCCGTCATCATCGCCACCCACGATCCTCGCATTTTCGCCTTCGCCGATCGGATCGCCCGCATGGACGACGGCCGCATTGTCACCGTCGAGGAAGGAGCAGGCCTTGCGTAAGTACCTGCCGGTTTTGCTCGCCCTAGCCGGCTTCGCTATTGCCGCCTGGGTCATCGTTCAGGACAACCAGGCCGCGCCGGTCGTCAGCGTCTCGGGTCCCGCGGAAACCCCACCATTTTCCTCCTATGTCGAAGGCATCGGGATCACGGAGGCCAGCACCGGCAATATCGCCATCGGCACACCCGTTCCCGGCATTGTCGCGCGGATCGATGTGACCTGGGGCCAGCATGTCGAGGCTGGTGCACGGCTGTTCAGCATCGACGATACGGACGTGAAGGCGCAGCTTCTTCCGGCGCAGGCGACGGTAACGCAGGCGCAGGCCGACCTCAACAAAACCAAAAACCTGCTCGCCATCGGCAACGGGCTCGCAATCGGCAGCTCGATCAGCAAGGTCGACCTCGAAAACCGCCGCTACGATATGGGGATCAAACAGGCGGCGTTGGACGCAGCAGAAGCGAAAGTTCAGCAGCTCAAGATCGAGAACGGACGTCGTACCGTGGAAGCCCCTGCCGCCGGCAGCATCCTGCAGATCAATACCCTTGTCGGAGAGTACGCACCCAGCGGTGCACTCAATCCGCCGCTCATGCTCTTTGGGGACGATCGGACGATGTATCTGCGGGTCAGCATCGACGAAGACGATGCCTGGCGCGTGAAGAAAACGGCCAAGGCGGTCGCCTTCGTGCGGGGCAATCCAGCCCTCAAGACGCCGCTGGCGTTCGTGCGTTTCGATCCGTATGTGGTGCCCAAGAAGTCGCTTACGGGCAGCGGTACGGAACGCCCGGACGTCCGTGTGCTGGACGTTGTCTACAGCTTCCCGCGCGCGGCAGTGCCGATCTACGTCGGCCAGGAGATGGACGCATTCATCGAGGCGTCGCCGGTCGATGGAGCCGCAGGAACGACCAAGACCAACGGCAAGCACCTTTAGGGAAGCGTCAAGCTCGACGACCACACCATGCTCCGCATCGCCATCAAAATGTTGGTCGGCAACCGGGCCAAGTACATCGGCCTGCTGGTGGGCATATCGTTCACATCATTCCTTGTTGCTTTCGCGCTGTCCTACCTTGCCGGCTTCCTGACGGAAGGTTTCGCGCTCATTTCGGAGAATCCGCAAGCCGATGTATGGGTCATGGACCAGGCCGTCAACTCGACCGAGCACACAACGAACATGCCGGCTTCTGCGCTGCAGCGGGTGCGAAGTGTCGAGGGCGTTCGCTCGGCCGTACCATTGGCCTTGGGCACGACCGAAGTGCATTTTGCAAATGGCAATTTCCAGCCGTTTCAGGTGATCGGTTTCGACGGGTCGACTCTGAACGGGCTCCCACCGCTTGAGGATGGAAGTCCGCGGTCCGCGTTGCGAACTCCCGACGCCGCCGCCGTCAATCCGGGCGGCACCGAAGGCAAGTTGCAGACGCCGGAGTTCAAGCAGGACCAATGGCCGTGGCGGCCGCATCTCGGCGTGCCCACGCGACGCTTGCGCCGAGGCGACATCGTGCTGGTAAACGAACACCGTGTGCAGATAGTCGCTCTGGCGCGCTCGCTGCCGCGCTATCCGCCGCGACCGCTGCTGTACACCACCTACGCGAATGCCCTGCGCATACTCCCGCCGGACCAGCATCGGCTCACTTTCGTGCTGGCGACGGTAGCGCCTGGCATGTCGGCAGGCGCGGTCGCCCGCCGCATCGAGGCACGTATCGGCTTGCGCGCCCGAACAACAAGCCAGTTCAAGGAGGACACCGTCCGCTGGTTTCTGCTCAATTCTGAGGACGTCGGCGATATGGCGTCGATGATCTGGATCGCCATGCTCGTCGGATTCGGCGTGACAGGCGTGATGCTCTACATGTTCACCGAGGAGAATCTCGGTCAGTACGCCGTGTTGCAGGCCATGGGCGCAACGCCGCGCCTGCTCACGACGATGATCCTGATGCAGGCAGGCGTTTGCGCTCTTCTCGGGACCGGAATCGGGCTGGGCGTGTGCGCCGTCGTGGGCCGGATTGCCGCGGCGGAAGCGGATTACCCGTTCCGCATGATGTGGTTCGCAGCGGTGATCGGCGGCGGCATGGTCATCTTGGTCAGTGTCCTCGCTGCTGCGATCAGCATGCGACCGGTGTTCAAACAGCAGCCGGCCGGCGTCTTCGCCGGGCGGTGATCGTGCCCGCATTTCAAGTTCGACATTCCTCTTAAACCGCACATCAAAGGGCTGGACTGCTTGGTCCGCTCCGGGGTCATGAGCGGCGGGCGCGGGTTGCTATGAACATTTCCGCACTACTTAGGCAGCAGACAAGGCGCGGCCTCGCCAGCATGTTCTTCTTCGGCCTCGGAGGGACGAGAATTTTATATCCTGCGTAGCTTCTGCGGCGGAGAGAAACCCACCGTAGCGCGCGGCACTCTCATTTTTGAAAAACGGTCCTCGATATTCACCAAACGGGTCCTTCCGTTCGCGCGAAGGTGGTGGGGCCTGTCCATGCTGGGGTGGGGTAAATTCGAGGCGCTGCCCGATACCGCAGATATGCCCGGCCAAAGATGCCGCGCGTATCAGCAGGATCGGTCGAATGAACCGCGATCTCTATGCAGAGGTGTCGGCACGCATCATCGGCGAATTGGAGCGAGGTGCCGCACCTTGGGTGAAGCCATGGTCCGCAACGG
>Ga0207933_1002202_pt1 | contig 13022 bp, 11 predicted proteins | sample NGESurdeep092012_4_FD_184488 | JGI IMG/M metagenome (GOLD analysis project Ga0207933, IMG submission 184488) | Arctic peat soil microbial communities from Barrow, Alaska - NGEE Surface sample F53-3 deep-092012 (SPAdes) | ecosystem: Environmental > Terrestrial > Soil > Wetlands > Peat ... | reverse complement strand
AACGACTCGCGGAGCCGCGCGCAACGCAGCTAGGTTCGCCGAGCCGGTGAGCAGTAGCGCTGCACGCAGCTCTGCCTCGATGCCGTCGAAGAACTGACGCGCACCACTCGGTCCGCCGCGCTCCAGCGCTTGCAGTGCCGAGCGCGCGATGCCGCCCGCGCTTGCGCCCAGCGCGATGGCCTTGGCGATGTCGAGCCCTGTCCGGATGCCGCCCGTCGCGAACACAGTCTCGAAGCCGTGGCTGTGCACCCAGGCCACGCTGACTGCGGTCGGGATGCCCCACTCCCAGAACGCTTCACCGAGCGCTTTCTTCTCCGCCTTGGCGCGCTGCGTCTCGACCGCCACCCAGGACGTGCCGCCGGCGCCCGAGACGTCCACGTGCGCGATGCCGACACTGCGCAGCCGGGCCGCAACCGCATGCGACAGCCCGCAGCCAGTCTCTTTCGCGATCACCGGAACGGGCAGGTCTTCGGCCAGCCGCCGTAGCGTTTCGAGGCCGCCACGAAAATCACGGTCGCCCTCCTCCTGCACCAGCTCCATGGCTGGATTCAAGTGCACGCAGAGCGCGTCAGCGCCCACGCTGAGCGCGAGATCTTGGACCTCGGCGCTGCTCATTTTGGCGGCCTGGACCACGCCCAAGTTGCCCAAGAGCAGCGCGTTAGGCGCGACGCTGCGCACAGCATAGCTGCCCTTCGCCGTGGCGCGCTTGAGCATCGCGCGCTGGCTGCCCAGGCCAAAGGCGTAGCCGCGCTCTTCGGCGATGGCCGACAGCTCGCGATTGATGCGCTCGGCGCGGTCGGCGCCGCCGGTCATACCGGCGATCAGGATGGGGGCGCGCAGCTTCTTGCCCAGCACGGTGCAGCTCAGGTCGATCGAGTCGAGGTCTAGATCGGGGAGCGCGTCGTGTATCAGGCGCACGCACTCGAAGAGCGTGGTCGTGCGCTTGAAACCGACGTCCCCCGAGGTCGCGAGATCAAGGTGGTCGGTTTTGCGCTCCGCAATATCTGCCATGACTCCTCACTCTCATACTCGACGCACGGGGGCGTTCAAGTGGTAGTGTCGCGGGATACCACACGCCCCCCGCAGAGCGGCGAAACCAACCCGCGACGGGTCAGAGATTGTTACTTTGTGGACACGGCACTAGGCTCGCGCCCCCTCCACCATGCCCCCGCGTAAGCCGCCGTCCAGCCCGAAAAGCGCCAAGTCCCGCGTTTCCGCGAGCGCGGATCGCGAGCAGCGCGCGGCGCGTCTGTCCCCCAAGGCATTGCTGCACAATCCGTTCTTCGCACTACTCGGCGCCGTCCAAACGGAAGTGGACCTGCGCCTGCGCGGCTTTCTCGAAACGCGCTTGGACGTCGCGCGTCGCCATGGCCCCGAGGTCCTGGAGATGGTCTCGGCCGTTCGGGATTTGTGTTTGCGCGGCGGCAAGCGCTTGCGGCCTGCGCTGCTCGTGGCCGGCTATCGAGCCGCGAGCGAAACCGCCGATCTCGAGCCTGCGCTCGACGCGGGGGTCGCACTGGAGCTGCTGCAAGCCTACCTGCTCATCCACGACGACTGGATGGATGGGGATTTGGTGCGGCGTGGTGGCCCAGCGGTGCACGCGCACTTGGCCAAGCGTTTTCGCTCCGAGCACAAGGGGCACGCGTCTGGGATCTTGGCGGGTGACTACGCCTCCGCGGTGGCGCTGGAGGCGCTCAGTCAAGTCGAGATGAAGCCTTCGGCGGCGCTGCCCGCGCTGTCCTGCTTCGCGGAGATGCAGCTGGATGCGATCGCTGGTCAGCAGCTGGATCTGATCGGCGGTGAGTACGACGTCGAGCTCGCCTACCAACTGAAGACGGGCAGCTACACCGTGCGCGGCCCGCTGCGCCTGGGCGCGATTCTCGCGGGGGCCGGCCCCGCTACGCTGCGCTCCCTGGACCGCTTTGCCTTGCCGATCGGCGTTGCCTTTCAGCTGCGGGATGACTTGCTGAGCGCGTTTGGCGAGCCCAAAAAGACCGGCAAACCGCTGGGCAATGATCTGCGAGCCGGCAAGCGCACGGCCCTGTTGGCTGCCGGCCTGAAGCTCGCCAAGGGCAAAGCGCTGCGCGCGCTGAAACGCGTCGTCGGCAACCGCGCAGCGACTGACGTCGAGCTCGGGGCCGCGCTCGCCGTGCTCGAGAGCAGCGGCGCGCGCGCGGTGATCGAGGCGCGCGTGACTGAGCTGGCAGGCGCCGGTCTGCGCGAGATCAAGCGCGGCGTGAGCCGTCAGGGCGCGGCGCTTCTGAGCGGCGCGACCGAGGCGCTCACTGCACGTCGGAGCTGAGGGGGCATGGCGCGCGCCAACGGCAAAGTAGTCCTGCTCGGTGAGCACGCTGTGGTGTACGGCGTGCCCGCGATCGCCGCCAGCATCGAGCGCGGCGTCGAAGCGCGCGCGCTGCTTTCGCAGACATCCACGTTACGCATCGGAGAGCGCAGCGCGTTGCCAGAGGACGACTCCGATCTGGCGCGCGGCTTCAAGGCCTTGCTCGAAGCGTTGGGCGCGCCGCCCGTGGCCGTCGACCCAGCTTGCGCGACATGCGCGCCCAGCTCGACGCCGCGCGCAACGTCTGCGACTTCGCCGAACGCCTGAGCGCTGCCAGCGCCCGTGCAGATGCCGACTGCTGCCGACGCGAGACCGAGCGCCATGCAGATCTTCGGGTCGATCCCGAGCTCGGGGCCAAGTTTTGCGGCTGCTTGTAGGCCTTCCGCGAGCGCTATCAATATTAGGGGTCCGGCGGCGCCACCGGTCGCGACCACCGCCGCTACGGCCGCTACGGCGCCGGCGATTTGCGCGACATCGCTTCCGAAGACATCGCCCAAGAAACCGAAGAAGCCGGAATCGTTGGCGGCGTCTTTGGCTTGCTGAATCGCGTCCGCGAGCTGCTTCCTCAGCTCCTCCATCTTCTTGAAGTCGAGCTCGGCGTCCGCTTTCGAGCCAGTCTGGGTGTTCGACTGACTCTGCACCATCAGTGCCAGAAGAGCGCAGGCAGCACTCAGCGGGAGTTTGGTTTCCTCGCTTGGCGATGCTGCCTGCAACGTATCGCCGGGGTTCGCGTTGACTGCGCTCAACATGTCGCCCTCAGCCGATGTGGTTGATGATCGAGTCGGACGTCTTGTTCGTAGAGTCGAGCAGCGCGGACGCGATCTGTCTGGCCTGGTTGATCTGGCTGTTGAACTCTTGGATGTTGATTAGTCCGAGCGAGTCCTGCTTTCCAAGGGCATCGACTGAGTGACCGATCCCGGCGCTCCAATCGTCGGCGTTCGTGGAGTCCACGTTGAACGGTGCGCCCGTGGTCAGGGAGCCAGACCCGCTGGAGATAGGCGTGCCGCTGAGCGCAACGCCCGCGGTTTCGTTCTTTTCGTTGGCCGTTTGCGACTGGGCCGTGAGGCCCTGGGCGATTGGTTGTAACGCCGTCGCGACTTCCGGAATGTCCGCGTACTCGGTCAGCGCTGAGTTGACCTCGGCGAGCAGGGCGTTTCCGTCTTTGCCCTTCGCGGCAACGGTCATATCTTTAATCTTGTTCAGCTCCGCTTCGGCGGCGCCGCGTCGATTAGAGACATCCATCGACTGACCCATATCGCCGTACAGGCCGTCGGTCTTTTGCTCCATCCAACTCTCGATGGTCAGGCTGCTCATGTAATTGCTGCTGGCGGTGATCGACATGGTGATTCCTCTTCTTTGAAGGGCCGGTGTTTGCGGCTGGAATTCCTGTCGGACGGCAGCTCGGTCGGTTGCGAAGATTGTGGGTGCATGTGCACTAAGAGGCTCCCAAACAGAGCTGGACGCGGGGCCGAGGTGGAGGCGCGCGTAGATCTGGGTGGGCGGGCCGGCTATGCTCGAGGACGATCATGAGGCGTCGGTTTTCTTTGGGGGCGTGCGCGCTGTGCGCGGCGCTGGTCGCGTTTGCGAGTGCGCCTCGGACCGCGACGGCTCTGCCGAAGGCTAAGCCGCACGCTGCCGCGCCCCGAAAACCCACCCCAAGAAATACGAAAAAGGCCGTGCCGGACGCTGACGCGACGGCCAGCGGCGCCAAGAGCGCCGACGACGCGGCGAGCCCGGACAAGGCCGCCCCTGAAAAGCCGGACAAGGGCGACCCAACGCCGGTCAAGGCCGCCGGTACGAGCGCGACCAAGAACGCGACGCCCGCGGTGGCTGGCGTGACGACCAAAGAAGATAAATCCGGCGTTAAGACCTACAAGTTTGGGACGATAGAAGTCGAAGGACGCATGAAGTCGCCGCAGATTATTTACTTCTTGCGCCGCGTGCGGGCGGAGTTCGACGCGGGCGCGCTCGGGCATCGCTCTTTCATGCGCGAGCTTTCTGACACTCGTAACAATCCGTCGCTTCGTTGAGCATGGCTACTCCCGCACCGCTTCCGATCGTGCTTCGTACTGCTGCCGTCTGGGGCACCACCGTGCTCGTTGTGCGTAACCTGGACAGCGGGCAATCGCTGAACATTGGCGAGAGTGAGGGCTGTGTCGTGGCCAAGCCCGACGGCTCGCTGGTTGCGGATTCGCCGGTGCGCGCGGTCGGCGCCGGCTGGGAGCTCGACGCGCGCGGCGCGACGGGCGGCGAGCTCTTGTTGCGCGGTCGCCGTGAAAACCCAGCCGAGCTCGGGCGCTCGGGCGCGCCGATTCCAATCGTGGCCGGCGACCACGGCTTGGTTCAATACGGCAATTTTGCGGTCTTTTTCCAATTCTCGCACGGCGCGCCGATCATCGGGCGACGCAGGCGCTTGGATTGGGCGCTGTTTCTGTCGTTCGTGTTCGCGATGGTCGCGGTCGGCGGAGGTCTGGCGCTGATCTGGGCGATCACGACGCCGCAGGGCATTCCGAAGCCGCTCGAGCTCACGACTCAGCAGGAGCTCGAGCTGCAGTTCAACTTGAAGGAAGAGCCGATGCCCCCGCCGACACCGGACACGGGCAAGGAAGAGGACAAGGGCTCGGGCGTCAAAGATCCGGGCGCCAAGGACAAGAAGGAACAAGGCGGCGGTAAGAAGATCGCCGGCGCCGAAGGCAAGCTCGGCAAGAACGGCAAAGAAGACAACACCAAGCAAACCGGCGAGATCCGCGCGGGGCTCGGCGGCATGTCCGAAGCGTTGTCGAGCGACGTCGGCGACGAAGTGAAGAAGACACTCGGCACGATCAGCTCGGTCGCGGACGCGCTCGGCGGCTTGCGCTCCGATCAAATCGTGCTCGGCGCGGGTAGCGGCACGGGGCTCAAAGGCACCGGCAACGCAGGCGGCGGGGATCAACCCGGCGGCGTCCCCTTTGGCTCAGGTACGCTGGATACCGGTTGGGGCCCCGGCAAAGGCGGCGGCTTCGGCTCCGGTTCCGGTGGTCCCGGCGGTCGCGGTCTGGGCGGCAACGGCAAAGGTGGCCTCGGCGGCGGTGATGGCTCGGGCAGCGGCAATGGTCCGGGCGGCGGCGAGCACAAGGTTGCTGGTAAAGATGCGGCACCTCCCGGACAAGGGCTCTCGCCTTCGCAGATCTTGCGCGTCGTTGCCTCGCGCATGGGCGCGTTCCGCGCTTGCTACGAGATCGCGGCCGCGCATGACCCGACGCTCAAGGGCAATGTAGGAGTGAGCTTTAGCATCAGCCCGGGTGGGTCGGTCTCGAACGCCAGCATCACGGGCTCATCGCTGAACAACCCGCGCGTCGAGGGCTGCGTGCTCCGTACCTTCAACCGCTTGGTGTTTCCGACCGCTGACAAGTCGACGAACTCGAGCTTCCCGTTCGCATTCAAGGCTTCAAAGGGCTGAGCGGCCAAGGGCCGTGGCACGGGGCTGGCATAGTTGTGGGTTTCTGTTGGGTCCTTGCGGAACGAGTCCTAAAATGATCCGAAAATACCGGTATTTCTCGCGGGCCGTGGCGGGGGCAGTGCGCCCCTTGGCGGGGGTTCTCGGCCCCCGGGCGACGGCCTTTGGAGTCGCTGTGGCGTGCTGTGTGTGCGCTGTCGGTTGCGGTTCCAGTGGGCAAGATCGGAATCTGCAACCGTCCGAGGTGGGGCTGACGCTGAACACGCCGCCAATCTTCGACGACGGCCAGACCAAGCTGTTCGAGGTCAAGCGCGGCCTGCAGTTTCCGATTTTGCAACCCGACGCGACGCAATCCAAAGGGCTCGGCAAGGACGTCGAGCCATACGGAAAGACACCCTGGATCACGAACCAAGACGTGAAGGTGCAGCTGACCTGGACGCTCAGCAACTTGGATCCGAAGGATGGTCACGCCGTCGAGATCCTGGTCGATCCTTGGAACGAGTTCGGACGCTATTACCCGGGTATGCAGCTCGCGAACGCCCAGGTGCAGAAGTTCGAGCCGAACCTATCGGGTATCGATCATTACTATGTGCTCGATCCGGCGAGCGCTGGGGAGTCATCGCGCCGTCACGGCACGTTCACGTTCGACGACATGAACGAGATGGCCATCGATTTTGCGACCGTGATGGCGATGATCAAAAATCCACCGCCCTTGCCCAATGGCGCCAAGGACGACGGCTCGATGATGACCGACCCACTGCCGGTTTACGCGAACCACGCGTTCAACGTGCAGAACCGGTCGTACAACGACCCGCTCGTCGCCCCGTATATCCCGGCAGTCATCGCCGGTTTGACCGGCGTCGACTTCGGCTTCCGCACCGGAGAACCCGCGACGATCGCCCTGGAAATCGCCATCGAGATCGTGGATCAAGGCACAGACCACGTGCAGGTCGAGGGCGAGAACAAGAAGCTGCTCCGTGCCACGACCGTGGTCGTCACCGTCGGGTCGCCGGTTCCGGGAGCCACGATGACGACCGCGGACCCCCCCGACCCCGCGACGATGTGACGGCCCGCTCGCTCTGAAAAAGCCATAGCCGGTTAGTGGAAGCTCGCCGGCCATGTCCCCGCGCGGGCGCTCGTGCTACGCCCTGCGCGCTATGAGCCGCATTTACCGCACACTCCCGCCCGCCGGGACTCGACTCGGGATCGCTTTTTCTGGTGGTCTGGACACGCGCTGTGCCGTCGCTTGGCTGAGCGAGAACGGCATGAAGGTGTACGCCTACACCGCCGACCTCGCGCAACCCGACGAAGCCGATCCGGCGACGATTCCGCCGATCGCGCTCGAGCATGGCGCGGTCCTTGCGCGCTTGGTCGATTGTCGCGAAGCGATGGCGCGCGAAGGCGTGGTCGCGATTCAATGCGGCGCGTTTCACCTGTCTTGCGGCGGCAAGAAGTACTTCAACACGACGCCGCTCGGTCGCGCTGTCACCACCACCGCCATCATCCGCGCCATGCGCGAGGACGACGTGCACGTGTTCGGCGATGGCAGTACGCACAAGGGCAACGACATTCAGCGCTTCTATCGGTATGGCATCCTGACCAACCCGAACCTGAAGATCTACAAGCCGTGGCTGGATCAGAAGTTCGTGGACGCCTTCGGTGGCAGGACGGAGATGAGCGAGTACCTGAAGAAGATCGGTCGCCCATACACGATGAGCACCGAGAAGGCGTACAGCACTGACGCCAACGTGCTTGGCGCAACGCACGAGGCCAAGGATCTCGAGCACCTGAACAAGGGCATGCACATCGTGCAGCCGATCATGGGCGTGGCGCATTGGAAGAGCGACACCGCGGTCGCCCCGGAAGACGTGACCGTTGCGTTCGAAAACGGTTTCCCGGTTAGCATCAATGGCAAGCGCTTCGGCGGCTTGATTGATTTGATGTTGGAAGCCAATCGTGTCGGTGGCCGTCACGGGCTGGGCATGAGCGATCAGATCGAGAACCGCGTGATCGACGCCAAGAGCCGCGGCATCTACGAGGCGCCCGGCATGGCGCTGCTGCACATCGTGTACGAACGCTTGCTGTCTGCGGTGCACAACGAAAACACGCTCGACTTGTACTTCTCGCTCGGGCGCCGCTTGGGCCGCGTGTTGTACGAAGGCAAGTGGTTCGACCCGGAAGCGATGATGCTGAAGGACGGCTTGACCCGTTGGATCGCGCCGAGCGTCAGCGGCAGCGTCACACTCCAACTTCGCCGCGGTGACGACTACTCAATCCTCGAGACGCAGGCCGAGTATATGGCCTACGCGCCCGAGAAGCTGTCCATGGAGCGCGTCCTTGATCCGGCGTTCTCGCCCGCCGATCGTATTGGCGCGCTCGAGATGCAAAACCTTTCGATCACGGACAATCGCAATTTCCTGATGCACCACTTGGACAGCGTCGCGCGGCTCGGTCAGAGCACGAGCCCGCTGCCTGAGCTGCTCGGGAAGACCGAGAAGTAGGCTCTTTCGTCGGCGAACGGGCGGTCAGCGCGTTCGGGATGCTGGTGATGATGTCACTAGCGTTCGCGGTCTGCCCGAAGGGCCGGCGTCGCTTGGTGAAGCTGCGCACGGTGGGCGGCGGCCTCTTGATTCTGATCGTGTTCGCGCTGATCGTGCTGCGCACTCCGGCCAATCGCTTGTTCTTGTTGGCCAATGACGGCGTGGACCGCCTGCTCGCGTTCAGCCGCGACGGTGCGGGCTTCGTGTTCGGTCGCTTAGCGACGGACCCGCAGTCGTTCGGGGTGATCTTCGCGTTCCAGGTCTTGCCGACGATTCTGTTTTTCTCGGCGTTGATGTCACTGGTTTATCACTTGCGCGTGATGCCGTTCGTGATCGAGAAGATGGGCCGCTTCCTGTCACGTGCTCGGGACGAGCGGCGCCGAAACCTTCTCCACAATTGCGGACGTGTTCGTCGGGCAGACCGAAGCGCCGCTGGTGATCAAGCCCTATTTGGCTAAAATGAGCGTGTCCGAGCTCAATGCGTGCATGGTCGCTGGCTTTGCGACTACCGCGGGCGGCGTGCTCGCGGCCTACGTCGCCATGCTCGGTTCGGCGGTGCCGGGCATCGCGGGCCATTTGATCGCGTGCAGCGTGATGAGCGCGCCGGGGTCGCTCGTGATCGCCAAGCGGATGCTGCCGGAGACAGCGGACGTGGACGCGACGCGCGAAGCGAGTGTCAATATCCCGAGTGCGAGCGAGAACGTGCTCGATGCGCTCGCGCAGGGTACGAGCGACGGCATTCAGCTCGCGGTCAATGTGGGCGGCATGCTGATCGTGTTTCTGGCGATGACGGCGATGCTGAACGCGGCTCTGGGCTACTTTGGCGGCCTCGTCGGGTACCCGCTGAGCCTCGAGCAAATCTTCAGCTGGGCTTTCGCTCCGTTGGCCTGGGTGATGGGCGTGCCTGGCTCCGACGTTACGAAAGTCGCGCAGTTGTTGGGCCAAAAGACGGTTTTGGACGAGTTCGTGGCGTACTTCGCACATGGTCCAAATGCTGGCCAGTGACCCGCATTGGCTGAGTGAGCGCGGGCGGGTGATCACGGCCTACGCGCTGTGCGGCTTCGCGAACTTCGGCAGCATCGGCATTCAGATCGGCGGCTACTCGGGGCTCGCCCCTGAACGCGCGCCGACACTTCGCGCCTCGCGTTCCGCGCAATGCTCGGCGGTCTGCTGGCGACGTGCCTCGTGGCTTGCGTCGCCGGAGTGATGCTCTAGTCTCAGTGCTTCGCGGGCGCGGCGAGCTGCGCCGGTTTGGTTTGTGGGTGCGCCAACGCGTAACGGACCAGGCGCTTGAATGCGCTCAGCGGTTGTGCGCCGGACAAGTAGTAGCCGTTGATCACGAAGGCAGGAGTGCCGTTGATGCCTGCGCTTTGGGCGAGCTTCTGGTCGTCCTCGAGCACCGAGTCGAAGTGGCCGTCGCTTTGGGAGGAGCTGAGGCGCGCGGGGTCTAACTGCAGCTCTCTGGCGTATTTGGCGAACATCTCGACGCCGAGCGCGCCGTCGATGCCCTGATCCTTGAACATCAGATCGTGGATCTTCCAAAACGCGGTATCGCCCTTTTCGGCTCGTGCCTCGCGGGCGACCAGCGCTGCCGGTCGCGCGTGTTCGTGGAACGGCAACGGGTAGTCGTGCCAGACCCACCGCAGCTTACCGGGGAACGCCTTCTCGAGCTCGCTCAGTGTCGTTTCGACGCGACCACAGAACGGACACTGAAAATCCGCGAACTCGTGGATCACGATGGGCGCGTTTGCCGGACCGCGCGTCGGGTTCTCGGCGGTGGGGGCGGGCATCGTCTTCTGTTCCGGCGCATCCGGCTCCTTGGCGCGCTTCATGATCTCGTCGTAGACAGCGGCGCGGGGCGTGCCTGCCGCGACGAGTGAGCTTGCGACTTTGAGTTGTGCGTCGATCGCGGTCACGAAATTCTCGATCGGCTGAGCGCCCGAAAGGCGCATCCCGTTGATGAAGAAGTAGGGCGTGCCCGAAGCCTTGAAATCACTGGCCAGGTCGGCGTCCGCTTCGATCTCGCTCGAGTGCGTGTTGCTCGTGATCGCGGACTGAAGCCGCTTTTCATCGAGTTTTAGCTGTTTGCCGATGGCCAGCAGGTCGGCGTCTTCGAGCTTGCTGTGCGCGTCGCTGAACAGCGCGCGATTGGCGTCGAGGAAGCCCGCGTCGCCCTTTTCGGCTCGAGCTTCGAGCGCCAGATTGGCAGCCGGGAGCGCGCGCGCGTGAAACGGCAGGGGATTCTGCCGCAGTACGACGCGCAGGTCTTTCGGGTAGCGTGTGAGCAGCTCGGCGATCGTCGCTTCGACGCGGCGGCAGTACGGACACTGGTAATCGAAGAACTCGACAATCGTCACTAGCGCATCCTTGGCGCCGAGTACCGGCGCGCCTTTGACTGGCATCTTCCAGATGCTCAGGTCTTCTTCAGGCTCGTCGTTTGTCTCGGGCTTGGCAGGCGTGAAGTTTGCGGCGACGCGAGCGCCGTACAGAGCGTTCGGCGGGGTCCCCTTTTTCAGCAGCTCCGAGGTGGCTGCGAGCTCAGCGTCGATGATGCTGGTGAAGGCGTCGATGGGTTGCGCGCCGACCAGCGTGCTGCCGTTGATGCGAAAGGCGGGTGTGCCGTTGGCGCCGATTTTGCCGGCCAAAGCCACGTCGCGGTCGATTTTGTCTGCGGTTTCTTGCAGCTCAGCACGCTGGATCACGACCGTAGCGTCGAGGCCGACGCGCGTGATCCAATCAGTGAGCGCTTCGTCGCTGAGCTTCGGTTGCTCCGCGAATGCGAGATCCAGGAACGCAAAGAACGCGCGCGACCCGCCTTGACGCAGCACTGCGTCCGCGATTTTGGCGGCGGGGCGAGCGTTGGGGTGAAACGGTAGCGGATTGTGTTTGAACACGATGCGTAGTTGGTTCGGCCCGTACTTCGTTTCGAGCTGCTTTACCGTCGGGTGAACGCGCGCACAAAACGGACATTGCAAATCAGAGAACTCGAGGATGGTGACCGGTGCGGTTGGCGAGCCCCAGACCGCGTCGTCCGCGCTGACCGGCAGCGCGTCCGAGCTCGGTTGCGGCGCGTGATCGTTGGTCCTTGTGGCAAGCTCGAGCGGCTGCGGGCCGCTTGCGGTGGCCGGTTTTGCGAGCGGCGCGCTCGCGGGCGGCGTCGCGCAACCCGCGACCTGCAAAGCGACGAGCAGCACGGTCGTGAGGCGCGCGAGGCGGTGAATCCACATGTTGGGAGGCTCATAGCGCCCGAGGCGCGCCGCGTCTACGGCCCGGAGAGTGCGTCGAACAGGGCCGCGAGGTCGTTTTGGCTGAGTGTCAGGGACAGCCGAAGCTCGGCGCCCGCCGGGCTCAGCTCGATGCGCCCCGCTGCGTCGCGGAGCGCGCGCGCAAACGCGAGCGAGCCGAGCGAAGTGCGCATGTCTGCGATCAGAGACGCGACGCGGGCCGCGCCGTCAGCGTCCGCGCACTGGAGCAACACGGACACGCGGACGTCGCTCGTGACGATCAACCGCGCGCCCAACGCTTTGACGGCGCCAAGGGGTGACAAGCGCGCGCTGCTGTCGCCCGAAACGCGCTCGAACCAGCCGTCCGACAGCAACCAGGTGGCTACGATGTCGCCTGAGCCAAGCGCGCGACGGAGCGCAGCGTGGCGCGCGTCACGTGCGTCTTCGTGTTCACGCGCGGGTCCGTTGCCGTCGGCGGCGTCCAGCAATTCGCGAAAATAGCTGCCGCCGCTGACGACCAATAGTCCGTCTTTTGCTGCGACCTCGCCGCCGCTGCCTTTGCGGTCGCGCACCGAGCTGAAGCTTCCGAGTGCGCTGAGCGTCGCTTGGCCGCCGCGCTGGGCGATCGCCGCATTCGCGCAGTGCGTGATTTCTGCCGCAGAAAACCGGCCGGTAGCGACGATGCCGAAGTCTTCGGCGTGCTCTCGCGCGGCTTCGCCAGCGGCGGGCACTGCCAGCACGAGCTGCGCCAGACGCGCTAGAGGATCGAACCCGCACAGCTTGCCGAGATCGCTGGCGCGACCCAAGTGCCCTAGGCGCTCGGCCAAAAATGCGCCGAGCGGCGCCTGCTCGAGCCGCGCGATGTCTGCGTCGAGCACGAATGCGGAGCCCGGTGGCAGGACGGAGAGCGGCGACGGCGTGCCTCTTGACGTTGCGCCCGCGGCGCTCTGCGCGCTCGGTGAGCCGTTGTGTGCGTGCGCGCCGAACACCCAGGCGGCCAGCGCGATGGCGGACACCAGCACGCCGACGTGGATCGCCCGTTCGCTCACCGGGCTACGCTATCACTCGCTACGGTCGCTGGCGCGGCGCCCAGCGGACGCGCGTCGACCTTCGGGACGCGCCGGGAACGCTCGGCGATCAGCCGGTGCTCGGCGCTCGAGCAAAGAGCGCATACCGCGCCGCTCTTGGAAGGACTGACGCAACTCGGCGATGCTCGCCGGCGCTTGCGCACGCACCTTGGCGGCGTGCAGCTCGCACAGCACGACCACGCGCTCCTCGACCAGCACGCGGCGCAGCTTCGGGGGCTTGGGGTTTTGTTCGGACGCCGACCAGCGCGTTTTCAGCGCCGTACACAGCTCGCACTTCCTGGCCATGCCCTTCGGCTAACGCACTCTGGGCGATTGGGACAAGTTTTCAACGCCGGAACGCGCGCTTCTCGACCCAAGCGATGACGTCTTCTTCCGGGCGTTTGCCCTGGTGGC
>Ga0207933_1002201_pt1 | contig 13026 bp, 11 predicted proteins | sample NGESurdeep092012_4_FD_184488 | JGI IMG/M metagenome (GOLD analysis project Ga0207933, IMG submission 184488) | Arctic peat soil microbial communities from Barrow, Alaska - NGEE Surface sample F53-3 deep-092012 (SPAdes) | ecosystem: Environmental > Terrestrial > Soil > Wetlands > Peat ... | reverse complement strand
GCTCTTGAAAATAGAGACCTCGTTCGCCAACAAAGTGCGCTAGGCGTGGTTGCCAGCCTTTTTCACCAACACCGGTGGTAACGCGTTCTGCACGGGCCAGAGGCGCAAAGGCGCCCTCTAGTCCGAGCGACGCAGTGAGATCGTCGTAGAAGTCAACGCCGTTGTCACCGCGCCAGATCTCGGGGAGAATGAGGATGTCGGCGTCAAGCTCTTTGACCACGTCAAGGGCTCGCGTCGGTCGTCCCCAACCGTCAACTCCGGCGTGCAGATTAAAAGCAGCGACACGCACTGCACAACCCTACCGGGGTCTTCTGGCGTGGTGTGGCAGTCTCTACTAGTGGATTCCGTCAATGTGACCTTCGGTCACCGACTTTGGTGGGTGGACGCGTTTATTGGCGACGTCGAGCGCGGAAACCCTGCCGTGGTGGTGTTACTTGAGCATCCTTTGCCCGACGACGAACTTCAACGTATTGCGTACGAGGTTGGCGTGTCCGAGACCGCTTTCGTCCGGCGCGTGGGCGACCAATGGTCGCTGCGCTGGTTTACGCCCACCGTTGAGGTGGATCTCTGTGGCCACGCGACGCTAGCCACCTTGCACGTTTTGCTGAACGAACTCGGAGCGCCCGGCGGAGAGTTCTACTTCGCCACGCGCTCGGGCGTGCTCTCAGGACGTCGTCTGCGCGACGGCCTGCTCGGCGTTGACTTACCGCGTGCCTACCTCGAGCCGCTTGAACCTTCGGTCCTCAACGGCACATTGGGTTTGGTGACCGAGGTATTCCAAGCCGGACCCTCGAGTGTCTTGGCCGTCGTCGAAGACTACGACGCACTGTGTGGACTCAGCGTTGAACCCATGAGTCTTTTACTCGTGCCCAGTTCGATTGTCATCGCCGCCTGTTTTGGCGGACCTGACGTCGATGTCTCGATTCGCGTTTTCGCGCCGCGCCTCGGCGTCGCAGAAGATCCCGTCACGGGCAGCGCGTTGTGCGCGGTGTCGCCGTGGTGGGTCGAGAAAGTTGGTTCGCCCACGGTCGCCGTTCGCCAGGCGAGCGCTCGGGGCGGACTGATGTACGCGCGTCTCTTTGAGCGCAACGTCGAAGTGGCCGGACTGGCGCGTACGTTTTTTAGTGGAGAAATTCGTGCATGAGTGACGACGAGCTCGGTCCAGGCCCGCGAACTCGCGTACGACGTCTGGCCAAAAAGGCGAGTTACGACGAAGGCGTGATATTTGCCATTCTCGACGAAGCGCAGATGTGTCACGTAGCGGCCGTCGTGCACGGAAAACCTGTCGCACTGCCGACGTTGCACGCCCGCGAGGGAAGAACCCTCTATCTTCATGGCAGCCCCTCAAACGCAGTATTGAAGTCACTCGTACGAGGGGGAGAAGGTTTTGTCACCGCAACACTCTTCGACGGACTTCGTCTTGCGCGTAGTGGATTCGAGTCATCGATTGCCTATCGCTCCGTCGTCATCGTGGGAGCTGCACGAGAAGTCGTGGACGATGTAGAAAAGACGAGGATCTTCAATCTGGTCGTTGACCGAGTGCTGCCAGGGCGAGCGAGCGAAGTGCGCCCACTAAGAGAATCAGAGCTCCGCCTCACGATGGTAGTCGCGGTGTCTATAGACGAGGCTTCGGCCAAAGTCTCTTCTGGTCCCACCGACGACGATGAAGTTGACATGGAACTATCCATTTGGAGCGGTACCGTGCCAACGCGGCTGGTCTATGGAACGCCCATTGCCGACATGAATGGAGCGATGGCATCGGGTGTCGTAGCGATGCCTCAGTCGCTGAAGAACCTTTTGGGTGATGCATGACACTTGAGGCCTTGCGACAACGGATCCAACGAATCACGCCCGTGGACGAACGCGAAGCCAACTCTATTGAAATGACCCTTGATCGACTCACGTGGCCGGGCAATCCCTACTCCGAGATTGAGAACACCCACCACGTGACCTCCTCGGCCTTTGTGATTTCGTCGCGTGGGGTTATTTTGCATCTCCATCGTCGCTTGGGTATCTGGGTCCAGCCAGGCGGTCACGTTGATGACGGAGAAACGCCTGAAGACGCGTGTGTTCGAGAGACAAAAGAGGAGACGGGACTCGATGCACGTCATCTCGACCCTGTGGAGCTCTTTCACGTCGACGTGCATCCCGGTCCTCGAGGTCACACGCACTACGACCTTCGTTACGTGTTGCTCTCGTTGCCCCTTGATCCTCAACCCCCCGAAGATGAGAGCCCTGACGTTTTCTGGTTCGATTTCGAATCAGCCCCCGAGCGTTCGGTGCCCGATCTCGCGGCCGCACTTAGAAAGCTCGCCGCTTCGGCCGCCAGTTTTGGCGTGACAGACTAACGGCGTGAGTGATACTGACGATCTTCGCGCATTGATGGATGCCGATCGTTGGATCGAGCGCGTCAGTTCTCAACGATCGCACCTTCCAGAAATCGCCGAGCTCGTCACTCTTGAATCAGAACTCCGTGGTCTCTTAAAAGATCTTCACAATGCCGAAGAGGCCGTCGTACCGCTGCGAGATGCCTTTAACAAAGTGGCCGAGGAGTCCGTACGACTGAAAAGACGCGCAGCTGATCTCGACAAGACGCTCGCTACATCAACGGCGAACGCCCGAGAACTTGAGGCGATTCAAGGAGAATTGACTCATGTTCGCGAGCTTTTGAACACTAGTGAAGACCGCGAGCTCGAAAAGCTTGTCGTCCTCGAACCTCGTGAAGAAGAAATTGTGGCCATAAAGCATCGAGCGCAGCCGGGCGTGGTGCGACGCGGTGAACTATTGGATATCATCAGCCAACTGCAGGCGTCGCTCGACGAAGAGCTCCTCGCACTTCGCTCGCAGCGCCTCGAGCGCGTACGTGAACTCTCGTCGGCACTCTTAAAGCGATACGAACCGGCATTGACGCGGATGGGAACGTCAGGCGCGGCGAACGTCGTTGACGGACGCTGTGACGGATGTCGAATCGCGCTCTCGCCCCTCGACTTTGACCGTTGGAAGTCGAACGCGCCGGACGTCTTTATGGACTGTCCTGAATGCGGTCGCCTCTTGTTGCCGTGATCATTCTCATTCGCCATGGTCAGACGACAACGAACGCCCAAGGTCTGTTGGTCGGACGTAGTGACCCCTCCCTAACGGAGCTCGGTGAGCGTCAGGCATTGGCAATCGCGCCCTATCTCGCGGGCGTCAAAGAAGTATGGGTATCACCGTTAGGGCGTGCTCGAGCGACCGCCGCACTGGCGCTACCCGGGCACGTGGGCGTGGTGAGCGAATCCTTTATTGAAGTGGACTACGGCGTTCTAGACGGCCAGCCACTGAGCGCCCTTACCGGAGAGCAGTGGCGAGCCTTTGAACACGACCATGACGTTGCCCTTGGAGGAGGAGAGTCACTCGCGTCAGTTGACCAACGCGTGCATAAAGTACTTGACGAGCTGCTTTTGGATTCGGCGAGTCTGCTGCACTCTTCGCACGAACACTTGGCGATATTTAGTCACGTGTCGCCAATAAAGTCAGCGACGATTTGGGCACTTGGCGCTCCCGGTTCGGTGACGTGGCGCACGAGGCTGAGCAATGGTTCGCTGACGACGATCGCCTCGCGATCGGGCGTTCCATCGCTCGTTAACTTCAACGTCGTGCCACTGATCTCTTAGCTAGCTAGCGAAGCGCTAGCCCGATCGCCCAGAAGTTAAGTCCCGCGCCGATCAAGGTGCCCACGTGAAATAGTTCGTGGTAGCCAAAGACGCGCGGTGAAAGCCTCGGCCGCTTCAGGGCGTACGCGAGCGCGCCCAAGGTGTACGCGAGACCGCCCGTGACGACGAGGAAGAAACACCAGAACCCACCACCTCGGTATATTTGCGGCATCACGGCGACGGCCGCCCATCCCACCACGAGGTAGGGCAGCGTGTTCACCCACTTGGGTGTGTCAAGTGCAAGCTGGCGAATAGCGATGCCGATCGCCGCACCGCTGATCACGATGATGAGCAGGACGAGTCGGATCGTGCCGTGCATCGTAAGTCCCGCGATCGCGAGATAGCTGCCAGTAATGGCGAGAAAGATTGCTGAGTGGTCGGCGCGTTTCAACATTCGGCGCTTGCGTGGGGTCCAGCGGACTCTGTGAAAGAGGGCGCTTGTGATGAACATCGACTCCACCCCAACGAGACCACAAAGCACCCAGCCAACCTGAGCCCAGGTTGGCGCGCGCATCAAAAGTATCGGTGAGCAGGCGAGGAGGATGATGGCACCCGCGACGTGAAGCCAGCCACGCATGAGTGGGCGCGCAGGAGAAACCGAAGTCTCGTTACTTGAGGGGAGTGACACGCTCCAACCCTAAGGCCAACCGTCGGGGCCTTTAGAGACAACGGAGCCCGTCTGTTCTTTGCAGAACAGACGGGCGCTCGATGTTTGGCCCCCCCAGCCAATAGCCATGAAATTAGTTCCTCCAATGCCGGTACTGTGGTCGCCAAGGTCCGTAATCACGGTCTTGTGAGCTATTTCACATGAAAGAGTCAGTATGCAGCGTCGAACGCTAGGTCAAGGTCTTGAGGTTTCCGCCGAAGGGCTCGGTTGTATGGGCATGAGTGAGTTCTATGGAGCGGGCGATGATACCGAGTCCATTGCCACGATTCACGAAGCGCTCGACAGCGGCGTCAACTTCCTCGACACCGCGGACATGTACGGACCCTTTACCAACGAGTGCCTCGTCGGCGTGGCCATCAAGGATCGCCGCGACGAGGTTGTTTTGGCGACCAAGTTTGGTAATCAGCGTGGGGAAGACGGGTCACGTATTGGGATCAATGGCTCGCCGGAGTACGTGCTTTCGGCATGTGACGCGTCGCTGGAGCGTCTCGGAGTCGACGTTATCGACCTGTATTACCAGCACCGCGTTGACCGCACGGTACCCATCGAAGAGACCTGGGGGGCGATGAAGTCACTCGTTGACGCCGGCAAGGTTCGCTACCTCGGCATCTCTGAAGCATCGTCGGAGACCATCGAAAAGGCCCACGCGGTTCATCCCATCGCTGCATTACAGAGCGAGTACTCACTGTGGTCACGCGACCCAGAAGACGGCGTTCTCGCGACCTGTCGACGCCTTGGTATTGGCTTCGTTGCCTACAGCCCACTTGGTCGTGGGTTTCTCACGAATGAGGCCGCGACAAGTCACAACGAGCAGGGTGACTTTCGAGGTAATCATCCTCGATTCTCCGGCGACGCACTCGAGAAGAATCTTTCACTCGTGAAGAACCTCGAGCTCATTGCGAATGAGAAAAACGTCACGGTGGCTCAGTTGGCGCTTGCGTGGGTCTTTTCTCGTGGCGCGGACGTGGTGCCGATCCCGGGCACGAAACGACGCACGTGGTTGCGTGACAACATTGCCGCGAGCGAAATCGTATTGAGTGACGCTGACGTTGCCGCGCTTGAAGCGGCCGTACCTCGCGACGCGGTAGCAGGAGATCGCTATCAGCCGGCGGGAATGCTGTCGATCAACGGCTGACGGCGAGAAGAACGCCGTCGCGAAGTTCGAGTACGACGTCGCTCCACGCAATGACGTCACTGTCGTGGGTCGCGATGATGACCGTGGCGTTGGTCGAAGAGAGTAGTGAAAGAACACTGCGCGTTTCGTCGCGTCCTAGTCCGGCTGTTGGCTCGTCCAGGAAATAGATTTCGGGACTCGTCACCAGTCCTCGGGCTATGCCTACGCGCACCCGCTCTCCTCGAGAGAGTTCCTCAAATCGTGTCGTGGGTTCGCTCAGGATCCCGAGGGACGCCAAATCGCGGTGGGGATCCCTTGTTCCTGTTCTGCCAAGGGTCAACACGTCGTGAGCAAAGCCTCGGGTAAGACCTGGTTCGCTGGCGAGATAACTCACGCGTCGGCGAAATTCGGCGTCCTGCACGTCAGAGAGATTCGAGTCGCCAATAGTGACGCTGCCGCTCGTTACTGGATCCAGATTGGCGAGTGCGCGTAGCAGCGTGGACTTGCCGACACCCGATTCGCCGGTAATGGCGACGTGGGCACCCGGGACAAACGTGACCGTGGCGTGATGGACGAGAGATCGGTCGTCTTCGAAGAGTGAGACGTCGTGAAGTCGCAGTGTTGAGTCAGAAGGCCAGGGAGACGAACCCGTGGCGCTGTCGTGTTCGAGGGCTTCGAGACGTTCGCCGCCGCCGCTTACCTCAACGGCAGCGAAGAGTGACGTGCGTAGGGAGTTGAGGCCTTCGTACGTGGAGAGTCCGATGACGGCCGCGACGACGATCCATACCGATGAGGTAGCGGGATGCCAGGCGAGTGCGCCGAGGGCCATCAGGCCCGGACCGATCACGAAGATCTCGCCAACACGTCGTTGGCGTCGTAACGCGCGCTCGCACCAGTCAAGGGAGTTCGCCGAGATCGCTAGTCGTTCGGCGGCGAATCCTTCATGATGAAGGAGTATGAGTTCGGGTGTGACGGCACTGAGTTCAACCAGCTGGGCTCGGTAGTTGCCCCTTGCCGCGCGAAGGGCTCTATCGGCCGCGAGTTCCGACTTTGAGACGAGGGTGAGACCAATGACGCCAAGAACTTGCACCGCAAGAAGAGCCGCCGCGTAACCCAGCCAATGTCCATGGGGGGGCAGGATTGCGACGAGGACATCACTAACTACCATGACGGCAAACGTGTCCACGAAAGGAATGGCGAATCGGAGCCAGAGATCTTGGAGTTCGTCAGTGTCGCCAAGCGCGCGCTCGAGAAGGTCGCCGGAGGCGTACGTGCGCCACTCGGAGAAGTCGAGTCGGCCCACGGTGCGAACGAGCCATTGGCGCCAGTGCGTTACCGCGGCGAATCCCAAGCGGTGCGCGGAGAGGCGCTCGATAAATCGCAGGGGTGAGCGCAAGAAAGCAAAGAGTTCGATGACGACAAGAACCACCGCAACGGCCCTCAGCCCTGGTCGCGTCGCACTCTCAACCAAGAGCGCCACCGCGCCCACGAGGAGCGCCACGCTTGTACTCGTGGCAACAAAGCCCGCGAAGAGGGCTCGCCAAAGAGCGCGGCGCGGTGGTTGGGCGCGGCGAATCCAACGAACGAGTCGAGCGCTGTCAGCGCCCTTCATTGAAGTTCGATTCGCTCGGTGGCGTTGATCACGAGGGGGGTATCGACGGTCGCTTCGACGAGAGCGAGACCGGTGAGGGCGCCAAGAGCACGGCGTACGTGGTCTCGCGCTTCCTCGTCAAGCACTCCCGCGATGTCGTCGAGTAACAGGAGCGACGGCGAAGACAGTAGGTTCCGAGCGAGCACGAGGCGAACCCGCTCGCCAGAGCTCATTCCTCGGCCGTCACTTAGGAGTTCCTCGTCAAGATTGCTGAATCGTTCGCTGTTAAGACCGAGCGACGTGAGACAGTCGCGCAGTTCTGCGTCATCGTGGTTCGATCCCAACGTCAGATTCTCGCGCAGCGTCCCCGAGAGTAGTGAGCTTTCGGCACTCACGAATCCCACGACGGCGTCTGTTCGATCTACCGATCCTTGGCGAAGCGGTCGCCAACCCGCCAACGAATGAAGCAGTGTCGACTTGCCGATGCCCGATGGACCCGTGATAACGACGCGATCACCTGGGCAAAGGTCGATCGTGATGGTCGCCGGGTTCGCCTCGGTGACGAGGCCTCTGACTACGAGTACGTGATCGCCCGCAGAACTTGTCGTACTTAGTTTCAGCGAATCTAGGAGTGACAGCGCGTTCTGCGCGTCGTCACGGCGATGAAATTCGACGCCAAAACGACGAACTTGAATGAAAAGTTCGCTCGTCACGAGCACGGCAATAAGCGCGCGAAGAAGGCTGATGTGTCCGCCTAACAAGGAAAAACCTACGACCATCGCGACGAGTCCAATGCTGACGCCACTCAGAAACTCAGTCACGAGTGAAGATTCCAAGGCAACTCGAATAGCTCGCAGGGCGAGAGCGTGTTCGCTCTCAGAGATGGCGCCAATTTCATTAGCTCCATAGGTCACGGCGCCCAATGCTCGAAGCTCCGTCGCGTGTTGGAGGACTTCAAGTTGGCGTGTCTCGAGCACTGCACGTCGCACTTGGTAGGCAGTGGCCATTTCAGCGCTTCGCTTGCCGGCGCGTTGATAGAGCGGTGCGGCGAGGCCGAGCAGAACCACGGTAATGACGAAAGGTAGCCAGCCGGCGGCCCAGTAAATAACGACCAGGCCAATCATGGAGCTCGCCGCACTGGCGCCAAGTCGTTCGAAAGACGGTGCGGCGGCGGCGTGGTCGATGGCGAGAGAAAGTTCACTGCGCCCACGTTCGCCCTCGCGGCGAGGTTGGGTCATGTGCAGCACCACCGAGTGGCGCCACAATGTTCGAAGGCGCGTGGCGATGCTCTCATCCCATTCATGCAGCGCCGCGCCAGTTACCCATCGGGCGGCCACGAGCACAACAAGAAGCCAGAGGCCCACGGCAATTTTGTGGTGAGCCACGTCGGTAAGAGCAAGGGCGCTGAGGGCCGCGAGGGCGAGGGCCACGAGAGTTGATCCAACACCTAATACTCGAGCGCTACGCCGGTACGCCGCGCTCGAGGGTATCGACAACGACGAGGAGGCCACGCATCAATGCTAATGAACTGCTCGCTCCTTAGAAAAGGTCGTCGCGGTGAGGCAGTGAGAGCGCGGGGCCGTTCAGCCAGTCTCGAAGGGCCTTCGTAGCTCGACAGTCATCCTCGTTATATTCGAGAATTCGTCGACGCGAAGCGATTGCGTCGGGCCCTTCGTCGCGGATCGACTCTTCGTACCAGAGAATCGACGCTTCACCACTGGGGTTGGGATCGCGCCAGCGAAAGCCTGCGGCCATGGCGAGCTGCTTGAGACCAAGGGGGCCTTCGGTCTGAATCTGACGCTTGGCCTCTTCGTGGAGGTCGTGCCAACGTGGCGGATCGCAATTTCTAAAATCGGACAAGTCGCCCGGCGTTGGTCCGCCCGCGAGCGGCTCGGCAACTGCTCGATTCATAGCGCCGTCTTCAGCTTGGGCCCAAAAACAGTACGCCGCAAAGGTTCGACTTTCCTTATCGCACGTTGCTTGGAGATCACTGAGCCACGACCAGAAGCGGGCGAAGTTCTGTGCCTCGGCCTCAGGGGTTAAGTCGCCCCAATCAACGAACGGGTGATAACCCTCTTCAACGCCTTCCGTCGGACGCCTGAGGGTGACACAGGCGCCCCAAAGGTACGTCGCGTCCTCGTAACTCTCCATATCAATGTCAACTTCAACGTCGGCGGTGGCGCAACCCATGCGATCCGACTCAATAATTCGTAGAGATGATCCGCGTTCGTGGGCTCGCGCGCGATAAATAAGGTCGTCAAGCTTGTCGATCGTGCGTCCGAGTAGTTCTTCGCGCTCGTGATGCTCGAGGGGATTGAGGAGCTTTCGACGAGCGCGCCGGGCGAGTTGTGGATTCAACCGTGCCAACTCGGCTCGCGTCTCCACGCCGTGTTCGCGAAGTAGCAGTTGTTGATCAAAGGACGTAAAGCGAACCAGGGAGACGTCGTTGCGTTTCTCAAGTTCGCCTTCGCAGTGCTCGCTGTAGGGGCACGTCGGGCAGTCACGGTGCCAGTAGGGAACGGTGGGAAAGGCGCCACCCAAAGCCTTCCACTGATCGTGCGCAATAAGAACCTGGAGTCGCGGACCGTAGAGCTTGTCGTACGTCGTGAGATTGAACCTCGGGTAGCTGTCACCGGCGAGATCTATCCACCAAAGACGACTCTGTCGATCGATGATGCCCGCGTGAGCGTTGGGATCCGCGTGACCCGACGATTGAAGGATCCGAGTTGCCTGGGCCAGCGACAGACCGCTTCGCGTCATGGGCAACGCCGATCGCGTACCCATCCCGTCGTGAAAAGTGGCTTCACTGGGGCGCAGATGTTCGAGGGAGCCTTGGAGGATGCGCCGGGTACTGGCAACCTCGACGACTTCGTGGTTTTTGATGAGTACTGGCGCGTACGTAAATCGATCGTCTTCTCGACCCACGCGCACGAGTGCGTGCATTGAAGTGGACCGGCGCCCCGCCACGTCGATCGCGAGACGCGGCAACAAGATCAGCTCGCAACCACTCGTCATAAGAGCGGCGGTCTCAACCTGATCGACTGGCGTCACGGATTCAGGATGGAGTTCACGAATCTGCTCAAGAACGTCTCGGCGATGCTCGTGGGCACTTCGTCGGCGTCGGTCCATTTCGGGACTAATGGGGGGTGGCACAAAAGTAAATGGTTCGCCTCGACTCAGAGCGACGCGATGGACGCAAGCGAGAATCTCGTCACCTCGAAGATGCTCTGCCACAGGTGAAGCCTACGAGACGGTTGGCTTCTCATTACGCCAGCTACTCCACAACGCCGCGTACTGACCATTGAGAGCGACTAATTCGTCGTGCGTACCAAGCTCGGCCACGACGCCGTCGATGACGACGCAGACGCGGTCGGCGTCGTGTGCGGTGTGGAGTCGGTGGGCAATCGCGATAACGGTGCGACCTTCTAAAACAGCGCTGAGGGAACACTCGAGGTGACGGGCCGCTCGGGGGTCAAGCATCGCGGTCGCTTCATCAAGGACGAGGGTGTGAGGATTGCTTAAAACCAAACGCGCGAGAGCCAGCTGCTGGGCCTGGGCGGGAGTGATGGGGTAGCCCGTCGTCCCAAGTTCAGTCTTTAGTCCTTCAGGCAGTTGGCGCACCCACTCAAGGGCATCAACGGCCGCAAGAGCATTCTCAATTTCTTGGTTGGTGGCGCTGGGTTGGGCGAGCGCCAGGTTGTCACGTACCGACCCGATGAAAATGTGATGTTCTTGGGTCACGAGAGCGACGTGACCACGCAAACTCGCGAGCGGCATCTGCGAGAGTTCGACCTCGCCCACGCGAACCGAGCCGCTGCGAGGTGCGTCAATGCCCGCGATGAGTCGTCCAATTGTTGACTTGCCGGCACCCGAGGGGCCCACAATGGCGAGTCGCTCGCCAGGCTGGACTGTCAACGTCACGCCGTTGAGAACGTCATGACCCTCGCGGTAGGCGTAGTGCACGTTATCCATTGTGATGATCTCGTTCGACGGTTCGGGTCCCGTCGTTGGCCGATCGTCTTTCACAACCGACACGCCCACGAGACGCGCGAGCGAGGTCTGGCCAATTTGAAGTTCGTCCAGCCAGGAAACGATCCGGTCCAGGGGATCGTTGATCTGCACGACGTAGAGCGTGACTGTCGTTGCGGCGCCAATAGACACGTGTCCATTAATCGCGAGCCATCCGCTCCAGGCGAGCGTCGCCGCCACCGCAAGCGCGAAGGCGCCCTCCACGGTTGGAAACCACACCATTCGCAGCAACAAGGTGTACAACTCGGCGTAAAAGGATTCACGAACGTTGTCCTCGATGCGAGACGCTTGGCGATCTCCCAATTGGTGGGCGTCAATCGTTCGAGCGCCTTCGGCGGTTTCGGCTACCGATCCCGACATGGTTGCGTAACTCATGCGCTCTCGGCGATAGCCAGGCGTTGCGTAGCGCAAGTAGTAACGCGTGGAGAAGAAGAGAAAAGGCAGCGAGATCAAACTCGCCACCGAAGCCAGGGGACTCACGAGCATCATCGCTACGAGCGTGAGTATTGCTTGAAGTATCGCGACGAGCCACTCGGGCAGTGCGAAGCGTACCGTTCGAGAGAGCGATTCCATATCATTCGTGGTTCGACTGAGTAAGTCGCCGGTTCCGGCTCGTTCAACGTCAACGAGCGGCAATGCCAGAACACTTTGGAGAAACTCTTCGCGCAGTTGCGCAAAGACCAATTCACCCAAGATGTAGCTACGTCGTCGAGCGAAGAACGTCAAGATGGCGTAGCTCAGCGACGAGATGACGAGTGTTGCGACATAGGTCGTGATCTTGAACGTCGTGAGTTGATGAGCGGACGCGAAATTGGTGATTTCACCAATGACCCAGGCGGGGATGAGCGCCATTATTGCGGCCAATGCGTAAATCGAGAGCATGCGCGCAAGGGGGCGACGGTGCTCGCGAATGAGCACGCGCGCGTAGGCTCGAACGACCTGGGAGCTAGCAATTGGTAATTGCACTACGCGTCCTCTCGCAGGATGATCTGACGGTAGCGAGACGAGCGCTCGACGAGCTGCGCGTGTGTACCTTTTTCAATAACGCGGCCGTCTTGGACGAAGAAGATGACGTCCATTTTTTCGAGCATCAGTGGACTCGTTGTCGCCACGAGTGTCGTCAAGTCGCCGCGCACTTCTCGAAGTCGCGCCGCGATGCGTCCCTCGGTGTGCGTGTCGACGGCCGAGGTGGGTTCGACCATGATCAAGACGTCGGCGTTGGAAAGGATAGCGCGCGCGAGGCTGAGGCGCTGACGCTGGCCTCCAGAAAAACCTCGCCCGCGCTCTTCGACGGTCGTCGAGAGGCCATCTTCGAGGGCGTCGAGAATGTCGAGTGAGCTCGTCGCTTGCAGTACGCGGACGATCGATTCGTCGTTGGCGATGCCGTGCGGCATCAGTTCGTAGCGCAGTTCACCCGAAAAGAGGCGCGGTTCAATCTCGCTGACAATGACGTGAGCACGAAGGTCGTCAAGTGAGAACGACGAAATGGTGATGCCGTTGATAAGGACGTCGTCGGTATCGGCAACGAATCGGCCGAGTCGATCCGCGATCAACGTAGCTTCGTCGGGCGTGTCAGTGACGTACGCGGCGAGTTGCCCGCGATCAATTGCTATGCCACATCGCTTGTCTTCGAGTCGAACGAGTTGAAGCGGCCACGCGACAGGGTTCTCTGGCTCGGTAACGATGGGCTGAACTCTTAATATTCGCAACACCTTCCCGGCTCCGACGTAAGCCCGGGTTGACTGAATGATGTACTCAATTGCGGTTCGAAGAGGCGTCGTGAGAAACGAGCTGTAGCCAAAGAAGGCCACGAGTTGACCGGGCTGAAGCGATCCGTTCATTACGTCGCGCGCGCCGAGGAAGGTCACCAGCCCAGTCAGAACAGCCGGCAAGAGCACTTGTCCTGATTCGAGACCCGCTTGAGGTGTCGCGA
>Ga0207933_1002198_pt1 | contig 13039 bp, 9 predicted proteins | sample NGESurdeep092012_4_FD_184488 | JGI IMG/M metagenome (GOLD analysis project Ga0207933, IMG submission 184488) | Arctic peat soil microbial communities from Barrow, Alaska - NGEE Surface sample F53-3 deep-092012 (SPAdes) | ecosystem: Environmental > Terrestrial > Soil > Wetlands > Peat ... | reverse complement strand
TTACGATGCTTTACGGGTACGTTTGGCTCGCCCCGCTGGTTCTTCGTAATCAAGCCGCGGAGGCGGGTTGCCGGTGCGAGGAGAACGACAGCAATGATGAACCTCCGCAGCGTGTGGGTTGCATCTGTCGTGGCTTCGATGGCCTTCGCCTTCCCTTGCATGGCAGGGGCGCAGAACCAATGGTCCGGCGGCGTCGCTTGGCAGAACGCGCAGACGCCCTACACCCCAGGCGATGGAGCCATTGCCGGCGGCCCCGGTGCGGATCCCGATCCAGGCTCGCCGATGTATGTTTGCCGCGCCATGTATCGCGGCAGCATGACTCCGGGCAAGTGGGTGAAGGGAAGCTGCAACATCTCCTACGGCGGTCGGGAGTACGTCATGCACCGGTATCAGGTCGCATACGGCAGCGCGTATTGGCGGCGCTGGGACGGCTCCTTCAACGGTTTGGTGCAAACGGGGACGGAATCCGACGGTACGCCGCTCTACTCCTGCCGCGTTCGCTATTACCGGCCGGCCTCCGGGCCCTCCTTTCCCAACGTCAATCCTCCCAGCATGCCTGGCCCCGATATGAACCCGCCGCCCATGCCCGGCCCCCCCAGCATGCCTAACATCCCAAATATGCCCAACATGCCTGGGATGAACTGGCAAAGCGGCGGTCGCACCGACCTGGGCTACCAGCCGGGCAAGATTGTCAACGGGAACTGCGATTTCCCTTTGGGCGGCCAGGAGATTGTTCAGCCGCCTCCCTTCCAAGCGCTCTACGCGGCGACCGGGCCCTCCCCTTACTATCCGCCGTACCCTCCCTATCCTCCGAACCCGCCGGCCGCTCCTACCCCTCCTCCCGCGGGCCCCAGCTCTGTGACATGGCAGTCTGAACAGGCGCCGTTCACGCCGGGAGCCGGCGCGGTAGAAGGAGGCCCGGGCGACGGGCCCACGCCCGGCTCGCCTCTTTACATCTGTCGTGCCGGCGCGAATGGCGGCTTGTATCCAGGCAAGTGGATTCAGGGACAATGCAGCATCTCAGCCAACGGCCGGGAGCTCAAGATGAATACTTACGACGTCGCCTTCGGACCTGCGACCTGGGGATCCTATGGCGGTCTCACCAGCGATATGATCCAAGGCGGCTTTGACAACGATCAAAACCCGATCTATGTCTGCCGGGTGCCGAACTTCAATTTCTGGTTCAAAAACCGCGGAAACCAGCCGGGAAAGCTGGTCAATGGACAGTGCCTGGTCTCCTATGGAGGCAGCGAGATTCCCACCAACCCGCCTTTCCAGGTGTTGTATTCGACCGCCGGTTCCGAATCCCAGGCCGCCCCGATTTCGCCTCCTGCAGCGCAAACGCAACAGAGCAGCAGCGGCATTCAGGTGATCTTCCAGTCCGGCACCTCTGCGTCTGCCGGCAAGATTACGATTATGAATGGCGCGACGGGTAAGACCGTCAGCGAGCCCCTGGCGCCCAATCTTGACCTGAATGCCTGCGTCTCGGTCTTGCAGCAGGCGGCATTTGAGGCCGGCCTGCAGATCCAGGCCCAACCCGGGGGGCTGAAGATCTTCGGGACGAACAACTCCGTCAATGTCAGCGGAGCGTCCGTCTCGGTAAGCCAGTTTTAGAGCGGATTCCCTAGAGCGGATTCACGATTGCTATGCCCCACCACGGTTCGAGAAGTGCGGCTTTTCTTAACGGAAAAGCCGCGTATGGTGCATTTACTTCGGGGTACACCTATCGTGTATCCGCTCTAGCCCTTCTTCGCGAAGAAGTTGCGGGCGGCTTCGATGGTGAAGTCGATATCGGCGGGAGCGTGTGCGGCACTCAAGAAGGCGGCTTCGTACTGGGAGGGCGGAAGCCATATCCCGGCGTTGAGCATTGCCTGGTGGAAACGGGCGAAGGCGGCCGTATCGGAAGCCGCCGCACCGGCAAAATCGTTCACCGGTCCAGAGGTAAAGAACCAGGTCAACATGGAGCCAAACTGGTTGGTTGTGATCGCGATGCCAGCCTCGCGCGCCGCATGTGCGACTCCGTCGGCCAGCGTGCGGCCGTTGCGCTCAAGCGAAGGGTAGATCTCCCCTCGATGCTCCGACAGATGGGTGAGCGTCGCAATGCCGGCGGCCATGGCCAGGGGATTACCGCTCAGTGTGCCAGCCTGATAGACCGGCCCCCGCGGGGCCAACCCGTCCATAATCTCCGCCCGGCCGCCAAATGCGCCGCAGGGCAAGCCTCCGCCCAATATCTTCCCCAAACAGGTGAGGTCGGGCTGGATGGCGAAAGTCTCCTGCGCGCCACCGAAGGCCACGCGAAAGCCGGTCATCACCTCGTCGAAGATCAGCAAGGAGCCGTCGCTGGCGGTAATGCGGCGCAAAGCTTCCAAATACCCCGGCCGCGGTGCTACGCAGCCCATGTTGCCGGCAACCGGCTCGATCAGCACACAGGCAATTCGTCCACTAAGCCGCGCAAAAACCTCCTCCACCGAGCCAACGTCGTTAAAGGGCAGCGCGAGCGTCAATCCCGCAATCTCCTCAGGAACGCCGGCCGAGCCAGGAACGCCAAAGGTGGCCACGCCGGAGCCGGCCTTGACCAGCAGCCCATCGGCATGGCCGTGATAACAGCCCTCGAATTTCACTACATATTTGCGGCCGGTGTGTGCTCGAGCCATACGGATGGCAGACATTGCCGCCTCTGTGCCGGAGCTGACGAAACGCATCTTTTCGATCGAAGGGAAGGCCTTGACCACCAGCTCCGCCAGAGTGCCTTCGGCCTCGCAGGAGGCTCCGAAGCTGACGCTGCTCTCGGCCGCGCGAGCGACCGCCTCCACCACCGGTGGAAAGGCGTGGCCAAGGATCATTGGTCCCCAGGAGCCAAAGTAATCCAGATAGCGGTTGGCGTCAGCATCCCAAAGAAAAGCGCCTTTGGCTTTGGCTACAAAAGGCGGCTGGCCGCCGACAGCCACAAAGGCGCGCACCGGAGAATTTACGCCGCCAGGAAATAGTCGCTCCGCTCGCTGGCGAAGCGCTTCAGAACGATATAACTCTCGAGCCATTTAGTTCACTTGGGATATTGCAACTACCGAGGATTCCGCATGACGCTTCCGAGAGTCAGCTGTCTGCGGTGCCAATTCCAGTATAGATTCCTCACTGTCGGGAGCGCCGATTTCCCTCCGGCACAACAATCGCGCACTTGGAGGATGCACGCCCTGATACGCCGCGGCGAAAGAGGCTTCCTGGCCTCAACTCTCGACTCCGGGAGGCGGCAGGCCGCGGTCGGTAAGTTCCGTCAGCGAAGCCAGCCGCTCCGCGAGTTCCACAGTAAGCGCATCCGGAGCCAGCCTCCAGCTCCAGTTATCCTCCGGCTTGGCAGGCGTATTCATGCGCGATTCGGAACCCAGGCCAAGAAGATCCTGCACTGGGAAGAGACAGGTATTGGCAACCGAAGCAGCGACCGCACGAATCATCGACCACACCACATCGTCTTCCCGCGGGTGCAGATAGGTTTCGACCGCCTCCTTCTCTTCTTGGCTTGCGCCATGAAGCCACCAGCCCGCCGTCGTGTCGTTATCGTGCGTTCCGGTATAGGCTACGGTGTTCCACGGATAGCGGTGGGGCAAATGGATGCGGGCTCCTGGACTACTGAAGCCGAACTGAAGGACGCGCATTCCCGGCAGGCCGAAGCGCACGCGCAGCGCCTCCACCTCCGGGGTGATTAGTCCCAGGTCTTCGGCAATGAAGGGCAGTTCGCCAAACCGCTCCTGGAGCGTCTGAAAGAGGGCGGCTCCGAGAGCTTTGATCCATTCCCCGCGCACCGCTGTCTCGTCTTCCGCCGGAATGGACCAGAAGGCGTCGAAGCCGCGGAAATGATCCAGACGCATGAGATCGAAGAGTGAGCATGACCGGCGAATGCGGTCCACCCACCAGGCGAATCCGGTCCCGGCCAGTGCGTCCCAGCGATAGAGCGGATTTCCCCATCTCTGCCCGGTCGCACTGAAATAATCGGGGGGGACGCCTGCCACGTGATTCGGCGCAAGGTCTTCACGCAAGTCGAAGATGCCGCGATGCGTCCACACGTCGGCGCTGTCATAGTTGACGAAGATAGCGACATCACCGATCAACCGTATATTGCGCTCTCCACAGTAAGCGCGAAGAGCGCGCCACTGTTCGTCGAAAGCAAACTGAATCGCCTTCTCGATTCCAATCCCCTCACTGTGCCGTTCGTCCAAGCTGCGTAGTGCGGCAGCCTCGCGCCGGGCGAACTCCGAGGGCCAGGTATGCCAGGAGTTGGAGTGGAACTCCTGCCGCAGTACTGAATAGCGGGCATAATCGTCCAGCCAGTAGCGATTCTCCTCTTGAAAACGGGCGTAGCGTTCCCACTGCGCGGCATCATGGTTGGCGATGAAACTCCGCGCGGCCTCGACCAGCAGCGGTCTCTTGGCCGCGGCCACTTGCTCGAAGCGGACATTGCCTTGCTCTCCCGGCAGTTCGGCGACGCGCTCTGGGGCAATCCATCCGTCCGCGGCCAGCCGGTGCAGGCTGATAAACAAAGGATTGCCGGCAAAGGCAGAGAGCGACGAGTAGGGAGAGTTGCCAAATCCGGTCGGGCCCAGCGGAAGCACTTGCCACAGCCGCTGTTTCGCAAGAGCCAGAAAATCCGCGAACTCATATGCGGCGGGACCCAGATCGCCGATGCCCCCGGAAGAGGCTAGGGAGGAGAGATGCAACAAGAGTCCGGAAGAGCGTTTAAAAGGCATTCGAAGAGTTGTGAAGCTCCAGCATTACTGGTTGAGATGCGGAAAAGAGAGCCTCAGCTTGCGCCGGTCCCCAAAACCGCAAACCGGCGCACTCTCTTTGGCGCGCCTACCCGCCCTGCGTGTCTTCACCTAAAGCCGATGTTGGGTTCTTGGTCAGGCGGATGAGGCCGCGCTTTTCATAGCTGGCCGTCAGGTTGGTTACGAAGACGGCGAACATGTTGTTCCGGCGAGTTCCCAGCAACTGCTCGCGCGTCGCGTCGAAGTTCTTAGCGATCTCCGCAGCATCCGGTTGCTGCTTGTCATCGATCTTGACTACCACGCCGGTGTGCCCCGTGTTGATCGCCTTGCTGATTTGTCCAACATTCAGATTGAAAATATCGGGCGCAGCAGAGGAAAGCTGCCCGATGTCCGGCACCTGTGCCGTGCGGTCCACCAAGTCGCTGGTCTTCACGGTGGCGCCAACCTCTTTTGCGGCCTGAGCCAAGTTGCCGTCGGCTTTGGCCTTGTTGGCAAGCTCCTCGGTTTTACGAGCCAGGAGCACCGGCAACTGCTGCTGCCGGAAATCGTCGAGTAAATGCGACTTGTAGGCCGCGAAGGTCGGTGCATGCGCCGGTTGGATGGCGGTTACCTGAAAGACTGCAAAGCCGTCTCCTGTCGAAGCGACCTGGGGCGCGGCGCCCTGCTTGGCAGAGAAAGCCAGCGTTAGCATTTTGGAGCTGTCCGCTAGGCCCGGCACCACAGCGTTTTGCTGTAGATCGCTGGTGGTCGCAACTTGCAGGTGATGGGCTTGCGCGGTTGCGGGCAATCCCTTCGTGGCGGCCTCGGTGGCCAGTTGCTGCGCGAAAGCAGCCATCTGCTGATCTTCCTTTTCGCGGGTGAGCGTGGCGAGAATTTCGCCCTTAACTTCGTCCAGCGATTTTGTGTGCGCCGCCTGCTTCGCTTCCGCCTTAATGATGTGGTAGCCGAATTGCGTTTTGACAACCCCAGAGATCTCACCAGGCTGCAAAGCGAAGGCCGCCTTCTCAAAGGCCGGAACTGTGACACCGCGTTGGATAAAGCCCAGTTCTCCGCCCTGTGCCTTGCTCCCGGGATCATCCGAATACTTCTTCGCCAATGTCGCGAAATCGGCTCCTGCTTTGATCTGCTTGAGCAGGTCTTCCGCCTTCTGCTTCGCTGCCTGATCCGTTTTCGCGTCTGCGTTCTCAGGAACCTTGATCAGAATGTGCCGTACTTTGACCTCTTCGGGAACCTGATAATCCTTTTGATGGGCTTGATAGTAGTCTGCGACTTCCTGATCAGTCACCTTCGACTCGCCGCCGGGCGCTTGGTCCCGATTAAAAGCGATATAGGTCAGCGTCCGCGTCTCCGGCACCGCGTTCTTGTAACGCGCCGCATTCTCTGTGAAGAACTTCTGCAACTCGACGTCAGTAGGATTGATCTGCTTGCTCAGATCATCGGAGTTCAGGACCGCATAGTCGAACTTGATTTTCGTGCCCTGTTGGCGATAGGTATCCTGCACCTGCTGATCCGAGACTGAAATCCCGCCGGTGACGGCAGCCTCCAGCCGATCGATCTCAATCTCTTTCTTCACCTGCTGCTCAAAATCATGGATCGAAGTCTGGAAGTAGTTCTGCACAAAATCGGCATAGCGGTGCTGCCCCACGAACTGGCCGTTGGGGAAGAGAGCCTGACCGAAGGGGCCGCTCTGCAAGTAATGGGTAAGATCCGCGTTGCTGACTGCGTAGCCAAGCCGGTTGGCCTCCTGCACCAGCACTTCACGCTGGATCAGCGCCTGCCCCGCACGGGGCAAAAGGTAAGGGAGCAACTGATCGGGAAGGTGCTGCTGCTGCAACATGCGTTGCGCAATCTGCTGAACCTCCGGCGTGGAGATATTGGAGGTTGAACCGAAGACGCGGCCCAGGCCGCCGGAGCTGTGAACTACGGCGTAGGTGTCAGACGAGGAACCTTCCCCGGCAAAGATGCCAGGCACGAGAAAGATCACCATGGCGACGCATGATGCAACGATGATGAGCCAAAAAAGGATCTTGATGGCCTTATTGTCTTGCTGGAGAAAACGGATCATGAGCGGGCTGCAACCTCAATTCCGATTTTAGAGCATTCGCGGGCCGCCGCGCCTCATCTGCCTCTACCTCATACGGTTTAGACCGGATTCACTATGCCCCGACTGTGATTCGAGAAGTGCGGCTTTTCTTAACGGAAAAGCCGCGTATGGTGTATTTGCCTCTGGGTACACCTATCGTGACTCCGATCTAGGCTGCCGCGCACACGGACTGCTCTGACAGAACCGTCCCATCGACCGCTCGCTCTTGCTGGAAACCGGCCGCTTCTAGGAGGAAGAACTCCGTCTATCTCCGGCGCCCATAGCGATAGTAGTAAGGGCCGGGATAACGATACCCGTAGGCGTAGGGATATGGGTATGCATAGGGATACGGATTAGCGTACCCGTATGGGTAGCCATGGGCATAGGGCGCGGGCGGAGCATAGCCATAGTACCCCTCGCGCGGGCCGGGATACCTACGCTGCGGGGGCGGTGCGGAATCATCCTCCAGCCGCTGCGCCTCTTCACGGGTAACCGGCTGTAGAGCTACCGGCTGAGTCAAGCGGAAGGAAAGCACAGCTTCGGGAGGAATTACGCCCCGGGGACCTGATGTCGCCGCCGATGCGCCCAGCCCCAGGCCCGTTCCCGCGGCTGCTCCCACCGCCGCACCGGGGCCACCCCCGGCGACTGCCCCGATCATCGCTCCCAAGACCGCCGCGCCTATCGTATTGCCTGCGGTGTAGCCGCCCTTTCCGGGACCATTCATCGACCAGACATTCGAGGCCAGCGGATAGGCGCGACCGCCCAATGTAAGGCTCGTGATCTGGAGAGCTAGACCCGAGCTGCCGGCAAATTCTCCGGCTTTTTTCACGTCGACAACAATCCCGGTTAGCTCGGCGCCCCGGGGGATCGCCAGGACGTTCCCGGAGTAAACGCTGCGCGCGAGGGTAGCTTGAAAATAATCTCCGGCCCGCAGCTTCTTGGTATCTAAAGGCTGAGCAGTGCGGACTTGGAGCACTGTCCCCGTCGAAATGGTAACCGGGCCAGATGGAGCCGCAGGAGGGGCGTATGCCGGTTGCTCACCCGCGTACCCCTGCTGTCCGGGGGCCTGGCCTCGATAGGGAGGCCGGGCCGTTTCGGGGGCCTGCGGAGCACGTGGAGAAGCGCTCGGGGCTGGATTCGGCTCCGCGGCCGGAGCGGCGTTCTGGGTTTGATCCGGGGCTTGATCTTGGGCTGGAGCGGCTTGGGTATCCGGCGGGGGAGGCGCCGGGACCGCGCCGTTCTGCGCGTCGGGCGGCGGCCCCGCGGGCCCCCAATCTCCCTGCTGCCCCGGCTGCGGTGAGGCTTGCTGCGCCTGACTCTGCTGAGGCGGATTCTGTTGCGCCATCGCTGGCAACGCCCACAGGCCAATGCTGAGCGCCAAACCGGCTCCCAAGGGCCGTAAGAAGACTCGCCTGAACGTCTCTTGGCCACCGCTTGATCCGCGCATGTCCATATACCTCCCCGCCCTCGAGTCCAGAACTTTCACCGCGTCCATTAGACGCATTCCCGAACTCCCGGGTGCTTATTTAAACCCGATATCGCAGGAGAAGTTGGCCTCGCGGGCGATGACCGCTGGCCCCCGCTCGTGATAGATCTGCTGGTATGCCCGCAATAACGGAAAAGCGTTTGCATCTCAGCAAGATCGCTCCCGGGGCCATCCAGTCCGAGATCCGGGCGATGACGGTGGAGTGCGACCGAGTCGGCGGCATCAACTTGGCTCAAGGGGTGTGCGATACTCCTCTTCCTCCGGCCGTTCAGCAGGCTGCTTTGCGCGCCATCACGGACGGCCACAACATCTATACGCGCGCCGACGGCATTGCTGAGTTGCGGTTCGCCCTGGCCGAGCGGCTGGAGCGCTATAACCATTTGAAGGTCGATCCGCGATCGCAACTGGTTGTCACCTCCGGCGCCACTGGTGCGATGTATGCTTCTTGCCTTGCCCTCTTCGACGCTGGAGACGAGGTTCTGATTTTCGAGCCTTTTTATGGCTACCACCTCAATACACTGCGCTCACTGGGGGTCAAGCCGGTCACTCTTTCTCTTGCTGGAAGCCGTCGGGAGATTGATTTTGACGCTCTGCGCGCCGCCGTCACCCCGCGCACCCGAGGAATGGTGCTCAACAGCCCTAACAATCCGTCAGGAAAGGTGCTCACGAGAGCGGAACTGGAGAAGCTGGCGGAGTTCTCGATCGAGCACGATCTCTTCGTGCTGACCGATGAGATTTACGAGTACTTCCTCTATGACGGCACTGAGCACATCAGCATTGCAACGCTACCCGGAATGGCGGAGCGGACGATCACTATCTCCGGCCTCTCTAAAACGTTCAGCATCACCGGATGGCGCATCGGTTATCTCGCGGCGAGCAGTTCCTGGGTTCCGTCGATCGCCTATTTTCACGATCTGGTTTATGTCTGCAGCCCTGCTCCCTTGCAATATGGCGCGGCGGCGGGGCTGCGGCAGCTTCCGGAGAGTTTTTACCGCGAGCTTTCCGCTAGCTACCAGCGCAAACGCGACATGCTCTGTGAAGCGCTGGGCTCGGCCGGTTTAACGCCGAATGTTCCGCCGGGAGCGTATTACGTACTTGCCGATGCAACAGTTCTTGAGGGGAAGACAGCGCGGGAAAAAGCGCATGCTCTTCTGCGCGCCACCCAGGTTGCGGCGGTTGCCGGATCGGCTTTCTATGCCTCCGGAGGAGGAGACAACCTTCTCCGCTTCTGCTTTGCCAAACGCGACGCCGATCTGGAGAGGGCATGCGCAGCTCTGCGAACGCTTAGGGCCTAACCGCCGGAAGCTTTCTTTGCTCTCTTCGGCTCAGATTGAAGCGGTGGGCTTCGAGCGCCTTCGAACCACGGTGGGGCATAACAACCGTGAATCCGCTCTAGCAGTAGCCACCGGCAATCGATGGGATCACCAGCACCTCATCGCCATCCTTGAAAGCGTACTTGTCCTCGCCCAAAAAGCGAATGTCTTCATCGTTCACATAGAAGTTGATGAAGCGGCGCACCTTGCCGTCGCCATCGCGCAAGTGCTGCTTGAGCTCAGGGAAATTGGACTCCAGGCCGGCAATCAGCTCAGGCAGATTTTTTGCCTCCAACTTGATTTCGCGGGTTCCGTTGGTGTGCTTTTGGAAGGCATTGGGAAGTAGAACATTAACGGGCATAAGCTCCCTCCACGGCGGGGGCGGCCGGCTGGGCCGGCGCTCTTCCCGGTTGGATCCGATCCAGATACGCTTCTTCAAAATCCGCCAGGCGCGGGCGGATTGCCGGCAGCTGCTCAAACTTGCCATCCAACGCGTCCAGCGTCTTGAGCCCGTTGCCGGTGATGGCAACAACGGTGAGATCATCGGGAGAAATTCTACCGTGAGCATAGAGCCGGGCAGTGACGGCAGTGGTGACACCGCCAGCCGTCTCGGTGAAGACGCCTTCCGTCTCCGCCAGCTCCCGAATAGCCGACACAATCTCTACGTCGGAGACGTCCTCGGCCCAGCCGCCGCTCTCCCGGATGGCGCGGGCGGCATAGGGGCCGTCGGCCGGATTGCCGATGGCGAGCGAGCGAGCAATCGTCTGCGGCCGCTGCGGTTCGATCTGCTCTCCACCCTTCTTGACCGCCTGGACAATGGGTGAACAACCGGTAGCCTGCGCGCCGAAAAAGCGAACGGCTTTCGGTTCCACCAAGCCAAGATCGATCAACTCCTGAAACGCCTTGCGGATTTTGGTGATGAGCGAGCCCCCGGCCATGGGAACTACCACGTTATCAGGCAGCCTCCAGCCCAATTGCTCGGCAATCTCGAAGCCGAAGGTCTTGGAGCCCTCGGCATAATAGGGCCGAAGGTTCACATTGACGAAGCCCCAGTTGAAGCGGTCGGCGATTTGAGAACAGAGACGGTTGCAGTGATCATAGTTCCCGTCAATGCGCACCAATGTCGCTCCGTAGATCTGGGTGTTGAGAATCTTGGCCGGCTCCAGGTCGGCCGGTACCAGGATGCAGGTCTTCAGGCCCAGACGGGCTGCCTGGGCGGCTACTGCATTGGCCAGATTGCCGGTGGAGGAGCAGCCCACCGTGTCGAAACCGAAGCCTTGCGCCGCGGCCAAGGCCACTGAGACCACGCGGTCCTTAAAACTGAGCGTGGGCAGGCAGACCGCATCGTTTTTCAGATAGAGGTTCTTAGCGCCAATGCGCTTGGCCAGCCGCGGAGCGGCCATGAGGGGCGTCATACCGGAGGGCGTAACGGGGATATAGCTGTCGGGAACCGGCAATAAGGCGCGATAACGCCACATGTTCCAAGGGCCCTGCGCGATCGCTTCGCGCGTGAATTTCGATTTGATTGCCGGCAAATCGAAAACCACTTCCAAGGGCGAGAAGCAGTCGTCGCAAATCGACAAGGGTTGAATGTCAAACCGCTTGCCGCACTCCCTACAACGCAGCTCATAACTAGATGCCATTTGCAGCCCTCATGGTTGGAGAGCGGCGAAATGCACGGGCTTCACGTGACGGCACTCTTACAAAAACACTAGGAAATAGCGAGATGCGCGTAACAACGCACCCCGAATCTCATGTTTCCCGGTTCCTTGCGGAATGCAGGAGAGAGTTGACACCATACTCCTGGATTGCCCAGGCAGGTTGTCGTGGCGTCACAGGGCCCGTCCCTCAGCCACTCTTCATGAAATTCAGGCTCGCTCACAAGGAGCAAACTTGAATACTTTGTTTATATCATCCCCCCTTGGCCGGTGCAACATCGCTCCAACTACGGTCGCAGGAGCGGGACTCTATGTTCGAGGGGTTGCGATGCCTCACCTGACGCCAGTGCTGGTGACCGCCGCGCTGCTCACGTTGCTGCCATTGGCAGCCGCAGCCTTTTTTCCGGCGCATGTCGCACGTTGGCCGCCGCGCGGTCCCTCCGCGATGCTCTGGCCCGCACTGCTCGCGCTGCCGTATCTCCTGATCGCCATTCCAGCCGGCGTCTTCCATATCTCATGGCTGGCGGTCTATGCGCTGCTTCCGATTGCGATAGCCGCCCTGCTGCGGCGAGCGGCGCGGCTCGATCCCGGTCAGCGCGGCACCTGGATGGATTACTCCGTGCTTCTGCTGCTGGGGCTGGCAGTAGATCTGCGCTGGTTTGAGCCGGCGTGGCCGCCCCACTTGGCAGCCTTCAACAAGATTTTGCTGCTCGACGCCGGGATCTATGGCTTTCTGGCGGTGCGCCAACTGGATGGATGCGGCTTCAGCCTGCGCGTGCGCGCAACCGACGTACTCATCGGGCTGCGTGAGCTGGCCTTCTATGCGCCGATCGCGATTCCCTTTGGCTTGGCGCTTCGCTTTCTGCACTTCCACGCGCATCGGCCCGCGGCGGGGTCCGCCATCTTCGCCTGGTGCTTCACGTTTGTCTTCATCGCCATTCCCGAGGAGCTATTCTTTCGCGGCTGGCTGCAGAACTTGTTGGAGCGCCGCCTGGGACGCCATGGCGCTCTCGCAGCCACTGCCATCCTCTTCGGCCTCTCGCATTTCAACAAGCGCAGCCTCAGCTTCAACTGGCGATATGTGCTGCTGGCCGCAATTGCCGGCATCTTCTACGGCCGATCATGGCGTGCTCGGCGTCGAGTGGCAGCCTCCGCCATCACCCATGCCTCGGTGGATGCGCTTTGGTCCCTCTTTTTACGCTGACCAGTGCTTATTCTTGGATTCCTCTCCGCCGATGCCCCGCTCGATCCGCATGATAGGTCCAATACCCGTGGCCGACGCGCATATGATGGTCCACCGCGTTCGGCACCGTTAGGGCCACTGCGAGGCCCAGAATCGCATGCGCCAACCCCAGGCTGAAGACTCCGCGGTAGCGCACAAAGAGCAGGCAAGCCATGGTTCCCCACAGCAGGGTCAGTGGAACCAGCACCGGGTTCGGCAGGTGGGCGGAAGCGAATAAAACAGCGGCGATTCCCACCGCCCACCGTTCGGAGCGCACCAGCCGGAGCAGGCGCAATACGACAACATCTTGCAGAACGATCTGCTGCAGGATGGACCAGACGATATAGCCTCCGGCACGCGTCCAAAGCGGGCGGCCTGCGGATGAGGAAAGAGACACGCCGTGCAAGCTGTGCGCCGCCCCGGCTAAGGCAATCGCCGCCGCTGCCAGGAACAGAGCCGCCCCAACCACCCACAGCAATCGCAGCGACCCTCGCAGTCCGAATCCCAGGTTTTTCCAGTC
>Ga0207933_1002196_pt1 | contig 13046 bp, 13 predicted proteins | sample NGESurdeep092012_4_FD_184488 | JGI IMG/M metagenome (GOLD analysis project Ga0207933, IMG submission 184488) | Arctic peat soil microbial communities from Barrow, Alaska - NGEE Surface sample F53-3 deep-092012 (SPAdes) | ecosystem: Environmental > Terrestrial > Soil > Wetlands > Peat ... | reverse complement strand
AGCGTCGCCCCCGTAGCAAGTCCAGCAATGGTGGTCGCCGAGGTCAAGGTGTAGGTAACTGGTGTCGTCGAGCCCTCAGACGTGATTGAAATCGACGATCCGGCGGTGTAGGACGAGACGATGCCCTTGACCCAACTCTGCGATTGCGTCCAGTCTTGGCCACGATGGCCAACGGATGATGCGGACGCGACGCCGACTGCGCCAACGGTGAAGCCCAAACTGAGTGCTGCAACTACCGCGACGCGGCCAGCAACCTTTGTTCTTATCTTGTTCATGGTGCCCCCTTCATTGGGTTCGCTCAAGACATTCTCGAACAAACTCAAGTCTCCTCATCAAAGATGTGAAGAGGCTGTGGCAAGGTTGTCAGCGTCCCTCAATTGGGATAACAATTCCCACAACAATGAACCGTTGATTCACAACTTTCCAACAACGACAACGTCGAACACTGAGCGTGATCAGGAGCAGCTCCATCGCCTGGCGCGGTACCTATAGAGGGACGTCCATGTCCTGAGAGACGATGGGCCAATACGGCGGGCGACGGTCAAGAACCCGCAATTCTTGACCGTCGGTATCGAAAAAGTACGGCTGGAGAGATTCGAACCCCGTACGCGCTCAGGCTCAAGAGCAGCATCGCTGCAACTAGGTATAGGCCTCCTTCACGGAGTTGCAACGTCCAGGACTGACGATCCGACACGTAGACCTGCACGTCCTCGAGCCCCAACTTGTGCAGGCAGTGACTTGTGTCGTCGCTGGAACTGACAGGCGAGTGCGCCTCGCAGTTCTGTACCAACGTATTCGTGCGCGTGACAACTGACCACGAGGAGGGGACAAAGATCAAGCCAAGCGGGCGATAACCCTCGAAGAGGAGCCGCCCCGTTGGCTGGCGCGCCTCCGGTCGTGACACCGATTATTGCGGTCCTCTTGGTCAACATGGTGTGGCTAACGGCTGCAACATTCATGGGTGCTAGGTACGAACGAACATCAGCCCCCACCGTATAGAAGACCAACCCAAAGACGGCGACTCCCACTGAGATCGTCCATCCGGCACGACGGATCAACATTCCGAGAAAGACCACCACGGCGAATGCGAACACGCCGTAGATTCCGAGCATCCACTCAGCGAGCGGAAGCGCCGTCGGCATACCGCGAGGTGCGTACCTCGACGCGCCCGCCCACCACGAGAACGTGATGCAGAGTGGGGCGAGCAGGACTGCAATCGACCCGACACCGACCAGCACCTTGGCCACAAGCCACCGCGTCCTGGTCAATGACTGAGTCCAGGCGAGTCGCGCGCTCTTGCGTTCGAGTTCGCTCGCCACTGCGCCCACACCGAGCACCACACCAACGCTGCAAGTACGGGTGCGAAAGAAGTGATGATGGTGTCATGAGAACCCGAGGCAGGCCATTTGGCAAAGAAGGTGTGACAAAAACTCTGGTACCTGATCGGGAATCCGTTCCCACCCTTGCAGGGAAGTGATTGAAACTGGTTCCATAGTGACTGCTCTTGCAGTCCGCTCATCAGTGCCCACCCAACGAGCATGACCGTCACCAGTGCGAAGGCCTAGAAAACGTAGCACTGCTGACGCCAGGCTACCCACGTCATCGCGATTCTCCATTACCACCGACGTTGAGCTCGCTGCCCACATGATCGGGCCGCCCAGGACCTTTGCGTAAGTACGCGAGAATGGTCTCCTCCAGCGTCGTCAAGTTGACGTTTCAGGGATATCAAGTGCATGAGGACACCAAAAGACCTGAAAAAGCTTCAGTCAAGATCGTGATTCGGCCAATCGATTTCGGGCTATGAATGGATACTGGCCGATTCACTAGGCGTTCCCACCAGGAGGGTGTCCCCATGACTGAGCGACCTCAACGTATTTCCTACTTCCCGTTGGAACAAATGGATGAAAAGATGCTGATTGAGATGCAGCGTTGCGCCGACGTGGGAACACCTCGCCCCGAAAGTTCGGCCGTGCGCGCACACTCCAAGGCCGCCTTCTGGTTCTTCGCCGATTCATGGGCCAGCCTGTTTCACAACGGAGTCGTCGAGCACTCCCTCAAGGAACTCTGCCGCCTGTACGTGTCGCGTTCCGTGAAGTGTGAGTACTGCGGCAACCAGCGCAGTGCCCAAGGCAAGAGCCAGGGATTATCCGAAGGGAAGATCGATAAGCTCATGAACTTCGAGAAGTCCGACGCCTACGACGAACGCCAGCGAGCTGCTCTCTCCTACGCCGAAGCCATTACCTGGCGCATCGACCCCGACGACGCCTTCTGGGATCGTCTACACGCCAATTTCACGGAAGAGGAGTTAGTCGAACTCGGCTGTTGTATCACTTTAACCATGGGCCAGCAAAGTTGGATCCGACTACTCAATATTGATCACCATCAGATCATGGCCGGAACCGATGCGTCCATGGCGCCTGGTTTCGAGGACGAGGAAGCCCTCAAGGCGTCCAAGAGTAATCCACAGTACTGGGCCACGTCGGCCGGATAGCGTTCCTTTGACTACTGTACGAATATCAGCCGTTCAATGTCGGGCGAGAATCCTGCATTTTCCTCAGTTCCTGTCGGCGACTACGTTTCGGCGTACGCACCAGCCGACCATGCAAGGGAAGAAAGGGGACACCCATACCGCACATGTCGCAAGCCGTTTACGAATCAATCTTTGCGAGCGCGCCGCAGCCGCTCGTTGACCGGCCGTGCTTCGACCACTGGCGAAATGTGATCGAGCCGCTGGACGATCGCATAATCAGGCGTAGCGCCGCAATCATGATCCCGTCGAACCCGATCACGCCCGACGGGCAGATGGGCACGCAGATTGTCGCACCGATGGTTGTCCTCGACGGCGCCACCGAACGCCTGAACTCGCTGTCGTTCGAGTTGCCCGTGGCATCGTGAGCAAGGTTGCTCTGATCGGTACCGGTTTCTGGGCGGCCAAGCTCGCGGAGACGGTCGGCAAGACCGAGCTCGAGCTCGTATCTTGCTTCTCGCGCGACGAGGAGAAGCGGTGCGCATTCGCCGATCGGTTCGACTGCATCCCCGTCGCGAGTTTCGAGGAGGCGCTCGCATCGGCTGACGCGGTGGTGCTCGCGACGCCGAACGACCTGCACGCGGAGCAGACAATCGAGGCCGCAACCGCCGGTAAGCATGTCTTAGTCGAGAAGCCAGTCGCACACACGATCGCCGCGGGTGAGCTGATGCGCGACGCCTGCGAGGCCGCGGGAGTGACGCTGATGGTTGGCCACGAGATGCGCCGTCTGGGAGCGGCGCGCAAGACCAAGGAGCTGATCGACGCCGGAGCGCTGGGTACGGTCGTGCTCGCGGAGGCCAACTTCTCGCTGCCGTCACCGATCAAGCCGGGCACCTGGAAGGCCGTGAACGCGCGCAACCCCGGCACGCCGCTGATTCAACTCGGCGTCCATCACGCCGAGACATTACTGTACCTGCTCGGACCGGTAGCACGCACGACCGGGAGACTGGCCCGCGTCGTCCAGCAACTCGACATTAAGGACGTCGGCATCGCGACGCTCGAGTTCGAGTCAGGCGCGCTCGGTGTAATCGCCAACAGCTACGTCTCGCCGCGCACCTACTCAATCCGGCTGCACGGCACCGACGCCGTGCTCGACTATCGCACCGATTTGTCGATGTGGCCAGCCGCCGACCGGCTCGACGAGCTGACCACGCTGACGCTCGCTGGCAAGCCCGTCGAGTTCGAACAGGTTGACCCGTTGCGAGAAGAGCTGGCCGAGTTCGCCCGCTGTGTCGCCGGCGATGCGAATCCCGAGACAGGTGCCACCGAAGGATTGGCTGCCCTGAAGGTGATCCTGGACGCAATCGAGTATCGCTAATCCGAAGTTACGGGCCCGGCATAGTTTGATGTGAAAACTGAACAGGCCTCACTCAACGCCGAGTCTTCGAACTACTCGACGCCACGATGCCTTGCCGACTCACGTAACCAGGAAGGTCGAAGCGAGCGACTCATTTCCCCTCATGGAAGGTGGCTTCCACGCCAGGGTCAAAGTAACTTCGGACTAGACGGTTGGTCGCCTTGGGTGAGTTCGTGCGCTAAACGGACACGCTCCAGGTAGTTCGCCGTTGTGGGTGTGATTCCCTGCTCGTCGGCGTCCGCGGCGAACAGTTCGCTCTCGGCGACACGGCCGTACAACTCGGGCTTACGCATATTGACGCGTACCTGGAAAACGTCGGGCCGGTTGTAGTGTCCAGCGAAGTCGTGACGCAGTTTCATCTTGATCCCGACCTCCAGGTCAAGATCCGCGTAGAGAATCCCTTCCTCCGAGCCCATCGGGCCGGCGAGGACGTGGCTGTCGGGACTTATGATCGTCGAGCCGCCGGTAAAGTCGGAATTGCGGATCAATTCCTCGTCGTCGGGCGAGAGTTCGAGCAATTCGATCATCCGGTCGTCGACGGTGCCGCACGCACTGATCACGTACGCCTTCGACATCTGCGCGAAACTCTGCGAGTCGATCTTGACGCGCTCGCGCAACGGGTCGGAGATTGTCGGGAAGTGGTTTGGCCAGCTCATCACGTGGATGCGCGTCGATTCGGCGGTCAGCGCGAAGACGGCGAGAGGGTTCGAGTTCTCACCGCAGATCAGTCCGCTGATGGGGCCGAAGTCGGTCTGGATCGCACCGAACGTATCGCCGTAGCCGCCCGCGTGGACGAGGCGCTCGCCGACCGTCGGCGTGAGCTTCTGGTGTTTCCCGAGGTATCTTCCGTCCGGGCCGATGAAGACCTGGGAGTTGAAAAGTGTCCCGAACGTGCCACGGAGCCTCTCACAGACGCCGATGACGCAATACGCGTTCGCGTCACGGGCGGCGGCCTGCAGCGCCTCAATCTCGCGGCCCGGGATCTCGACCGCGTTCTTGAACAGCTCGACCGAGAGACGCGTCGCGACGCGGCCGGTCGCCGCGTGGAAGTGGAACCAGATCGGGTGCGCTGGGATGAATCCCTCGGGAAAGCCGATCACGCGGGCACCGTTGCGACCGGCCTCACGGATCAGCGCGCAGGCCTTCTCGGTCGACTCCTCGCGGTCCAGAAAGACGGAGGACGCCTGGATGGCGGCCACTTTCACGGTCGGATAAATATCTCCCACAATTGTATTTTTACCACGACCGGGATCGCTCCGATTGTGCTCAGGTACCACCCTCGCTGCACTTATCGCCCCGTCGACAGCCATATACCGATTCGCCCCCGGCAAACTTGGTTGGTGTGGGAGTACGGCAATTAGGTCACACCTGGTGACGATACTGATCAGGTGACCTACGATCGTACTCACCAGGGAGTGCTGAGAAAGATCACTCAGGCCTACCGTTACGCGTTGGATCCAACGCCTGAGCAAGTGAGTCTCCTGCGTAGCCACATCGGTGGCACGCGCTTCGCCGGCAACACCTTGTTGGGTCTGGTGAAGAAGAACTGGGACGAGAACCGCGAGAAGAAGGAGGCGGGAGAGGTCGTCGATAGTGCCGCCTAACTCGGCACCCGACACTTCGATCTCCAAAGTCTCTGGTACGAACATCGTGACGAGCTGGCTCCGTGGTGGAGTGAGAACAACTCGTCCACCTATAACTACGCGTGTCTCAACCTATCCAAGGCCTTCACCAATTGGCGAAAGGGCCAGGCCAACTTCCCCACCTTCAAGAGCCGCGGCACCAGGGGGTCGGTAAGCCTGATGCCGCGTGCGCTCAAGCTCATCGGCACCCACCACGTGCACGTGGCACGCATCGGGGAGATCAAGACCTACGAATCAACCCGCAAGATGAATCGTCACGTGCAGCGTGGCACTGGGCGAATCCTCTCGACCACCGTCGCAGAAGTGGGTGGCAAGTTCTTTATCTCCTTCGCTCTCGAGGTGACACGCGCCGCGCCGGTCACCCGGGACCGCGAGAGGGTCATCGGCATTGAAGTCGGAATCACCACCTTGTATACCGGGGCCGCTCCTGATGGTGAGCAGGAGCTCAACGTTGCGAACCCGCGACACTTCTTCTCGTCCGAGAAGAAGCTGGCCCGCGCCCAACGCATCGCCTCGCGGCGTCATGGTCCAGGTCCTGGCAAGACTCCCTCGAAGCGCTGGAAGAAGGCGAACTCTCGCGTCCAGAAGGTCCACGCCAGGGTGGCCAATTCTCGCAAGAACCTGATCCACGAGACGACGTCAATGCTCGCCAAGAACTACGACGTGATCGTGATCGAGGACCTGAACATCAAGGGCATGTTGAAGAACCGTTCTCTCGCCAAGCGCATCTCTGACGCCAGCTGGGGTGAGTTCTCTCGCCAACTCGAATACAAATCGAAGTGGTACGGCTCGACGCTCGTGCGAGCGCCACGGTTCTACCCTTCATCAAAAACCTGCAGTCAATGCGGAGCAGTGAAAGCCAATCTGCTCCTTGACGAACGGACGTATCACTGTGAGACCTGCAGCCTCACTATCGACCGCGACCTCAACGCGGCGATCAACTTGGCCAGGTTAGGCCTGCCGGGGACAAGCTCCAGTACTGGACGTGGAGGGGAGGTAAGTCCGAGGCAGAAGAACATCGCTGCCCCGGCACACCCTTACGAGGCGTCAACTGAAACGCCACCAGAAGTCGGCGCGTAAGAGATACCTCGGTTGAGAACTTGGGCGGTGCCCGTGAGGCTATTTGCCTTACTCCTTCACCAACCAAGTTTGCCGGGGGAGTACCGATTCATGTCGCAGAGACCTACAGGACTAAACTCAAAATATTGCTCGTTCTTTGATCGACGGGTTGACTCCTCTTGTTCTAATCCCCTCTGGGAGATGGATACGTAGCGCCGGTACCTTCAATTCCCAACGATCTTGGTCTGCCTGAATGAATCGGGCGAGAGTTTCCAACGATCGCAACCAGTCATGTACGGGAGTTTGAACCACAACCCCTGAGGGGTATCGTTTGAGGCTGACCTCGTTGGGGTACTCCCGAAATCTGTCGCGTCATCGTGAACAACTGAACCCTTGCGGACGCTGTCACCGTTCATCGGACGCTCAACGTGAGTGCGCACCATAGAGCACGATCGCAAAGACACGGGATCTCATTTCACTTCCTCGAGAACACCGGGAGTGTCAGCATTGCCGATGACCACGTCCGCGTTGACCTGTCACTGCGGACCTACGCCTCAGTGCTAAGTGATGCCGGCGGTTCTAACGCGACATTCCGATCCGCGACGGCGGACACCACCTACGCTTCGACTTTCCACCGTACGAACTCGGTACGTCGAAACTGAAGGAAAATCACCTTCCCGAGGTTTGAAGTTAGACGTTTACGACGACCTCGGCCTTTAGGCGATCTCGGCGCTCGGGTGAAATCGCTTGACTCGATGCAGCGTGTTGCGATCGGTATGGTGCATCTCGTCACCCGTCGCGGCGAGCTTCAATACGAGGTCCGATGTGTAGCTGAATGCTTCGTCGTCGTTGAAGGTGAAGATGCTCTCGAACGACATGGCCCTCGCTCGCTGCAACAGGTAGTTGTTCTGGCAGAGGCCGTACGCCTCCGAGCCAGGCGTCGCGATGAAAGTGAGTACCTGGTCACGCGCCTCGGCATCGCCACCCGCTAAAATTGCGAGCCCGCGCGGTACGGCGAAGCAGCGGATCACCTGCGCGTTGGTCTTGTCCCAGAGAAGATAGCCGGCTTCATCGTGGAACGGGTCCATGGCCTCCTCGCCGTGGCGCCAGGCGGTCATCGCGTAGTTAAGGCCCTGCAAGGTCTGCTGGCCGTTCTCGACGACTGGAATGGGCTTGAACCAGGCGCGCTCAAAGTACCCAGTCTCACTTGTCTCGTCGTCCTTGTTGTGATAGGCGCGATCAATACCGACATCGCCCTCCCATTCACCCACCAGTGGAGTCAATGGCCCCAATTTTTGAGGACCCAGTACCGCTGTCATAGCCGCTTCTCCTTTTAGCCGTCAATCTGGCATCCGTCACCACTACAGGCGAACTTCAACCGTTCGACGTTGTTGAAGCCGTTGCTGAACGGAACGGTTGAACGAACCGCGGTTCCTCTTAGTTACGCGATCGCTCAGACGGAATACTCGAGTATATCTAGTCATAACTAGATATTAAATGAAGTTCCGGTCCTTGTCAATTGAGTTCAGCCCTACGCGAGCGCTAATGCGTTCGAATCTTCACCATCGGGAACCGTAAGTAAACGAATTCTTGAGCGAAATGTCGATTGACTCGTTCGCACGCGCGATCGTGTCGAAGTGGTCCCCGCCCTAGCGCCCATCTCACGCGCGGATTCGGCGTCAAGTGATCTGACGTCGACAGGAATCAGATCGTGACCTGTATTTATGCAATGAGAAAAACTGTAGCTTTACCACCCTTTCAAGGTGGCAGCACGGGTTCGTATCCCTTTGGGAGTACGACGGGAATTAGCCCAAAGGCCAATGATTGCAAGCCTTCTGAAGCGTTCGCGATTGTTCGCGAATAACAGTGAGCGTCGCGCACTTAGTGTCCAAATGGTGCCCGTTAGGCCGACAAAATGCGTGCCTGAACGGGCGCCCCGGAACATCCGTGAACTGGATACCTAATAATGCAACCCGATACAGTCAACAGCGAATGTCGACCAAGAGTTCCCGCTGTCGAGTGGGATCTCGTCGCTGCCGCTCAGGAATTGTCTGATCGCTCGCAGCCCAACACGATGAGTAAGGTGCAGACATAATAATTATTGCGTTGCCACTTCTAACGACAACATACACCGCAACTAATCGGTCGACTGCTGACCAAAAGACGCCACTATGAACGATCTACCCTCATCGAACCAATGAATGACGAAACCAAGGTCAACCGGCCTCCCTTGCCACCATTTAGCGAAAGTAGCGCGACCCAAAAGGTCCAAGCTGCCGAAGACACCTGGAACACTCGAAACCCCGAGCGGGTCGCTGCGGCGTATACGTCGGACAGTGAGTGGAGGAATCGATCGGAATTCATCAGGGGCCGAGCCGCAATCGTCACGTTCCTCACTGCCAAATGGGAGCGTGAGCAGGACTACGCACTGCGCAAAAACCTCTGGTCGTTCACGGATGACCGAATAGCCGTTAGGTTCCAGTACGAGTGGCATGACCAGACTGGCCAGTGGTGGCGAAGCTACGGAAATGAGTTGTGGGAATTCGACTCCCAGGGTTACATGAAACGTCGAGAAGCAAGCATCAATGACCTGGCCATCTCCATTGAAGAGCACCGAATCTTCGGATCCCGCCTGCCCGAGCAAGGGCACCAAACGCTTCCGATCGAGTAGTACCCTTTTCGAATTGTGCATGACCTCAAAGCAATTGAGCCAAACACTCAACATTCATTCCAATAGATAAGTGGACACGAAGTAACCGCTCATTTGACGGAATTATGTAGAAGTTGAGCTGATCTTTGGAGTTTCATGCTTGCCCAGGTTTCGCGAGTTGTGACACCGCGGTTACGGCCGAACTCTGATCTAAGAAATCAGAGTTCGGCCAAGTGCTATCGGAGCCATGAACAATCGAGCAGCTTTATGACGCCGTGCTAGACGTCAACAGGGATGGTAAAACTTGGTGACACCGACCAGGCAGCATTGACGATACAGCGATCTCAGGGAGCCTGTCGCACCCGAGCGGCGATGGATGCGACACTTCCTCGCGAGTTCACGAGGAACCGGACGGCGAAGTGATCATCTCGACAGCACGGTCAGGCCGGGACACCCCATCGATATCCGGGGGGAAGATTCTGGGCGCTCGGGCCCTGGTTCCACCTATGCCATCGTCGGGCCCGCGAGGACTCGGTGACCACTCGACGTACGCCCCTACTCTTCGATGAAAATGCACTCCCCGGGGCACTCTTCGGAAGCTTCGGTCACCGCATCCGCGAGTCCCGAGGGCACCTGAGCTACACCCGCCGAACCGCCCGGGTCGGACATCACGTCCGAACCCTCTTTGACGTAAGCCAATCCGTCGTCCAGCAGGGTGAAGACCTCTGGACAGATCTCTTCACAGAGCCCGTCGCCCGTGCACAAGTCCTGATCGATCCAGACCTTCATAGCGAGGCCTCCTCCATTGTTCGCATCACTAGCCTCGGCGTCGCGACATCAGTACATCCCGAGTTCGAGGCGAGCGACGTCGGTCAGCCGGCTCAGGTCCCAAGGTGGGTCCCACACCAACTCCACGTCGACCTCGCTGACGCCCGGGACCATTTGAACGCGAGAGCGTGCGTCATTCTTGAGCACGTCACCCATGCCGCAACCCGGTGCGGTCATCGACATCTTGATTTGCACTCGGTGGCTTCCGTCGCCCAAAGGCTGGGCAACGCACTCATAGATCAATCCGAGGTCGACCACGTTGATGGGGATCTCGGGGTCAAAGACCGTCTTCAGCTGTTCCATCACACGCTCGAGATCGAAGGGGCCCGATGACGCGACTTCCTTGTCGACGATATCGCCGACGATTCCCAACGTCCGAACGTCCTCCGCCGAGATTCGAGCCAAGTATCCACTTTCGGTCTGGACGGTGACGGTGCCCCCGAGGGCCTGCACCACCAGCACCTGCTCACCGGCCCTAAGAGACATCCTCTGGCCGCTGGGAATCAGCGTGACTTCGCAGTCATGTACGAGTTCGAAGGACGTACGTCGCCCAGTGCTCACGATCCGGTACCCAAGACTGTTGACATCACCGCAACTGCCGCCGCGCGCCCGTAGTCGCCATGGTCGTCGCCTTCGCGAGTCACCGCTCGGCACCCGTCCGCGAGATCACCGGTCACTGGAGCGTTCCATCTTTCGTGAAGCCATCGGCCGAGAGCCGTTCGCCGAGCAGCGCTTCGACGTGAGTGCGAAGCGACTCGGACTCGACGCGCTCGAGGATCTCGCGCGCGAATGCGTGGGTGAGCAGAGCCCTCGCCGCCTCGCGGGGCACTCCACGCGAGCGCAGGTAGAACAGGGCTTCCTCATCAAGGGCACCTACCGCGGCGCCGTGGGTGCACTTGACGTCGTCGGTGAAGATCTCTAGTCGCGGCCGAGTGTCGATCTCGGCGTACTCAGAGAGCAGCAAGTTCTTGTTCGTCTGATTAGCGTCCGCGCCGTCCGCGCCCGGCCAGACGATGATCCGTCCATTGAACACCCCGTGGCCGTGGCCGTCCACAATCCCCTTATAGAGCTGATGACTGACACAGCGTGGCGCGACGTGCTCAATGAGAACGACGTTGTCGTGGTGCTGATCGCCTCGCGGCAAGTACAGACCGTCAATACTGACCCGTGAGCCTTCACCCTCGAGGTGCACGTGAACTTCATTGCGAACGATCTTCGAGCCCAGCATCATCGAACTCGATGAAAACTGACTGCCCGGACCCTGATAAACGTCAAGCAACGCCAGATGGAATCCGGTGTCCGGCTCATCTTGGATCTTGAAGTGATCGACCCGAGCCCCCTCGTCGAGGACCACGTGAACCACGGCGTTGGTCCAGGTCGCGCCATCCGCGATTGCGGCGTGGGTCTCAATTACGCTCACCCGACTTCGCGGACCGGCCAGAATCACCGAGTGCGGGCTGGACAAGAGAGGCGTGCCCTGGGCGTCCGAGAGGAACACCAACTCAATGGGTTCGTCCACCACCGTGTCGGCCGCAATCTGGATGTACGCGCCGTCCTCGGTGAAAGCGGTGTTTAGCGCAGTGAAGGCGTGGTCGTACTGATCAAATGCTCGTGAGAAGACCGACTCGAGACCGGTGGCCCCCCGGGCGAGAGCCGCAGCCAGGCTCGTCACGGTGACGTCTCCTTTAAGGTCGCTCAACGACGACAGGTCAGGGACGAAGTAGCCGTTGACGAACACCGCACGGGTGCTCGACGGGTTGACCGTCAACGCTTCGAGCGTGGCCGGAGCGACTTGATTGCTAACTCCCGCCTCGGCTCGCTCGAATGGGACGTCTAAGAGTGCGTCGAGTCGCGTGTACTTCCAATCCTCGTCCTTGCGCGTCGGGAGTCCGTGCGCCATCACCCACTCGAGCGACTCGTAGCGTGCTTGCGCCAACCAAGGAGGATCGGAACCACTGGGCGGGAGTCCGAGAACTGCAAGGAGTTGGGCCGCGGCTGACGTCGCCGGTGCGGGGTTCGTGAATGTCACAGGGGTCATGGCGTCGCGCCTACCGGCACCGACGAATCGACCATACCCGCATGGCCGAGCTCACTGTAGCCGTACTCTTCGAGCTCGAGCGCCAGATCCTTGCCGCCAGAGCGGACTATCCGACCCCCCGCCATGACGTGAACTCGATCGGGGACGATGTAGTCAAGGAGTCGCTGATGGTGGGTGATGACGACCATGGCTCGATCGGGACGGCGTAGTGCGTTCACCCCGCTGGCGACGATCCGTAGTGCGTCGATGTCGAGGCCGGAGTCGGTCTCGTCCAAGAGAGCGAGCTTCGGTTCGAGGATCGACATCTGGAGAATCTCGTTGCGCTTCTTCTCGCCGCCGGAGAAGCCCTCGTTAACCGATCGATTCATGAAACTCCGGTCCATTTCGACCGACTTCATCCGATCCTCCGCCAGGGCCAGGAACTGCATCACGTCGAGTTCGTCGAGCCCGCGTCGTCGGCGCAGCGAATTGAGCGCCGTGCGCAAGAAGTACAGGTTGCCCACGCCGGGGATCTCTACTGGGTGCTGAAAGGCGAGAAAAACGCCGGACGCGGCCCGGTCCTCGGGCGACAGCGCGAACAGATCCTCGCCTTCGAAGAGAACGATGCCTTCAGTGTCGTAGGCCTCGTGGCCGGCCAGCACGTTGGCGAGGGTGCTCTTGCCTGACCCGTTGGGGCCCATGATGGCGTGCACCTCACCCGCTGCGACGTCGAGGTTGACCCCCCGGAGGATCTCATTATCGCCGATGCGCGCGTGCAGGTTCTCGATGTGCAGCATCATCCGACACTTCCTTCCAGGCTGACACTAAGGAGCCTTTGAGCTTCTACGGCGAACTCCATGGGCAACTCCTTAAATACTTCGCGACAAAAGCCGTTGACGATCATAGAAACGGCGTCCTCTTCGGAGATCCCGCGCTGACGGCAGTAGAAGAGTTGGTCTTCGCTG
>Ga0207933_1002195_pt1 | contig 13050 bp, 12 predicted proteins | sample NGESurdeep092012_4_FD_184488 | JGI IMG/M metagenome (GOLD analysis project Ga0207933, IMG submission 184488) | Arctic peat soil microbial communities from Barrow, Alaska - NGEE Surface sample F53-3 deep-092012 (SPAdes) | ecosystem: Environmental > Terrestrial > Soil > Wetlands > Peat ... | reverse complement strand
AACCAGCCCGGGCTGGGCGATCGCCATCGATGCGTCGAGCTACGGCCTGGCAGCGCTGACGATCGGCGCAATGCAGCTGCCGCCCGGCCTCCGGATCGAGGGCAGCACCGTGCTGCACGAGCTGCGCGAGGGCTGGCACGACTTCTGGTCGCGCACGTGGCTCTGGGCGATCGTGCTGCAGTTCGCAATTGTCAACGCGGTGGAGACCGGCGCGCTCGACGTGCTCGGCCCAGCGGTCGCCAAGAAACAGCTCGGCGGCGCCGGCGCCTGGGGCGCGGTCCTGGCGGCCTTCTCGCTCGGGCTGGTCCTGACCGGAACCGTGATGCTGCGCTGGCGGCCGCGGCGAATCCTGTTGATGGCGACATTCGGCATCTTCCCAATGGTGCTGCCGCTGATCGCGCTCGCGCAGCCCGGCCCGCTGGCGCTGGTGATCGTCTGCGGCTTCCTCGCCGGTGCCGGGGTCGAGGTGTTCGGGGTGCTCTGGGACACGGCGATGCAGCAGGAGATCCCCGGCGAGAAGCTCTCCCGCCTCTCGTCGTACGATGCACTCGGGTCGTTCGTCTTGACGCCGATCGGCCTGGCCGTCGCCGGCCCGCTCGGGATGGCGCTCGGACTGCGCACCGCGTTCATCGGCTCGTCCGTGCTGATCGTCGTGGCCACGGCGCTCGTGCTGCTCTCACGCGAGGTGCGGACGCTCGAGCGCAAGACGAGCGCCGCTTAGCTGGTGCGCAGAATGTTCCCGCCCGAGGTCTGCCCGAGCGCCATCACGACGATCTCGTCGACGTTCACATGCGGTGGGCGGGTCAGCGCGAAGAGGATGCAGTCGGCGATCTCCTCCGGGTGAAGCGGGCCACCCATCGCGACGTTCGAGTAGACCGCGTCGGCCTTCTCTTCGTCGCCCTTGAAGCGCACCTTCGAGAAATCGGACTCGACCATGCCGGCGGCGACGTTCGACACGCGCACCGGCTTGCCGAGCAGGTCATCGCGCAGCGCCCTCGTGTAGCCGTGCACGGCGAACTTCGAAGCGACGTACGACGACGCACTGGCATACGACCAGATTCCAGCGACCGAGCCGATGTTGACGATGTGTCCGCTGCCGTCCATCAGCGCCGGCAGGCAGAGGCGCGTCATCCGCATCAATCCGAGCACGTTGGTCTCGATCACCGTTTGCTCGTCGTCGGGCGACGACTCCCATACCGGGTCGCGCCCCAGCGCCAGCCCGGCGTTGTTGACCAGGATGTCGAGGCCGCCCAGCTCTCCTAGTGCCCTTTCGACGAACGCCGCGCAGCTCGCCGCGTCGGTGACGTCAAGGTTGCCGTCGCGGCGCGAGCCCGTTACCACACGCGCGCCTGCGTGCTCGAGCGCGCGGGCGGTCGCAGCTCCGATCCCGCTGGAGGCACCGGTGACGATCGCGCTCTTGCCGCTCAGATCTGCCATCGACGCCAAGGGTAATGGCGCCGGGCAACCAGTCGGCACCCGACACGTCTAAGTTCCAGATGGTTTGATCGATAATTCGAGTGCTCGCGGGGATGGCCTGGATCAAGCAGATCAGCCGGGGCGGGTGCAGTGCATAGCGGTGCCTACGTGCAAACCCGACCCGGCTGAGCTGCGACGCATCCGGGCCACCAGCCGCGCGTGCGCCAATTGTCGATCAACCATCTAGAGCCGATGGAACCGTTCGAGCCACAGACCGGACGCCGCGGCACCCGGCTCGCCCTGGTCTCGCTCGGACTGCTCGCACTGCTCGCAGTCGTCGCCTTCTCGAGCCGCGGCGGGTTCGGACACCACTCGAGCGCCTCCCCGACGGGCGACTACTTCAGCTACGCCTTCACCGTCTTTCTGATCGTCTTCGTGCTCGCGATACCCGTTGCGGTGTGGGCGTTCGTCATGCAGTCTCGCGAAGACGTCGCACCGCGCAAGAGCTTCCAGGCCCGCATCATCCGGGGGATCCTCACAGTGCTGTTGGTCGGGTTGATCGTTGCGGCCGCCATCTCGTTCAAGCACCACTTGGGCGAGCTCCTGCACTTCAACTCGACTGCCCTCAAGGGCGGAGCCAAGGGCATTGCACACAACCGGCATTCGTCCCCGACCAAGTACGAGCCCCAGTTCAAGTGGATCGTCGTCTGGATCACCGCCGCGGGTGCCGCCGTCGGGATTGCCGTGGCAGCGTTCCTCTATCGGCGGCGGGCATTCGGCGCGCTCGCTCCGTTCGACGAGCAGTCGGATGTCAGCGTGGAGCTAGTCGCGTCGATCACCGATGCGATCGAGGATCTCGAGGCCGAACCGGACCCGCGCCGTGCCGTGATCGCGGCGTACGCACGCATGGAAGGAGTGCTCGCGCGGCACGGGCTGCGGCGACGACTCAGCGAGACACCGCTCGAATACCTGCAGCGCATCCTGCTCGGGCTCACCGAGCGCAAGGAGGCGATTGGCCGCCTGACCTCGCTGTTCGAGCAGGCGAAGTTCAGCCGCCACGAAATTGACGCTTCGATGAAGCAGGATGCGATCGAAGCGTTACGCGAGTTGCGCGACGACCTGCAAAAGTCAACCGGATGAGACGCCATCTCTTCGATCTGATCGCGCTGTTCGTAGTCGCTTCGCTGACGATGGGGTACATCGCCACCTCCCAGCCGGGCATCCGCGACGTCACGTTGCACGTCTACGTGCTCGTCGTCGGGGGCCTGCTCATGCTCGGGTTGATCGCGGCGGCGGGCGACGCGGTTCCCAAGCGCTCGAAGTCGCCGTTCGACCGGGCGCTGGCGGAAACGGCGCCGGGCGAGAGCCCCGTCCGCGAGGTCGAGCGCATGGAGCGCGAGGTGACGCTGGCGACGACGTCTGCGTATGACCTGCACATGCGCCTGCTGCCGCACCTGCGCGAGATCGCCCAGGCTCGGCTCGAACAGGCTGGCCGCGAGCCGAGCCCCGAGACGCTGGGGCGCTGGTGGGAGCTCCTGCGGCCCGACCGCCCCATGCCCGAGAACCGCTCCGCACCCGGGATCTCGCAGGCAGATCTGCGCGCCCTCGTCGCCGACCTTGCGAGGATGTAGCTCAGATGGAGCTCTCAGAGGTCGGACGGTTCGCGACGCGCATCCTCGATGAGGTGGAGAAAGCCGTGCTCGGAAAGCGTGAGGTGCTCGAACTGTTGTTGCTCGGTCTGCTGGCCGACGGGCATGTGTTGATCGAGGACTATCCGGGCTTGGCAAAGACGCTGATGGCGCGCTCGTTCGCCCGGTCGACGTCGCTCGACTTCTCGCGCATCCAGTTCACGCCGGATCTCATGCCCTCCGACGTGACCGGCTCTTCGATCTTCAACCAGCGCGAATCCGACTTCGAGTTTCGCGCGGGCCCGATCTTCACGAACCTGCTGCTCGCCGACGAGATCAACCGTGCCCCGCCGAAGACGCAGGCCGCCTTGCTCGAGGCGATGCAGGAGCGGCAGGTGACAACCGAGGGCCAGACGCGCCGCCTTGGTCCGCCGTTCCTCGTCCTCGCAACGCAGAACCCGATCGAGTACGAAGGCACCTACCCACTGCCGGAGGCGCAGCTCGATCGTTTCCTGCTGCGCGTCTCGGTCGGCTACCCGTCACGCGAGGACGAATGGCGCGTCCTCGCAAGCCGGGCCGAGCGGCGCACCGACGAAGTCGAACTGTCGCCCGTGGTCGATCGCGAGACGCTGCTCGCGATGCAGGCTGCGTGCGAAGAGGTCTTCGTCTCGGAACCCGTCGGTCTCTACATGGTTGACGTTGTCGCGGCAACGCGCGACGCTCAGTCGATCCAGGTCGGAGCCTCTCCGCGTGGATCGCTGGCACTCCTGAAGCTCTCACGCTGCCGCGCGGCGCTCGCGGGCCGCGACTACGTGACGCCTGATGACGTCAAGTCGATCGCCGTGCCGGCGCTCGCGCACCGGCTGACCCTGCGGCCCGAGCTGTGGGTGCAGAACATCTCGGCGTCGGACGTGGTGCGAGAGCGGCTCGAGACCGTTCCGACGCCGGCCGCCGAAGACCTCACCCCCGCGTGATCAGGCACGCGACGCCGAAGCTCGCGGCGTACGCGGGGCTCTCGGCAGCCGGGCTCCTGGCGGCGCTCGTCGTCGCCCGGCCGGAGCTCGTCGCGCTGACGGCGCCGTTCCTCCTGGCGCTCGCTGCCGGGCTGGTCCTCGCCACACCACCACGGTTCGACGTCGACGTGACACTCGACCGGCAGCGCGTGCTCGAAGGCGACATCGTCACCACCCGGGTCGCGCTCACGGCCTCCGGACCGGTCGACCGGCTCGATCTCTACGTGCGGCTACCTCCCGGCGTCGAGCTCGAGCAGGGCGACAACCCGATGGCCTTGAGACTGCGTTCCGGCGAGCAGCGCGAGCTCGAGTTCGACGTGCGCGCCGCCCGCTGGGGCGGTCATGTGCTCGGGCCGACGTACCTGCGCGCCCGCGACCCGCTCGGGCTGCTCGTCTGGGAGCGCACCCAGCCGATCCGCCCGGAGTTGCGCGCGTATCCACGCGAGGACGTCCTGCGTCGCGTGCTACGGCCGGCCGAGACTCAGGTGCTCTCCGGCAACGAGGTCGCGCGCGCGAAGGGCGAAGGGATCGAGTTCGCCGACATCCGGCCCTGGGCGCCGGGCGATTCGCTGAGGCGCGTCAACTGGCGCGCCAGCGCGCGACACAGCGCGCTGCGGAGCGAGCTGTGGGTGAACGAGGCGCATCCCGAGCGCAACACCGACGTGATCCTGTTCGTCGATTCGTTCGCCGAGGCACGACTCGACGGCCGGAGCACCCTCGACCTCGCGGTGCGCGCAACTGCAGCGCTCGCCGACTCGTACGTCGGGCGCCGCGACCGGGTCGGCCTGATCGGCTTCGGCGGCATCCTCCGCTGGCTCGTGCCCGGCACGGGCATCGTGCAGCTCTACCGGATCGTCGATGCGCTGCTCGACACGCAGATCGTCCTCTCCTACTACTGGCGGGAGATCGACGTGATCCCTCGGCGGACACTGCCACCGAACGCCCTCGTGATCGCACTGTCGCCGCTGCTCGACGCGCGCTCGGTCGGCGCGCTGCTCGACCTGCGCGCGCGCGGCATCGACCTCGCGGTGATTGACGTCTCGCCGGTGCCGTTCACACGGCGCCCCGCCGACGGGCTCGACGCGATCGCGCACGATGTGTGGACGCTGAGGCGCGGTGCGCTGCGCCATCGTCTGCAACGCGCGGGCGTTGCCGTTGCCGAGTGGCAGGTCTCGACCCCGCTGCAGGCCGTCTTGGAGGAGGTGCGGTCATTCAGGCGCTACGCCCGGCACGCGCGCGTGTGATCACGGGCCTCGCGGCGCTGGCCGCGCTCGCCGCCGCGGACACCTACGCGGTTACCGCGGCCGGCCGGTTCGCGTCGGTCAGCCTCGGCCTCGCGACCGCGTCGATCGTGCTGCTGGTCCTCGGCCTGCTCCTGCGCCTGCCGAGCACGATTCCGTGGGCGTTGCTGGCGGCCGCTGCCGGCTACCTCGTCGGGATTCAGGGACGAGACACGGTCGACGGTTGGGCCGCCGTGATCGGGGTGGCGTTGCTGCTGGCTGCCGAGCTTGCGTCGTGGTCGATCGACCACGACAAACGGATCCGCAGCGAGCGGGCGCTGGTCGTGCGGAGGGCCGCGACGCTCGCCGTGCTGGCCGCAGTTGCACTCTTCGTGAACTTCATGCTGCTGGCCGCTGCCGCCGTCACCGCCGCAGCGGGTACCGTCGTTGCCGCGGTCGGCGTCGCAGCGGCGGTGACCGCAGTGGCGATCGTGCTCAGGCTGGTACGCACATGAAGTTCATCCTGGCCGCCGCCCTCGCGACGGCGAGCCACGTCCCGCACGGATACCGCGCCGTTGTCTACGCGACCGGCCTGACCCATCCGACGGCGATGGCGTTCGGGCCCGACCACCGCCTCTACGTGTCGGAGGACACGGGCTCGATCGTCTCGGTCGTCCGCGGCTCGCACCGCCCGCGCCCGTTCGCCGGCAAGCTCGTCGTGCCGCTCGGTCTGCTCTGGCGCGGTAAGACGCTCTACGTGTCGGAGACCGGCAAGGTCGAAGCCCTGACCGCGAACGGCGGACGACGCAGCGTGCTCAAGGGCCTGCCCTACGGCCGCCACCAGCAGGACTCGATCGTCGCGGAGCCGGATGGGCGGCTCTACCTGGGCTCCGGCACGACCTGCGACGCGTGCGCGGAGACGAATCGCTACAGCGGCACGATCCTCTCGTTCAAGCCCAGCGGACGCGACCTGCAGGTCGTGGCGACCGGCCTGCGCAACCCGTACGGGCTCGTCTTCGCGGGCAGCACGCTGTACGCGTCGGTGAACGGCCGCGACGACCTCGGCGACGGGAAGCCTGCCGACATGGTCGTACGTGTGCGGTCGGGCGCCGACTACGGCTGGCCTGCGTGCTGGCCGAGCTACGCGTTGCACAAGCTGACCGGCGCGTGCGGCGGCGTGACGGCGCCGGTCGCCTACCTCGAGCCGCATTCTTCGGCCGACGGCATCGCGTCCTGGCGCGGAGACCTGTTCGTCGCCGAATGGGGCGAGTACCTCTCACGAGCGCACGGACGTCGGGTCGTGCGGATTCGCCGCGGCAAGGTGACGACCTTCGCGACGGGCATCGACCATCCACTCGCACTCACCGTCGACCCCAGCGGCGGCCTGTTGGTCGCCGACTGGGGTCGCGGTGTGATCTACGAGATTTCCCGGCTCTAGGTGACGTTCAGCGTTGTCGTGCGCGTTTCCGAGTGGCCGTTCTGCTCGTTGGCGACGACGACAACCGTGTACGTGTGTCCCTTGGCCGGCGTGATCGCCGGGACGAAGGTCACCGACTGGTCGGCCGCGAGCGGGACGGACGGGATGCCGCGAGCCACCACGTTCGCGCCGTCGTAGACGGTGTAGTAGACGCCGATCTGCGAGCCGACGCCCGAGTACGACGCGAGCAGCGGAACGAACACCTTCACCGAAGGCGCGCGGCCAGCCTTGACGTTCATCGTCTCGCCGTCGATCAGCCGGGCGACCGCACCGAAGGCGGCGTACGCGGGCTTCTTGGCGCCACTCGGCAGCTCGAGGCCGCTCTGCCAAGGGTTGCCGGCCGAGTCGCGGAACACGAACCAGACGAACATCTGCACGTTCGGATCCTTCTTGGCGAACGTGAGCGCCTGTTTCGCGTAGGCGGCCTGCTGCGAAAGCGTGACTCCGTGCGGCTCACCGGGCTTGGTCTCATGACCGTACTCGGTGATCCAGATCGGCACGGTGCGATGGAAGAAGCTCTTGAGGTTCGTCTCGAACGTCGACAGAGTCGACAGCGTCACGTTCGGATACCGCACCTTCTGCATCGGCGGAAGATTCGGCGACGTCGGGTACGGATGGTGCGCCCACGCGTCGAACTTCAGACCCTTCACCTTGGCGAGGTACTTCGCGAACGTGCCAGGGGCGAGCGAGTCGCTGTGTCCGTTGAGCGGCTTGTCGCGCCCACGCGCAGACGTCTCACCGACGGCCACCTTCGCGAACGAGTTGCCCGCCTTGATCCCGGCGTACGCGGCTTTCACGAGCTTGCCGTAGTTCGCCGGTCCAACGATCTTGAAGGTCTGCTTCTTGACCTTCACCTTCTTGCCGTTCTTCAGCTTCTTGACTGTCGTGACGGTCTTGACCGACGAGAACTGCGGCGAGAGGAACAGCTGCAGGTTCGGCTCGTTCCAGATCGCGTAGAGCGACACTGTCCCGTGCCCGTTGCGGCCGTTGTACCTCGTCGCGAGCATCTTCGAGAAGGTCGTCAGATCCGAGAGCCGCTTCGGCATCACGTTCTGCGCCTTGCCGCCGTTCGCCCACTTCGGGGTGCCGACGATGTCGATCATCACGCGCATGCCGTGCAAGCCCGCCTGGAAGACGAGCTCGTCGAGGTCGCCGAGCTTGTACGCCGGGTCGTCGCCGCTCGACGCGCTCGCGGGGCGCGTTGGGGCGATCGTGGCCCAGTCGGCGGACGTATGGATGATCGACGCCGCCGCTGCCGCTGCGTCCTGCAAATTCTGATCGCGGTCGGGCGAGAACCGGAACGAGCTGTCGTCGAAGAAACCGATCGGCATTCGGGTTGCTGCCTGGGCGGCTGCGGCGGGTAGGGCCAACAGCACCACGGCCGCCAACAATGCAAAGCGTGCGGCTTTCTGCACGGGCAAACCTCCTCCTCGTTTCCCTGAGCGGGCCAACTGCAGGACGGTAGCGAGCCTCTTTGAGCGTGATGTAAAGAGGGCTCCACCAGTACGCTGAACGCGTGAAGGCACGGGCCCCGGCGCTCCTCGGCCTGCTCGCGATCGCGATGTGGCTTGGCCTCGCGGCCGGCCTGCAGGCGTTCACGAGCAAAATCGCGGACTGGTTCGTGATGACCGACGAGTTGCTCTACGAGCGACTCGCCCTGAGCATTGCGCACACCCATTCCCCGCTGCCGCGCGTGCATACCGAGGTTGTGTCGAACGTCAATCAGCTCTACCCGCTGATCATTGCGCCGCTCTATCGGCACGGCGCGATCCTGCACGGCTTCCACGAGGCGCACACCCTGAATGCGTTCGTGATGAGCTCGGCGGCGTTGCCGGCGTACCTGCTCGCTCGCCGCGTGAGCAGGAGCGCGTGGCTGCCGTTCGTGGTCGCCGTCCTGACGGTGACCGTTCCGTGGATCGCGCTTTCGTCGTTCCTCCTCACCGAGGTCGTCGCCTATCCCGTTTTCGTGTGGGCACTACTTGCGATTCAGGCATCGATCGCGAAGCCTTCGATCCGCAACGACCTGCTTGCGGTCGCGGGAATCGCACTCGCCGTGCTCGCGCGCACGCAGTTCTACGCGCTGGCCGCAGTTCTGCCGGTTGCACTGCTCGCGCACGCGGCGGTCGAGCACCGAGGACGAGCAGTGTTTCGGGAACACCGTGCGCTCGTAGTCGCGTACATCGTCGGCATCGCCGCAACGATCGCACTCGCCGTCGCGGGCCACTCGGTGCTCGGCACCTACGCTCAGACGACGGGCGGCAACCCGCTACCGCTCAGGATCTTCGGCTTCGCGACCGCCCACCTGGCGGTCGTCGCACTCGCCGGCGGCCTGCTGCCGTTCCTCGCCGGCGGCGCCTGGATCGTCTCGAATCTCGTTCACAGCGAGAGTACCGAGCGCACGGTCTTCGCATGGGTCAGCGTCGTGACCGTGGTCGTGCTCACGTTCGAGGTCGCGTCGTTCGACCTGCGTTTTGGCGGCGGAGTCGTCCGTGAGCGCTACCTCTTCTACCTCACGCCGATCCTGCTGATCGCATTCGCCTCGGCGCTGACGGCGACGCGCTGGCCCCGCTGGTCGTTGCTCCTCCCGGTTGCGCTCACGGCGATCGGTTTCTGGCGTGCGCCACTGCCGACATTTCAGAAGTTGAATGTCGACACGCCGGCGTCGATCCTCAACGACTGGCTGCTCGCGACGATGCACGGCCTTGACGGAGCACGCTGGTTCCTCGTGCTCGCAGCCGCAGCGCTCGCTCTGGTCTTCGTCGAGGGGTCAGTCCTGCTTCCGCGTCTGCCGCTCGCAATCGCTCTCTCCGCCGCGTTGCTCGTCGCGCTGCCTGCCGAGACCGGGTACGCGTTCAAACGACTGTTCGCGGTCAACGGAACCGCGGGCCTGCCGTTGACCCTTGACCAGAGCGTCGTCTTCGGCTGGGTCGACCGCGAGATTACGACCACGTCCGAGGCGGTTATGGTCCCCTATCCCGTCCTGCGCGCCGACTACTGGGCGAGCGTCGGGTTCTGGTGGGATTTTGAGTTCTGGAACAAGTCGGTGGATCGTGAGGCTGCGCCGAACGGCGAATTCTCCGGCACGCCACCCGGCAGCTTCCCGAAGCTCAATCTTCAATTCAACCCGCAAACAGGGCGCGCGAACGTCGATCTCGACTCGTACATTGCCCAGTCGGTCACCGACGCACGGTTCCGCGTGGCGGGTCGTTTCCTCACCACACAGCGCGGCGTGTCGATTGTTTTCCCCGACCGTCCGTGGCGCGCCGACTGGGTCTCGTATGGCCTCTATGACGACGGCTGGACACGACCCGGAACCACGGCGCGGATTCGCGCGTTCGCCGCACCTGGCCAGCGCTCAGCCATCGAACGGACGCTCACCCTTGCATTGGCCGCGCCGGGAGACGTCGCGTCGCGACCGCTCGTCATACGCTCGAACCAAGGAGTGTGGCACGTCGGGGTTACCCAGGCAACGATGCAACAGGCAGTCAACGTGTGCGTCCCAAAGCACGGGCACACCGACGTGACGCTGCGCGCGACGGGCTCATCGACGATCTACGGCGACCCGACGAATGTGCAGTCCGCGGCCGGACAGCGGCTGGCCGGGGTCCTTGTCGACCAAGTGACCATCGCGCCGGAACCCGGGACGCCATGCGTGCCTACGAAGCGCTCGCCCAGTCCCTGAACCCATCGAGCAGCGTGCGCTCCGCGTCAGGCGAGAGGTCGTCGACCGTCAGCGTGCCGCTGATGCGGATCGTCTCGCGCAGCTGTTCGAGGTAGCGCTCGCAACCGGCGCAGACGGCGAGGTGCGCCTCGAAGCGGCGCAGGTCGCCGGCGCCGAGCGCGCCTTCGAGGTAGTCGGTGACGAGCTCGACGAGCTCCTGGCAGTTGGTGGGTTCGGTGTCGATCATGCGATTTGTGGTGTGAGGTATTGCTCGAGTGCCCGTCTGACTCGGGCGCGAGCCCGGTGCAGCAGCACTCGTTGGTTGACCTCCGTCAGGTCGAGCGCGTTACACACTTCCTCCGAGCTCCACCCTTCGACGTCGCGCAACGAGATGACGGCGGCCTGAGTTGCAGGCAGCGCTGCGATCGCCCGGCCAATTACCCCACGCGTCTCAGCGGCGACGAGCCTGTCTTCCGGGAGCTCGGGCGGGGGCGCCGACCAGCCACCCGGATAGCGAGGATCATCTTCGGGCCGAAACCGGCCCGGATCGACGGCCGGCTCGGGAATGCGCCCCGGATCGTTCAGCGCCGAGAACGGCAGCACTCGCCCCTCGCGCTGACCGCGTGTCTTCGCGGTGTTGACGAGGATCCGGAACACCCAGGTCTTCAGCGACGAGCGTCCTTCGAACTTGTCGAGCGCGCCGAGCACGCGCAGCCACGTCTCCTGCACGACCTCCTCGGCGACGCCGCGGGACGGGACGAAGATCTGTGCGACGCGAAGCAGCGGCCCGTTCCAGGCATGGACGAGCGAGCGGAAGGTCTCTTCGTCGCCAGCCCGCAACGCTGCGACGAGCTGCGCATCTCCTTGCTCCATCGGGCGACCGTACCGGATGGGCGATGACGGAATCGAACCTGCCTGAAACCGGGTGTAAGAAGACGCGATGGCTTCCGCTCGTGCGTCGCAACTCGAACCCGAAGGCTCAGGCCAGCACAGCGGCCGCGGCCGGTTGTGGCGTCGCGAGCCAGTACGCATAGCGACGCGTGCCTTCGGTGGTTCTGATCTCACGCTCGAGGCGGCGGGGTGCGGGGAGGGAGAATCCGACCGGCCAATCGAACAATGGTCCGTCATACGCGAACGAGTGGTATTCGCCGAACTCGCCGCACGGGTCAGTCCCTTCAGGCAGCCGCTCGACGAACTGTCGGTCCAGTCGAACGCCGACATCGTCTTTGTCGAGAACGCTTGCGTCGACGACGACGGTCACGGCCTGGATGCCTGACTGCAAGAACTTCTCGATGCACTCAGGCGACGTCATTCCCCACAGCGGCTCCAGAACCTTGACGCCCAGCGGGCCGAACTGTTCCTCTTTGTGACGACGCACGTCCGAGCACGTCAGATCACCGAAGGCGAACGCGTCGATGCCTTCGCGGCGCATCTGCATCGCCGCCGCTCGCATCACCTCGACATACCCGTCCAGGCCGGCTCCGGGCAGCGGGATCGTCTGCAACCTGATCCCGATACTGCGAGCCTGGGCTTCAAGCAGCTCCACGGGCAACCCGTGAACCGTCGACTCGCGACGCTCCGGGTGGATGGTCGTCACGAGGCGGTCGACTACGACATCGCCTTGCGCGAGCAACGTGCTCAGTGCAAGTGCCGAGTCCTTGCCGCCGCTCCAGTGAAACGCCGCTGTCCGAGTCCTCATCCGGCACACCCTCTCTGTACTCACAGTCAGGTCGAGCGCAACGTCCGAAAAAGTGGGCGGTGACGGGATCGAACCGCCGACCTCCTGGGTGTAAGCCAGGCGCTCTCCCAGCTGAGCTAACCGCCCGCTGCGCGAAACCGTACCGCGACAGACGGGCGCAGTACCCCCAACGGGATTCGAACCCGTGTCGCCGGCGTGAAAGGCCGGTGTCCTAGGCCACTAGACGATGGGGGCGCGGCACGCAGGGTACCGTGGACGGATGCCCGAGATTCGCGGCACGACCTGGGACGATTTCGGCGCCGTGGTCGGCTTGCTCGACAAGGGGAGCCGCAAGGCGCTCGGCGTCTCGGACGTCGAGCCCGAAATCGTGCGGCGCCGCTGGCAGCTGGCCGGCGACCACCTCGCGCGCGACAGCTGGGTGGCGCTCGACGACGGGCACCTCGTCGGGCACGCGCTGCTCGAGCGGACCCAGGAGATTCGCCTCGCTGCCCGCGACGCAACGATCGGCGCCGCGCTCCTCGCGCACGCCGAGCGACGCGCTCGAGAGCGGGACTTCGCACACCTGGCGTTGACCACCGTCGATCAGGACGCGCCGGTCCACGAGACCGTGCGGAACGGTGGTTTCGGACGTGACCGCGAGATCCTGCGCATGTGGCGCACGCTGAACACCGAGCTGCCCGAACCGCGGTGGCCCGACGGCGTCACCGTGCGGACGTATCGCGACGACGACGGGGAGCGGGTGCACGCGCTGCTCGATGGCGCCTATGCCGGCTGGGACCCCGACTACGTCGCGCGCAGCCACGACGACTGGCTCACGTTCATGACCCGGCACGACGAGTTCGATCCCGATCTGTGGTTCCTCGCCGAGCGCGACGGCAGGTTGGTCGGCTGCGCGCTGCACTGGCGCGAGACCGAGGGCAGCGGCTGGGTGAAAGA
>Ga0207933_1002194_pt1 | contig 13051 bp, 16 predicted proteins | sample NGESurdeep092012_4_FD_184488 | JGI IMG/M metagenome (GOLD analysis project Ga0207933, IMG submission 184488) | Arctic peat soil microbial communities from Barrow, Alaska - NGEE Surface sample F53-3 deep-092012 (SPAdes) | ecosystem: Environmental > Terrestrial > Soil > Wetlands > Peat ... | reverse complement strand
TTTCGCCACGTCAATGCGAATGCCGTCGCGGCGCGCCATGTCCATCATGTTCAACGCGACGACGACCGGAATTTTCTGTTCCAAAATCTGGCTCGCAAGAAAAAGATTCCGTTCAAGATTTGTTGCGTCCACGACGACGAGTGCGGCGTTCGGCGCAGTGTGTTCCAATTTTCCCTGCAGCGCATCGGACGCCAGTTTTTCATCCGGCGATTGACTGTCGAGACTGTAAAGCCCCGGCAAATCCACGACGACAATTTGTTTGTGATCCAGATGCAACCGACCGACTTTGCGTTCAACCGTTGTGCCGGGAAAATTCGCAGTTTTGGCGCGCAGACCCGTGAGCGCGTTGAACAAAGTGGTTTTGCCCGCGTTTGGATTGCCGACGAGCGCGAGCGTGAACGCATGATGCTGCGACGCGCCGGAAACCGGAGCCGGAGTTTCGTGACACGCACTCATGCGCTTTCGCTTTCGCGCATCGCACAATGGCCGGGCTGGCAGATTTCCACGCGCACACGCGCGGCGAGTTCGGCCGAAAGTCCGAGCCGCGAACCAAAGATTTTCAGGATAAGCGGATTGCCCACGCGCACGAGTTCCACGCGCCGGCCTACGCAAACACCCAATGTTTTCAGGCGATTCGTGTCTTCGTCGCCAGTCTCGACGCTACGCACGACGGCGCAGACGCGCAGCGGCAATTCATCCAGCCGCACGGTCGGCACAGGTTGTTTAATGGTGGTCACAACGCTAACAAAATAAGGCTTCCACGGGTCAAGTCAAACCCTGCGCTGGCAATGGTTGACGCAAACTTTGCAGCCAAAAATTTCTTTTCAAGACCAATAGTCTAACCATCGCCGCCCCAGCCGACTGCCGTCCACTTGCGATTTATTGTCGGCCAATTGCGCTTCATCGCGAAGTTGGATTGATAACCGCGCCGCGCTCCGGCAGATTGACGCCGTGAAAGCTTTGAATTTATTCGTGTTGTCGCTGGCCATCGCGCTGTTTGCCGGCTGCACCAAACCCGCTGCGTCCACCACCTTAAACGCGCCTTCGCTCGAAGATTTATTGCCCAAGCACGCACAGCCGAAATTGCCGACGATGAAAATTTATCTCGGCGCAGAAATGCTCGACGCCGAACTCGCGCTGACTGACGACGAAGAAATGACCGGTATGATGTTTCGCACCAACATTCAGGAAACCGATGCGATGCTGTTCGTCCTGCCGCAGCCGCAACGTGCGAATTTTTGGATGAAGAATTGTCCCGAATCCATCTCGGCCGCTTATATCACCGCCGACGGCATCATCCGCGAAATCCATCACCTCGAACAAAACGACACCAACGGCGTGATTGCCGCGCGCGACGACATCCAGTTCGTTTTGGAAACCAAGGAAGGCTGGTTCACGCGCCACAACATCGCGCCCGGCACCGTGATTCAATCGGAAAAAGGTCCACTCGCGCAAACTTTCTTACAAGGCCGTCAGTAAAACATCCGCGAAATCATGTTATCGCTCGCACAACTCGCCGGACTGCTCGACAAAAACCGCGCCGCCGCGTCCGCGCGCGTGGCGGAATTTTCCATCGGCGGCAAAAAGTTTACTTTCAATTCGTCGCCCGCCATCATAGGCGTTATAAATTTGTCAGCCGATTCGTGGTATCGCGAAAGCGTGTGTTTATCAGTGGAATCTGCGGTTGCGCGCGGAAAAATTCTCGCCGCGCAAGGCGCGCAAATCATTGATCTCGGCGCGGAATCCACGCTCGCCCACGCCATGCGCGTCGGCAACGCCGCGCAAAAATCACAGCTTGTTCCCGTAATTAAAAAACTGCGCGCGGCCAAAATTCTCGTTTCCGTCGAGACCTATTCGCCCGCCGTCACCCGCGCGACGCTGGAAGCTGGCGCGAATGTTTTGAACCTCACCGGCACGACCGCTTCAAAAGAAATTTTCAAAATGGTCGCCGCGCACAATGCCGCCGTCATCATTTGTTACGTCGCCGGGAAAAATGTCCGCGAAGTCGGCAATTTCAATTTGTCCGCCGATCCGATTCCGATGCTGCGGGAGTTTTTTGCGCGGCAAATCGAGCTCGCGCAAAATTGCGGCGTGGAAAAAATCTTCATCGATCCCGGCCTCGGTTTTTATTACCGCAATTTGCAGGACAGCGCCGTGCGCGTGCGGCATCAGATGAACATTTTTTTGAACACGTTCCGGCTGCGCGAACTCGGTTTTCCCGTCTGCCACGCCCTGCCCCACGCGTTTGAATTTTTTGGCGATGAGGTCCGCTGCGCCGAACCATTTTTTGCCGTGCTCGCCGCGCTGGGCAAAACGGATTTGTTCCGCACGCACGAAGTCCCGCGCATCAAAGCCGTTTTGGACACACTGAAAGTTTTTTAGGAAAGGCTCACGCAAAGACGCGAAGGCGCAAAGATTTTGGATTTTTTCCTTCGCGGCTTTGCGCCTTTGCGTGAGAAATTATTTCCGACGGCAAAGAAAAACGCCTTCTTCGCCAGAATTGGAAATCCATTCTTCACGCACTTCCAAACCGTAACGCGCAAGAATTTTGCGGACGCGCGCCGGCGTGTAGCGATACGAGAAAAAAAGCTGAATGCTTTCGCCGCGCGCGAAGGAAAACTCCTCACCACTGACTTTGATTTTCCGCGCGCGGCGAAAATGAAATTTTGCGACCACACGTTGCAATCCGAGGCCGCCGGTTTCGATACTGAAGCGCAGTTCGCCATCGCGCGGTTCAATTCCCAAATCAAAAAGAAAAGTTAAAAGCCAGTCGCGCGTAAGTGGGTTGTCGTATTGCGGCAGGATTTTTTTTATGCCGGCAACGTAATTTGTTCCGGGCGCAAGGTTGGTGCTGAACAACAGAAAATCATTGGGGCACAATAGTTCTGCGAGCTTCGGCAAAATCTGGCGCGGCTCGAAATTGGGAATCATGCCAAAGAAAGTGACAAGGCGCGCGCCTTGCGACGAACCAACTTGCGGCACAGTTTCTGCCAAATTTCTGGCCGTCGCCAAGTCGCAAACGAAGGGGAAACAATTTTTCTCCGGCAAGATTTTTAGCGCGGCTTCGCGCGCAACGAGCACCATCGCAACGCTGACATCGCCGGGCGCGTAGGAATTTTTTTTGCCGCTCGACTGCAATTGTTTCAGCAACTGCACGTCTTTTTGTCCGCCGCCGCAGCCGAGGCCGATGACGTGAACAGATTTGCTTTTGATTTTTTTTACGGTGGCGATGAAGGCTTCGTTGTAAGTCGTCAGGCAATTTTTGTCGCGGCGTGCAGGCGAGTGCGCTTCGTGCAACGCGAGCCATTTTTGGGTTTGCTTGACGCTGTCGTAGTGAAATTTATGGTTCACGCGGCGCGTGCGGAGCGATTCAAGCAAATCGCGCCGGACATTTTCTGGAAACTGGCCGGGATGGATCGCGACTGAAACGCTGGAAGACAAATTCATTTTCTATTTTGCTTCGCGGGCGAGAATTTCCTTCATCGCGGCCACGTCGAGCTGATCCTTTTCTCGCCATGAACCTTGCTTGAGAAAGATTAAATCGGCGGGCGACAGATAGGCAATGCGGACTTCATCGCTTTCAAAGAAACGGAGGTTGCGGCGAAAGTCATCTAATGTTTTACCGCCCAAGTGGACAAAAATATCGAGGTCGAAAAATTCCGTGACGCGAACTGCGCCGTCGCCGGCGGTAAAATCCGCGAGGCTCAATTCACCGGCGTAACCGTCACCCCATTTTTTTAAGATCTCCAGAAGTTTGCCGAGGTTTTCCGGCGAGCCATGCACGAGAATATCCGCGTCCAAAGTCAGGCGCGGATAGCCATTCAGAATGACGGCCAGCCCGCCGACCACGGCAAAATCAATTTTTTGGCGTGCCAGGCCGGCCAACAACTTTTCGAATTCGGAAGGCGTCCGGTTCGGTTCTTGCGAGGGATTCATGGGCAAATTTTTGGACGAAGGCTTTCATCTGCTCCACCCGCCAGAGCCGTTCGCTGGGCGTGGCTGGACGCCCCACAGCTTTGCGGATGGGCTGCTGCATTGGTTCAGCTTCGTAACTCACAGCGGCAAGTTAAGCCTGGACTGCAACGGCGGCAAAACTATTTTTGCGGAAACTTAATGTAGAGCAGCCAGTAAATCACCACGCCGGTGACGGAAACATACATCCACAACGGCCACGTCCAGCGCGCGATTTTTTTGTGCGCTTCAAAGTTTTGTTTCCGCGCGCGGTTCAGTGTCATCAGAATCAGCGGCACGATGACGATGGCCAAAATTGTGTGCGTAAGCAGAATCGTCAGGTAAACTGGGCGGAACCACGCGGGATTAAGAAAATGCGTCGGGCCTTGGTGCAGCACGACGGCGAGCCAGATGTGATAGGTCAGGTAGCAGCCGAGAAAAATTACCGACGTGCCGAACGCAGAAATCATGCAGTTGCGGTGGGCGATTTTATGACCGCGCTTGATGAAGTAAAATCCGAACGAAAGGAAAATTGCGCTCAAGCCGTTGAACGTCGCGTTGACGATTGGCAGATCGTGAATGCTCACGGCTCGTTTTCCAGCAGGTGGACGGACGCAAGAATACGCGGCTGAACGGAGTTCGTCCAATCTACGCCGTCGCCGCCGGTCTCGAAAAACCCGCGCAGGCGCGCGTGTTTGTCCACGATGACAAAAATCGTAGTGTGGATGAACAGGTCGGCGATGCTTTTTTGATCTTCGAGTTTTATGGGCACGGCACTCAATTTCAAACTGCCGCTGGCGAGCGCGGCGATTTCGTTTTTCGTGCCGGTGAGAAATGTCCAGCGGTTGAAATCGGCGTCAATTCGTTGACCGTATTTTTTCAGCACGGCGGGCGAATCGTTTTCCGGATCGGTCGTGAGCGTGACGAGTTTGGCGGTGCTGTCGGACGGCAGAAAGTTTTGCAGCAATTTCATCTGGCCAGTCATGCGCGGACACGGGCCGGCGCAGCGCGTGAAAATAATGTCGGCGACCCAGACGTGATTTGTAAAATCGGCGAGCGTCGTAATCTGGCCGTCCTGATTGGTCAAAGTGAAGTCGGCAACGGAACTGATAACCGGAAGTTGCGGCAACTGGCGGCTCCGATTGATTTGAAAAAATGAAACCAGCAAGGCAAGCCCGATCAGGCCGGTGACAAAGCCAAAGCCCACCCAGACGGTGCGCGGCGGTCGTGAAATTTTTTCCGTCATGGCGCAACGGAGTTATTCAAAGCTCGCAGGGGTGGCGGAGCCGGATTTGGATTTCAACCACGCGGCATAATCTTCCGGGCTTTGCACGACGAGAAAGCCGCCGGCCATCGCGGCGTGACCGGCGCCGCAGAGCTGGGCACATTCAATCTGGTAGCGACCAATTTTTGTCGGCGTGAACGTCAGCGGAATCCGCAAACCGGGAATCGCGTCTTGCGTGACGCGCATGGCGACGAGTTTGAGCGAATGAATCACGTCCTTGGAACTCAAATAAATCAGCACGGGCTTGTTCACCGGCACATGGATTTCATTGAGGATTTGAATGTCGTCTTGGCCGGCGGGGTCGGTGGGATCAATGCCGAAGACGTTGTTCTCGGCGACGAGTTTCATGTCCTGATGGCCAAATTTTCCGTCCGGGCCGGGATAGCGCGCGTTCCACGCAAATTGCTGCGCGACAATCTGGACGACGGTGGATTCTGCGGGCGTGGGAAAATGGCTGACGTTTTTCCCCCATAACGGAATGGCGAGGCCGAGCAGCAGCACGGCTTCGATGCCAACGATGGCGTATTCAACGTAAGTGGGAATTTTGCTTTTGGAACCTTCGTAGTCGGCTTTTTTATTGCGCGAATTGTTGAAGCGAAACAGCACATAGCCGAAATACGTAATCCAGCCGATGAACAGCACGAGCATCAGCCAGTGCGTGTAAACGATGAGATCGTCAACGGCCTGGCCGGTGGACGAGGCGAGTTCGGGCAATCCAAGGACGTTATGGGCAAACCAGTCTTTCATGTTGTAAATTTTTTGGTTTTAAGTTTTTAGTTGAGTTGGGTCGCGTAGTTGCTTCCAACTTAAAATTAAAAACTAAAAACTCGTTTATGTTTCGGCTGTTTGTTTTCTGGCGGCCTCAACCGCCTCGCTTTTGCGGATAAAGTAAATCAACAGGGTCAAGGCGGTGGACAGCACAATGCCAAGCACGCCGAACAGCGTGAGGATGCCGAGATTCATGCCGTCAATCATCGGCGAGTCAATCATCTGGGTGCTGCCACTGCCGCACGCGGCGCAGGCAAAAACTTTCGCAGGCGCAAACGCGGCGCTGGCAAAAAATAAAATTTTGCAGAACGACTTCACAGATAGCTGATCTTTTTCAGTTTCTTCAAAAAATAAATGCCGTAAACAATCACGAAAATGCCGGCGATAATCGCCGTCACGCCCCAGAACACGCTGTCGGATTCAAACGCCCATGCGGCGCAACCGAACGACAGCGCGGTCAGCAGCGTTACAAAAATCAGATGGAAGGCTTTCAGCGACATTTTAATGAATAGCGGTTCCGGTCGGGAAATCACTCATCGCCCACATGGTCAAACCCATCAGACCTGCGAAAAAAAAGACGGTGAAAATCAGCACGGTGAAAATGAGTTTTTTTTCGGACAGCAAGTGCATGAGAAAGCCGGCGACGAGAAAGGCGTTCACCACGGCGATGGCGAGGATGAGGGCAACTTTCAACGTCCAGCCGTCGCCAATGTGCGCGAACGACGTGGCGATCATCGCCGACGTGGTGCAGAGAACAACAAAAAACACCACGCCGCAGAGGCGAAAGTAACTTTGCAGTGAAACCGGTTTTTCAGATTCGCTCATAAAAATTTCAAGTTAAATAAAGCACGGGGAAAAGGAAAATCCAGACCAGATCCACGAAATGCCAGAACAGGCCGGAGACTTCGATGCGGTTGGTGAAGCGTTCGGGATCGGTCTTCCACATCGAGCCGCCAAACGCCCACATATAAAAAATGACGATTGTGCCGCCTAAAATATGCAGCGCGTGCAGGCCGGTGAGCGTAAAATAAATCGCGGTGAAGGTGTTGTGGCGCGGGCCGTAGTTGCCCATGCTCTTGATGTCGGTCGCGGCAACGGTGACTTCACCGAGCTTGGCCGCCTTGGCTTCGGGACTGCGTAAATCCATCAGGTCTTTTTCGTCCGTGACGATGCGGCCGTGCAACGTGACCGTGCCGGTTTTTTTTGCGAGGTCGAAGTCCTTCGATTTTTCAACGAGATGGCCGTCGGCAAATGTGCCGTTGTTCAACTTGATTTCGTAGTGAATCAATTTGTCGTGATACTCGTAGGATTTGATTCCCAAAAATGTCAGCGCCAGCAAAATGGTGCAGGCGTGGAAAATTTTGAACTTGGTGAAGTCGCGCACTTTGCACGCGGCCCAAGCGAGCAATGTGGTGATGGCCGAGAGCGCGAGCAGCAATGTGTTGATGGTGCCGAGCGTGACGTTGAGCCAGCCGTGCGGCCACATGCCGGGTTCCGCGCCGACGCGTAGCAAAACGTAGGCGGAAAAAAGTCCGCCGAACAGCATGACTTCGGACGCGAGAAACAGCCAGATGCCGAGCTTGGCGTTGTAAAGGCCGGTGTCGGGACGGTTTTGAACTGTGTAAGGAATTTCCATGGAAAAAATTTAGTGGTGCGCGGGCGCGGTTGGATTTTTGGCCGGGCCGCCCTGCGGCGTGAAATCTTCCGCCGCGCCGGGCACGCTGTATTCGTAAGGGCCGCGGTCAACAACTTGTTCCTCTGTGAAATTTCCGTGCGGCGGCGGCGTGGGCGTCTGCCAGTCAAGCGTGGTGGCGTGCCACGGATTTGTGCCAACTTTTTCACCGTGGTTGATGCTCCAAAACAGATTGATGATAAACGGAATTTGCGCGATGCCGAGACAGACCGCCGCCCAGAGAATCACGCCGTTCAACTGGATGATGTTGCCGGGCAATGCGTCAATGACACCGGGCACTTTGGCCACCGAGTAGAGTTCGCCGCCGTTGCTCATACGGCGCAACATGCCTTTGATGCCCTGCAAAAACATGGGCATGAAAACGATGTTCATGAACGCGAGCGAACACCAGAAATGCACGCGCCCCCAGAACTCATTCATCTTGCGCCCGGTCATTTTTGGAAACCAGAAATAGACGCCGGCGAAGAGTGCAAAAATCGTTCCGGGCGCGACGACGTAATGGAAGTGCGCGATGATGTAATAGGTGTCGTGCAGCAACAAATCGCACGCGGCGAGGCCGAGTGGCAGACCAGTCAAACCGCCAATGCCGAACATTGGCAAAAAGCCGAGCGCAAAAAGCATCGGCGTGTTGATGCGAATTGAGCCGCCCCAAAGTGACAGGAACATACACGTCAAAATGATCACGGACGGAATGGAAATAATCATCGTCGTCGCTTGGAAGAACGTCGCAATTTTTTGGCCCATGCCGGTGAGATACATATGGTGCGCCCAAACGATGAACGACAGGAAGCCGACGCCGAGCACGGAATACACGAGCGATTTGTAGCCCCAAATCGGTTTGCGCGTGTTGTTGGCGATGACTTCAACGACAATGCCCATCGCCGGCAAAATCAAAACGTAAACTTCAGGATGGCCGAGGAACCAGAACAAGTGTTGCCACAAAAGCGGACTGCCGCCACCGCTACGGTCAACCAATTGCCCACCGACGGCGAGGCCGGTCGGCAGGAAGAAACTTGTTCCCGCAAGGTTGTCCATGAGTTGCAAAACACCGGCGGCTTCGAGCGGCGGAAACGCGAGCAGCAAAATAAAAGCGGTCACGAATTGCGCCCACACGAACCACGGCAGGCGCATCCACGTCATGCCGGGCGCGCGCAGTTGAATGATGGTGGCAATAAAATTTACCGCCCCAAGCAGCGATGAAGTGATGAGCAGCACCATGCCAAAAAGCCAGAAGGCCTGACCGTTGGTCGGAATCGTGGTCGCGAGCGGCGAATAGGAAGTCCAACCGGCCTGCGCTGCGCCGCCGGGAATGAAAAAACTCACCACCATCACGACGCCGCCGAGAAAATAGGCATGAAAGCTCGCCATGTTGACGCGCGGAAAACACATATCCGGCGCACCAATCATCAGCGGCACGACGTAATTGCCGAACGCGGCGAACGCCAGCGGCACAACGCCAAGGAATACCATGATCGTCCCGTGCATCGCGCCAAAGGAATTATAAAGTTCCGGCGAAATAATGCCGCCCGCCGCCGGCTGGCCCAAAACTTTTTCCAACAGCGGTCCAAGGAGCGGCACTGGCACGCCCGGATGCGCAATCTGCCAGCGCATGAGCAGCATCAGGAAAAATCCGAACAACAAAAAGCAAAGCGACGTGAATCCGTATTGGATGCCGATGGTTTTGTGGTCGGTGGAGAAAATATATTTGCTACAGAAATTCGGCTCGTGATGGTCGCCGTGCGCGTGGTGCGGCTGCGGTTCGCGGAATGGCGGAAATTGTTGGACGGTCGTTTCCATAAAATTTTATTTCAATTTGTTGCCGACGAGCGCCGCGATGAGCAGCGGCAGATAAATGATCGAGGCGAAAAACAACTGCTTGGCGCGCGGCATGGTCAGTTGTTGCGCGAACCGGACGGCGCACCAAAAATAACCGGCGCCCAAAATCAGCGCGGCGACGAGATAGATTTTTCCGTTCAAACCAAATGCAAAAGGACAAAGACTCGCGAACAAAAGTGCAATCGTGTTACTCACGGATTGTTGCGCGGTGCGGCTACCGGTCGCGTCAACATTGGGCAACATGATAAAACCAGCTTTGGCGTATTCATCGCGATACAGCCACGCGATGGCCATGAAATGCGGGATTTGCCAAAATGCAAGAATCGCAAACAGCGCCCAACCTTCGCCGCTCAATTCATTGCGCGCAGCGGTCCAACCCATCAGCGGCGGCAGCGCACCGGGAATCGCGCCGACCAAAGTATTCAGCCAAGTCACGCGCTTGAGCGGCGTGTAAATAAACAGGTAACTGATGCTCGTGACCGCGCCGATGACGCTCGTCAGCGGATTCACCAGCACCGCGAGATAGGTCAGGCCGATGACGGAACACGCGCCGCCAAAAATCGCAACGGTTGCCGGTTGCATCCGTCCGCTGGGCAACGGACGGCTCGCGGTGCGGCGCATTTTTGCGTCGTATTCGCGTTCGAGAAACTGGTTCAACGCCGCCGCGCCGGACGCGACCAGCGCCGTGCCGAACAACGCGTGAAACATCAGCAGATAATTCACGTTGCCGACTTCGCCCAAATAAAAACCGACGAACGTCGTGAGCAGCACGAGCGCGGTCAAACGCGCCTTGACGAGGTCAGCCAAGACTGCCGCCCAGCTTTTTTCCAAAGCCGCCGTTGCACTCAATGCTTCCGCCGATGATTTCATTATTCTGGTAAAAGGACTTGGTGAAAACCTCGCCTAATTCTCCCTATTTTGTCATGCGCCAGCAAAATCTGTCAATGTTGTTTGGCATGAAATTAGGTTGGGCATTGGCTAAATTGAATGGGGAAAAATTATACCGCCAGCCGCGTGCGACGTTCGGCCACGAGCCACCACAATGCGCCAACCAACAATGCCAGCGCGCCGACCATGACGTGCAGCGTCGCAATGTCGGCGGCCTTGTTTGTCCAAATTGTTGCCGCGCCCAAAATGATTTGCAGCGTGAGCAGGCCGAGCCAGAAAAATGCGAACTTCGTCAGCGCATCGCGTCCGCCCAGTTTTTTGCGCGCCAAAAATGCGGCGGCGGCGATGCCTAGAAAAATTGTGTAAGCAACGAGGCGATGAACCATTTGCAGCTCCACTTGAAACGCAGTGATGGGTTTGACGTTGTAGGTTTCGATGCGCTCGGCGTTGTAGCGCGCGATGGCGTCGGCGCTGGCGTCCGGCCAGATTTTTCCGTGCGCGAGCGGGAAATCAGAAATCGCCAGTCCCGCGTGCTGATGCCGCATCGTCGCCGCGATGAGCAGTTGAATGAAAATTAAAATGGTGACGTAAAAAATATGTTTCCGCAGTCCGCGCGGAACGGAAATTTGTTTTTGCGTTTCCGAATTTTGCCACCAGCGACTCGTGAAAAGCGCGATGGCACAGACGAGCACGAGAAAAGTTTGCGCGACCGCGCCGTGGAAAATTCCGAGGCTGGCCATTTGCAATTTCACGCGCATGCCGCCGAGGATTCCCTGCGCGATGACGAGCAGAAACGCAGCCACGCCAAGCCAGACTATCCATTTGCGCGAATCTTTCAGCCAGAGCCAGACGGCCAGAATCGTTGTCAAAAAGCCGACGACGGAGGCGAGCAGCCGGTGCGTGTGCTCAAAAAATGCGCCGCCGGTCCAGAATTTTATCGGCAGCGCGAACATATTGTAGCCGTAACTCGTCGGCCAGTCGGGCACGGACATTCCGGCTTCATGGCTGGTCACGAGGCCGCCGAGGCCGATGAGCAGAAACGTGGCGACGGCGTTTAATACGGCGAACCAGAACAGTGCGGGATTATATTTATTGTTCACGTTTCAAAAAGAATGACCGCTGCGTTTTGTCCGCGCAGCGGCCGTTCTTGGAAGAAAATTTATTTTACTTCAAACGTAAAATTTTGCGCCGCGCCGTCGGCCTTCACTTCGACTTCGGCGGTCTGCGTGCCGAGTTTGCGGTGCGCGGCTTCGAGTGTGTATTTGCCGGGCGGAACATTTTTGATGGTGAATTTTCCATCCGCGCCGCTCACGGCGTAATACGGATTATCCACGACGGTGACCCACGCGAACATCCACGGATGCACGTCGCATTGGAATTTCAGGAACGGCTCCGGCTTGTCAAATACGAAGGTCAAATCCGCGCCGCCGGGCATCTGCACCACATTTCGCGGGTCGTTGGCCTTGGGCACGGTGTGGATGTTGTGAACGCAGTTGTCAGAATTTCTCACGATGATTTTCTGGCCGGTCTGCACGGCAAGAATCTGCGGATTATACAAGCAACCTTTCTGGTCGAGCAGCACGGACGGCGCGCTCGCGCCGGTGGACGGGGCGGAAATTCCTTTGAGCGTAACAATGACATCCGCCAGATCGCCATTGGCATCAACAACGTAAAATTTCGTCTTCGGCAGCGCGCCCGGATAACTGAGGCTGCAATTCGGGTCGTCCTTGATGGGCGTAATCTCCACCGCAGCGGGCGGCGTGCCTTTGAGGGTGATGACGCCGGTGATGTCGCCCGCGTGCGCGACCGGCAAAAATGCCAGTGCCGCCAGCAATAAAAAGAATGAGGAGATTTTCATAGTTTCAGCATTGAATCTAACGCGGCCACACGGCGGGTCAAGCGGATTGTGAATTTTTTCACAAGCAAAAGGTTGTGGTAAATTCAACTGAAGTGAACACAAATCATTTCAGTCTATTTCCACCCGCCAGAATTTCCATGATGCGCGCCGGCGCTTCGTCGCTTTGCAACAGCCGCGCCATCGCCTTCATGTGCGGGTCAATATGGCTGAAAAACTTCTTGTAGGCGGCGCAGAGATAATTCAAGCCGTCTTCACCGTCGGGTGTTTGGATGAAACGATGCTTCGGACATTCGCCGTTGCAGGCAAAACGCACTTCGCACTCGCGACAAAATTTCGGGAGCGAATCGGATTTGTCATTGCCAAATTTTATTTGCGGCGGCGAGCTCACCATCGCACCGAAACTTTGGTTCATCACGTTGCCGAGTTTGTGGCGCGGATAAACATAATGGTCGCAACTGTAAAGGTCGCCGTTGTGTTCGATGGCCAGCGCCGCACCGCATTTTTCCGCGAACACGCAAAGCGACGAGCCAAGCCCCATCCAGTTGCCCAGCGCCACATCAAACAACTGCACGAAAGTTTTGCCGACATCCTGCCGAACCCACTCGTCAAAAATCGCGGAGAGAAATTTTCCATATTGCTCCGCCTCGACGCTCCACGGCATGACGATGGATGGATTTTCTTTTTCACCCGGCAACGGCGGCGCGGCAAAATCGTAGCCCGCTGTTTTCATTTCCGTTGGCGCGGCGCGTTCAACCAGCGGAATGAACTGGAT
>Ga0207933_1002191_pt1 | contig 13053 bp, 14 predicted proteins | sample NGESurdeep092012_4_FD_184488 | JGI IMG/M metagenome (GOLD analysis project Ga0207933, IMG submission 184488) | Arctic peat soil microbial communities from Barrow, Alaska - NGEE Surface sample F53-3 deep-092012 (SPAdes) | ecosystem: Environmental > Terrestrial > Soil > Wetlands > Peat ... | reverse complement strand
CTTGTTCTTGATCTGACCGAAGACCGGCTCGACCACCTGCTGTCTTAGCCGATAGGCCGCCCGCCCGGCCTTGGTCAACAACTTGCGTTCCATGCGTTGGCGCACGGTCCGATGAGGTGGGCCAGATCCCCCAGCTCCACCCATTCCCGGATCGACGGTGGTAGCAGCAGGAGTTAGTCTTGGTCGTAGGGCAGGTAGGTCTTCTGCATTGCCACATTGCCCCAGCCCTCGCGCGCGTGCGCGAGTCCCCCGGACTAGTCTTACTCGCGGACTAGTCTTACTCGGACGGGCTGCTAGCCGAGCTTCTCTCCGCCCCCGCTGGCAGCAGCGGCTCAGAGAGCCGTGCTGCGGCACCGGCGAAGGGGCGATCTGCCTCCAGGCGATCACGCAAAGCCTGCATGGCCAGGATGGAGCTGAACCAATCGAGGGCCGACTCCAAGCTGGTTCCAGGGTCCACGCCGTCGGATCGGAGGCCATCGTGGCATGTGCCGGTGGCGACTTCCGCGACCGGCTGGCGCAGATCGTTCTGTCCCAGGAACCACGCGAAAGCCGCCTCCGCAACGTATACCCACTCGCGGTCACCCGTGACTTGGTGGGCAACGGCCGCCGCCTCAAGCAGACCCAGGGCATCGCCCGGATGCTGGTCAAACGAGGCTGGAGGCGTGCCCCGCTTCCACCAGCCCTGGCTGCCAATGAGCGAGAGATGGTTTTCCCGGGACATCTGGGCTGACACCAGCCAGCGCAGGGCCGCTATCCCGTAGCGCAACCAATCCGAACGATCGTCGGCGTGCGCTGCCAGCAGGACCGCGTGTGGCAAGGTGGCGCTACCGGCCGATACGACCGGGGCCGGCCAGGGCCACTCCGGGCCTCCGATTTCCATGCTGTCGGCCAAAACGACCGCCAGTCGACGGCCGACCCCGGTCAGGTGGGAGCTGGCAGCACCACCCGACATCGGCGCCTGGACCACGTCGGCGCACGCGATCGCGCTCGCGGCGACGGTCCGATGATCGCGAAACGCCGCGGTGGCCGCGAGGGCGTGCAGGAATATCCTGCTCGCCCTCCGCCTCGAGATCTCCTCGTCGGCATGGACCATGATCTGACTCAGACCACGAAGGACTCGAGCATGACCCTCATAGCTCGCGGGCTGAGCCAACCAGTCCCCGCCAATTCGTCGACCGACCCGAAATCGACCGGATCGCGGATCGAAGGCAGACTCCAAGAAACCGAGGGCATGCCCGATGGCACCGGCGGTCGACGCCTCAGGTGCATCGTGGCGCGCGGCCAGACCGGCGGCTCGGCCCACATCCTCAGTTAGATGCAGGGCCATCCCCGCTCCCGAGGCGTTTTGGGGCACCGTGGCGGTGAGGTCGGCAAGGATCTCCGCCAAGCGGGTGCCGACCGAGGCGGCACCGAACAGTTGGGGCCCCCGCAACTGCCTCTCAGCGACATCGGCGCGCTCGGGCGACGTTCGGCCGTCCCTGGTATCACGCTGGTGCTGAATCGCCATTCCCCAAGAACCCCCAACCATTGCGCCGCCAAGTTGATAGCCACTGTATCAGATAACAGATCATGTCTACTATCTTTCTGTTTGGGTGATGGCTGGAGCGGAAGGCTACGTCGCGATTGGAGCGATTGCGGCCGCCACGCCGGGGGAGGTGGCGGTGGTTTCGCCGCCGGGCGCACGGATCGCCGGCTGACCAGCGCGGCTTGGTCTGCGTAGGATCCCAGACCCACCTCCCCTTTTACCTACTTCGGCCTTGCGCACGTGTCGCCGGCGGCGAGAGGGGAGCCGCGTCCTTCGACGGCTTCGCCCGGCATGCGTCGCATGGCGCGGTCAGTGGCTCGACCAACCGGGCCGCTGCGTGATCCGGTCGGTCCCCTTCGGTGACGCGGCAGGTCGCTCCAGATGGTCCAACGAGATTCGGCGATGAGGGCTCAAAGCCTGCGCGGTCCAAACCGTCGTCGTATTACTCGTTGGGGGTGGTCGACGGTCGGCCCCGCTTCTCATACCCGCGTGTGATTTTGGTTACCGTCGAGCGGCTTGGCGCATTAAAGTAGCTGGCAGGTTAGTGGTTGGCCCTGAGGGCCGGCCCAGCGAGCCGCGTCCTGGGGGTTGCCGGAGTGCGGATCAGCAGGAGCCGAGAGGCTCCAGGAGTTGAGGGAGTGGTTATGGGTGGCCAGGAAGAGCGTTTGAGCCTTCTCCTGATCGAGGATGACGAGGCCGTTGCGAACATGTACCGGCTCACGCTGGAACAGGACGGTTACAGTGTTCGTGTTGCTCTGGATGGCACGACCGGACTCGAGGCCGCGACCAAAATGCCTCCAGATCTGATTTTCTTGGACCTGCGACTTCCGGACCTCGACGGACTGACGGTGCTGGAGCGGTTGCGTGAGAACGGCTCGACTCGCTACACGCCGGTGGTGATCATGAGCTCTTACGGAGAAGACGAACTCAGATCGCGGGGGCTTGAACTGGGCGCCCTGGAGTATGTAATCAAGAGCCAGACGACGCCGACGCTGATTGCTGGTCGAGTTCGGGCCTGGGCGTCGTCAGAGGATCTTGAGGCCGAACAAATCCGCGGCGAGTTGTCATGAGTCGAAACCAAGCTCGGGCTCTGGGCAACGGGTCAGGTGCTCTTGACGAGGGCCCAATCGCTCCATAGGCGGGCTCAAAGAGGGATAATCACCAGCGAATTGAGGGCGAGCAAGTCGGGATTCCCAACCACCGAGCCCCAGTCTGAGGTGGTGCTGACAGACCTTGGTTTGGATCGTCCCGTTTATACGTTAAGCGTGGCCGCCGAGATACTCGAATCACATCCGCGAACGCTCATGATGTATGAGCATCTGGGTATGATCGCGCCGCAGCGCACGAGCACCAATCGTCGGCGCTATTCCCCGCGCGACATCATCACCCTGCGTGCGATTCAAACGCTGACCCAGCAGCATGGGGTCAATCTGGCCGGAGCCCGATACATACTTGCAATGATGAAGCAGCTGGCTGCCGCCAACCTTCCTCCCCCCGCTGGCCTGGAGTCCCTGGACGTCAGCCTGATTCGCCTCTGACGCTTCCCCACGCCCCGCGCAGGGCTCGGGGGAATGATATCCCGCTCCATGGATTCGGGCGCGGGTCGCGACTGGCCCGATGGTCGGGCCGGTTTGTGATCTTACGCCCTGGGTTAGGCCACCTCCGGGGTCGGGTCCAAAGCAGACGTTTGGTGGGGCCGGCTGCCGGGCGGCGTCGCCTGTTGCCGCGGAAGATGCAGGGTGAACGTGCTTCCTTCACCGGAGGTGCAATCCAAGGTTAGCTCGCCGCCATGCTTCCGAGCCATCTCCCTGGATAGCCAGAGGCCCAGCCCGATGCCTGCCACCTTTCCCGACTCATCTGCACCGAGGCGCTCGAACCGGCAAAAGAGACGGTCGCGTACGTGGTCCGAAATCCCCGGACCCTGATCGCGAACTGACACCCGGAACTCGTCCGAATCAGCCTCGATCCAACATTGGGGGAGCGAATCCTTGGGCGAATATTTGAGGGCGTTGTCGATGAGGTTTGAGATGACAAACCGGATACGGTAGGGGTCGACCGTCACGATCACTGCTCCGGCCTCCAGCCGGGAGGTCGGCTGTCCATGCCCGGGGTGCTGTTTGAACGCGTAATCGATGGCCCCTCTGACCAGGTCGGCAAGCACGGCGTCCGAAAGGTTCAGGTCCAGCCGGCCGTCCTCCAGCCGTGCCGATTCCAGCATCTTTTCCAACACTTCCTCCATTGAGACCAGCTTGTGGTCCAGGAGTGGAAGCAATTTGTTGAGCGCCTCGCCGTCGAGTCGACCTTGGTGAAGCATCGAAAAGTAGCCCCTCAGGACGGCGACAGGGCCTCGCAGCTCGTGCGCCGCCATTCGCATGAATTGGCTCTTGGCCGATTCCAGCTCCTCTACCTTCTGGGTTCGATCCGCCAACAGGAGCTCGGCCCGCTTGCGTTGATAGAGGAGGCCAGCCGCGCGCCCCGCCATCTTCAAGACCAGGGCGTCCTCTTCTGAAAAGCCTGATGCATGGAATGAATCGAGCGCCACCAATGCACCCAGGCGTTCGTCACCAGCCCGCCAGGCGGTCATCAAGATACTGCTGGGATCCAGAACCGCCAGTTCGGGCAGCGGTGCATCGGGCGATCCGACCGCGGCGCCCGATGGCATTGAGGTGCGAATCACGTGGTCTTCAAAGACCACCTGGTAGGTCAGGTCGTGTTCGGCCGCATGGGCTGGGAATGGGGTGACGCGGGCAAATTGATCTGGGCCGATGCCATGGGTGCCAGGGTGGAGGGCTACCACGCCGCTTTCTGAGTGGAAGAGGCCAAACGCCACCCGTCCAGCCCCCAGGAGACGAGCGATAGAGGCGCTGATACCGGCGATGAACTTATCGAGGTCACCTCCTCGCGCGGCTTCGCGTGAGATCTCGAGCATGATCCGCAGGCCCAGGTCAGCCGCCTCGCGAAACTGGCTCAGGGGCCTGACCGGCCCTGAAAGTTCGGATCCGGTCACCAGGATCTGCTGCCCATCCTGGCCGTCGCTCAGGAGTGGATGGGCGATCCAGTTCCAAGATTGCCTTCCGTCGCTCGACGGAGGCACGTGGAGGCGTTCACACGCCCGCCCCGTCTGAGCGGTTTGGCGTGCTATGTCCAGGACGGCCCTGAGCACCTCTTGGTCTCCACTACTGGCCTTGGCCTGCGGCATCCCGGCCTGGCCGGTGACCCGGATCCCCATCAGATCCTCGGCGATCAGGTTGGCGTACAGGATTCGCAATCCGTCGTCGGCCACGTCCAAGACAGCGACCGCCTGGGGCAGTCTCTCCAGAACGTGCGCCAGCACCTCCAGAGTCTGGTGCGGCGAACCAGACGCCTCAATCAGGCCCTGCAGCCGCTGCCCGACTTGGCGCTCGTCGCCCACTTCCAAATTTAGGTCAGGGATGCCCCAGACCCACAGATATTGATACCGTTCATGCCCTCAAACGTTACTACCTGCCAGGCGGGTTGGCGCCCGCCGCGGAGGCCTTTGAAAATCAAACCTCCGGTGTGTACGCCCATGATTCAGACTATCACTATGCGCGCTGCGCCGGGACAGCGGGGCTAGAATTGCGGACCAGCCACGCTAGCCGTCCGGACGTCAGGCAAGGCCTGATTGCCTGAGCTGCGCGAAAGAGTGATAACGCAAGGGAAGGGTTTGATGCCTGGTCGATGCGTTGCCAAGGCGAGCTGGATTGCCCCGGTCGGTCCACGGCGAGAGAGTTATCGACCCGCTGGGCGTCAATACTCGTTCTCAACGGCCAGACGTGGTCGAATGGGTCTCCAACCCAGGCAAGTGAGAGTCAGGACGGCACCGGGACGGGTCACCCCCGATCGGCGACATCGGGAGCAGCTCGAAACCGGGCCTGCGGCAGCGGCACCAGGGTTGCGACGGCCAGCGGGTCTGCCGGAGGCGGGTGGCCCCGGCCCGTCGATGGGTCTCGACAGGTCCCGCGGCGCGGACCGGGTTGGGAAACGTCGGAGCGGGGAGCCGGGCCCCAGATTAGTCGATGCGCTGGAGTATGGCCACGGCCCGGGCATCGAGGGGCACCTTTGATCCAGCCCGATAGGAGCGATCGAGTGATCCGGCGGTGTCCAGAACGCGCCGCCAACGATTGCCGTAGGCATAACCGGGCACCACGAACGTCATCGCCTCGTGATGGGCGTTGAACATGACCAGAAAGCTGTCGTCGCGCACCTTCTGGCCCCAGGGATCCGGGGACATGATCTCGTCGCCGTTCAGAAATACCGACATGGACTTGGCGTAACCGTTCTCCCAGTCCGCGTCGATCATCTCCGACCCCTGAGGTCTGAACCAGCTGATGTCGGTGAGTCCGGCGCCATACACTCGGCGGCCCTCGAACCAGCCCCGCCGCCTGAAGACGGGATGTTGGCGGCGCAACTGGAGTAGATGCTGGGTGAAGCGCAGCGTGGATTCGTCGAGTTGCGACCAATCCAGCCACGATATTTCGTTGTCCTGGCAGTAGGCGTTGTTGTTGCCGCGCTGGGTGCGGCCGAACTCGTCACCTCCGAGCAGCATGGGCACGCCCTGGGAGAGCAGCAGGGTGGTCATGAGGTTGCGCTTCTGGCGCTGACGAAGGCTGCGAACCTCGGGGTCTGCGGTTGGTCCTTCAACGCCGCAATTCCAGGAGCGGTTGTTGTCGTCTCCGTCGCGGTCGTTCTCCCCATTGGCCTGGTTGTGTTTTTCGTTGTAGGAGACCAGATCCTCGAGGCAGAAGCCATCGTGAGCGGTGATGAAGTTGATGCTGGCGTTGGGACGGCGGCCGCCGGCCTCGTAGAGGTCGGACGAGCCGGTGAACCGGTAGGCGAAGTCGGCCAAAGTGGCGCCCGTGCCCCTCCAGTAATCGCGAACGGTGTCTCGATAGCGACCGTTCCATTCCGACCACAAGGGTGGGAAATTGCCGACCTGATACCCTCCCTCGCCCACATCCCAGGGTTCGGCGATCAGCTTCACGCGGGAGAGCAGGGGGTCCTGCTGGATCAGATCGAAGAAGGCCGAGAGCCGGTCGACGTCGTGCAGTTCCCGAGCCAGCGCGGCCGCCAAATCAAAGCGGAAGCCGTCGACGTGCATTTCCGTGACCCAGTACCGGAGGCTGTCCATGATCAGTTGAAGAACGTGCGGATGGCGCATGTTGAGGCTGTTTCCGGTTCCGGTGTAGTCAACGTACCTGCGGGCGTCTTCGGGAGCCAGACGGTAGTAGGCGGCGTTGTCGATGCCCCGGAAGGAAAGGGTCGGACCGAACTGATTGGATTCGGCCGTGTGGTTGTAGACGACGTCCAAGATGACCTCGATCCCCGCCGCGTGAAGGCTCCGCACCATCGCCTTGAACTCGGTCACCTGCCGGCCGGCGTCGCCGGCCGAACTGTAGCCGCCGTGGGGTGCGAAGTATCCGATCGAGTTGTAGCCCCAGTAGTTGGATAGGCCCCGCTCCACCAGGCCATGCTCCGAGATGAACTGATGGGTGGGTAGCAACTCGACCGCTGTCACGCCCAGTGACTTGAGGTGGTCGATCGCCCAGGGGCTGGCGACCCCCGCGTAGGTGCCACGCATGTGCTCGGGCACCTTGGGCTGGAGGTGGGTGAAACCCTTGACGTGGACTTCGTAGATCACGGTTTCGTGCCAAGGGGTGTCAAGACGCCGGTCGTCGCGCCACTCGAAGAAGGGATTGATGACCACCGAGCGCGGGACAAAGGGGGCGCTGTCCGTTTCGTTGGGCCTATCCTCGTCGCCTCCAACATCGTAGGAGTAGACGGCGGGATCCCAAGTCAGCGCTCCGCGAATTGCCTTGGCGTAGGGATCGATGAGCAACTTGCTGGGGTTGCACCTCGCCCCCGCCGATGGATCGTATCGGCCGTGCACCCGGAACCCATATTCCTGGCCCGGATAGATGTCGGGTAGATAGGAGTGCCAGCAAAGCGAGGTCCTCTCCACCATCGGGACGCGCGTCTCCGCGCCCGAGGCGTCAAAGAGGCACAGATCCACCTTATCGGCCACTTCCGAGAAGATCGAGAAGTTCGTCCCGGCGCCGTCATATTCCGCTCCTAGGGGCAGCGCCCGGCCAGGCCAGCTTTCGGGAGGCCGGCGTGCCGCATCGGAAGCGATCGGATCAGCGACCTCGGACATGCTCGACGGCGAGTGTATCAATCGACCCCCCGCCGCCCGCGCCTACGGTCACGTTTGAGCGGCGATCCATTCCGGCCGCCCCGGAGGCCAACGGTGAGGCCGGGCCCGGACCAAAAACGCGGCCTCCCCCCAGCTCGCCTTGACCGAGAGCGGCAAAGGAGTGACGACCCGATTGGCTGAGACCAGCGTGAGGGATGCTTGCCGCTCCCTCGCGCCGACAGAGGTTGCGCTGTGCCACCCAGATCGAGTCGCTGTCAGAGCTCCTTCCCTGTCGACCTTGTCCAAGCCCGCCGCCCGCGTCAACCCAAGTGGAGGGCGGGAACTGCCCTCCATCGCCAGGGTCTGCCCGTTTACACAAACGGCCGTTTGTGCAGTACGTTGGAGAGCACGTCAGTGCAGTAATCGGAGGTCTTGCTTGTGAGAAATACCGAGATCGTCGGTGCTCTGGTCGTCATCGCCGTCATCCTCATCATTGCCCTGATCGCGTTCACCATTGGTCGTCGCCGAACAATGCGGCTCCCGCACGCGGCAAGAAGGCGCTACGCCGAGTCGTGGCGCGAGTTGGCGTCCCGATTTGTTGACGAACCGGATTCGACCGCCCATCGGGCTGACGATCTGGTTTTCGGTGCGCTCCGCGAGCGCGGAATGGCTGACGAGGAGGGCCGCTGGCCACAGCCGTTCAGAAAGGCCAGGCAGGTTCTGGAGGAATCCAGTAGCGATGACACCGAGCATCTCCGTCTGGCGATGCTGCAGTATCGGGATGCCCTCGACGCAACCATCGGGGAGCGCGACCGCAAGTCGGTGACGCTGAGCCGGGGGGCGGTCTGATGGACGGTGAGTCCCAGCCGCCTCTCGAGTCCATGCCCGGGCCGCCAGCTTCCGCCGCGCCCCAGCCCAGCGTGGGGGACCAGGGGACCGTACCCCCATGGCCTCAGGCGACCCCGATCGCCGACCACCCGTCGCCGCCCCCGCAAGCGGCGATCGCCCCGGCCACCCCGCCCGGAGCAGCACTGGTTCCGGACGAGGAGGTGACGAGATTCGGAACTCGTTTCCAGAATCTTCAGGCCGACTTCATTGATGATCCGAAGGGCGTGGCGGATAGGGCACGATCGCTACTGGAAGAGTTCGTGGAGCGTATGGCGGATGGACTCAGGGCCCACGTCCGTGCGATTCAACCCGATGCTGCCCCGGACACCGATACCGAGCGTCTGCGCCTCGCCGTTCGTGCCTACCGGGACCTGTTGAAGTCGCTCGCAGAGGCCCGAAATTGAACAATTCCAGGGAGGCTTGAATGCGGCCTTTTGATCGAAAGTCGGCTGCCCCGACGTTGAAGGAGGCGATGGTCGGCGGTCAGGCGGCCATGCGGCACTGGGTGTCGGGCACCCGCAAGCACGCGGACAGACTCGGCCGTGAGACGATGGGAAGGGTAGGGGCGATCGGGAATGAGATTTCCGAGTGGGTGGGCTCGCCGGACATGTCTCGCCTGACGCAGCTGGCCGACCGCAAGACGCGACAGGCAAGCAAGATGGTTCGCGAGCCGCTCTTGGTCGTCTACCCCCCGCGCCGGCGAAGCCACTGGCTGCGAGCCGGCCTGCTGTTGATTGGAGCGGGGGCTGCGGCGGCCTACATGCTCGATCCGGAGTTGGGGCGTGCACGCCGACAGGAGCTTGCCGAACGTGCTCGCCGGCTGGCCCGTGAGGTCGATGGCCGGGCCCGCCAACTCAAGGGGTGGGTCGATCAGGCGACCTCGACGGAGCACGGCGGCACCGGTGCTGATGGTGCCAGCGTTCTGGTGGCTGAGCCTGACGCGGGCGCCCAGCAGCTCGAGGCAAATGTCGATCGGGTGCTGCCGACGACTGAGGGCAAAGGAGCCGACCGTGAGCGCTCACGGTCTCATCCAGACTTGGGCCGCTGACCCGACACCCAATCCATGCTGGCCCTCACTTTAAGTAAGTGATCGACAGGCTCGTCGGCGCTGGTGGTTACGGCCTCAACGTGGTGGCGGCCCCGATGCGCAGAATGGCTAAGTGGGGTTAAATTCGGTATGTGGCGAGGTCTATGTGGAGAGGCGCAATCAGCTTTGGCATGGTTTCCATCCCGGTACGGCTGTACCTGGCGGCCGACTCCGGTCCGACGACTGCGTTTCGTCAGTTGTGCGGTACCCACCAGGCCCCGATTCACAATCGCCGCTGGTGCACGGTGGGCGATCATGAGGTGCAGTACTCGGAACTGGTCAAAGGATTTGAAGTCAGTCCGGATAGCTACGTGGTGATCGATGAAGCAGATCTTGAACGCCTGCCCTTGGCGACCACCCACACGATTGAGATTTCGCAGTTTCTTCCACAGTCGTGCATCGCCCCCGGTCTGTACTTCAAGGCAGCCTACTACGTGGAGCCAGAGGGGCTTGGGAAAAAACCGCATGCGCTGCTCCAGAGGGCGCTGTCAGACAGTGGGACCCTGGCCCTGGCCAAAATAGCCTTACGCGAGCGGGAGCACCTGGCGGCGCTGCAGCCTTCGGATGGAGGCCTTCTATTGAATACGCTCCGCTGGCCGGAGGAGGTCAGGTCCACCGCGGGTCTCAATTATCGAGCGGACGAAACTCTGAGCGCACCCGAGGTGACCATGGCGCGGCAACTGGTCCGGAGTTTGACCCGTAAGTCGTTCGAACCAGCCCAGCTTCACGATGGGTATCGCCAGGCCGTAGAGCGCATGGTGGAGGAGAAACTGGCGGGGCACGACCCGGTCCCGGCCAACGGAGCCCAGCCAACAAATCAGGTGGTGGATTTGATGGAGGCCCTTCGAGCTTCGATCGATGCAGCACAAAAGACCCGGGCGTCGGAGCGGGGCACGGGTGCAGGTAAGACCAAGCGGTCGGAGAAGCGGATCGCGCTCTGATCGTCTGACTAGGCTCACACCATCGAAGCGTAGGTAGCGTGCTTGGCCCGAAGGGCTATGGCGTTGAACTCCGGCCGCAACTTCAATGCCAGGGCGCCATTGACAGTAGTAGTGTCACGTTATATGATGCTAGCCGCGAGGCCCCGTTCGGCGGTGGTCTGGGGCGAAATCAGTAGGAGGTGGCTCAGTGGTTGCTGCGTTGATCGTGCTGCTTGTAATTCTTGTCGTGTTTGGGGCGGGAGGGTTTGCCTTGCACCTGCTTTGGTACGTGCTGATCATTGCGGCGGTTCTGTGGTTGATTGGCTTCCTTTTCGCGGGCAGTACCGGTGGCCGCTGGTATCGTCGCTAGCGGGGCAGCGCGCAGGCGTTGCGCCAACGTCGTTTTTCTCACTTCCGGCCCGGCTACCACGTCTCACACCAGATATCGAGCGGGCGGTGGCGATCGCGATGCGAGGCTGCGCGAGACCGGTGGTGGCTCCCGGGCAATCTGCCGGCTACTCGGCCAGCAGGTCAAGGGGTCGCGGCGGGGCAGGCCGCGACCCCGGGGCTAAATCCGGCTCGGGGAGACCAGGGGATCGGAGGCGGGGTTGTCCTGCTCCTCAATCTCCTGCAGTTTGCGCGACGCCTCCGACTCCTCACTCTCGTCGCGGTTGGAGTCCGGGGTCTGCTGGTATCCGGCAATTGCATTCTCGGGCCTACCCTGATCGTGGTCGATGCGGGAATGGTTTGGAGAACGCTGCATAGGCTTGTGCCGTTGCCTCCTGCGGAATCGGTCCCCGCCTGAGCACCCGATGCCAGGCAGACCATTGCTACTGGGGTTATGCCTATGATGATAGGCGCGGGCTCACGTTCTGATCACTCAATCTAGCGTCCGCGACCTCCACCGACAAAGATCCTCGGTCCGGGACCGGTCGCGAGAGTTCAATCGTTCGATATTCGCCGCCCAGGTTCCGCTCGAGGACGACCGGTCATCATGAAAGTCGCGAACAACTGGCGGATCGTGAACGGTGTCGGTGACCGCACCACCCCACGTGTCGGTGGTGTGGTGCGCGGTTGGGAATCAATGACTGCCGACCCCGATGACAGGTCAATCAGCAGTCGAACACAGACCAGCAGATGTCGTTTCTGAGCCGCTGATCGTCCAGGACCAGCTCGCGGATCGTATCGGGCAGCTGCTCGCGTTGCCACTGGCACTCGAACCTGCTGCCGCTCTCGGCGTCGCCCTCGAGGGCAGCTGCAGATCTCGCCTTGATCGCGTAAGCAGCAGCACCGAGTTCGTGTGCGGCCACGTGCCCGACCGCCGCCGCCTGACCGGCAGCGTATGCAGAATGCCGAGGGGCGCCTTGGAGATCCCTGGCGGCCGCATTGGCGTGGCCGCCGGCCGTGCGCGCATGCCACCAGGTGATCTCGCCGCGCACCCATTGCCGGATCAGCGCGATGGCCTGCCGCGGCCGCGCATCGGACGGCTGTACCGATTCAAAGAGGTGAAGAACATGCTCTGCGCACGTCGCGGCCCAGAGAGCGAGTAGCCGGTGATCGGCATCCGTGAGCGTCCCGCCGCGCCGAATGGTGATGAAGCGAGGGTCACGGTCTTTGGGGAGGATCGTGGCTACGCCTTTCTACTCGCATCTGCCTGCCATGGTATTCGCGGCAACGTCGATCGCCGGCGCGATGTCGTCGAGCCACCACGCCAGGCGTCGTGGAAAGAGGCGTTCAGCCCAGGACCTCCCATCGTTCCGTCCGAAGATGAGTGCCTCGAACTGGAACGCCCGCTGACGGCCGAGCTGACCTGATGGTCCGGCGCATCTCGCGGGACGTCGGGGCACCCGTTCCGACCCCCCGTCTGGCGTCAGGTCAGACGGGCGGCCCGGGCGCGGAGGTAGCGCTGTTGAGGCAGGTTGGTCGTGCGCCGCGCCGCCTCCAGATACGAATCGCGGGCGCCTACGAGATCGCCGGCCATCTCGAACAGGTGGCAAGGCCGGCTCTGGTCCCCCCAGGCCTTCGCGGCGATGCGCCTGGCTGCACTGCCGAGCTGGTGGCGGATCCCGGAGGCAGGACAATATTTCCAACCCGAAATCGGAGCCCTCTGCAGGTCGGGCTCGAGCCTCATGGTCGCGATCAATGCCATTACTTCTGAAGCTGCAGTCCCCAGGGGCGAGTTCAAGCAAGGAGACTTTGCTCTGAAAATGTGTCAATGGCCATCTCAAAGTCCCCAGTTTTGGCCAGGTGAAAGTCCCCACCCAGCGGATTTTCAAACCTCCTTGAGCGGCACCCCTCCTCGGGTGGCCATCTAGCCGGGGTAGAGCTAAAGCAGCCATTCGCGGGCCTTTTCTTGTTGGCCAGTTCAAATAAGGGAACTTTGGTGGCTCATCGGATTCTGGCGGGGTCGGCTGTCTCACCGGACCACCATCGATGCCAGAACGCGCCAATTCGGCCGGCCGGCGTAGAGCAGAGCCCGGAT
>Ga0207933_1002188_pt1 | contig 13067 bp, 13 predicted proteins | sample NGESurdeep092012_4_FD_184488 | JGI IMG/M metagenome (GOLD analysis project Ga0207933, IMG submission 184488) | Arctic peat soil microbial communities from Barrow, Alaska - NGEE Surface sample F53-3 deep-092012 (SPAdes) | ecosystem: Environmental > Terrestrial > Soil > Wetlands > Peat ... | reverse complement strand
GGTGTCCGGCAGGAACCACGAGTCCACCTCCACCGTGCACAGCCGACCCAGGCCCAACTGCTCGTCCACGTGATCGACGACCGGCCGCCACACGTTGAGCTCCGACACCTCGAGCCCGAACAGCGTGCGCAGGTCCTCGGGAGGGAACTTGAAGAAGGTCCACTGGTCACCCTGGAAATCGGTGCTCAGGGTGAAGGCGGCGGCGGCCACCGGGTCCAGACCCAGGGCGTTGAGGACCTCGATCCAGACGTCGACATAGCAGTTGGTCTCGGTCCAGCTCCGTTCGACGGCGTGCAGCCCGTGGGGCCGGTACTCGTCGGCAGACAGGGGGAGGAGGGCAAGGGTCATGGCTGGGTCATGGTTGGACGGTTCAGGGCCACAGTCGGTTCCGGACCGCACCGGACCACCGGTCCGGGTCGGGGCCGTGTCGGTGCAGGAGGGCCAGGGTGATGCGGTCGATGCCGAAGCCGAAGCAGGCGGTGTGGGCCACCTCGCCATCGGCGGTCTCGATCCCGAAGGGCCGTCCGAAGTGGTCGAGGTGGCAGTTGGACGACGAGATGGCTGTCTCGCGATCGATGGCGTAGACCGGCGTCACGATCTCGTACTTCAGCTCCTCGATCCGCTGATTGGCGGCCAGCATCCGCCCGGGACGCCCGAAGAAGGGGTCGTTGGCCACCACCGAGGACACCTCGAGGCCCAGGCTCGTGAGCACCTCGAGGCCGCGCTCGATCCAGATGTCGCGGTGGGTCCGGGCACCATCCGGCGTGCCCAGGTAGACGTAGTCGTGCTGCCGGAAGGACTGCATCCGGAACGGGTCGGTGCTGGGCTCGTGACGGAAGCAGTAGCCGTAGACCTCCACCCGGCGGCCACTGTCGGGCAGCCTGCCGCCCATGGTGGGATAGAGCGGGTGACAGACCGCCGGGCACAGCACCATGTCGGTGGTGTCGAGCATCGGGCCCCGGTCCTCGTGCACCTCGGTCCGGTGCAGCAGCTCGGCGTGCTGGCGCTCGTCACCCCGGAAGGTGTGCACCGATCCCATCTGGTCGGGGAACGACTCGAGGTAGCCGTTCTTCTCGAAGGTGGCCCACGGCATCACCGGGGGGAAACGGACCGAGGTGGCCTCCTGGTCGGCACCGACCCGCAGGACCAAACGGTCCATGGCTTCGGCGATGGACTCGTAGGCGCCGGACCGGCCGTACAGGCCGTCGACACCGGTGGGGATCAGCAGGCCGGCCTCCAGCAGCTGGCGGCGGAACGGCGTCCAAGGCTCCTCCTCCCCGGTCGGCGGCTCGGGGCCGTCGGCCGACAGGGCCCTATCGTTACTGATGGTCTGGCTCATAGCTCTCTCCTCACTCGCCCCGGTGGACCAGGAGCATCTGCGCGTTGTTGCCCATGATGCGGTCGTTGTTGACCATCAGCGATGCCCCCATGGAGTCACGGAGGTGACGGCCCAGGCTGTAGGGCGTGTCCATCCGGTAGGAGGCCAGGCCGCAGATCACCATGCACTGGCGGACGATGTCGACGACCAGGGTGGAAGCCGACACCTTCAGTGAGTTCATGGCGATGGCGAAGCCCAGAGCCGACAGGCGGTCCGGGTCGTCCTGGATCTCCTCGAACCGGGTGACGGCCCCCCGCACCAGGTCGGTGAACTGCTGGAGCAGGGCCGTGGTGTCGGCCAAACGCAGGGCGGCGGCCGGCGTCATCCCCGGGCGCTTCCGCGCCTCGGCCTGGACGAACCTCCGGGCCCGGTCGGTGGCCGAGTTGGCGATCCCCAGCCACAGGGAGCTCCACAACAGATGGGCCACCGGCAGCATGGTCTGACTGGACACGTCGGCGTAAGGGTCGTCGAGGATGGCACTGGCATCACCGCTGGCCCGAAGGATGAACCCGGGACTGCACGTGCCGCGGAACCCGAGGGCGTTCCACTCCCCCACCTGTTCCAACTCCAAATCGGGCGGTCGGCACAGCGCCAGCACCTGATCGTTCTCGGGGCTGTCGGCCGACCGTCGGGCCGTGGCCAGGATGCCATCGGCGAACCGGCCGTAGGAGATGACCGGAGCCTGCTTCTCGAGATGGAAGGTCCCACCAGCCACGTCCACGGCGCACACGCTGGAACCCACGTCCCCTCCGGTGCCCACCTCGGTGGTAGCCGACGCCAGCAGGTACTGACGGTCCACCAACTCCACCTGGTAATGACGCAACAGGTCGTTGCGGCCGTGACGGACAAGGCAGGCCACCTGAATGTGGTGCATGGCCGTGACCATGGCACTCGAGGCGCACTGGCGGCCCAGGGCCACCAGGCCCCGCGACACCTCGGAGTAGGTCGCCCCCATCCCCCCCAGCGACCTCGGCACCAGCGCCGACAGCAGTCCTTCCGCCCGCAGGGCGCTGATGGTCTCGGCCGGAAACCGACCCTGGATGTCCACTTCGTCGGCAGCCGGAGCAGCCACCTGATCGGCGATGCGGGCCATCATGGCCACCACGTCGTTGGACTCGGAGACGGTCGGTGGTTCGTGGATGGTGCTGGTCATGAGGGGTTCACGCTTCCTGCATCTCGGTCACGCCGGCCCGGATGGCGGCGATCGACTCGAATGTGGACTTCCGCAGCATCTTCTCGGAGAACTCGATGTCGAAGGCGTCCTCGAGGGCCAGCATCACGTTCACACTGGCGTGTGAGGTCATCCCCGCCGCGAAGAGATCCGCGCTCTCATCGATCGAGCCCGCGTCCACGGCCAGGCGGCCGTGCTCGGTGAGCACCTCTCGAATGGTCTCGTCCATGCCTACTTCCCTCTCCGGTCAGGGGGCGGCATCCGGCGCCAGGCCGGAGCATCGCCCCTCCTCATTCCGACTACACAGGCGGCGGCCACCATCGGCTCGTGGGTCACACTCACCGCCAACGACGTGATGCCCGCCTCGGTGGCCAGGCTCTCGGCCGTTCCCGAGAGCCGAAGCTCGCACCAGCCACCGGCCACCCGGCGTACCTCGATGCTCCGCCACTCCGGTCGGGCCCCCTCCGGACGCAGCACCTTCAGCGCCGCCTCCTTGGCCGCGAACCGGCCGGCCAGAGACTCCATCGAGTAGCCGCTCGCCGAGGGGCGTCGGTCCCCGCCCCGGGACGGTGACCCTCCGACCCGATCCACGCCGATCCGGGCACAGGCCCGCTCGTGGGGGGTGAAGACCCGGTAGAGATACCGACGACCCAGACGGGCCACCGACTCGGCGACGTCGGCCACCACCACCAGGTCGACCCCGACCCGGAGCGAACTGGGCAGGCCGTCGGGCAGTGGGTCCGGGCCCGCCGCGGCCGTGGCATGGGCCGGACCGTCGGTCGACCAGGCCCGGGCAGCCTGGTCGGCGGCGTTCGACCCGAGGGTGGCGGCCAGGTGGGCTCGGGAGGCGGCGGACGGCGAGCGCGTGGGGACCGGGGTCAGGGTGGTCACGACACCGACTCCCCCTGGGGAGGACGACTGAGGTGGCCATCCATCCGCGTGGCCTGCTTGTGGGCCGGAACCACGGAGGCGTAGACGGTGCGGTACCGCTCGGCGATGACCGGCCAGGCGAACTCGGCCACCCGGGCCCGGCCGGCCGCGGCCACCGAGCGGCGGTGGCTGTCGTCGGCGACTAGGCGCTCCAGTGCCTCGGCGAAGGCGGCGGTATCGAACGGGTCGATCAGGACACCGTCCTCGCCGTCGCGGACGAACTCCGGTGCGCCGCCCCGAGTGGTGGCCATGACGGCCACTCCGGCCCGCCACCCTTCGAGCACGACGATGCCGAAGGGCTCGAGGCGGCTGGGCATGACGAAGAGCTCGGCCCCGGCCATGGTGCGGGCCACCTCCGCCCGGCTCAGCCCGCCGGGGAAGTGCACCCGGTCGGCGACCCCGAGGGCCTCGGCCTGGGCCCGCAGCGGGTCCAGAGCCGAGCCGGCCCCGCCGATGACGAGGTCGAAGGTTCCTCGGGCCCGGTCGGTGGCTGCGTACGCCTCCAGCAGCAGGTCGAAGCCCTTCTTCTCCACCACTCGTCCGAGGGCCAGGATGTAGGGGCGATCGGGGCGATCGGGTGGGTCAGGTGGGTCGGACGAGTCAGGCGGACCAGCATCCGACTCGCTCGGGCCGGAGTGGGCGCCGAGCACATCGACGCCGTTGAAGATGACCAGGCCCCGTCCCCGCTCGAGGCCGAACCGCTGCTCGGCATCCGCCAGCGTGAAGGCCGAACACCCGGTGACGCACGCGGCGGACCGGAGACCTCGACGCAGCGCCGAGCGGAGGACCCGGGAGGTGTCGAAGATGTCCGCGTCGTCCATGACCGTCTCGCCCTGCAGGGTGACGACCAGCGGCAGACCGGTGAGGCGGGCCAGTGCCGTGCCGTAAGCGCCGTTGGGTCCGAAGCACACCACGTGGAGCACATCGGGGCGGAAGGCGTCGACGGCATTCCTGAGCGAGAACAGGGTGCGGGGACCGATGGTGGCCGAGCGGTGGAGCGACGACCACTTGGTGGCCGGCAACGGCATGGGGAACCGCCGCACGATCAGGTCGTCCCGGACCTCGACGGTCTCGGGCTTGGCGTCGTCGCCGTGGAGCGTCCACACCTCCACCTCGTCGCCGGCGTCCACCAGGGCCAGGGCCAGGTGGCGAGTCAGTTCCTCGACGCCACCCAGGGCCGGCGGATAGGCGCTCGGGAGCAGGGCGATCCGGGTCACGACGGGACCACGTTCCCGTCCTGGGCCGCGGCGGCTCCCCGGTTCACCCGGGCGGGCGACAGCGGCTTGGAGCAGAGCGATAGAGGCATGGGCGGTCTCACGGGATGGTCGGATTCAGCCAGGGCTCGACGGCGGCCAGCGTGGCCCCGATGGGGAGCGGCGCCAGCGGACTCCAGTCCCCCACGCCGGGGGACCAGTAATTGGAGAAGGCGGCGGCGTACCAGCCGGAGAGGTAGCCCTGCTCGGCGCAGTCGCAGTTCGGCGCCCAGCTGCCCGGGTGGATGCCCAGGATGTTCTCGATCTGAGTCTCCCCGCCCTGGGGTTGCACGGCGGCGGCGTCCACCTCGTGGGCGATCTCGAACGCCGTGATGCCGGCCAGACGCTCGACGGTCTCCCCGGGGTAGACGTAGAGCACCGAGGTCCCCCCGGTCTGGCCCCAGGTGAAGGTGGTGTTGCCGTAGAAGCCGGGCGACGGTGCGGCCGAGATGGGCTGGAACTGGATGGTGTACCCGGGGATGCTCTGCCACGGGTAGCGGACCAGGGCCAACGCCTGGGCTCCCATCTGGGACGGCGTCAGCGACGCCGTCGACGCCGGCGGAGCGGCGGTGACCGGCGGAGCGGCGGCAGCGACCGCAGCCGGGGTGGTGGCCGGAACGCTGGTGGCAGGGGCTCCGGCGGACGGGTCGGTGGCGGCCGGCGCCGGGGTGGCGGGCGGAGCGGTGACGGCCGGCGCCGGGGTGGCCGATGAGGCCGGTGAGGCCGGTGGTGCGGCGGCCGGCGCCGGAGTCGTGGAGACGTCAGCCGAGCCGGCCGTGGCGTGGGCCGGCGAACCCGAGCCGACCAGCAGCACCGAGGCGGTCACCACCACGATCACCAGCGCCAGCACCGTACCCTCCAGACGGAGGAGTGATCGGCGCTGGGCGAAGGTGGCTCGGCGGAACCCGGCCCAGTGCCCGTCGGACCGTCGGTCGGGCCCGACATACCCGTCCGACAGGACCAGCGAAGGGTCATCGAGGTCGGCCAGGATCCCGGAGGGCAACGACTCCTCGACGGCCGGTGCCGTGGGGGACCCGGTCAGGGCCGTGGGCACCGGCAGCGGAGACAGGGGCGGCGCGTCACCCCAGACCGACGGACGCGAGGGATCCGTACCTGCTGCGGGGGCGGAAGCCACTTCCGTCACGATCGACGCCATGTCATTTGATCGGCAGTTTCGGAACGGACCTGAAGTGCCGGTCCCGGCCCGGTTCGTGCCTGGCCCCGGGGCCCCACTCACGGCGACACGACCGCTCCGATGGTGCCCGATCCGGTGGGTCCGGCTCCCGCCGGGTGTCAGCGGTCGGCAGGCACGATGACGGCGGTCAGGATGACGCGGTGGTCGGAGTCCTGCCGGCCTCAGTGGGCGGCCAGATGGGCGATGATCAGGGTCAGGGGAGCCACCGCAGCGGCGGTGGCCGCCGCCGTGGTCACGACCAGCGTGGCGCGTGGCCCCGAAGTGCGGTCCGCCCGGGCTGGGGGGAACTCCGATCCGGGGCGCCACTCCCGACGTCGCTGTTCGTCCCGGCGTTGGGTGCGGCGCTGGCCCCGGTTCAGCGTCCGGCGGTCAGGACCCACGTACTCGTCGGTGATGACGAGGCGGGGATGGTGCAGGTCGGCCAACATGCCCTCGGGGATGGCCACCTCGGCATCGGATCCGCATGCAGAGCGGTCGGACTCGGGACGGGCCAGGAGGTCCGAGGCCGTCACTGCGGCCACCGGCCGCCGGTCGCCGACCCTCCTCCCCACGATGCTCCGCACTGACAGCACCCACCGGTATCGGCAGGACCGACGCCGGCCTGAAGGGGGTGCCGCCCACGGAGGCCGGGGTCAGACGCCCAGGCCTAGCGACCGGTATGCCGCCACCGTGCCGAGGGCCGTGTCGCGCCAGCTCAGGGACCGGACCCGGTCGGCGCCCCGTCGCGCCAGCTCGATTCGCCGCTCGCCGTCAGCCAACAACTGGCGCAGCGTCTCGGTGAGTCCGTCGACGTCCCCGGGTCGGAAGGTGGCGGCTCCGTCGCCCACCACCTCGACCACTGCCGGAACCGGCGTGCTCACCACGGCGGCACCGCAGGCCATCGCCTCCACCGGGGGCAGTCCGAACCCCTCGTAACGAGAGGCGTAGCCCACCAGGGTGGCCGCCCCGTACAGCGCCGGGAGGTCGGCGGCGGGCACGTGGCCGATCTCCACCACACCATCGGGAGCCCGGTGGCCCCACAGGCTGTGGCCGGTCAGCACCAGCGGTACGGCGACCCGCCCGCACGCCGTGGCCAGGGTGGCGATGTCCTTCCGGGGCTCGATGTTGCCCACGTGGAGTACGAACCGCTCCGGAAGGCCGTAGCGGGCCCGGGCGCTGGCCACCTCCTCGTCACCGGCCGGCACCATCGCCGGCGCCGGCGCCGAGTGGACCACCAGAGACGGTCGCCCTACCAGGGCGCTGACCCGCTCAGCGGTGAAGGCCGAGACGGCTACGATCACGTCGGCCTGACGGAGGGCGTGGCGGAGCAGCACCCGTTCGCCGGCCACCCGGAGCCGGGGGAAGGCCCAGGGCGCATCGAAGATGGCCATGTCGTGCACGGTGGAGACGGTGGGGGCAGAGCGCCGGAAGGGCAGGTCGACGTCGAGCCCGTGGAACAGGTCGGCCGGCCCGAATCCGACGGCCCCGCTGAGGGCCCGGGAAACCCCGTGGGACTCCCGGACCACCAGAGGTGTGACGCCAGCGGGCAGCTCGGCCCGTCCGCCGGGTCGGACCGCCGCCACCAGGTGGGCGTCGATCTCATGGCTCAGGGCACCGAGCAGCTCGCGGATGTAGGTGCTGACCCCACCGCCCTGGGCCTCGAGCGGCAGCGCGTTGAACACGACGCGAGGTGGAGGGCTCACCGGGGCTCAGGTGACGGCGGGAGTCCGAACCCCACCCGGGACGGTGCCACCAGGATGGTCCTGGCCCACTGGGCCGTGCGGCCGGACGACCACCGCGGGACCGGGCCCACCGAACGGCCCGAGGGCGACAGGGGCCGCCGGGCTGACGGGGCTCCGGGCCCGCCCGGGGGTACCAATGCGTCGACGCGCTGACGCCGGTCGACGTCGGCCATACCCAGGGACATGCCGACGATCACCAACGGGGGGATCATGTTGGCGCCGATCCAGAAGATGTCGAAGAGGCCGTCGACGTAGTGCCCGAGCAGGATCACCAGTCCGAGGGTGCCGAAGCTCCGGGGGAGCCGACCCATGGTGCGCATGGTGACGAAGACCAGGTAGAAGAAGGCCAGCGAGCCGACCACGCCGGTGGAAGTCAGATTGTCGATCAGCGCATTGGGCGGTGCGGTCACGTAGAGGAACTGGGGAAGGTTGTAGAAGCGCATCCCCTCGCCCAGCATCGGGCTGAGGTGCCAGACGTGTATGGCGGCGCTTATCTGATCCACCCGGATGGAGACCGAGTTGAACTTGGGATTGTTCTTGGCCGCCAGCGAGAAGCTGTAGTACAGGGCCACCACGAGGGGAAGGCATCCCAGCAGCATCAGCTTGGAACGGCGTCGGACATCGGGGTTGAGGAAGGTGGCCACGGCAATGGCCAGGATGAGGACCACCGCCGCCTGGCGGGACTGCGACGCCAGGAGGCCGAGGAAGCAGAGGTACTTGGCCACCCGGGCCTCGGTCCGGCCGAGTCCGGCCCACGGGGGGTTGAGCTGGGCCACCACCACCGCTACCCACATGACCGCTCCGATGGAGTTCTTCTGGTAGCCACCCCACTGGGCCGGCTGGAAGTGCGTGGCCAGGGCCTGCTCGATCGAGATCACCGCCACCACCACGGACCCCCACAGGAAGGCCCGGAAGGCCTGGCGGGACCGCCCGAAGCTGGCGATGGTCCACCCCACCAACACACTCCCGCCGAGGTACGAGAGCCGGTGGAACCACTCCACGATGTCGTAGCGGTTGGGGTTGGCCACCACCACCAGGATCAGCACGGCCTGGAACCAGAGGATGCCTGTGAAGAACTGTCGGAGGAACGGTGCCTCCTTCCAGTGCACGTGGAACAGGCACACCACCGCACCGAGGAAGACCAGGAGGTCGGCCACGCTGAGATTGGTGCTGGCCCCACCTACCCGTTGCAGCAGCAGCGAGCCGGGCAGCACGATGACCGCCAACAGGATGGGGTCGGCCACGAAGACCCCGAAGATGAGCAGGACGCCCCCCAGGGCCAAGGCCAGCCGCTCGCTGCCGTTGGCGGCCACACCGATCATGACGGCCACCAGCACCACGGCCGTCCAGACGACCAGGGACCGGGCTATCGGCCGCGGTCGACCCGACGTCGGGCCGCGACGGAACCACCGGTCCAGCCCGCTGGTGGGGATCGGGTTCACGGAGTGGTGGGGGGCTCGCTCATCGGACCTCTGATCCATCGGTCGCAAGGGCCTGACGACTTGAGCAGCGTACCTGGCACCCGTCTCCCACCGGTGGTTGCATCGATTGGCGCTCAAGATGATCCACGACTGTGACGACGCTCTCTACGATCGCTACTCCACCGCCACCGTCCACCAACAGGCACGGCCACGGAGTGCGCCTGTCACGCACCAAGGAACGGAAATGCCAACTCAGAGACCGAGCCACACGGACACCACGACGACGGGCGGAGCCACGACGACCGAGGGGTGCCCCGACGGGGTGACGGGCGCAGTGCGCCGGCCCCGTGGTGGGCTCGGCGTCTCTGTCCGGGCCGAGGGGCCGAGCTCCTCGGCCCGGAGGGTGCGGGATTGGGCGACCCCCACGTCGTATCCTCGTGACCAGCGTGTCACCGCAGCGAAAGTGAGCATCCCCTGACGTTCCATGAGATCCTCTCGAGCCTGTGGCGCAGGCGACTCACCATCCTGATCACCGTCGTGGTGGCAGTAGTGGCCGCGCTCGCCTACTCGAAGGTCCAGACCCCCAAGTATCAGTCCACGGCCATGGTGCAGGACACCGGCATCAGCTCCTCGGCCTCGGGCGGCCAGAACTCGCCGGTCACCCTCCCCGATCCGGTGCAGGAGCTGGGGAGCACCGCGGTCCAGGTGCGGGCGGCCAAGATCCTGGGCGACAGCGACGTCAGCGGTGTAGTCGCCGACGTCACCGGCACCGTCGACGCCACCACCGGTCAGCTGATCATTGCCGCCACCGACGCCGACCCGGCCCGGGCCCAGTCGGTGGCCAAGGCGTACTCGCAGGCGTACGTCGACCAGATCCAGGCGCTGGTCCAGGTGCAGGAGGACAAACTCAACTCCGAACTGACCTCCCTCCAGCACCAGATCGCCGCGCTCCAGCAGAGCAACCCGTCGGGCACCGACTCGGTGATCAACGCCCAGATCACCGGACTCACCACTACCCTCAGCTCGCTCCAGTCCCAACTGACGAGTGTCCAGTTCGGTGAACCGTACGCCAGCGTCCAGGTGGCGGCCAGCCTGCCCGGGGCCCCGTCGGGCCTCGGCAACAAGAAGCTGCTACTGATCGGGATCATGGCCGGGCTGCTGGCCGGCTGCGGCATCGCCCTGGCCCGCGATCAGTTCGACACCCGCTTGCGCAATAGCCCCGACCTCGGGTCCATCACCGACGCACCGATCCTGGCCGAACTCCCCCAGGACGCCGATGTGCGCTCTGGCGGCGTGTCCATCGCCATGGTGCAGGCCCCCCAGTCGCAGATGGCCGAGGCCGTCCGGGAGCTCCGCACCAGTCTGCGGGTGATCCTCGACGACACCCCGTGTCCGATGATCACCGTGACCAGCCCCGAGCCCGGTGACGGGAAGACCTTCGTCGCCGCCAATCTCGCTGCGGCCTGGGCCATGAGCGGGAGCAAGGTGATCGTGGTCTCGGCCGACTTCCGGCGTCCCCGTCTCGAGGAGATCTTCGGGCTGCCGCTCGGAGGCCGACCCGGCCTGGCCGACCTGATCCGCTCCAACTGGAAGACCCCCGAGGCGAACCGCCGGCCGGCCGGCACGCGCGCGGCCGATGGGGCGCCGGTCCCGGCCTTCAGCCGAGGTCTGGGTGTGGGCGTCGGCGGCGGGCCCGGTGGCCCCGGTGTCGTCGGCGACATGCCCGCCTTGCCGGGGATGGGCCGCCCGGTCCAGGGGCAGGACCCCTCCCCCGAGACCGATCCGTCGTCGGTGGCCGCCCACCTGGTGGACAGTGGGATCTGGGGCCTGCAGATCCTGCCCGCCGGGATCCAGCTGGACAATCCCAGCGAACTGTTCGGTAGCCCCGGCATGCAGCCGGTCATCGACCAGCTCCGGCTGCTGGCCGACGTCATCCTGGTGGACACGCCCCCGGTCCTGGTCGTGCCGGACACCGCCATCATCGGCAGCTTCACCATCGGGGCGGTGGTGGTGGCCGCCGAGGGCAAGACGGACCGCGGCGACCTGGAACGCACGCTGCACCGCCTGGAGTCGACCAACTGCCGGATCCTGGGCGTGGCCCTCAACCGGGTACGCCGGCCCTCGGCCACCTCGTACCAGGCCTACGCCTACAAGCAATGACCGGGTCCTCCGCGTCGGGGGGACCGCTGGTGGCAGACACCGGTGCCGGTGCCGGCGCCGACATCTCCGCACAGTCCGAGGCCGCCTCCGAGGCCGCCTCACCGTCCGGTGCCGCCTCTGACACCTCCTCTCTGTCCGGTGCCAACGTCGAGGTCCTGGTGGTGGCGTTCGGTGCGCCCGACCTGCTCGAGACCTGCCTCCTCGGCCTGGGCGGCGACCTGCCGATGACGGTGGTGGACAACTCCTCCCGGGCCGATGTCCGATCGGTCTGCGACCGGCTCGGGGCCCGGTACGTCGACCCCGGACGCAACCTCGGGTTCGCCGGCGGGGTCAACCGCGGACTTGGTCTCCGGTCGACGACGGCCGACGCCGTGCTCCTGTTGAATCCTGATGCCGAGATCGGTCCCGACGGGGTGTGTCGGCTCTACCGCTATCTGGTCGACTCCCCCCATCTGGCCTGTGTGGCCCCCCGCCAGGAGAACGGGGAGGGAGGCGGTGACGACCGGGTGGGCTGGCCCTTCCCGTCTCCCGGGGGAGCCTGGGTGGAAGCAGTGGGACTGGGCGGCCTCCGCCGACAAGTCGACTTCGTGATCGGCTCGGTCCTGCTGGTGCGATCGGCGGCGTTGGCCGAGGTGGGTCCCTTCGACGAGCAGTTCTTCCTCTATGCCGAGGAGGCCGACTGGCAGCATCGGGCCCGCGACCTCGGATGGGGCGTGGCCCTCTGCCCCCAGGTCACCGCGGTCCATGTCGGGGCGGGAACCGGTGGCGACGCCACCGTCCGGGAGGCCCACTTCCACGCGTCACAGGAACGCTACGTGCGCAAGTACTTCGGCCCGCGTGGTTGGCTGGTCTACCGGGCCGGGGTCATGGTGGGATCGGGACTCCGGGCGGTGGTACTCCCCGGGGCCCGGGGCCGGGCCGCGGCCGACCGGTTCCACCGCTACCGGCAGGGTCCCCGCCGGATCGAGGCCCCGCACTGATGGCCGGCCCGAACCGGTCGGACGGCTCGCTGTCCGTAGTCCACATGGTGGTGACCGACGGCTTCGCCGGCGTGGAGCGCTACGTCTGCCAGGTGTCCGGTGAGTTGGCCCGACGCGGCCACCGCGTCCACACCATCGGGGGCGATCCGGAACGGATGCGGGCGGAGCTTCCCGCTTCCGTCCCCAACCGACCGGCCTCCCACCTGGTGTCAGCGGCGGTGGCCCTGGCCTCGAGGCGCCACGCCGATCTCATCCACGTGCACATGACCGCGGCCGAAGGTGCTGCCTGGCTGGCCCGGCCGCTCCAGCCGGCCCCGGTGGTGGCCACCCGGCACTTCGCCAGTGGGCGCGGCTCCAGCGCGGCGGCCCGGAGCTTGGCCCGGATGACCAGTGGGGTGATCCGGGTCGACATCGCCATCAGCCGGTTCGTGGCCGAGACCATCGGGACTCCCTCGGTGGTCATCGCCAACGGGGTGCCCGACCGGCCCCAGGCGCCGCTGGAAGCGCCCACGGTGGTCATGCTCCAGCGGCTCGACACGGAGAAGTCGCCGGACGTCGGCATCCGGGCCTTCGCCCTCAGCGGTCTCGCCCGCCAGGGGTGGCGGCTGGTGGTGGCCGGCCAGGGCGAGCTCCGGCCCTCGCTCCTCCGGTTGGTCGACGAGCTCGACATGGCCGGAAACGTAGAGCTGGTCGGCCATGTGGCCCGGACCGACACGTTGCTGTCCGGGTCGTCGGTGCTGCTGGCCCCGGCCCCCCTCGAGCCCTTCGGCCTGTCGGTGGTGGAAGCCATGGCCCACGGGCTGCCCGTGGTGGCGGCCGGCGGGGGGGCCCACCTCGAGACCGTGGGAGGCCACGGAC
>Ga0207933_1002186_pt1 | contig 13068 bp, 12 predicted proteins | sample NGESurdeep092012_4_FD_184488 | JGI IMG/M metagenome (GOLD analysis project Ga0207933, IMG submission 184488) | Arctic peat soil microbial communities from Barrow, Alaska - NGEE Surface sample F53-3 deep-092012 (SPAdes) | ecosystem: Environmental > Terrestrial > Soil > Wetlands > Peat ... | reverse complement strand
CGATGATCAAACCGTCATGCTGCCCCTTCAGGCCGCTTGACAGTCTCGGCCAGACACGCCGAAGACCGCAATGATATAGCCGCTCCTACACCACGCGTAGGGGCACGATCCGGCGAAGGCCATCGGGCGCGCGTCCTGGCGTCGGCGAAGGCGCGCTTGCCGGTGACTTCCTCGCTCCGCTAGTTGAACGTGGTGAGGCCCGCCTTGATGTCGGCCGCCCAATAGGGCACCAGGCCCCAACGCATCGCCACGGCATGGCGGCCACCATCCTTGCCGACCGCGACCACGCGCTCGGTATCGGTCGGCCGCACCACCCAACGTGGCGGATCATTCGGCAGTTCAGATCATCCCGCGCGTCGCTATGCCGTCGGCGCGGGCGATCTGCGGCCTCGATGTTCGCCGTCCTGTCGCGGTCGGCGCCGGCGCGCTCGCCAACGGCTCGGGCAGCATCACCGGCACGACGTTCGGCCGGCCCCAGCATAGAAGAGCGCAACTCGCGGCCGTCATCGCCAGCGCCGACGCGGCTCAGCATCGGCGTCGATGGCGATGTTTTGCTACGCCGCCATTCTCCTGGTGATCGACACAAGCGTTTTGATCGCCTGTTCGTATGCTTGGCGGTCATCTGCCGAAAGCTTCTTGAGCCGATGTTCGGCCCCCTCCTCGGCCTCTTGTTGGGCGCGATCCTCGGCTTCGCGTTTGGCCCGGACCTGATTGACGCGCGCGTGCGCCTCCTCCTCCAATTCCTCCTTGGTCACGATCGGCCGCAATGCCGCCCGATCTGCCGAACGCCGAAGCGTCGAAAATTCCACGTCCGGCGATACTGCATTGATGAGCCGCATCAGCAAAGCGAAACGGGGCGAGGGAACCTCGCCATCCCAAAATTCGTCCGTTTCCTGCTCCAGGATTATGTCTAACAACACCTTCAGCGCGACGGGATCGCCGGACGGCAGCGCTTCGACCATTGCGATGATGTCCGCCTCAGCACAGTTAATCTCGGGATCGAGCCGGTCATATCGTTCGTTGTCGAGCGCGTCCTGGCGTTCTGCGCTAATGAGCGGATCGTTGGTACCGCGACAATATTCAACCATGAGAGCGTCCCATTGTTGCCAACGCGCTAGCAAGGCGGCGTAGCGCGGATCGGCAGCGGCCGCGCGGGAGCGGCGGTTGCCGGTAAAGACGTGAATGCGAGTGCCGCCGTGGACATGATTTGCCTCCGTGTGATTTTAGCTGTCATGGATTAGCCCTGCTGACACGCCAGCGGACGGCGCTGGCGCCGGGAGCTAGAAACAGGCTTGAGACCTGCGGGCTTCTTCGCCCTCACGGGCTATTGTATCCGCCGCACTCCCGACAATGCGGGTATCAGGTAAAACCGCCGTGTCGGTAGCGGGCCGCTCAAGAAGGGTGTTTCTAGCACCGCCGCAATCTTCACCACGCGAGCCGCAGCAATGTCAAGGAATAGGCCGCGTCGGGACGCCGCAAGCGAAAGTCGCGTGGGATCGGGAGCCGGCGAAGACACAGTGTAATTCCTGTGTAATCACGCCGAGCAAAAGGCAGATTACGCGAGAACGCCGACACCGACGATCATGCGTTAAGTCATTTATTTCGCTTGAAAATAGGCGTTTCCAGACAGCGCGAGAATTGCGCCCTCACAGACTGCAAATCCTCGTACAGCGGTTCGATTCCGCTTCCGGCCTCCACACGGGGGAAGCTATTGATCGGGGCCGAACTTTCGCTTGAGAAAGGCGGCCTACGCGGAGCGGATGCGGTCGCCAGGCTCGTGACACTCAAGCACATGGCTAGGCGGTCAATTTCGCGACGGCATCGTGTAATAGTCGCCTAACCCAAAGCAGCGCCGGATCGTCAGCGACGGACGTATGCCACTGAATCAGTTCGACCAAGTTTGGCACTAGCACCGGCGGGTCGAACAGGCGCAGCGACAGGCGCTTGGCGGCGGCTTTAGCTAGCGTCCTCGGCACCAGCGCCACGCGATCGGTGCCGGCGACGAAATCGGGCAGCAGCTCGAAGTTCGAGGCATAGACCGGAACCCGGCCGTCATAACCTATGTCGCGCAGCAACTTGGTATGCGGCGTCTCGATAAAGGCGCCGAAGCGGATCACCACATGCGGCAGGCGGCGCAGATGATCGACGGTCAGCTTCTTGCCGACCTTTTTATTGTCGGCCGCGACCACGAAAACGAGAGGCTCCTCGAAGAGCAACTCGCTTGGATGCCCGTCATGGGCGCGGAACGGCGGCACCGAAAGCAGACTGATGCGCGTGCCGTCGAACGCGCCGAGCACCTGCGCGTCGGTGGTGCCGCTGGCAACCCGAGGTGTCATGCCCGGTGCTTCGATGGCGAGGCGGCGGCTAACCTCGGGCACCACCAGCGACGCGACATAGGTCGAGGCCAGAATCACGATTTCCTGCGTTGCGGCCGCGGGATCGAACGAGGGCCGGCGCATCAGCAGCGCCCGCGTCGCCACCAGATTCTGCTCGACCTGTTTGCGCAGGCTCTCGCCGAACGGCGTCAGCTTCAGCGAGCGCCCGGCGGGCACCAGCAATTCATCGCCGAAATAATCGCGTAGGCGGGCCAGTATGTTGCTGATCGTCGGCTGGCTGAAGGCAAGCTGATCGGCGGCGCGGCTGACGCTTGCTTCGCGCAGCAACGCTTCGAGTGCGACCAGCAAATTCAGGTCGAACTGCCTCAGGCGCATGACGCTCTCCCCGCGCCAGTATATCCGGCGGACGCCGCCAATACCTGCCATTTCAAATGACAATTACAGCGACGCCGAACGGCCGCGCTATCTGGCGCTGCAGATCGTATTCTCCGGCATTGCCGCAATCGTCTTTCTCGGCGTTGGCGGCGCGCTGGGTGAGCATGGCTGGCGGACGCCGTTTTGGATGTATCTCCTCAGCATCGTCATCATGGTGCCGCTCGGCTTCATTCTGTTCGAGCCGAAGCAGACCGATCGACCGCCGCCGGCCACCGTCGTCGGCACGAAATTTCCGCTGGCGGGTATCCTCGGTATTTGCTCGGTGACGCTGTTCGCCGCCATCTGCTTCTACATTCCCATCGTGCAGAACGGGTTTCTGTTCAACGCCATCGGCATCCATTCGCCGCAGACCATCGGGCTCGCCGGCGCGGCTGGTGCCATCGCCAACCTCTCGGGCTCGGCGGCCTTCGTCGCGCTGACACGCTATGGGCATAATCTGGCGTGCAGCCTGTCCTTTGTCCTGATGGGCGCGGGATTGATAATCGTGTCGTTCGGGGGATCGCTGCCGGTGTTCATTGCCGGCGGCGTCATTTCGGCCTTCGGCGGCGGCATCCTCATCCCGACACTGGTCAATTGGGCGCTGTCGAAGCTGCGCTTCGAGCAGCGCGGCCGCAGCGTCGGCCTGTGGCAGGCCGCGTTCTGGCTCGGCCAGTTCATCAGCCCGCTGGTCGTGCTCGCGGTCATGCCGGCGGCCGGAAGCTTGGCGCGGACTGTGACGGGGTTTGGCGCGGCACTGGTGGTGCTGTCCGCCGCCTGGGCGGCGGCGACGTATCGAAGCTGGGCGATGGTTGTGTCATCCGCGGCGGAATAGGGAAGCGATCATGCGTCTTGTCACCATCGACCGCCCGCCGGGCGGACGCACGGGAGCGATCATCGGCGATGACATTCTCGATCTCGGCATGGCCTCGGAGATCGTGCCAATCGCGCGCTGGATTCCGCCGAGCATGATCGAGATCATCCTCGCGGGCGACGACGGGCTGGACATCGTGCGCAAGGTCGTGCGCGCGGTCGAACACGCGGATGAAGCAACGAAGGCGCGGTTGCGCCAAAGCGGCGCGCTTATTCCATATAGCGGTACCAAACTGCGCATTCCGGTTCAGTCGCGGCTCATCATTTCCCACGGCCGCGCCTATGCCGATCACAATTCGGAAATGGGCGCGGAACAGGATCGCGGCAAGACGCCCGGCGGCTTCGTCAAGACCAACGGCGCGGTGATCGCGACCGGCGAGGCCATCGTTCTGCCGCCACGCTTTCCCGATCAGATCGATTGGGAGGGCGAAATCTCTGTCGTGTTCGGCCGCGACTGTCACAACGTCCCGCGCGATAAGGCGATGGATTATGTCTGGGGCTGGACCATCCTCAACGACGTGTCGCCGCGTAATCATATCCCGATCGTGCGCAAGACAGGGAATCTCGGCCTGATCGTGCTGGCGAAGCAGGCCGCGACCATGGCGCCGCTTGGCCCGGCGATCACCGCCATCGACGAAATTCCCGACTGGCGCGGCCTGCACATGCAGACGCGGGTGAACGGCGAGCTGATGCAGGAATGTTGGACCAAGGACATGCTGTGGCCAGTGCCGGAGCTGATCGAATATTTCTCGTCCTGGTACCGGTTTCAGCCGGGCGACGTGCTGACGCTCGGCACGCCGGGCGGCAGCGGCGTCAATCGCGATCCGCCAATCTTCCTCAAGCCCGGCGACGTGGTAACGGTCGCGGTGGACAAGATCGGCGTTCTCGAAAATCACGTCGTGGTGGCGGGTTGAGCATGGACGGACAAGCCAAGGACAGTCGCATCGATGCGGCGATGGCGTTGCTGCCGCTGTTCCGCGCCAACGCGGCCAAGACGGAGGCGGCGCGCCAGGCACTGCCGGAAATCATCGCCGCGCTGCGCGATGCCGGCCTGTTCCGTGTCTTCCAGCCGCCACGCGTCGGCGGCCAGCCGATGCCGCGCACCGATTGGATGAATATCGTGTTCGAGCTGGCGCGCGCCTGCGGCTCGAGCGCCTGGGTCTATATGGTTCTGTCGTCCCATGCCGGCATGCTGATGGGCTTTTCGCCCGAGGTGCAGGACGAGGTCTGGGGCAAGGACCAGGACGCGCTTCTGTCCTCCGCCGTCGGCCCGGTCGGGCGCGCGCGCAAGGCCGAAGGCGGCTACCGGCTCAGCGGGAAGTTCACGTTCTCCAGCGGCTGCGATTTCGCCTCCTGGGCGGTGCTCGGCGGCCGCGACATCGACGATCCGGCCGGCAAGCCGCTGACCTTCCTGGTGCCGCTTTCGGACATGGCGCTGGTGGACGATTGGTTCACGGTCGGCCTCGCGGGAACCGGCTCAAAGACGCTGCTGGCGGACGAGATTTTTGTCGCTGCCCGGCGCGTGCATCCGGCCTTTGCCATCGCCGGCACGGCGGCGCCCGCCGCCTTCTGCTATACGACGATCGGGTTGGCGCAAGGCGCGCTCGACCGCTTCACCGATCATATCAAGGCGCGCGCGCAGAGCCGCGAGACCGATTGGCCGATGATCTACAACGTCGCCGCCGAGGCGCAGGGCAAGATCGACGCGGCGCGGCTGCTGATCGACCGCGATATGCGCGAGATGGCGCCGTTCGGTCCGCGTGCGCCGCTACCGCCGGCGATGCGCGCGCGCAACCAGCGCGACCAGGCGGTGGCGACCAAGCTCGCGACGGAGGCGGTGGATGCGCTCTACAGCGCGGCCGGCGCCTCGGCGATCCACGTCAAAAGCGATTTCCGCCGTGCCTATGCCGACACGCGCGCGGCGGCGCTTCATGCCGCCAACAGCTGGACCAATGCCAAGCACGACGGCGCGGTCCGCTTCGGCCAGGACTATACGCCGGCCTGGTGAGGCGCGGCGCAACCATGAAAGGGAGGAAGCATGCCGCTCGACGAACAGCCGTTCGAATTGAAGGCCCAAACGTTTGGCACGGTGAACAATCGGGATTATCCGGGTCCGGTCGAGATGTTGCATGTCTCGATTACCCATGCCGGTCCCGGCATCGAGGGGATGCTGAAATTCTATACGACCGTGCTGAATCTGCGCCTCGTGTTCAAATACATCTATCCGATGTTCGACTTCATCGCGCTCAGCGCCGACGACGAGAATCATCGCGTCGGCCTGCTGCATTTCAAGAAAATGCCGCCGCAGCCCAAGCAAGAATTACCGAAGAGCCGGGTCGAGCATGTCTCCTGGCGGTGGGCGTCGGTCGAGGATGTGCTGGTGACGGCGCGGCGGGTGCACGAAGAACTCGGCCTGTGGCCACGCACGGCGCGTCTTCAGGGCTGCGACATCACCATCGACTATGAGGATCCCGACGGCAATCGCGTCGAGCTGCTGACCCAGACCGACACCAAGGCGCAGATCCTGCTGTGTATCCATGGCCAGCTTGGCGACAAGAACGGCATCGAGGCGCGCGATTTCAGCCAGACCTACACTTCGTTCGACATGGAGAAGCTGCTGGCGGGGTGGAAGGCAGGCGCGATCGCGCAGGTCCGCTTCAAGGAACCCGTCTATCTGATGGGTTTGGTCAAGGACGGCACGATCGCGCCGCCGCCGGCCACCACGGGCGAGCCGAGGGCTTAGCCTCATGGATCTGAGCAAGCGCGACCTGATGTTCATCGGCAATCCGCCGCTCGATACCGCGCGGCAGAACATGGCGGTCGCCGGCGCGCGGCTCGGCTCAATGACGCCGGGCGTGCCGGACGGCGAGGTGATGGACCGACGCATGTGGATCGCGGCGCTGGCGTGGCGCGTGTTCGATAGCCCCCCCGACATCGAGACCTTGCAGCGCCCGCGCTCGATCGGTGGCGCCGAGCGGATTCAGCCGCAAAGCCCCGACGAGATGTGGCGTTTCAAGGTCAAGGACGGCGTCGATCATGTGGCCTGGGCGCCGACCGGCTGGCGGCTCGGTTATGGCAAGGACGCGATCAATAGCTATGCGATTTTCGACGGATTGAAGAAGCAAGGCATCATCCCCGCCGACGCGCGCTTTCAAGTTTCGATTCCGCTGGCGGACAGCGCGATCGATGCAGTTTTCCGAACTCCCTTTAGCTCGTGGCGCGTTCTTTCGTCGTATCCCTGATCGCCGGGAACACATACGGGCCAAGCAGCGCTATCAGTACGATCGATACCGCCATGCCGATCTCGGCGATCGAAAGAATCTTATCATAGGAATGGTTGGCATCGAAGCTGGCGCCGAAAATGAACGGACCCATGCCGGCGCCGATGACAAAAATCCCATAGGTGTAGGAATAGATTTCCGCGAGCGCCCGCAGACCGAAATAGCGGCTGATGAAATAGGACACGATCTCGGTCTCGGCGCCGAGGCCCAAGCCCAGCACGATGCCGCCCAGGATGACCATCGACGGGCCGCCGCCATATTGCAGCAGCAACACCGCGACCAGCGGCGCCGCGAAAAAGATCAGCGAGACGCGCGGCGAATTGATTCGATCGAGGAAAAAGCCGGAGATCACACGGCCGACGATCGAGCTCAGTCCGGCGGCGGACAGCACGGCGATGCCAATCGACGGCGCGAAGCCGCGGCTGCTCAGCAGATTGACGGAATGGGCGAGTACGCCCAGCACCGTAATGGCGCCGAGGAACTGTGCGATGGCCAGCAGCCAGAAATTCCGCGTTTTGCGCGCCTCGGCCGCGGTCATGCCGACCATGTCGGTCGGCTTGGCTTGCCGTTCGCGCTCTTTCCAGCCGACAGGCTCCCGCAGTAAGAAATAGGCGACTGGGAGGCTAATAATGACGATCGCGCCCGACATGGTCCAATAGGCCATGCGCCAGCCGTGATTGAGGATGATCGGGCCGACGACCAGCGGCATCAGCGCGCCGCCGATGCCGCCGCCGACACCGATGCTGACGCCGAGCGCCAATCCGCGCCGGCGATAGAACCAGGCGGAGATCAGCTTGGAATAGGCGACCGGGCCGACAAAGGCCGCCGATAGGCCGATCAGGAACCAGAACAGGTACAGTTCGGTCAGCGAGCCATTGAGCCGCGACAGCAGGAAGTTGGCGATGCCGAAAGCGAGAATGCCCGGCAGCATGATGGCGCGCGCGCCCCAGCGATCGGTGAGATAGCCGAGGAATGGCGACAGGATCGCGACCGTGATCGAGGCGATGCCCTGTACGACGGAGAAATCGGCAAGGCTCCAGTGGAATTCCTGGGTCACCGGCAGCATCAGCAACGGCAGGCTATAGAAGATAATCGGCCCCGCGCCCAGGGCGCTGCCGATCAGGCCGGCGACGACGACACCGGACGATTTACCCGTCCATTCCCCTGCCATTATTTCCTCCCCGGGCTTATGACGCCCCGCCCTTATGTGACGCGACCGCGAGGTAGTGGGACAATCGTATGTTCCGATTGGAGGTATCGACCGGGACGATGAATCAGACGGGCGGTGCCTGCCACAAGGCGGGATCGGGTGTGGGGTGGCCCATTTTCGTCGGCCCGTCCGACAGGACCGAAGTGCCCCACTGGTCGGTGACGTCGAAACCAGGCGGATAGACCGTGGCCTTCCAGGTGGCGTCATCGACGCGCTCGACCTCGGCCGTGTATTCGAGGGTGTTGCCGACCGGATCGTGGAAATAGGAGAAGGTGTTATTGCCCGCGGTATGGCGGCCCGGGCCCCATTTCAGCGGCACCTTCGCCTTCAAGAGCCGTCCGGCTCCGCGCATCATCTCGTCGACATCGCGCATCTCATACGCAACATGATTGAGCGCCGGCGGCCCTGGCAGGAAGGCGATACTGTGATGCACCTCGTTGCAGCGCACGAAGCACATGAAATCGCCGAGCCAGTCGCTGACACGGAATCCGAGATGCGTCTCATAGAAGGCGACGGACTTCTTGATGTCCGGCGTATGCAGCACGATGTGCGACAATTCCGACGGGATGGATTCACCGCGCTTCAGTTCGCGCGCCTCGCCCGGCGTGGCATCGGCGGAAATCTCCAGCGCATGGCCGTCAAGATCGAAACACCGGAAACCATAGCCGCCGCCAGGTGAGTCAAGCCGCTTTGGCTCGGAGATCATCGTGACACCGTCGCGCGCCAAATTCCGCGCTAGCGCATCGACCGCCGCTGTGTCCGCCACCGCGAAGCCGATGAGGTCGAGGCCGCGCTTTTCGGCGCCGCGCAGCCGCGTGACATAAGGTTCGCGCGAGCCTTCGGCGCGGAAGTAGGCAAGCTCGCCGTCACGCGCCACGTCGCGCAGGCCCCACGGCTCCTGAAGGAAGCTCCGTTCGGTGGCGAAATCCGGTCCCGCGAGACCGATATAGCGCAGCTTGGTGACGCGTGGATTGCTCATGGTTTGCCCTTTGCTGAGACAGGCGATCTTAGTCGCCCTGGCGCAAGCGGGAAATTCAATCTTGGGATACCAACCATCGCAAGCGCGGATGGGGCCGTTCGCTCTTGCCGGGACTGTGCTAGAGTCGGATCGCCTTTGATGGAATCGCGTTCGCGATTCCATCAGGCGTGAATCCGCCTCTAATTCAATGATTAGAGTGCGATTTCTCCGGCCGGACGGAAGCAAGAGTGCTTCCGTCCGGGCGGATCGCACTCTAGCCTATGGCCAGACCGCGAAGAGGCAGGGGAGGGGAACCATGAACCTGGTGCAATTCGACCTCAATCTACTCGTGGCGCTTGATGCCCTGCTGCGCGAGCGTAACGTCACGCGCGCCGGCCAGCGCATCGGTCTGAGCCAGCCGGCGATGAGCGGCACGCTCGCGCGGCTGCGCGAATTATTCCGCGATGAACTGCTGGTCCGGGTCGGCCGCAATCTCGAACTAACGCCCCTCGCACAAGAACTCGGTGAGCCGTTGCGTCAATGCATCGAGCGCATTGAGGACATGATCGACCATCGGCGCGCCTTCGCCCCGGCATGCGAGGAGCGCATTTTTACCATCGCCGCGTCGGACTACGCCGCCTATCTGTTGCTGCCGCCATTGCTCGAACGACTGACGCGCGAGGCACCAGGCGTCCGGGTGAAGTTCACCCGGCTCGACGGCCGCTCGCTTGAACTGCTGGGCGAGGACCGCGTCGATTTCGTCGTCATGCCATCGGAGATCGAGACGAATTTCCCCGGCGAGTTGCTGTTCATCGACCGCTGGGTATGCGCCGCTTGGTCGAAACATCCCGATCTCGGCAAGCGGCTGAGCAAGGAGGAATTCGGTACGTTGCCCCATCTCGGCTTCGAGTTGACGGAGCGCGACGGCCACTCGGTCGCCGACTATCATCTGTCGGGGCTTCAGATACGGCGGAACATCGCGGCGACGACGGAGAGTTTCCTGGTGGCGCCGTTCCTGTTGCGCGGCACGCGGCTCATCACCATGGCGCACCAGCGCCTGGCCGAACGGGTCAAGGCGGCGGCGGAGATCAAGATTTTCGACCCGCCCTATCCGATGCCCGATATCCACGAGAGCATCTATTGGAACCCGCGTCACTCCAGCGCGGCGCCGCATAAATGGCTGCGCTCGCTGTTCGTCGCGGCGGGAAGGGCTCTTTAGGCGCAGCCATCGGCGGGGCCGATGGCTCGCATCGCAACAATCCATTGGTCAGCGTTTCGCCGCCCTCCTATCGTTTGCTCAAGAGGAGACGGAAATGGCGGAACTACCGGATAGCGTTCATTTCGTCGGCAGCATCGCGCTCGACAGCGTCAACGAGGTGTTTCACCTTTGCGGCACCACGTTAGGGAAGCGGCTGAAGCGCATTCCCGATGGTGAACCGGGCGGCCGCCGGCTGTGGATCAGCTGGCAATACCCGTTGCTCCGGTCGAGCCCCTATCTCGACGTCAGCGCCGTCCCACCTTCGGTCGCGACCGGCTTCTTGCAATTGCGCATTGCCGACGGGGTGAAGCCGGAAGACGTGCGTTTCAGCGAACTGGGCTACGCGCGCGAGGCACGCGCCTCCTATCTTGATTTCATCGCGGCGCGCGACCGGGGCGATATTCCCCACGGCACGCGGTTCCAGGTGGCGCTGCCGACGCCGCTGGCGGTGGTCGGCGCATTCTGCCCCGGCCCCGATCTGCCGGTGATCGAGCGCGCTTATGAAGCCGCGATGATCCGCGAAGTCGTGGCGATCGCCGACGGCATTCCCCATCGCGACCTCTGCATCCAATGGGATGTGTGCAACGAGATGGTGATGTATGACGGACAATTGTCGTTCTTCACGCCGCCGACATGGAAGGATGTCGGCGCCGAGATCGCGGCGCGGATGAAGCGGATCGGCGACGCGGTGCCGGCCGATATCGAACTCGGCATTCATCTCTGCTATGGCGATTGGGAAGCCAAGCATTTCGTCGAGCCGAAGGACATGGCCAAGATGGTGGACCTCGCCAATCTGATCGCCGGCACGATTTCGCATCCGCTGGCCTATATCCACATGCCGGTGCCAATCGCCCGCGATGACGACGCGTTTTACGCGCCGCTGCGCGACCTAAAACTCGGCAAGAGTACGGAATTGATCCTCGGCCTGGTGCATGCCGACGGCGCCGAGGCGACCAAGAGACGCATCGCCACCGCGCAAAAATACGCACCGTGCTTCGGCATCGGCACCGAATGCGGCATCGCGCGCAAGCGCACGCCGGAGCTGGTGACGTCGCTGATCCAGATCCACGCCGACGCATCGAGGGTGCCGGCATGACCGCCAACCCCGATCTTGCCGACTTCGCGCTCGGCACTTTCTCCGTCGCCGGAGCGCCGCCTTTTGCCGGGCTGGTGATCGACGGCCGCGTCATCGCCGCCGGCGAGGAAACGGTGATGGAGATGCTGCGGCATTGGGACGATGCCCTGCCGACGTTGCGGAAGCTCGCCGATGCCTTCCGCGGCAGCGCTGATTTGCGCGCGCGCTCGGCGCCGCTCGACGCGCTGCGCGTTCATCCGCCGGTCGACCTGCCGCGCAGCGTCTATTGCGCGGGCATGAATTACCGCAAGCATGTGATCGACCTGATCATGTCGCAATCCGGCACCGCCGACGAACCGGGTGTGAGCGGCGCCGACCGCCGCGCCCAAGCCGAAAAGACCATGGACACACGCGCCGCCAGCGGTGAGCCGTTCGTCTTCATCAAGTCGGTCTCGGCCATCGTCGGCGCCAACGACCCAGTGACGCTTCCAGACGGCGTGACCCGGCCCGATTGGGAATTGGAACTTGGCGTCGTGATCGGCCGCCCGGCGCGTCATGTCAGCCGCGCGGATGCACTGAACTACATCGCCGGCTACGCGGTGGTGAACGACGTCACCGCGCGCGACCGCATCAACCACAAGGAAATGCGCTTCGATTGGCTCAAGGGAAAATCGCAACCGAGCTTCCTGCCGTTCGGCCCCTATCTGGTGCCGGCCGCGTTCGTGCGCGATCCGCAGGACCTCCGCCTGACGCTGAAGCTCAACGGCAAGACCATGCAGGATGAATCGAGTGCCGACATGATCTATGGCGTGGCGCGGCTGATCGAGTATCTCTCCACTCATGTCCAGCTTCTGCCGGGCGATCTGATCTGCACCGGCTCGCCTGCCGGCAACGGCGCGCATTACAACCGCTTCCTTCAAGCCGGCGATGTGATGGAAGCGTCGATCGACGGTCTCGGCATGCAGCGCAATCCCTGCGTCGCCGAAGCGAAACCGGGGGCATAGCGATGGCGGAATTTTCCTATGAGCGCGACGCTTTGTTGGAGCGGGCGCGCACATTGGTGCCAGTGCTGAAAGAGCGCGCGCCGGAATCCAATAAACTGCGCCGCCTGCCGGACAAGACGCTGACGGATTTCCGCGCCGCCGGCCTGATGGCGCTGCTGAAGCCGAAGAAATTTGGCGGACCCGAGGTGCGGATCGACACCGCGATGGAGGTCACGGCGGAGCTGGGGCGCGGTGACGGCTCGGCGGCGTGGGTGTGGGTGATCCTCGCCTGTCACGACACGCTCGCGGCGTTCTTCCCCGAAGAGGCACAGCAGGAATATTGGGCCAAGCCCGACGCGCTGATGGCGTCGAGTTTCGCGCCCAGCGGCAGAGCCGAGAAGGCCGCGGGCGGCTATCGTCTCTCGGGAAAATGGTCCTATTGCAGCGGCGTCGATTGCGCGCAATGGCTGATGCTGGGCGCGATCGCCGGCATGCGCAGCCTCGACCCACCGGTCCCCGACATGATTTATGTGCTGGTGCCGCGCGCCGATCTCACGGTAATCGACGATTGGCACGTCATGGGTCTGCGCGGCACGGGCAGCAAGAGCGTTGCCGCCGACAATATTTTTGTGCCGGCTCATCGCACCCTGAGTTGGTCCGCGGCCGGCGACGGCACCGCGCCC
>Ga0207933_1002184_pt1 | contig 13073 bp, 15 predicted proteins | sample NGESurdeep092012_4_FD_184488 | JGI IMG/M metagenome (GOLD analysis project Ga0207933, IMG submission 184488) | Arctic peat soil microbial communities from Barrow, Alaska - NGEE Surface sample F53-3 deep-092012 (SPAdes) | ecosystem: Environmental > Terrestrial > Soil > Wetlands > Peat ... | reverse complement strand
TCTCGGCCGGTCAAAAGCAGTTGCTCACCATCGCGCGCGCGTTCCTCGCCGACCAGAGCATCTTGATCCTCGACGAGGCCACGAGCAATGTCGACACGCGCACTGAAGTCCTCATTCAAAAAGCGATGGCGCAACTTCGCCGGGAGCGAACCAGCTTTGTCATTGCGCATCGTCTCTCGACGATCCGTGACGCCGATACCATCATCGTGATGGACCGCGGTCAGATCGTCGAACAGGGCTCACACGATGAGTTGATGGTGGCGGCCGGGGCGTACTTCGCCCTCTACAACAGCCAGTTCTCGGGCGTGGCCACCTAGCGCGTAGTTGAATCATTGGCGCCCGGTGCCTCGTCGCCTTCAACGGACGTAAGCCCTGGCCACGAATGACATCCTCGCCTCGCGTAGAGTGGGGGAGAAATCGTGGTGAGCACCGCCGTCTCGATCGTGTTCGACCAGTCGCCCATGGTCGACTGATTCAATGAAGGAGTAGCGCACAATGGCTCAGAAGAGACCGTCGACGTGGCCAAATGTGCGCAACGCGTCCGAAATCGGTTCGTGGCTCCTCGATATGGATGGTGTGTTGGTGCGCGAGGAACACCCCATCGAGGGGGCCAACCGCTTCCTCAACATCTTGCGCGAGTCCGAGACCCCGTTTCTCGTGCTGACGAACAATTCGATGTACACGCGCCGCGACTTGAGCGCACGATTGAACTTCGGGGGGCTTAACGTCCCCGAAGAACGAATCTGGACCTCGGCTCTCGCGACGGCCGGCTTCCTCGCGGCCCAGCGCCCGGGTGGATCGGCCTTCGTCATCGGAGAAGTTGGTCTCACCACGGCCTTGCACGAGGTCGGGTACACGCAGTCCGAAAATGATCCTGATTACGTCGTCATTGGTGAGACCCGAAACTACAGCTTTGAGCGCATTACCAAGGCGGTACGCCTCATTGAGAGCGGGACCCGCTTTATCGCGACGAACCCCGATCCGACGGGCCCGAGTCTGGACGGCTCACTGCCCGCAACCGGCGCCTTGACGGCCTTGATCAGTCACGCGACGGGCAAGGAACCCTATTTCGTGGGCAAACCCAACCCGTTGATGATCCGCTCGGCGCTACGTGAACTCTCGGCCCATTCCGAGAGCACCGCCATGGTCGGGGACCGGATGGACACCGACATGGTCGCCGGACTCGAAGCGGGACTGCACACCGTTCTCGTGCTGTCGGGGGTCTCGGGAGAGGACGACGCGCAGCGCTTTCCCTACCGGCCGTCGCGCATTGTGAGTTCGGTGGAAGTGTTGGCCATTGAACTCGAGGCCCATTACGCCGTCTCATAAGCCGGACCGGTGTTAGAGCTCCGATGTAACATCGGTCGACAAAGGTTGGTACGTGCATAAGAAATACTTCGCCATCCCCGAGGTCCTGCTCGGTTTCGATACCGAAACCACGGGACTGGACGTCGGGAGCGAACGCGCAATCTCCTACGGTTTCTCGGCCTACGAACGCGGCCGACCCGTGTGGAGTGAACACTTCTTCGTACGACCCGACCGGCCGATTTCGCCGGGGGCCCAAAGGGTACACGGGGTCTCGATGGAAGACTTGGAGAGCAAGTACCAGTGCCAAGAAGCGTTGTCGGTGTCGATGGGTCTCATTCGCGCTGTGGCGATACTTCGCGAGTACCTGGGACGTGGGGCCAGCATCGTGGGAGCGAACGTGACGTTCTTCGATTTGGAGATGCTGCGGCGTAGCTACGCGTCGGTGCTCTCGAAAAACTTGCTCGACGACTTGCACGTTCAACGACTACGAGTGATCGACGTCATCCAACACGACGAGGTCATTGAATCGCGCGCCGCGTCGCGACGACGACGGAATCTAACTAATTTATGCCAGTACTACGGCGTTGCCCCGGGTGGTCACGACGCCTTGAGTGACGCGCGCGCATCGGTCGAAGTATTCTTAGCGCAAGTTGCGCGAAATGATGAGGAGCGCCGCGCTGCGTCACCACAGATCTCGCTGGCGCTGGACTTCGACACACCGCAGCAGTCAATTCGCGGTTTTTGAATTTTGGCCCAAGTGGTAGGGTTGAGCCCTTAGGGGCCGTTGGCGCAGTCTGGTAGCGCACTTCCTTGACATGGAAGGGGTCACAGGTTCAAGTCCTGTACGGCCCACTATTTGTGGGGGAGACTCTCGACCTCGTTTCACACGTTTTCGTTTCCGTCATTGCCGGTGATTGTCACCACTGTTATCGAAACACCTGAGCGAGCGTGACGCCAGCTGACTGACGATCTCTAGATCTCTAGCTCGGGAGAGTTTCTTGACGTTTGTGTAAACACAACTCACGACGCCCTACAATCTTTGTAGGTGGGTCCGGACGTGTGCCCTTCGTAGTGCCAATTTCTGGTATGCGGACGAAGGCAGGTAGCGAATGAATCGCATTGTTAGTGGCTCCGCCTCACGACCGACAGTTCGATCGGTGATGCGCTCGGTCGTTACCCTAGGGGCGGCGTCGGCGCTGTTGGTGACCGGCGTGACGTTCGTCGCTGGTTCCGCCGCCTCAGCGGCGCCTGTCGCTATCAACACCGGTGACAGTGCGCACAGTACTCCGGTCGCACAGGCCCCCCTAACACTCACGTCCACAAGTGGCACGGCTGATACGGCGCTTACGCTCACATCGAGTGGCGGCTCGGGTACCGGTGCCGTCACCTACGCCGTCACGGGTTCCGGCTCGGCGGGTTGCACCATCTACAGCGGCAACTTGTACGCCTCTCACGCGGGCACCTGCGCGGTCACGGTGACCAAAGCGGCCGACGCCACGTACCTGGTCGCAAGTTCTGCGGCCACGACGGTGACATTCGTGCTGAAGGCCCAGGCCACTCTCACGCTGACGGCCACCAATGGCACGGCCGATACTGCGCTTACGCTCACCTCGAGTGGCGGCTCGGGTACCGGTGCCGTCACCTACGGTGTCACGAGTCCCGGCACGGCGGGTTGTGCAATCTATAGCGGCAAATTGTACGCCGCTCGCGCGGGTACTTGTGGGGTCGAAGTGACCAAAGCGGCGGACACCGCGTACCTGGTCGCTCACTCCGCGGCCACGACGGTGACTTTCGTGCTGAAGACCCAGGCCGCCCTCACGCTTACCAGCAAGTACGGCAGGGCGGGCACCGCGCTGAGGCTCACCTCGAGTGGCGGCTCGGGTTCCGGTGCCGTCACCTACGGCGTCACAAGCTCGGGTTCAGCGGGTTGCAAAATCTATAGCGGTGAGTTGTACGCCGCTCGCGCGGGTACTTGTGGGGTCGAAGTGACCAAGGCCGCTGACGCCACGTACCTGGTCGCTCACTCCGCGGCCACGACAGTGACGTTCGCGCCAGTGGGTCTCAAGGTTCAGACGGCCCTCGCGCTCACGTCCACCACAGACACTGTAGGAACGGCGCTCACGCTGACCTCCAGTGGCGGCTCGGGTACCGGTGCCGTCACCTACGCCGTCGCGAATGTCGGTACGGCGGGTTGTGCGATCGCTAGTGGCAAATTGAACGCCGCTCGCGCGGGTACCTGCACGGTCACGGTGACCAAGGCCGCAGACGCCACGTACCTGGCCGCTCACTCTGCGGCCACGACAGTGACGTTCGCGCCTGCGGTTCAGGCCGCACTCACGCTCACGTCCATTAGGGGCACGGTAGGTAAGGCCATCACGCTGACTTCGAGCGGCGGCTCGGGAACCGGTGCCGTCACCTACGCCGTCACGAGTTTCGGCACGGCAGGTTGTGGAATCACCGCCAGCAAATTGAACGCCGCTCGCGCGGGTACCTGCACGGTCACGGTGACCAAGGCCGCAGATACCACATATCTGGCCGCGAGTTCTCCGGCGACCACCGTGACGTTCAAGGCCAAGGTCATCCCCGTGAAGTTGACGGCGAGCAAGGTGAATGGTTTCGTTTGGATTGGTCAGACCGTGAACGTCGCGATCATCGGAACTGGCTTCTACAACAAGCCCACCATCAAAAGTAACGAAGCGGGAACGAGCGCAGTCGTCATCCATGACTACCGTCATGAGCTGGTGGTGCGGGTCAGATTGTTCCCCGGATCGGCTCAGGGGTGGCACGTCTTCACCGTCATCTTGGCCAACGGACATTCGTGCAAGGTGAAGTACTTCGTCAAGGCAGGATTGAGCGCCAGCAGGGTAAGCGGATTCGCCCGAGTTGGTCAGACCGTGAACGTCGCGATCATCGGAGCTGGCTTCTACAACAAGCCGATCATCAAGAGTAATGAAACAGGAACCGGCGCAGTAGTTATCCACGACCTAGGCAATCAACTTGTCGTACGAGTCAAGGTACGGCCCGGATCGGCTCGGGGGTGGCACGTCTTCACGATCACCCTGGCTAACGGACATTCGTGCAAGGTGAAGTACTTCGTCAAGTAGCGGCGATTCGTGCGTGGCACAAAGTGATCGGGCACGCTTCCCTGGGACGACTAGGACCCCGGAAGAATGAAGCGCCGCCTGGATCTTATGGCCGCACTCATCCATAACCGAGAAATCGTTTTTCTCGACGAACCGACGACCGGTCTTGATCCAGTGAGCCGTTTCCAGGTACGGTCCGAAGTTCGCCGACTCAACGTGGAACTGAGCATCACGATTTTTCTCACGACGCAACACCTTGAAGAAGCCAACGAATTGGCTCGTCGGGTCGGCATCATTGACCACGGCAAAATCGTTGTCGAAGGAACGCCGAGGGACCTGAAGAAAACGGTGGGCTCTGACCTCATTCTCGTGCGAACCGAGGGAGATACGGCCGAGATGGTTTCGGTATTGAACACGGTGCCGGGGGAACAGAACGTAGAGGAGAACGGACGCGAACTGGTCATCACGACGAGAGCGGGACCGGCGACCATTAGTCCAGCGGCGGTGGCTCTTGCCGGCACCAACGTCGTTGACCGTGCCTCACTCTTAGTACGCCCACGTTGGACGATGTTTTTCTTGAACAGACTGACACCCACATTGAACGTACGGAATCTCAGGAGGAACCTTCATGACAACTGCCGCTGATTCCAGCCGATCACGAGCCTCGCTCTTCGGGCGGTGCCCCGAGATGTGGTGTCGGTCATTCTGCCCGTCTTCATCGCATTTTTTTCTTCATCATCAACATTGTGACACTCAAGAAGGTGAAGTGGCGATCCCGCATTTCAGTTACACGTCCATCGAAATGGCCGCGGCAATTCTTTTGGGAGTCACCGGTGTCTCGCGCGCCCCCGCCCTGGTGCTCGACATCCAAAATAAGTACTTCGACCGGCTCTTCATAACGGCGGTGGGGCGCACCGCGATATTGCTGGGACACATGGTGGCCGACGTTGTCGTGGCCGCGGCGACCTGACCGGCAAAACTGATCGGATCAGGGAATCTGAGATTTCGCTTCTGCGGGTAGCCCACAGAGATTTCTAAGGACTCAAATTTCGTGAGGGAACGTAAAATGGGGGTGCCCATGACCAACCTTTTAAGGCATCGTTCACCCGAAGTTTCGCACGACGAAACCAGTGCGCAGGTTCCATCCGACCAAGTGGTGCAACGCCCGGCCTTGGAGAATTCGGTACGAGGGGCGCCTCTCAGCCTCATCCTTGGGGGATTTCTCGCGCTGTTGCTCTCCGCGTGGGCTGGCATCGTCCCTTTCATCGGTCCCACATTCGGCTTTTCGCCCGACGCGACGGGATCATTGACGTGGAACCAAGTTCATGCCCTCGGTGCGGTCGTGCCGGAAGCAGTGGGCGTCTTGGCGTGTCTACTCATCATCGCGAATGCTCGTCGCCCGACGGGGTTCCCGGCACCGGGTGTTCTCGGCACTTCGGGATTCCTCGTGTTCCTCTGCGGCGCGTGGCTAGCGGTCGTTCCGGCGGTGTGGCCCGTCATGGCCGGTAGTTATTTCCAGGCGGCGTCGCCCTCGAGGACGCTGGCGTACTGGCTGGGACTCGCGCTAGGACCAGGAGTCTTGCTCACGGCCTTTGGCGGTTTTACTATGGGTCGTGCCGAGCGAGAGAAGTATTCGAGTCAAGTACATAGCGTCAATGGACGAACAACAATTGACGTGAGAGTTCCCCCAGGTACATCGCAGTGGCGACGCACCCCGGAGATGAGGGAGAGGGGATGTCATGCCACTATCTGAGCACGAGCAGAGGATTCTTTCGGGTTTGGAAGAATCGCTCGAGAGTGACGCACGATTCGTTCACAGCGTCGAGGTGATGAACATACCGGCTCGTCGAAAGAAGATACGGATTTATAGTCTGGTCAGTTTTGTGGTGGGATTGGCGATTCTGGTCATTGGATTCACCTACTCGGTTCTTCTAGGGATTCTCGGCGTCGTGCTGATGTTGGGTTCGTCCCTGTACTTCGTCGACACGCTGACGCGAACGGAGCACGTCGTTCGTTCTCGAAGAAATGCGTCGCTAGTCCACCGAACGCGTGGCTCTGGTAAGCACTGAGAGCGACGCGAAGCACCTCAACGGCTTCGTCGGCGTCCCATCGAAGAGAGCTCTCTCCGTCGCGCAACCACTGCAGCCAATGCTGACCGGACTTATAAAAGCTGCTGGCCCAATCGTCGTCGAGAGCGTGATAGCTCCGCATCTCGCCGTCGAGATAAATCTCCAGGCTGGGTTGCTGGATGCCTCGCCCGGTGCAACGATTGACGCGTGCGAAGCCACGTCGTCCGGTCACTTCCCAGCGTTCGTCATTGGTGTAGTAATCCGACCGCAAGAACATGTCCACGGCGAGTGAAATGTCCCATACGCCGCGAACACCGCTGACGTGTTCCCAGGTAATCGTGGTGGGCGCATCGATCTCGATTCCCGGGAACACCTCAGTTGCTCCAATCCACGCGCGAACCTCGCGTACGGGACCGAAGAGCCAGAGTGCCGTCGAGAACTTGTGCCAACCGTCATCAAAGACGAGCGCACCGCGCCCGTTTCGGGCTAGTTCAAACTGGCGCTCGTAGGTGTCGCCCGGTACGTCCCAGCCGCGCCGACCGCTCGCCACCATCTTCATGTGGTAACTGCTGATCTCACCAAGCTCATTAGAGTCAATAATGGCCTTGAGACGTTCTAGGGGTTCGTAGAAGAGATAGTTCTCCATGACGCGTAGGTGTCGCCCCGCCGCGTGAGCCGCCGCGATCATACGTTGAGCGCTGTCGAGATCACCGCAGATTGGTTTCTGGAGATTGACGTGCCAACCCGCCCCTAAACACTCCAGCACGCATTCTTCGTGCGCGGCAATGGGTACGAGTACTTCGACGGCGTCGACGTCGAGACCACTGTCGACCAACTCGTTGACGGAGGCGAAGGACCGCGCCCGGGGCCATTCGGCGTTGCGATGTTCGCGGCGCGCCGGGTCGGGATCGACGAGCGCCACCACATCGACGTCGTCGCGGTTGAGGTAGGCGAGCTTATTGAGATCGAAAATTCGCCCCAGCCCAATGAAGGCGACCCGAATGCCTTGTCTCGCAGGTACGTGGGTGACAGCGGGCGCACTTTCGGGCATACCGAATAGTACCGACGTCGTTGACGCACTTGAGCGTCAACGCGTTGCGGTACGCGGGAGTGCGTGTTCGCGACTTTCACGCCAGCGGGCGTAGCGTCCGCGACCGTGCAGCAGGTGCGCGTCGGTTGCGTCATCGTGCAGACCGGTCACGAGCGACGAAGTCGAAAGACCGACGGCACCGAGGAGCATGAGAGCGAGAGAGACCACTTGCGCCGTCACCGCAAACGTTCCGCCGCGAAGGTGCTCGTCGAACAACAAGCGACCAAGGGCCAGTGACACTAAGGGGTTCAAGAGGATCAGTGCGGACTGCGATGCCGCGAAGGGACCGACTTGAAAAGCGCTCTGCATGATGACGAACGACGCCAGACCGATCGCACACAGCGCGTACAACTGCCACGAACTAAAGAGTGGTCCCCATCCTTTCACTAAGAGGTTGGTCATTGACTTGGTGATCGCCGCGAGGAGAGCGAAACCGGTGGATGCGCCTGCCCCAAGTGATATTGCTCGCCACCAGGCCGGACCACGAATTCCGAGGATCACGAACGCGGCAACGACTCCGACCACAATCGATCCCACGGCGAACCATCGATCTCCACTAGGCATCGCGGGACCCGTCGTTGGTGAAGCGAATGCCAAGAACGCGCCGAGTCCCGCGGCCGTGGCCACAGCCGAAGTTGCGTCACGCACGCTCAACGTAGTGGCGAACCAGATCCAGAGGAGAAAGACGAGGAGGACGAGTTCGCTCACCATGAGCGGCTGGACCTCGTTCAGCGATCCCAAGTGCAGCGCGACGCTTTGAGCGGCGTAGCCCGCAGCCATGATGACAAAACCAAGTAGCCAGACGCGACGTCGGATCATATGACGGATGAGACTTAATGAGGGTCCCCGTCTGGGAGGCGCGTCCTCGACTCCCAGACGCTGACAAATACTCGCGACGGCATTCGCCAGAGCCGCCATGAGCGCCAAGAAAATGACCACCGCTTGAGCCTACGGGGCCGGGCCCGGCTCGTCGCACTCCTACGTCGCTCTAGATTGGGTCCAGCGGCGAAAGGAAAACTATGGCCTTTGATCTCCAATCACTACTTCGTGATCGCCGGGGCGAGAACTTCGTGTTGCACGAGCGGTATCTCAATCCCCAGTTGAACAAAGTCGTCAAGACCTTGGGATTCGATCGTTTTTACGTGCGCGGCGAAGGTTGTTATCTGTTCGACGACGAGGAGCAACGGTACCTCGATTTATTGAGCGGCTTCGGGGTGTTCGCCTTGGGTCGCTCTCACCCGGTCATCAAGGACGCGCTGCACCAAGCCATTGACGCTGATTTGCCCAACATGGTGCAGATGGACAGCGCGTTGTTACCGGGCTTATTGGCCGAACAGTTAGTGACTCGCAGTCACGACGGCATCGAGCGAGTGGTATTTGGCAATTCGGGTGCCGAAGCGGTGGAAGCAGCCATCAAGTTCGCACGTGCCAGCACCAAGCGCGAGCGAATTCTTTACGCGTCACACGCCTTTCACGGACTCACCACCGGAGCGTTAGCCCTCAACGGTTCGTCAGAATTCAAAAAGGGTTTCGGGGCGCTCCTGCCCGGAACGACTCAGGTCGCATTCGGCGACGTCGAGCAATTGCGCGCAGAACTTCGTCGAGGTGACGTGGCGGCCTTCATTGTCGAACCCATACAGGGCAAGGGAGTGTACGAACTCGACACGGAGCGATGGGGCGAGATCGAGACGGCAGTGCACGATGCGGGAGCCTTGTTGATCTGCGACGAGGTCCAGACGGGAATTGGACGTACCGGCGCGTTCTTCGCCTTCGAGCACTACGGCCTCACTCCCGACATCATCACGGTCTCCAAGGCGATTTCGGGTGGGTACGTACCCGTGGGGGCCATGTTGACCAGTGACAAGATAATGCGCAGCGTCTACGGTTCCATGGACCAGGCCATGGTGCATTCGACCACCTTTAAGGGCAACCAGCTCGCGATGGTGGCGGGTCTCGCGACCTTGGGTGTCATGGACGATGAGCACATCGTTGATCACTCCGCCGCGATGGGAGATCTCTGGCACGCCAAGCTCGGCGCTCTGGCCGAGCGTCACGAGTTTCTGCACGAAGTGCGAGGTCGCGGCCAGATGATTGGGATCGAATTCGGGGCTCCGGCCTCCCGTGGTGCCCGACTTCGCTGGCGCGCCGTTGAAACGGCACGAACCGCAATGTTCTCCCAAACAATCGTCGTCCCACTCTTTCACCGATACCGTATCTTGACGCAAGTGGCCGCGGACAACGTGAATATCATCAAGCTCTTGCCCCCCCTCGTGGCTACCGAGGTCGAGATCGACTACTTCGTTGTGGCCCTCGACGAATTGCTCACCGATGCCGAACGCAGCAGTGCGTGGCTACGAGAGTTTGGAGTCACCATGGCGCGCGGGGCACTCAAGTCCACTCGTCGTAGCGCGAGCAACAGACGGGTGTCACCGTGAACCATGAGCTGCACTCCGGTGACCGCGTGGTGGTCACCGGGGCGTCAGGTTTCGTAGGTTCGGCAGTCACGAGAGCACTACTGCGACGCGGCGTCGACGTTTTGGCCTTGACGGAACCGGGGGCCGTGACCTCGAACCTCAAGGGTCTCGCTATCGAGCGACGCGATGTTGACGTCAGGGACGAGCGGCAACTCACCGGCGTCTTTGACGGCGCGCGCTTTTGTCTTCACTTGGCGGCCAAGTTCGATTTCTGGTCCAAGGACCCGGCGAGTTTCTACGCGGTCAACGTCGAGGGAACTCGCCACGTGGTGCGTGGTGCCGCCGAGGCGGGGGTGGAACGCATTGTGTACACCTCGACCGTCGCGACACTCGGCCTCGGTTCCACCAAGAAGGGCCGCCCGGCTACGGAGGACGATGTGGCTGACCTCTCGCACCTGTACGGGAACTACAAACGTACGAAATACGTGGTCGAGCACGAAGTATTGCGTCTGGCAGCTCAAGGTGCCCCCGTGGTCTTGGTGCTTCCAACGATGCCCCAGGGACCCTTCGATCATCGACCAACCCCGTCCGGCAAAGTGGTGCTCGACTTTCTCAACGGTCGAATGCCGGGATTCGTCGATACAGCCATGAATGTCGCCCATGTCGACGATCTCGCCGAAGGTCACTTGCTAGCCCTGGAACGCGGCCGACAAGGCCGTAGTTATATCTGCGGCGGCGAAAATATGACGATGTCCGAAATGCTCGGCGTATTGGCGAGAGTGACGGGACTGCCGAGCGCGCAACGCCATTTCCCGACGGCGTTGCCAATTGCTGCGGGACTGGCGTCGCAATTTATAGAAGGTAGGCTGATGCGTCGCGAACCCCACGTGCCCCTCGAGGCCGCTCACATGGCATCGACGATGATGACCTTCGATGACTCAAGAGCGCGTGAAGAACTGAAGTGCGTCTCGCGTCCCGCCGCCGAGGCGCTCTACGATTCGGCGCGCTGGTTTTTCACTAATGGTTACGTCAGTTCGAAACGGTCGGCACTAGTGGGCTGGAATCCGCCGCTGCCCGCGACAACTACCTAACACTTCTCAATTCGCGTAACTCGGGAACTGCTCGTGGTTGCTCAGTTTCGAATCCCAGCGAAGTCAGTCATTCGCTACCTTGCCTGCGAGGGTCCATCCAACCAACGCGTTGGCGTGATCGTGCCCCATCGCATACTCCGTCTTCAGAGAATTCACGATTGCCATGTGCTATTCCAGTCCACCGTTGGCAATAATCACTTGCCACTTCGCGATCGATCGCCCATAGGTCGTTTCGATGGAAGAGAAGTACGACGTGGCCCCCTGCTTCGGCCAAGTTGTCGATGATTCGACCACGTCGTCTCCCCACGCTCGTGTCCCAAGATATGTGGCCAATCCGCGCATTTTTGTGCAACACGAGGAGATGCGACTCAAGCTTTCGCTCCGCGTCGAGGGCTTGAGTGCCAGTGAGGTCATCGAGGCGCGCCGTCAACCCCCAAGCTCAGCGTTCCTGAGGTTCAGTGTGCTGAATGTGAGGGAATTGTGACCTCATATGTCCGGCGCGCGACGGATCGATGCGCCCGAGTGATCTCTCACGCATGAATGAGCGAGCCCCGTCGCAACAAAGCGCAGGATCTCGTACCAGGATGGGCGTACGTCGTGGACGGACCAATTAGGGGTTCGGAGAGAACATCTGAAGTGGTAGTGGTTACCCACGGCGCGGGCGAGTACAGTCTGTGATAGCGAATGGATCGAATTGGTCGATCCGTCGCTTTGAGAATTGAGTATCCGTGGCACAAGGAACAGTGAAGTTTTTCAATGCAGAAAAGGGATTCGGTTTCATCTCGCGCGAGCAAGGTGATGACGTTTTCGTACATTTCTCCAACATTCAGGGCGACGGCTACAAGAGCCTCGAAGAAGGCCAGCGCGTTGAATTTGACGCGGCTCCCGGCAAAAAGGGCGAAGAAGCGCAGAACGTTCGCGTCATCTAGTTCCCATTGCCTCTCGTAGCAGTCGGCCGCTACTGGCTGGCGATCGTGAGTGGTGCGTCGCCGACGTAACCGGCATTTTTCCACGATAGTGATTTTCTATCATTCTCGTTGGATCACCTATGGTCACGTCATCAATTGATTATGGGTGGTGGGGTTGCGTTGGCTGACGGACACCTCGACGTTGCTGTCGACTGTCGGGTATGGTCGTCGATGTGACGCCTCAAGAGATGACCGACCTCATATGTCTGCGTCGGGCGCGCGATCTCATGGATCGCGACTTCGCGCAACCCCTCGACGTTCCGTCTATGGCACGAACTGCTCTGATGTCGCCCGCGCACTTCGCACGCAAGTTCCGCGCGGCCTACGGCGAGACGCCCTACGCCTACCTGATGACGCGACGCCTCGAGCGTGCGAAGGCCTATTTGCGTCAGGGCATGTCGGTGTCTGACGCGTGTTGTGCCGTCGGTTGCACATCGCTCGGCTCTTTCAGTTCTCGATTCACTGAGGTGGTCGGCGTCACGCCGTCACAGTATCGCCAGCGCGACCATCACGATCTCGAGTTGATGCCGTCGTGCGTCAGCATGTTCCTGACGCGACCGCAGCGTCACAGGGTACTGATCTGAACTGACCAGCTGACCGCAACTCCTCGAATGGGGGCGGTGACGGGGGCGCCATCAGTACCGTTGCGGGCGCGTAACGAGCAGAATTGGAGAAACATTTCTTGAGTTCGCGTTCGTATGATCGTCGCATGACAGTCTTTCTTTCCGCCATGTTCATTTCAGTGCACGAACCCGACGTCGCGTTGGGCTTCTACCGTGACGCACTCGGCCTCGAAGTTCGCGCTGACGTCGCATCCGAGGGCTTTCGCTGGGTCACCGTCGGTGCGCCCGGTCAAACGGTCGACATCGTGTTGTCCCAGCCACACGGCGGGCGCTCACAGTCAGAAGGTGACGCATTGTTGGCCCTCGTGACACAAGGATCCTTGCAGGCGGCAATATTTCATTGTGTGGATCTCGATGCCACGTTTGAGAAGGTGCGTGCGTCCGGCGCTGAGGTGCTCCAAGAACCTGCGTCTCAGCCCTGGGGGGT
>Ga0207933_1002182_pt1 | contig 13078 bp, 12 predicted proteins | sample NGESurdeep092012_4_FD_184488 | JGI IMG/M metagenome (GOLD analysis project Ga0207933, IMG submission 184488) | Arctic peat soil microbial communities from Barrow, Alaska - NGEE Surface sample F53-3 deep-092012 (SPAdes) | ecosystem: Environmental > Terrestrial > Soil > Wetlands > Peat ... | reverse complement strand
CACGCCGAATATCATCGCGGTTCCGCCGTTCAACATCAGCGCCAGCGATTCGATCCGGTGGAAGGCCTGGGGCGCAGCCTCAGACATCAACCCCAACACGCAGGATCCTTCCATCGCAGCCTCGAACACGGAGATTATCTCCATCAACAACAGCGTGCTGGGGATGATGCCGAACGGGGATGTACGGAACAACTACATCCTGGCCGGGGCTACCTGGACTTTTGGTGGGGCCTCGCCTCTGCCGCAGTTCAGCAATCCGGTTCCGGGCGATCCGGGCAACCAGATTGGCACCAGCCAACTGGCCAATGTCACGATGGAAACCTACCAGCAGGGCATCGACACCACGGCTGCGAATGGCGGCTCCAACTGCTTCAGTTGTCATGGGAACAGCACGCTGCTGCCCAAAACAACGGTTGGGGTCAGTCACATCTACAAGCCACTGCAACCGCTGTTTTAACACGGGCCAAGCCGTTTGCTGGCAAACCCCCGCAAGAGTCATTCTGACTTCTGCGGGGGTTTTTCGTGTTTAGCTCTAGGGCCTGTTCACGCAATCCGAAGCGCTGGGATCAATTTTATCTATTTCATCGTCGCTCGTCGCTAGCTTACGTCTAGTATGCGTCACTCCTCACTCCTCGAACTGAGAAAATTGTCTCCCTGCGCTTCTGCAGAAAAGTTCATACCCGGCTCTAGCACTCCGCTCAGAGCGTGATGGCGATGCCGGGGCCGAGCAAGAGAATCGAGGCTGCACCCACAATCGTGGCAGCAGCGATCCAGGGAACTGAAACAACAAGTGCGTCCGCTCTTCCGCCAGAGTACGGCGTGCGTGCCGCCTTTCCCGAAACAAAAAGAAGACCGATTGAAAGCAGAAGGGATTGTGGCGCGGCAGACCGCAATATGGCCACACCTGCATGGTGGTCAAACGCCGCCGTTACACAGGCAAGCATCCCAGCCGTAATCCAGGCAGTGAGAACAATTGTTCTTACGCGGGCAGGCGGATGTGCGAAGGATGCCATGAGACCAGCGACGGCGCGCACGATAAAAAAATACGCCAGCAGGCCAACAGCGATCATGCCGTATCGAACTGGATTCGTGACGTGAATCTGCTGCATGGCCCACGCCCAGTCGTCGATCCTTGTTGCCGCACTGTGCGCAAGTTGCAATGCAAACCACATCAAATTGAAGGCCGCCGCAAGAATGGAAAACAGCCGCGTCGTCGACGATGCGCGGATCGCAATGCGCGCGGCCAGCAGGGCAACCAGACCGATCACAAGATTCGCGAATGGGCCTGCAAGATCAATCGCAGTGCCGCGAAGCGAGCAGTTCACGAAAATCGAAGACAAAGAAATAATCTGGCCACCCAGCACCAGGCACGCGGCGCCATGACCAAAAACATGGTGTGCGATATCAGCCGAGGCATAGGCCAGCAGGCCGACTGCTGCAATCGTTGCAATGCTGTCTTTGGGTTCCGTATCCATAGCATCTATAGCGACCACCACGCGAGCACCCCTTGAAGGCTTTGTCAGTCTGATTGAGCCGACTCATTTCCAGTACGCTTCCTTGCAGAGTTTGGTTCCATCGCAGTGTGGAGATACGGAAGAGGCGGGCCATTCGTTCTTTTTCTTATGCCTTTCCCGCGTCTCCCGTGTCGCCCATGTTGAGCAGCATCTTCATGGCGCGCACATAGTCCAGCAGCGCCGATCTTCCCTGCGCCGTAATCCGGTACCAGGTCACGGGCTTGCGCAGGATGAATTTTTTCTCGCACGCAATGTATCCCGCCTCCTCCAACTTGCGCAGTTGCACGCCCAGGTTGCCATCCGTCGCGCCGGTCTTGTCGCGCAGCCAGACAAACTCTGCCGCCTCGGCGCTGCTGAGCAGCGACAGAATCGCCAGCCGCAGCTTGCCGTGGATGATGGGATCGAGTTCAGGAAGATCAGCCATGTTGCACCGCAGTTGTAGAGGTGCGACGGTCGCGGTGTTCGCAATACAGCAGATACAAGCCATAGCCGATTTGGCAGAGCAGCGTGGCAATCATAAGTATCGGAAGCAGCAGATGTCCGCTAACAAAACAAGAGGCAACTGCGGCTGTCCACCAGGTTAGGGCAACCAGAATCTGTATGCGCCAACGCAAAATCAACGCGCTGGCAAAGTTGGCCGCGCCCAGCAAAGTCTCCAGTGCGGCCCAGAATGAATGCACCTCTGCATAGCCGCTGTAGCTAATGGAAAAGAGGTACAGAAACAACGCCGTACCCACGGCAATCCAGATGGCGGAGATGGCGTGGTAGGTATTCGTCTTCGGTTGCTTCAATCGTCGTTGGCTCCCAATCACCGCAGACAGAACTCCGGCAGCGACCATGGTCACGGGCCATGCAAGGTTGCGGTGCCCCAGCCACAATGTCCAGCCTGTGGCAATCATGAAGGCCGCGCCCCACAATACAAATATCCAACCGCAATACTGCGTGGCTCTGCGCCCCGCTTGCATCATGGCTTCCATTACGTCGAGCCGGGCGAGTAGCTCTGCTTTTGATTCCTGTTCCGTGTTCATAGAAAATCTCCTGTCAGATCAATTTTGCGAAGAGCGCAATGCCTGCAAGAAAGAAGGCCAGCGCCAGCAGACGAATTTGCAGGTTGCTCCAGTGGCTCAGCATGGGCGAATCTCCTTGACATAAAGTACTCTACAAAACAGAGTACTTTATGTCAAGACTTATTTTTGGGAATCTCATCCAGAGAATTCTGAAGGCATACAGAGAGGATATTTCTAATTATTCAATAACTTAGTTGGGGAAAGAACATGCTTGAATACCGATGCCCATTTCAGCAAAACTCGAAGATGCCGCGACACGGCAGCACCTACCACACCCCTTGTTCGTCCAGCTTGGGGTATTTTCCAGATTCCTTCATTATGCGATACAGTGCCTCCGCAGACGAGCGATTTATCCACTGTGCTTTTACGGGAGCCTTTGTTGATATTGCCCTCATTGCGCGACGCATTTCAGCTTCGCTGTCAATTACTTTGTCCTTCACACCCTTGAAAACCTCATAAGCGATCATATCCGCCGCTTGCAGTCCTACCGACTCCTTGCCGGTATTCGATAGCAAACCCTCAAACAGCTTTCGGCGCGCCCAGTACGGATCGTCAATCAATAGGTTATAAGCTTGCAATAATTGCGTATCCCAACTGCCATGATCGTGGACTAACAGGACGGTATCGCCCGGAAATAGTTGTTCCATTACAAGGGCTATATCCATAATCATCTGCTTTATGCAGAGAACGTAGGCCCTACGTTTCTTTCCTTTTGCATCGCCCCCCGGAAATACGCTCTGAATGGCCTCCATATCGCAGGACACGGCTATCGCCCCCATCTTCCTCTTAGCAATGAGGCCGATAAGTTTCTTTGTAAGTAGGAGGCTCATCTCTTTATCCCATTTTGCAAACTCTCCCCTTTTGCAGTTCATCTCGGTTGCATGGTAGCGGGTTATTTGCTGATCTGGTTGACTATGTAAGTTTTCAAAATCGATGCGCCGCTGCCAAGTAGATTCGAGTTTTCTCCACTCCTGTTCGTGGGCTATCCAACCCCCGACAGACATAATCCGACTGTCGTAGCTTTCATCGAATTTGAATTGCAGTACGGCCATGATCCGATGCCCCCGCCTCCGCGCCTAACCTTCCTAACCCGCAGTTTCTCCCACCTTTAGATTCGCCATGAGCCAAGTACAGTATTGCCCATAATTGATTGGAGAATCGCTACTCACTTCAAAACACTCTGTCATTTCGACCGGAGTCCGCGCCAGCGGACGCAGTGGAGAAACCTGCGGTTTGTCTGTCTTCGCGCTGGCACCATGAACCGCAGATTCCTCGACTTCGCTGCGCTACGCTCGGAATGACAGTTTCATATAGTGGGCAGATGCACAGACCGCGTGGTTTCTCTGCGGCGCCCACCACGCTTTGTCATTTCGACCGGAGTCCGCGCCAGCGGACGCAGTGGAGAAACCTGCGGTTTGTTCGTCGAACGGAAAGGTTGAACCACAGTTCCCTCCACTGCGTCCGCCACGGCGGACTTCGGTCGGGATGACAGTTTTTCGCTCGGAATGACAGCGTTGTGGATGGGGATGACAGTTTTTGGCTCGGAATGACATCGTTGTTGGAATTATTGGTTGAACTCCTCGCCCATCCATTGCGTAAAGGCGGTCATATTCTGCGGACGGCCCAGAAAATTCTGCACCATCTGCGCGCCCGGCTCTGACCCGCCCGGCTCCAGAATCGTCTTGCGATAGCGCAGTGCCGCCGGGCCATCCACCAGGCTTTTCTGGTCGAACTGGCTGAAGAAATCCAGCGCAATCACCTTGTCGAACAGATAGGTGTAGTAGTTCGACGAGTAGCCACACAGATGCGTGAATGCCGCGTACATGCGGTTGCCGTCTACCCAGGTATACGGGAGCGCGGCGGTGTACCCAGCCTGCATCAGCGCGTCCAGATCCATACTGGCCGGGGGGCGATCATGCAGGTCGAGCGCAAAGCGCGTGTAGAAGAGCTGCGTCCGCACCCAGTTGCCCCGGCCAAAGGCGCTGGCGCGGTTCATTCGCTCCACCATTTCGGTTGGGATCGGCTCGCCGGTCTGGTAGTGATGCGCAAAGGATTGCAGCAGCGTCGGGCTGTGAAAAAACTCTTCGAGCATCTGCGAGGGCGCTTCGATAAAGTCGCCCTCGGTGGCGATGCCGCTGACACCGGCCCATTGCTGCTGACCGCCGAGAATGGCGTGCATCAGATGACCAAACTCGTGGAAAAAGGTGACGACGTCGGAGTACTGCATCAGGCCGGGGTCGTTTGCTTGTCCTGTTTGGCCGCTGGCTTCGCCGCCGGGAAAATTGCAGAGGAGCGCGGCCTCTGGAATCTGCTGGCCATGTGTTCCCGGAACGAGTGGGAAGGCGGAGAACCACTTGTCCTTGCCCTCGCGCGGGTGCATGTCCAGATAGAAGCGGCCAATCAGTTTAGGCTGCGTTGCGTCGGCATCGTGCGCATTTTCTGGGCGAAGGTCATAGACCTCCCAGGCCGATACCGAAGAATCCCAGACTGCGGCGTGGGGCGCGGGACGAAACTCCACATGGAAGAGCCGCGCTGCGGTGTCGAGCACGCCCTGCTGCACGCGCTCGTATGGGAAATAGGGCCGCACGGATTGCGAATCGAAGTGGAAGGCCTGCGTGCGGTACTGCTCGTACCAATAGGTCGCGCTGTCGGCGGGGATGGCCGTCAATCCAGGCTGCTGGCCCGGCTGCTGCTGCTGGGCAAAGGCCAGCACCCGCGCGGATTCCTCAGTCGCGCCGGGTTTGGAGGCTGTGTCCAACTCGGCCAGAAAGCTGCGCACGTTGGCGGCGGAGCCAAGCATCTGATCCGCCGTGGCCAGATCGGCCCACGTGGCAAAGCCGAGCGTGGTGGCCAGTTCCTGCCGCGCCGCCAGCAGGTCAAGCAGCACCTGCTTGTTGGCCGGAAAGGCGCGCGTGTTGTAGGCCAGATACATGCGCTGGCGCAGGGCGGCGCTGCGGGCAAAGGTCATCACCGGCATGTAATCCGTGTAGTCGGTGGTGAGCTGAAGGGTGGCGTTGCTATCAGCCGGATGGCGGGCCAGAAAATCCGCAGGCAGACCCGCCAGTTCGTCGGGCGTGGCCGTGATGGTGTTGCTTTGTTCCTGCACATTGCGCCCAAAGGTCAGGCTCAGTTGGGTGATGCGCTCCTGAAGCTGCCGAACGCGCTGGCGAGTGGCCTCATCTTTATCCACGCCAGCCAGGCGGTATTCCAGCAGCGTGCGGCGGAGGTAATGGCTGGTGGCCTGATCGGCCTGTGTGGTGTCGATCGCAGCCAGAGCGTGATACACGGACTGGTTCAACGAGAGCGCCACACTGGCCTCGCTGACTTTTTGGATCAGGCTCTCGGCGGCATCGCGAAGGCTTTTATCCTGGGAGACGGAGTGCAGCAGACCGGCCTCCGACCCGGCTACGCTCAACTCGGCAACGGCGCGGTCGTAGGGGGCCAGCGTGTTGGCCAGAGTCGGGGTCGCGTGATTGTCCAGAATCTGCTGAATGGCCTGCTGGTGCGCCTCCAGATGGCTGTGAACCCATGTCTCCAACTGAGCGGGGCTGTCGTCGAGGCCAACCCAGGCATGCAGCGGATCGGCAGCCGGAGTAGCCGGCAAAGATTCAGGCAGAGAGCCGGGAAGCACGGCGGCCATGCCCAGGACTTGAGGTAGGGTGCTGAGCCATAAGAGGTTACCGAGCATAGACTGCATCTCCTTGTTGCCGTGGGCTTCTTCCCACAAAGCGGGGAAAGGCTCAGAGTATCATCTGGGAGCGCTGCCGGATGTGCTATACGCGGTGACGAGGTGAAACAAAACTCGTTTATTTCCGTCCAAGATGTGCAGGAGAGGTGTTTTTTTCGATATTCTAAGAAATTCATACCGAAAGGGTTGCATCCGGGGCTAGGCCCAGATAAGATTCCGCAATTGCAGCAATGAAAATAAAAATAAAATGAAGAATGCAAGCACGTTGTATCCCATGCAGTATTTGCAATCTCGCCTGACGCGGGTTTGCGTGGCCATTATCGGAAACACACCGCAGGAGATGGTCGATCGGGCCGAGGAGGCGGTGCGCGAGAATACCTTTCTCGAATTTCGCCTGGATTACATGGCCAAGCCCCTGCTGGCACTGCCCAAGCTGAAGCAGTTCCTGCATGATCATCGTCAGGCCACGGCCATTGCCACCTGCCGCCGCGCCACGAATGGCGGCAAGTTCAAGGGCACGATTGCCGAGGAACTGGAAATCCTGAGCAAAGCAGCGGCATCGGGCTGCCAGATTGTCGATCTGGAACTGCAAACCGCAGAGTCGATCAAGGCCGCAGGAGTTAAGAAATTCCGGGAGCATGGCGCGGCGCTGGTTATCTCCCATCACGACTTTGCTGCGACCAAAGACCTGGAAAAAATCTACGAGCGCATTCGTCCCTTTGCGCCGGAGTTTATCAAGATTGTCCCCACGGCCAAGTGCCTGGCCGACAACGTGACCATGATGCGCTTTCTGGAAGAGAAGCGCGACGAGGCCCGCGTGGTGGGCATCTGCATGGGCGATTTCGGCATTATCAGCCGCGTTCTGGGCGTGCGGGCGGGCAGCATCTTCACCTTTGCCTCGGCAGCAGCGGGCGAAGAGACTGGGCCGGGCCAGATCACCGCGCGCACGTTGCTCGAGACCTACCGCATCGATCAGGTGGAGGCGGCGACCCGCGTCTATGGCGTCGCGGGCAATCCCATTCAGCACTCGCTCTCGCCCATTATGATGAACACGGCCTTCCGCCGCGAGACGGTGAATGCGGTGTTTCTGGCGTTACAGACGGCAAAGATCAGCGACCTGCTGCTGCTCATCCATAAGGTGCCGGTGCATGGCGTGGCCATCACCATGCCCTGGAAGCAGGAGATCATGAAGCATCTGGATCGCACCGATCCGCTGTCAGAAAAGATTGGCGCCTGCAACACGGTGGTTCGCTCGCAGGATGGCAAGCTGATTGGCTACAACACCGATGTGCAGGGCGTGGTGCGTCCGCTGGAGCAGCGGCTGCCACTGCGCAAGGCCAAGGTGCTGGTGCTGGGCGCGGGCGGCGCGGCGCGCGCAGCAGTCTTTGGAATGCGGGAGCGCGGCGCAGAGGTCTTTATTCTGAATCGCACGCCGCAGACGGCGCAAAAGCTGGCGCGGGAGTCGGGAGCCAAGACCATCCGACGCGATCAGGTGGCCAAGACGACCTTTGATGTGATCGTCCACGCCACTCCGGCAGGCATGGCGGGCAACAAGCAGCAGACGATTCTGGAAGAAAAGGAATTGAATGCCAAGCTGGTCTTCGATCTGGTCTACAACCCGATCGAAACGCCGCTGATTCAGATGGCGCGCAAGAAGGGACTGCATGTCATCCCCGGCGCGGAGATGTTTGTGCATCAGGGCGCGGAGCAGTTCCAGCTTTGGACGGGCAAACCGGCACCGCGCGAGGAGATGTGGCGCGTCGTGACCCACGCCTTGAAGCTACAGGCCGAAGCCGCCAAGGCCGCTGCGGACGAGCCAAAGCGCGAGGCAAAAAGCGAGGCAAAGGTCGCATCGAAAAGTGCGGCCAAGAGCACGCCCAGCAGCGCGGCAAAGAGCACATCGAAGAGCAAGAAGTGAGTCTGCCATGTCAGATACGTTGGAGCCAGATACGCCTGAGTTCACCATGCCGCTGATCCTGCGCAGGATTCTGCGGCTGGGCGGTCGCGCGCTGCCGTATGTGGAGTGGCTGGTTCCTGTGCTGGAGCGGGTGCTTGGCGGCAGCGCCGAGGGGATTCCCCTGGCACTGCATGAGTTGCAGATGCGCCTGGATACCCTGCAAACCACGCAGCGCGAGGTTGCGCCCGCCTTTACCGAGCAGCAGCGTCGGCTGGATCGGCTGGAAGATCGCAGCGTCGCCCTGTCGGAATCCATCGAAGAACTCTCCAGCAAGCAAGCGGAACTGGCTGACCAGATGCGCACCTTGCTGGCCTGGACTCGCGGCGCAGCCATTGCAGGCATAAGCCTGCTGCTGATTCTGACCATCCTGGGGATTTTCTTCCTGCGCCACATCCCCGCACGCCGATAGAAGCGAAGTTTCGTTCGCCGTGGCCGGTAACCCCCCCCTTACTTTTCGGGTTGCGTATTCTCTATCCCAGGGGCTAGTATGTGGACGACGTTCGGTACAGCCCATTCTCTGGGCGCGCCAGTGCGACAAAGCCAGCAGTCTTTGTGTTGTTACGGAACTTGGATGTACTTGCCGGATCGGCCACAAACACCAGCAGGACGGAGCGACTTTGTATGGCGTGGTATGCGTATTGCATTGCAGAAAAGCAAGCATTTCCTGAAGTAGCCCACCATCGGAAACCAGTACCTATGGAAAAGTTCCTGGGAGTACTGGGAAATCAGATATTCCTCTATCCAGCCAGCGACTTCGCGATGATCGTCAGTGAACACACCCCAGAAGACCACTTAGACCCCAAGGCCGCCGTCGATCACGCGCGCGTCATTAGTGAGTGCTTCAAAATTTCCACCGTTCTTCCTTTTCGCTTTGGCACGGTTTTTGCCGACGACGCGGCGCTGCGCCGCTCGGTGCGCAGCAACCACCGGCAGTTTCTTGCCAATGTGGAGCGGCTGCGGGGCAAGGCGGAGATGCACCTGAAGGTGCTGTTGCGCGATGTTAGTCCCGATCTGCCCAAGTATGCCTCTGCCGCCTGCGCGGGGCAGGAGTATCTGTCGCGCCTGCGGGAGACGGCCTGCGTGCAGCGTGATCGCCAGACCAAAGCGCGCTCCATCTGCATGCAGATGCACCGGATGTTTGCGCCCCTCGAAGAGGAAATTACCTGTCGCCGCACGGAGTCGGGCCGGATGCAGTTGGATATCGCGCATCTGATTGATCATCGCAGCGTTGAGCGTTACCAGAACAAATACTCCAGCGCCAGCCAGTCGTTACAGGAGTGCAGCATGGCACTCTCTGGCCCGTGGGCACCGTACCACTTCGTCCACCAGACGCAGCGGACGACGCAGGGAACGGGCACGCACGGCCACGCATAATTTTCGCGGGATTATCGTCAAAAACAATATCTACTCTCCCACCCTAGCCGCAAAGAACACGGCTAGGATGGGGCACCTTGGGACTTCTTTACTAGCCAACGATCAGGAGTGGGGGCTGAAGGAGAATGCCAGGCGGCGGCCACTGGGCGTAGCCTGCTGGATGTTGAGCGTGAGGTCGGCCAGTGTTGCCACGCGCCAATCGGCTGCCTGCAAGGTTTCTGTAGCGTGGGTGGTCAACACGGCTAGCACCGGGCAGCCCGCAGCTTTACCTGCGGCAACTCCGGCAGGAGCATCTTCAATCACCAGGCAATCCTGTGGCGCAAGGCCGAGCAACTGCGCGCCGCGCCGATAGGGTTCAGGATGCGGCTTGCCTTCGGTGACCATTTCTGAGGTGATGAAGTGCTCCGGCGGCACGATGCCCGCGCAGGCCAGTCGACTGCGCGCCAGTCGCTCGGTGGCCGAGGTGACAATGGTCCACGCATCAGCGGGCAGCGAATGCAGTAGCTCCAGCACGCCGGGCAACACGACCAGACCTTCATTGTCGTCGATTTCCAACTGCTCGATGACGCGCAACTCAGCATTGGCATCCAGATTTGGAAGCAGATACTGGATGGTCTCGATGGCGCGACGGCCATGCGCGATTTTGACGGCAAGCGCTGGATCGACACCGCGCATCTGCGCGTAGCGCTTCCAGCTTCGCTCGACCGAGCCGAGTGAACTCATCAGGACGCCATCCATGTCAAAAAGCAGACCGCTGACTTCCAGCTGCATCGTTTGTAAAGACTTCAAAAAATTTCTCCATTCATTCTGTTGTGCCAGCGTTATAGTTTTGCGCCAGAGGAAAGCGCGAAGGCGCGCGCAGCCTCCAGAATGGCGCGAACTGTTTCTGGCGAGACGGACTCGCAGTAGATGCGCAGCAAGGGTTCCGTGCCGGAGGCGCGCAGCAGCAGCCAGGTTTCCGCAGCATTGAGTTTTGCAGCAGCCGCTGGATTGTTCAGATAGAAGAGAATGCCGTCGAGGGTTTCCATGCGCTCGACGGCCATGCCAGCAAACTCTTTGACTCCGGCGCGCGCGCGGGCCATCGTCGCCAGCTTCACGGCTTCGGGCAGATGCAGGTCGATGCGGTCATAGTGATGCTCGCCGAACTCCTGCTGCAAATCGGCTACCAGCTCGCCCAGGGTGCGCTGTTCGTCGGCCATCACGTTAGCCAGCAGCAGCGCGTTCAGCAGGCCATCGCGCTCCGGCAGATGCCGCGCAATGCCGATGCCGCCGGATTCTTCGCCGCCAATCAGAATCTCGCGCTCCAGCATCAGATCGCAGATGTACTTGAAGCCAATGCCGACTTCATGCAGCTTGCGGCCATTCTGGTCGCAGAGGCGATCCACCATGCGGGTGACGTTGAAGGAGCGCACAACCTCTCCGGGCCATTGCTTGCGCACCAGCAGCCAGCGCAGCAGGATGCAGAAAATCTTGTGCGAATCGACAAAGTTGCCGTGCTCATCCACTGCGCCAATGCGGTCGGCATCGCCGTCAGTAATCCATCCGGCGGAACATTGCTGTTCGACGACGACCTGCTGCGCGGCGCGAATGTGCGGCGGAATCGGCTCCGGGTGGATGCCACCGAAGAGCGGATCGGGATAATCGTGGATAGCAACGAAGGGAATGCCTGCCTGCGAAAAAATTCCAGCAAGAATGCCTGCTCCCGCGCCATACAGGCTGTCGAGAACAAATTTGTGGCCGCTGCTGGCAATCTTTTCTACATCTGCAAAGCGCGTGATGGCGGCAATGTAGGGCGGGCAGAAATCCACCAGCGTGATAGATGCGGGGATCGCGGATATGGGCAGCGGTTTGTCCAGCAGTGCTTCAATCGCCGCCATAATCACCGGCTTGCCGGAGCCGCCATAGCTGGCCTTGTACTTGATGCCATTCCACTGCGCGGGATTGTGGCTGGAGGTAACCATAATGCCGCCCGCCGTGCCGCGTTCGCGCACCGCGAAGGAAAGCGCCGGAGTTGGCGTGATGCGCGAGGCCAGATAGACAGGGATGCCCGCGCTGGCGATGACCTCCGCCGCTGCGCGCGCAAAATTCGCAGAGCCAAAACGCGTGTCATAGCCTATGCAAAGGCCGCGCGAGGTACCTTCGTGCTCCAGCGTGTAGTTGGCGATGGCAGCCGCGACAATGCGGACATTCTCAAAGGTAAAGTCGTCGGCGATGATGGCGCGCCAGCCGTCGGTGCCAAATTTTATTGTGGTTGCCTGGGACATGGGGATATGTAACCGTCACGAATTTAGATAATTTTTTCTTGCTCTGTTTGCTGGAGATGCTTGACCAGCTTGCCGACATCCTGGCAGCGGTCGCGGGTGGTAACCATCAGCACATCGCCGGTATCGACGATCACCAGGCCTTCAACGCCGACCAGCGCCACATGCTTTCCGGGCGCGTAGATGTAATTGCCTGTGGCATCGAACAGGCTCTCTGCGGCAGCCTCGACAACATTGGCTCCTTCGCGGATATGCTGCCCCGCCGCTACGCGATGATCGTACAACGCGCTCCAGGAGCCAAGATCGTTCCATCCAAAATTGGTGGGCAGACAGTAAAGGTTGGAGTGATGTTCGCCCTTGGCCGAGCGTGGCTCCAGCAGAGCGTAATCCACGCTGATGTTTTCGCACTTCGGATACAGCGCGGCAAAGCGCGACAAAAAATTCTTCGTGCCATAGCTGGCGGCAATCTCTTCCAGATAGGGAGCTGTCTCTGGTAGATGTTCGCGAATGGCATCGGTCAGCGTGCGCGCCGACCAGAGAAAGATGCCGCTGTTCCAAAAATAATTACCTTCGCTCAGAAATTCTTCGGCGCGTTCGCGGTTCGGTTTCTCGGTAAATCTCTGCACGCGCAGCGTGTCGCTGGCTACGCGCTCGCCGGTTTCAATATAGCCATAGCCCGTCTCCGGGCGCGTGGGCTGGATGCCCAGCACAACGATGTTGCCCGGCAGCGCGGCTAGTTCGCATCCGCGCTGCAACGTGGCACGCAGGCTTGCCGGATCGCCAATGACATGATCGGCGGGAAAGATACCCAGAATCGCATCCGGCGCGGTACGCTCCAAAAGAAATGCCGCCAGACCCGCTGCGGGCGCGGTGTTGCGCGCTGCGGGTTCGGCAAGAATCTGTGCAGAGGGAAGGCCCTGAAGCTGCTCGACGATGGTCGGCTGCACCTCGCTGTTGGTGACCACCCAGAATTGGTCGAGGGCGGCTAAGGGAAGCAGCCGGTCAACGGTCTGCTGGATCATGCTGCGTTCGCCATCAAGCGCCAGCACCTGCTTGGGCTGGCGACGGCGACTGCGCGGCCAGAAGCGCGTGCCGCTGCCGCCTGCCAGAATTATTGGTCGAAGATCCATCGTATGCGGTTTCAATATGCCTTATGGTAGCGAATGTAGTTGGATGCGTCGAACCTGCCTGGAGTAGCTTGTGCCAGAGGCTGCTCG